>Ga0137396_10002529_pt1 | contig 10057 bp, 11 predicted proteins | sample czc16metaG_FD_108284 | JGI IMG/M metagenome (GOLD analysis project Ga0137396, IMG submission 108284) | Vadose zone soil microbial communities from Angelo Coast Range Reserve, California, USA - czcobulk3.16 metaG | ecosystem: Environmental > Terrestrial > Soil > Vadose zone | place: USA... | reverse complement strand
GTGAAATTCTTCATGGAAAAGAGAGTTGACCTCTGTGTCCTTAGTGTCCCCCGTGGTGGAGAGGGCGCGTCATGAGCTACGAGTTCCTCGCAACGAAGCGTGACGGTCCCGTCGAGTACCTGACCCTGAACCGGCCGGACGTGCGGAATGCGTTCAATGAACACGTCATCGCCGAGCTGACCGCGTGGGCGGAGCACACACGCGACGCGGCCGAGCGTCGCGAGCTGCGCGCGGTCGTGCTCGCGGGCGCGGGCAAGACCTTCTGCGCCGGCGCCGACGTCACGTGGATGTCGAAGACGGTTCAATACACCGAGGAAGAGAACGTGCGCGACGCCATGGCGATGTCGCGCATGTTTGCCGCGATCAATGAGCTGCCGCTCGCGGTGATCGGTCGTATCCACGGGGCCGCGCTTGGCGGCGGCGCCGGACTCGCTGCAGTCTGCGACATCGTCGTTGCGAGCGACGATGCACTGTTCGGGTTCACGGAAGTGAAGCTCGGGATCATCCCGGCGGTCATCTCACCGTTCGCGCTCGCAAAGATTGGCCAGTCGGCCGCGCGCGAACTGTTTCTCACCGGCGCGCGCTTTCCGGCATCGCGCGCGAAAGAGATTGGCCTCGTCCACGCGGTCGTGCCTGCGAGCGAGCTCGACGCGGCCGTGAGCCACTATGTCCACGAAATCCTCTCGGCCGGACCCGAAGCGGTCGCCGCCGCGAAGGGACTCGTTCCGCACGTCTGGGAATTGACGGTCGACGAGGCGATGCAGATCACGGCTCGGGCCATCGCCACGCGGCGCGTGTCGCCTGAGGGCCAGGACGGCCTGCGCGCCTTCCTGGAGAAGCGACCGCCCAGCTGGTCCGAAGGCCGTTGAACACTCGTGGCTTTGCGTCCTTTGTGTCCTTTGTGCTGAATCGGCGCTCGAGATGATCAAGCGCCTCCTGATTGCCAACCGCGGTGAGATCGCGGTCCGTATCATCCGCGCGTGCCGCGAGCTCGGGATCGAGAGTGTCGCCGTTTACTCCGACGCGGACGAGCGCGCTCCGCACGCGCTCCTCGCCGATCGCGCGCTTCCGATCGGGCCCGCGCCTGCGATCAAGAGCTATCTGTCGATACCGACGATCGTGGAGGCCGCCCGGCAGTCACAGGCCGATGCGGTTCATCCCGGCTACGGATTCCTGTCCGAGAACGCCGCCTTCGCGCAGGCGTGCGTCGACGCCGGCCTGATCTTCGTTGGTCCGCCGCCCGACGTCATCGCTCGGATGGGCTCGAAGATCGAGGCCCGCCGCCTGATGCAGAAGGCCGGCGTACCGGTCGTGCCCGGCGAAACACCTGACGATCAATCGGACGAGGGCATCAGGAAAGCCATCGATCGCGTCGGGTTGCCGGCACTGGTCAAGCCGTCTGATGGCGGCGGTGGCAAGGGCATGCGGCACGTGCGTGACGCCATCGAGATTGTCGAGGCGATCCAGGCGGCGCGGCGTGAGGCGACGGCGGCGTTCGCCGACGGCACGCTGTACGTCGAGCGTCTGGTCGAGCGGCCGCATCACGTCGAGGTGCAAGTGTTCGGCGACGCTCACGGGCACGCTGTGCATCTGTTCGAACGCGAATGTTCCGTCCAGCGCCGCCACCAAAAGGTCGTCGAGGAGAGCCCGTCGCCCGTGCTGACCTCTGGTTTGCGGGCACGGATGACCGAAGCGGCGCTCACGGCGGCGCGCGCCGTGACGTACCGTAACGCCGGCACCATCGAGTTCCTCGTCGATGTGTCCGGCGGTGGAGGTGACCACGCACCCTTCTACTTTCTCGAGATGAACACGCGGCTGCAGGTCGAGCATCCCGTCACCGAACAGGTGACCGGACTCGATCTCGTGCGCGCGCAACTCCTCGTCGCCTCTGGCGAGCCACTCCCATGGACCCAGGATAAGATTGATCAGCGCGGTCATGCAATCGAAGCGCGCGTGTACGCCGAAGATCCTGCGAGCGGTTTCCTGCCGCAGGCCGGTCCGCTCCTCCTGTATCGTGAGCCGCACTGGCCCGGCATTCGCGTCGATTCGGGCTTCGCCGAAGGCGGCGAGGTGTCGATCTACTACGACCCGCTGATGGCGAAGGTGATCGCGATCGCTGAAACGCGCGAGCTCGCAACCGCGCGGCTGATCGCCGCGCTGCGTGACTTCAGGATTGCAGGCGTTCGCACGAACGTGCCGTTCGTCGTCCGTGTCCTCGCGACGCAGGCATTTCGTGACGGATCGATCGACACGGCGTACCTCGACCGCGAAGGCGAAGCCATTGCCGCGACGATCGCGGAGCAACCCGCAATGGCCAATCAATCCGCCATCGGCAATCAGCCATCCGCCATGTCGACCTTCGACCCGTGGGATCCACGTGCCCGTACGGTGCGCCGCGAGGTGTCACACGCAGGCTCAGCTCCGCGTCGAGCGACGCGAGCTTCGTCCGGCGATACACTCGTGGCCCCGATGCCGGCCACGGTCCTCGCGATCCACGTCAAGCGGGGCGACGCGGTGAAGAAGGGCGACACGGTTCTCGTGCTCGAGGCGATGAAAATGGAGTTGCCCATTCGCGCGCCGGCCGATGCGACCATCGGCGCCGTCTGTTGCCGCGAAGGCGAGCTCGTGCAGGCGGACGCCACGTTGGTGGAATTCGCGTGATCGAGCTGAAGGGCCGCCGCGTCACGGTCGTCGAAGTCGGACCGCGGGACGGTCTTCAGAACGAGCACGTCACGGTCGCGACCGCCGACAAGATCGAGTTCGTCAATCGTCTCAGCGCGGCGAATCTGCCGGTGATCGAAGTGTCGGCGTTTGTCAGCCCGAAGTGGGTGCCGCAGATGGCGGACGCCGCAGACGTCTTTGCCGGCATCACCCGACGGCCCGGCACTCGTTACACAGCCCTCGTACCGAATCTCGCGGGACTCGATCGCGCCCTCGAGGCCGGCGTCTCAGAGATCGCCATCTTCGCCGCGTCCACCGAGACGTTCAGCCGCAAGAACATCAACCAAAGCATCGACGAATCGCTGACGACCTATCGGCAGGTCTGCGATCGCGCCCACGCCGCCGGCCTGCGTGTCCGCGGCTATCTGTCGACGGCGTTCGGCTGTCCGTTCGAAGGCGACGTGCCGCCCGACCGCGTCGCGGAAGTCGCTGCACGGATTGTCGATGTCGGCGTGTTCGAGGTGTCGGTGAGCGACACGATCGGCATCGCGCACCCCGGTCAGGTCCCGCGCGTCCTCGACGCAGTGCTCGCGCGTGTCCCGGTCGAGAAGGTCGCGCTGCACTTCCACGACACGCGCGGCACGGCGCTGGCGAACGTCCTCACGGCGCTGCCATTCGGCATCCGCACGTTCGACGCCTCGGCCGGCGGACTCGGCGGCTGCCCGTACGCGCCGGGCGCGGCCGGCAACCTGGCCACCGAGGACCTGATCTACATGTTGGATGGATTGGGAATCGAAACGGGCGTGTCGTTGAACGCGGTGACCGACGCCTCAGCGTTTATTGAGTCGAGGCTCGATCACCGGCTGCCGTCGCGCTACTCGCAGGCGATTCGTTCAAAAGCTTGACGACTTCCTCGAACGGCAGCATGTTGATGGCGTCGTAGTCAGCCGGGCAGCCGAACTCGCGCTGCTGCGGCGCCGTCGGATTGCCGAGCGTGACACACAACCCGCACCCGATGCAGAGATCGGCCCGAACCGCGCACACCATCCGGCCGTCACGATCCGGTTCCTCGACGATGCACCCAGACACTGGACAGGCCGCCTGACAAATCGAACACGCAAACGCACCGAAACAGCGATCGGGATCGATGACCGCAATCGTCTTCGGGGCCTTCTTGCGCGGCCCGGACATCATCTTGGTCCACATGAGTCGCGATTATAGCTGAATCAACGAAGGATATGGCCGACCGCCGGCTCGCCGACTTCGGGCATATCGGCCCAGAGCGTCGAGGTGTGTTCGAAGATCAAGTTGTTCGCGTTGGTCGCGAAGAATCGAACATTCGACGGCACGTTGGGATCGGCCGCCGCCTTGAATCCCTGTCCGTCCTCTCCAGCAGCCGCGCCGTTACACGAGGACGGTGATCCTGGAAACGGCGTCGCCGACAACTGAACGATGTAAGAGCTCTTGATCACCGTATCAGCGCTGCCAAGGCCGCTGCCGAGGAACGGTGCAGTGCTTCCAGGCGGCGACGTGCCGAGCCGAGAGAGAGACGGCCCATAGAATCCGGCGCCGCACGTCAGCGCATAGGTCAGCTGCGCGCTGTTGATCGCGCGCAACGAACCGATCGCGGACGCCGAAGCAGCCGACTGCTTCGCCGAAAACAGGCTCGGCATCGCGATGCTGACGAGGATGCCGATCACGCCACATACGAAAATCATGTCGATCAGCGCAAATCCGTGCGCCTTGCGAACACTCACGCGCGTAGGCACTGCTTATTGTCCTCTAGCGCAGCATAAAGCAGAGCCCGTGCCGATTCCCGGACGGCCGGCCAGCTCTGTTGAATCAACAACTTAAAGGATCAGATCGCCCTTGGACGCTGACACTTTGTGTCAGACCAGGGATGACCTGACAATTGTTGACAGTGGTATTTCGGCCGAAACGCCCGCGCGCTGCAGGATAGAGCCCGGCTTTATCCCGCGCGCAACAGGCGCTGGCTGAGACCGTTGACGAGTTCGCGATCGGTTGGCGGGAGATCGTGAAGGAAGCACTCGATCGCCTCGACGATGACGCGCCATTGGGCGAGCCCGGTGACGGCGCTCAGGGCGTTGAGGCGAGCCTTCATTTCGACGGGGACCCGAATACTCAGCTGCGGGTAGTCCTTCACCTTCTCCCCTTCTCGGGCACCGGCTGGAGGACGGCCTGCGCGGCGAACATTTTTTATGCGATTGTCGGGCATGCTCGTGAGCGCTGGCGCCGCACGGCTGAGATACGCAGACTCCGATGCGTATCGGACGCGTGCGAGGTTTGTGTTAACACCAGCGACAATGTCATACCCGACGTTTGTGCAAGGAGGGATCCAACGCGCGGCGATACGAATCGCAGAAACGTCGAGCCAATCGCAACTCTTTGACGAACGTGCAGTTCGGGTGCGCCGCAGTCAGCAGCACCACACGAAACGTCGCGGACCAAGACGCGCACCACCTCGGCTATGCGTGGGAACGCGATACCGTGTTGTGTATCCTCAGTGGCGTTTGCGTTGCATGATCCGGCCACGTGCCCGAGACTTCTACTCCAACACCCGAACGCCGCGCGACTGAGCTCAACGATCGCCGCAAGCATTCGCGCAGCGGCCGCCGCACGACCGACCCTCACGTCAACTGGCGCCGCGTCGCCTGGCTCTTCGCCGCGTACGCGATCTGTCTCAGTGTCCGGTCGCTGCCGTCGACGGTCTGGAAATTCATCAAGAGCGAGAGCACGCCGACCGCAAGCTAGTGTCGCTTAGCGGCGGGAGACGTCCGGCGGGTCTTCGCCGAGCGCCGTCGCCAGATCGATCTGGTGTTCCTGCTCCTGGCGCAGAATCTCGCGGATGTCTTCCGCGATCGCAAACTCTCCGAGCGCTTCGCACTGACGCACGCGGTCGCGGTAGGCGCGAATGGTGTTGTTCTCGTTGTCGAGATCCGCGCGCAGCATTTCCTGCGCGTTCTCCGACTGCACGACGGGCAGCGACGTGACCGTCGGCATCCCACCGAGATAGTCCACGTGCTTGGAGATGATCAACGCGTGATGCAGCTCCTCGCCCGCGTGCTTCTCGAGCTCCTTCGCAATGCTCATGTACTCGGCGCCTTTCAGTACCTGCGAGTACACGACGTACGCGATCACCGCTTGATACTCGCGCGCGAGATCCTCGTTCAACAGGTCGATTAGCTGTTGCCGCGTGATCGATTCTTGCCGCGTCATCGTCGCTTCAGGCATCACCGCTCTCCTTCGTGGCGCAGTTGAGAAAACTGTCCTACTCTAGCCAATTCGATGCGCTTTGCGGCTCATCCATACGTGAACTATTATCGGACTTGATTTTGCACAATCGCGACGCATGAAGGCACGACTGTTATCGCTCCGTTCGCAAACCGTTGTCGCGATCCTCTTGTCGACGACGCTCGTCACCGCGCAGACGCGCATTGTTCCTCCACCCAATAGTTATTCGCCCGCGCAGGACGTGGAGTTGGGACGCCAGGCGGCCGCTCAGGTCCGCCAAGAGCTGCCCATTCTTCATGACGACCTCGTGACCTCGTACGTGGAAGGGCTCGGACGTCGTCTGGTGGCCGCCATTCCGCCGGAACTTCAGCATCCCGAGTTCCGCTACACGTTCGAGGTCGTCAACGTTCGCGAGATCAACGCCTTCGCGCTGCCCGGCGGCCCCATGTTCATCAATCGCGGGATGATCGAAGCGGCCAAGACGGAAGGCGAGGTCGCCGGCGTGATGGCGCACGAGCTCAGTCACGTGGTGCTGCGCCACGGGACCGCGCAGGCCGGCAAACAGACGGCGGCGGGCATCGGCCAGATCGCCGGCGCCATCCTCGGGTCCATCGTCGGCGGCACGTGGGGACAGGTCATCTCCCAGGGGACGCAATTCGGCATCGGCACGTACTTCCTGAAGTTCAGCCGCGAGTACGAGAAGCAGGCCGACCTTCAAGGCGCTCAGATCATGGCGCGAGCCGGCTACGACCCTCGCGACATGGCGAACATGTTCAAAACGATCGAGAAGCAGGGCGGGTCCGGCGGCCCCCAGTGGCTGAGCGATCACCCGAATCCCGGCAACCGCTACGACTACATCAACCAGGAAGCGCAGGCACTGCGGGTGCAGAACCCGATCCGCGACTCGCGCGCATTCGATCAGGTGAAGTCACATCTCAAGCAGTTGCCGGCCGCGCCGACGACCGAGCAAGCGACGAAGAATCGAACCGGCACCCGGCCAACCTCCGGCGGCGAAACGCGCACGCCAACGGGACGAGTCCAGGCGCCGTCATCCAGTTATCGCACCTACAACGAAGCGAATCTATTCCGTGTGAGCGTGCCGTCGAACTGGCAGGAGATTCAGGACACGAACACCGTGACGTTCGCACCGGACGGCGCGTACGGAACGGCCAACGGTCAGAACGTGTTCACGCACGGCATGGAATTCGGCCTGGCCCGCAACGAGTCGCACGATCTGCAAACGGCCACGGACGAACTGATTCAGTCGCTCTCACAGGGGAATCCGAATCTGCGCCGGCAGTCGGGGTACGACCGCGTATCGTTCGCGGGCCGGCGTGGACTGCGGACCGTGCTGCTGAACCGCAATGACGTGACCGGTCAGGACGAAATCATCGAAGTGTTCACGACGCAACTTCGCAACGGCAATCTGCTCTACGCCATCGGCGTCGCGCCGAGTAACGAGTTCTCGTCCTATCGCAACGTCTTCGATCGCGTCGTCGGATCCTTGCAGGTGACCGACTAGAACCTGAAGATCAGGCCCGCGCTGGCGCGCCAGAAATCGAGCTTGTCGCTGCTGAAGCCGGGGAGCGTGAAGTCTTTGAACGTGCGCAGGTGGCGGATTTCCCCGTGCACGCCGACGCTGTGCGCGAAGAAGACGTTCAGTCCACCTCCCAGATCGTGGCCGAGCGCATTCTTGTCCACCGTGAGGCTCGAGGCATCGAGCTTCGCGTGCGGTCGAATGACGCCGATGCCGACAAACGCGTAGGGCTGAACCGGGCCTGCCGGCACGACGACCATCAGGTCGGTCATGAAGTGCAGGACCGCGTTGTCGCCGCCCGGCGTCTTCCCGAAAAAGTCCGGCGCGTAGCCGATGTCTTCCTGGAAGCCGAAGATGCCGCGCGTGGTGCCGAACGTCACGCCCCAGTTCGTCCGCTTCTCCTCGCACGTGGTCAGGCCGGCGCAGTTCGCGGAATCGCCACCGAAGTTGAATCCGATGTACGGCGTGACGAAGCCGTCCGCGCGCGCCGGCGCCGGGACCAGCGCCACGAACGCCGCTACGAGCGAGCTCGCGCAAATAATTCGCATAGTCGAGTCCTAGCAAAAATCAATCCTGACGCGAGCGAGAGTCGTACGGCCATCTCGTGCTGCCGTGCCGCCGACCGCGACAACAACAGCATCGTGACGTTTGCGCACGCAATGAACAGCACCAACGACAGCGCGCCCATCACCAGCGGCACAATCCAGACGGCCATTTCGCGAATCAGCGGTGCCTCGATCATCGAATGGTCAAGACGCCGGCGTCGAGCCCGATGCCGAGCGCGAGCGTCAGGATCGTCGCGACCGACAGCGCCGGACTCCTACGAATCAACCGGCAGCCGTACCGGATGTCGCGTCCGACCGTATCCAGCCAATGCATCACGAGACAGACGAACTCTTACACATCAGAGTTCGCGTGTTGAGGTAGAATCGCGCGCGTTCCCAGAGTGAAACGCCATTTCGGCACTGGTCGCGACTGCGCCAGCCTTCTCCATTGGCCATCGCCCGCAACCGTCGTGGCTCTTCATCGACTACAAGCAGCGCGTCGCCGAAGACATCAACAACAACCAGGCGCCAGTGTGGCGGGCGGGCCGTGACGCTGAACCCCGGCATCCGCATCGCCGCGCGCTTCGAGATCACCGGTCCGCTTGGGGCGGGCAGCATGGGCGAGGTGTATCAGGCGCACGACCTGAAGCTGCACCGGGATGTCGCCGTCAAGCTGCTGTCGCCGGACCTCGCAACATCGGAAGAACATCTGCGGCGGTTCGCGCGCGAGGCGCGCGCGGCCTCGGCGCTGAACCATCCGAACATCTGCGCGATCTACGACGTCGGCCAGGCGCCGGAAGCCGAAGATCGCCCGTACCTCGTCATGGAGCTGCTGCGCGGTCTGACGCTCTTCGAGGCCCTGGCCGCCGGCCCGCTGTCGACGGGAACGGTCGTGAATCTGGGCGTGCAAATCGCCGACGCGCTCGACGTCGCGCACAACGCGGGCATCGTCCACCGCGATATCAAGCCGGCCAACATCTTCATCACCGCTCGGGGCGATGCCAAGCTGCTCGACTTCGGCCTCGCGGCGATGAGCGAAGGCACCGAATCCGGCGTGCCTGCAAGCCTGACGAGTCCGGGCGCCGCTGTTGGCACCGTGTTGTACATGTCACCCGAGCAGGCGCTGGGCGACCCGCTCGACGCGCGCACCGACCTGTTTTCGTTCGGCCTCGTGATCTACGAGATGATCACGGGCCGCCGCGCGTTCGACGGCCGGTCGACGACCGCGATTGTCGATTCGATCCTGCATGCCTCGCCGCCGGGGCTCGATTCCACGGACGTCTCGACGATTCCCAGCGAGCTACGCCGGCTGCTCCAGCGGATGCTGGAGAAAGATCGCGAGAAGCGTCCCGCGAGCGCCGCCGAAGTCGCGGCATTTCTGCGCGCCGTGCAGAGCGGATCGATTGCAGGGCGCGAGTACGCCGCCGCGAAGACCGAAAGCACGTCCGGCGCCGCCAGCACGCTGTCGGCCGGCTCCGACGTCTACCGGAAAACGCCAGATTTCGTCCCCGCAAAACCGAGCTCGTCCGGCTTGTCGCGCGCGTTCGAAGGCCGCAGCTTTCGCGGCGTCGGATCGATTGTCGCCGCGATGCTGCTGCTCGTCGTGGCCGGCTACGCCGGCGTCACGTGGTACCGGACGCCGTCGGCTTCGCTCACCTCGCGCGAGCCGCTGCTGCTGGCCGACTTCGCGAACACCACCGGCGAAGCGGTCTTCGACGGCGCGTTGAAGGACGCGCTCGAAATACAGCTCCAGCAGTCGCCGTACCTGAACGTCGTGCCGGCGTCGCAGCTGCGCTCGACGCTGAAACTCATGGAGCGGCCGGCCGATGAGCGGATTACGGCGGCGGTGGCGCACGACCTCTGTCAGCGGATGGGCGTGAAGGCGATTTTGCTTGGCTCAATCGCGCCGCTCGGCGGCGCCTACGTCATCGGCGTCGAGTCGCAGGCGTGCCGGACGGGCGATGTCATCGCCCGCGAGCAGGCGCAAGCCGCGTCGAAGACGGACGTGCTCGCCAGCGTCGGCGCCGCCGCCGCGCGCATTCGCGAAAAGCTGGGCGAGTCG
>Ga0137396_10002528_pt1 | contig 10057 bp, 15 predicted proteins | sample czc16metaG_FD_108284 | JGI IMG/M metagenome (GOLD analysis project Ga0137396, IMG submission 108284) | Vadose zone soil microbial communities from Angelo Coast Range Reserve, California, USA - czcobulk3.16 metaG | ecosystem: Environmental > Terrestrial > Soil > Vadose zone | place: USA... | reverse complement strand
CGGAGGTTACGACGGCGTGCTTCGGCGTTCCAGCCAATGTAGCGGTCGCGACTGCGCAGATGACGCACAGCCGAGGACCAGGCCAGGCAGGCGACCGGCCGCCCTTGCCCCCACACCAAGTACTTGAGGTGTTCTCCCGGCGGCTGCTCGTAGCCGAGATAATGATGTTCCTCCAGCAAACTGTTCCACAACGGCTCTTTCCCGGTGCGCCGCACGTGCAAGATGACCAAACAATTCGGCGGCGCGTGTAAGAGCCGGGTAAAGTGGGAAAAGTCACGAGGTCCCGCAGCGACGACAGAAATTGCCCACAGACTCTCGAGAAATATCGAGACTCCTCGGTTGACCGTTCACACGCTCCAGGATTGACCGTTCTGATCACCAGGTTCATAATGCATAGCCGCTGGCGAAAGCGATGCGCCATGTTGAAGCCAAGGAGAAGCAGATGTGGAAGAAGGATAGTAGTGTAAGCGTGGACCACGTACCAGGGGCCATGGCAGCATACCGGGAATCCGTGGACGAGTTCTCAAAGCACGCTACCGAATTCCTCGAACACGTTCCGACTTTGGCCAAGGCTCGGGAAGCATATCAGCGCGCGATCATGGTTAGCACTGAATTGCGCAGCATCTTGGACACGGGAGATGAGACTTTGAAGGCTCTGATGGCTCAGTTAGAGCAGGCGGTCATTGTGCAGCTGGGTAATCCCGCCCCTGAAAAGAAGAGACCTGAAATGGCCAAAGTTGAACCGATCAAAACGACTAGTGAAAACACCGAGGTTGCGCGCGTATTGCCCTGATCCAGAGCGGCTGGTTTCCCTTCTGCTTCGTTGACTGAGGAGCGGTTCGATGGCAAAACCGAGCCGTATATTACGGACAGTTGGCAACGGACCTAACAGCGTGCTACGAGCTCACACCTCTGATCAGAATGTCCCGGCTCGCGTCGTAATGGATGCTAAACGACAACTCATGCCCATCCGGATCGAGCATATGGAAATATCGCTTGCCCCATGAAGCGTCCCGCGGCCTCTCCGGATGAAATCCTTTCCCGCAGGTATGCCCAGATCGCATCCATATCAGCAACATAGCAGATCAGCCGCCCCCAGCCAGTCACCGAACGACCCTGTTCGCAATTGAGGATGGGACCCGTTCCGTCTTTCGTGCGGAACGACGAAAACAGGCATCTTCCCCGCCGTAGATGATCGCAATCTCCGCGAGACATAGCTTGTGCACGGGAGCATTGTGCCAACGGCTGTTAGAAATCTTGCTTGGATTGGATATCGATGGCTTCGGTGGCCCCCAGAGGAAAAAAACGAGGGAAGTCGGTCACAATTTTGGGAACAGATCGAGGAACAAATTGGGAACAGAATACCCTCGAACAGGGAGCGACAGTGGTGGCTTTATGGATTGAACCACCGATCTGCTTTTGTGTTGCCACTTCGTTCAGTGAGTACGCTGAAGACGGATGAGACTTCTGAACGTTGCATTCGCGGAAAGTCCTCTCGAAGGAACCTACGATGAGCGGCGTGGGAAAGTCCAAGACTTCTGCGTATCCGTATTGATAGCCGCCGCCTATCCAACGACGGGGCTGCCAACCCGTCAAAAGCTCAGGATCAGCTCGAAGAAGTGGATCACTCCCTGCGTGCCGCAGGCATTCGGCGGTAGAAGGCGGTTGCTTGTCCGTAACGTCAACGAACTATTGCAATAGCCCGAACACGGCCACGCCGTTAGTCGTCCCGACGTAGACCTTGCCGTTGACGACGGTCGGTGTGATGAACTTGTTGCCCGCGCCAAATTGATCTCGCATGCCCGCCTGGTTGCTGTTGTACAGCTCATTCGAGAGGTTGGTGGCGTCGTACGCATGCAAGACGGCCGTGTTGCCGTTCTCCGCCGCCCAGAGAATCGCGTTGCTGGTGCCGTTAGCGGAGACGCCTGGCGTTGCGCCGGGATAGCCGAAGGTGGTGCTGGTTTGACTCGTTGGACCATTGGATAGCAGAGCATTCGTGATGGAAAATGCTCGGATCGAGGTCCCTACTGGCCCGTAGTAGATCGCGTTGTTGAAGTAGGCAGGCATGGACCAGACCCCGCCCGGCAACGCTCCCTGAAGTTGCTGATAGTTGTTGTTGGCCGTGGGGCTGAATTTCCCCATCGAGTCGCGGTCGACCACGTAGATGTTCCCATCCTTGCCGCCCCCGACGGCCAAATGCCGGGTGTGGCCCGTTGCGTCTGTGAGGTCGGGCAGCACGATGGCTCCGCCGGAACCGAGATCCTGGTCGGCAGCAGACTTCTGCACTGTGTCGAAGGTGGCGAAATAGTCCGCAACCGCGAGTGTTCCCGTTGTTGAGAGTTTGATGAACGCATTGCCGAAATCGCCGTTGCTGGGAAATCCGCTGGTATTCAAGGTCGTGTCGAAGTCGCCGTTCGCGTCCAAGAAGTAGATGTTTCCGAGGCCGTCCGCCGCCAATCCCGCACCCGACATCCATATCGACCCTTCGCTTCCGTTCGGAGTGACGTTCAACATGCTGCTTTGCTGTAACGTAGACGCGTTGTATCCGATGATCCAGCCGGTGTATGGACGAATGTCACAGTGAGACGTCCAGCCCGTGTAGACCACGCCATTCAGTAACAGCAGGCTGGCACGTTCTTCATATTGACCTGGAGCGAAGATGACGCTGCCGCCGGAGCTGCCGTCTCCTGTTCCTGGGTAGGAGGCTTGCACGGTCGTCGGACCGCCAAACAGTTCTGCACCCGTCGCAACATCGAGCGCATGAAGCCGCTGGAAATAGCTGCCCGAGGCGTTCTTCGACATGCCAACCACATAGATCGCGCCGTTGGGACCTCGCGATCGATCGATCACAGGCGTTGCCGTGATGCCGATCTCTGGAATCACCTGGCTACAGTTGCGGGGATCGCTGGTGGTCTCACCCGCACCCAGCACTGAAACCTTCCAGAGCTGCGTGCCATTGTCCGCATCGAAGGCATAAACGCTGTCGTGCTCGGTCGCCGCATAAAGCACATTGTGCGAGCTTTGGCCAGGGATGTGTATGTTGGCGAGGTAGAGCGGCTGGGCATCCACTTTGCCGTCCACAGCATAAAAGCCGATCTTGCCGAAACTGGTCGAGTTGATGTTAGCGGGCGTCAGGATCGTCTCGCTGAGGTTCTGCCCGGTCCTGGCAACGTCATTGTGATAGGTCACCACATCGGTTGCGGCTGCCAAGTTGACAGTCAGTGTGGCGGCGTTGCTGGTGGCGTTTCCGGCTGAGTTCGTGACCACCACACGGAAGGAAGCGCCGCTTTCGGCAAGGGTAGTTGCTGGCGTGGTATAGGTTGCGGAAGCACCGCCCGTGATAGCGGTTTTGTCCCTCTGCCACTGATATGCCAATGGAGCGGAACCCGAGGCCGCGACCGTGAACGTCGCCGGTTGGCCTACCACCACCGCCTGGTTCGAGGGTTGCGTGACGATTGACGGTGCTGCAGGATTGCCGGAGCTTCCGCTGCTCGAACCGCCGCAACTTGTGAGGCCTATCCCGAGAACAGCGGGCAAGAGCACAATTGATATTGCTCGTAGACGCATTACACCACCATCCTCCGTGCGGCTTGCCCAATAATGACAGGACTTTCACGAACCTGCGAGTTTTGGCTAGTCTAGTTTCTGCTGCAAAAATGGATTTTTTGCCACAAAGAGGGGGTTCCGACTAGAAACTTGCGGTGCTGTATGGGTTAAAACGGGAGTATAGCGGTTAGTGGTGTAGCTGGGTAGGGCCTACAGTGGCCGGTTTTACGCGGAAGGAACGACCAGAAAAGACACGTCTTCGGGGGAAGAGCGAGGAAGCAAATAGGAAGTTCGTTCAGGCGGCGGCTGCCTTCGATCTGCGGAAGTTTTTGTTTTTGGTTTTCTTTTTCTTTTCCACCAGCAGAGCGGCAATGCGCAGGAGATTGTTGGCCAACACCGCCGTTCCCACAAATACCTCAAAGCGCTCTCGTCCTTTGGCGCGACAACGCTTCATGCCACGGCCGCGGAACAGAACCGAGATGCGCCCTTCGATGCCGGAACGAAAACGCTGGCCTTGTTTGAAGGCGGGAGTCTTCTCGTAGGCTTGGCGCCGGGGCGTTTTTTGCCCTCCACGTTGGGGAATGCTGACCTGCTTGCCCCCCTCTTCTTTACTGGTCTTTTCGTTGTCCACACTTTGGAAGCCTCGATCGGCGGCATAGCAATCTGGGGGACGGTCAAAGGTGGCCTGGTGATGCAGGAGGGAAGCTTCCACCTGATTCTGGTCCGCAGGATTTCCGTCCAGAACTTCATATTGAGCGATCAGACTGGCAATAGTGCGTAATCTCCTGTTGAAGTTTCCGCAGCAGTGCCTCTTGCAGCACCTCTCGGACGTTTGCATCTTTGGTCTTCTCCAGTACGGCGTGCGCGCTCTGGACCACCTCTTTAGTGATCTCGATCAGCTCACGATATTTTCCGGTGAGTCGAGTTTGCCGTTGCGAACTGGTCATGCGTTGAATCTGTTGATAACGACGCTTGGCGGCGCGGCGGCGATTGTGAAATGTCGAAACGCCGTCTGGGATAATTTCACCCAGACGTTGTACCAGGCGAGTGATCACGCGCACCGCATCCCAAAGCAGGCCGCTGTCGGTGGGATGATGAACCTCTGTCTGTACGACCGACCAAGCTAGATAATGCGTATGATTTCGCGACTGTAACGATCTACTACCGGTGGCACCCTCTCTTCAATTCTTCGCTCCCGGTTCGTTCACGGCGTAAGAACCCTCACGGCGACCGCATCTATTGCGAGTCAAACGGCAAAATTTATCCCATTCCGACTTGGATGTTGAGTCCGGAGTGTTCGCAATTTTCGCTCGGCCCTCCGCTGATTTCTGTAGAAGCTCTCTTTGAACTTCGCGACCTGTTCGCGAGTTTGCCTGTGCACGCCGATTGCGATAGAGCTTCCCTGCAAGCAATCCCCAAGGAGGCAGTGGATGAAGCGATCGGCAAAGCCGCTTTGCCCGCAGATGAACCTTCCGCTCGGCAATGCGCCGCCAGCGGGAAATCCGGAGGACCAGCGCGAGGACCTCACCGTCGCTCTCATGGAACTACTAATCGGGGCAGCGGAAAGCAAACACGAGCAACCAGAAAACGGAGGAGAAGATGAACCCGAAGCTCACGCCTGAACGTCTGGTTCGGAAAGCCATCATTTATGGTTCGCCAGTCCAGGCCAAGTCAATTAATCCACAACCAGGAAAGCACACGCCTGCGCAACTTAGTCTCGCGGATCGTGCCCGCACCCTGGGTTTCCAACACATCGTTGTGGTAGACGACGATCTGGGACGAACCGGTTCCGGTTTGGTCGATCGCCCTGGTTTTCAGCGCTTGGTGGCGGAAGTCTGTAGCGGCGAAGTCGGTGCTGTATTCTGCGCGGAGGCATCGCGATTAGCGCGCAACGGTCGTGACTGGCATCATCTGATCGACCCTATGTGGAATGGTTAGCGCCGTGTTGGTGGATCTCGATGGTGTTTACGATCCAACGCTCACCAATGATCGCCTGCTCCTCGGAATGAAGGGGACGATCAGCGAATTCGAGTTGAGTCTGTTTCGGCAGCGGTCGAGCGAAGCGATTCTTCAGAAAGAGAATACAGCTTTCTCCGGATTGTCGGGGAATCGTGACAGGGTTAGATTTGTGGTTTACACACAAATTGCCACATCACTCGTTTGAGTCGGAACGGGATGCGTCTTTGATATCCCGCTGCATCACGTCTCGGTGTGGAAAACCTGAACCATTGGCTTCAGGCACCCAGAGCAAACTAAACGTGTGCCAAGCGATCCGCCGTTGCCTGTGTTTGCGGGAATTTCAGAGGAGAAATTCTCGACTCCTCGACTTTAACTTGACACCTCGACTTGAGGTGGTCGAAGTCCTGAAGGCAAAATCCCAACACACATGAAAGCCTTACCGCGAAGAGGTTTCCAACCGCGCAGTAAGCTCAAGAAAAAACTCCAAAATTCAAGGAGCAGATTATGCATCCGTATTTCTCGACGCCCGTTCATCCCTGGCAAACCTTTAACCCAATCGACATCGGCATGGCCCAGAGGCCATTCCCATGGTTTGACCCAGCCGCTTATCAGGCCATGAATAGAGGTACGTTCCCGGGTTTTGAGACGAACCCGTACTATGCCAATATTCCGCCAAGACCTATCTTCCACATGCCTCCCGTGTCCATTGCACCCGAGATCGCATACGGACTGTCGCCGGTCGGTTTTCCGGGAATCAGCACGTCCGAACACCTTTCACCGGAGAACTTCATCTCGGGCTTTGGCAAAACGGCTGGGAGCTATCTCTCTCCTGAGTTCCTGGAGTTTCTGCGTGCCGAATTGCTCCGCTGCGGCAAAGCTCTACAGGCGGTTGCTCCCGCACTTGAGCACGAGAGCAGGGAGGTGAAAGAGCAAGCGCATCTTGCGGCCACCGCTCAGTTCTTCTATGCGCTTGGTCTTCTCTATACGCGCGGGCTCATCATTCCTCCTGAGGTGCCTGGGACTTCGAGCCGAGCTGAGGAGCCGTCTGCTGTCACCGCGTGTGAGGTGTTTGGAGAGGCCTTAGAGCGCTTTGCCAGGGAACAGTTCCTGAGCCGCGGGACTGGACGGGAGCTGGGAGAGCTCTCGGAAAAAGCCCGTTTCTGTTTCCGCGCCTTGGCCCCCGAGTCGGAACAACTGGAGCGCGTTAGGGACGAGAGAACTAGAGTCGACAGAAAAAAAGCAGTGAGTGCGTAGCCAAGAAATGTAACTTTACAACTCCAGACCGGCACTCAGGTGTCGGTCCGTTTTTATGCGCGTTCGGAGAGACGGCCACCAGCCGCAGATTCTACGGACTGAACCTTCCACACTACCTCGTCGGATTAGCCAGCTTCGCGCGCGGGTTGTTGACATGACATGCAACCTGTCCAAGGCTGGAGTTTTGCCCGACGCTCTTTTGCCTGCCGAGTTTTAGGGTGCCAGATTACTCCACCGGAATGAACTGTCCAAATTGCGGACGGAGTTTAGGGATCATTACCCGTGAAGATGAGAGGCGTAGGTCGCAGATTTTGCGTGGGGTTGAGAGGAGACAACGCGGGCACCAACTCAAATTTCTACGTGGCTTCACATTTTGTGCGCACCGTTCCCAGAATGAATATACTTGGGGTCGCGGAATGCACCCGTGAAACTGCTCCCTCATACCTCGGCAGCACCAGGCCGGATGGATCGGCTCGGACGCTGGCAGGGACTGCATGAATATGTGTCCCACACGGTTCCCCTCGGTGCGAAGATTCTGGATGCCAAGTACTGCGAATGGTGCGGGTGCAACTTTCTTCGCGAAGCGAAGTCCGCAAATAGGTACTGCTCGAAGTGTTGGCCGCTGATTCTTACCTTGAATCAACGAAAGGGCGAGCAGTTGGTGTCTCAACTCATTCACTGATTCCGGTCGACGCGTGCTGCCCACGTTCATGGTCTCAAACCCCTGTAATTAACAATCAGACCACAGATAAACTTAACCCCCAGGGCCAAATTGCAGATCTAAACACTTGATATCAAGGGTCCACTTGGAGCTGAGCGATGTTGAGTGTAACCATCGAGAACGCGAGGGTGGTTGCGGTCTTACGCTGTATAGGGCGCATCGTGGTTGGCGACGAGGCTGACATTCTGCGGGAGGCCCGCCCTGTCCCAGGCGGACAGGCGGACAAGCGGACTGTGATACTTGATCTTGCAAGGGTGGATGCTATCGGTGGCAGCGGTTTAGGTCTGTTGGTTTTCTTGCACGCCTGGGCTCGAGCCCACGGCATTGAGTTGAAACTCATGAGCCCGAATCAACAGGTACGCGAATTGCTCGACCTCACGAATTTGAGTTCGGTGTTTGAAATCTCCTCATCAGAGAATCCCGTGTTGAGTCACCCGCTCGCCGACCCAGCCGCCGCCGCGGCCGTTTATCGGTCTCCTGAATAAAGAATCAGGTGCGGATTGCCAACTCAGGTCTCGAATTCTGCGTGGCTAGGTCTCGGATTTTTCGGGAGATCTGGGTCACGGGTGTTGCGTGGTTCTTGAACGGAAAAGGCGCGCGGGAGCGCCATGATGCGTTTGCAGAAGCAGAAAAGGTGAGCTGGGTGGCTCACCTTTGGGGGCGTATCGATCTCTGCGACGCCCCAAATCCAAAGATCGAATTCCGTTATCATTAATATCAACACCGTGGTAAGTTTTGTCCGAGAAGACCTCCGCATCCCAACGCGAACAAAGGGGCCCGCTGTGAGTCCGTGGAGGAATCAACGATGGGTAACGCTCTATAAAGTGGCAATGGTCGAAACAGAGCGCGCCAGGCTTAAAAATCGGATAGACGACGCGAAGTCTGCGATGACTGACCGGGCCAGAGAGCTGGCAGTGGCGACTGACGCACAGTCCGAGTTAGATGCGCTTGCTGATGCCGTAAGGGGATTGAGAGTCCTGGAAAAGGAGACCGATCCTTGACTCAGATCAAGAGCGCTGACACGACACCTCGGGTAGTCGACACATTCAGCCTCTCTTGCTGTGTCTGATGTGATCTGGCTGGATCGCAAAAGAGAAGCAAATTGACGGTACGTTCGGATGGTTGCAGGCCCCCCGCAACCAATGGCCGCTGAGCGGAGATCCCGCTAAGCGGCTTTCCTGCTTTTGGTTACGAGTAGAGCCATCGCTCGTTTCCTTCCTTACAACGTGGCCGTTTGGTTGTTCCTGTTCCCTGTTTTGGGAACAATTGGGAACAAATCCCCGTAGATCGCCCTTTCTACGGCAACGGCGGCATCGCGTTCTGCTTCGGCGGAGGTGTGCTTGTAAATGTCCGCCGTAGTGCTCAGGTTCGAGTGCCAGAAGGTGTGTAAACCCGCAGACCGCAGGGAGCGCGGAATGTGCCGCCGATCCAGTGTCGGATACAACACTTCCCGCCGCAAAAGGTCTGGCTGAAGCGGCGAGCCGTCGGATTTGCAAAACACGAAATCCGGTGGCCGCGTATGTAGACAGTTCTGGCGATGTTGCCCGGCTTCCTCACCTGCCTCAGCAAGCCTCTCGACCGCCCTTACTAAGCGTGGCTCGTTGCATGCTCCCCCCACGATGAGCAGAAGATTAGGGGCCTTCGAGAAGTCGTCTGTGATCTGGATCACAACATGTGGGAGGGTTTCGCTGAAGAAGTTCCGATGCTGAGGGGCAGGGCCTTCCCTGTACACGAAGCGCCCAAGAGTGCGATGGGACGTATCGTAGAACGGCCTAGGCGCCGCTACGTAGGCTGAGCTTTGCCAAGGCAGGTGTTGTGGCTGGTCATGTTTCGGGGAATCCATCCCAGCCAATTGCAATTGAGGCCGCCCTCATTTTGAATCTTCGACTCAGGCAAATCGCAACGATGAGGATACCCCCGAACAGCATCGCCAGATCCCCGACGCTGAACAGTCCCAGCTGCTCTTGGTCCGCTAGAAAGGCTAGCCGTGTTTTCGGCGTCGCCGCCCGCCACATGGGGCTCGCAGGATGCAGTGTGGAGGACATGCCTAACCGCAACACTCGTTCCCGGAATTTCCGCGGCTTCCTTCGGTTCGACTCCCGCCCCGCACTACCGTGCTTCAGCCCTTTGGCTCCCACTTCTCGATAGCGCTTTGCCAACCGCTTAGTCTGGCGATAGCTCAGCCCCATCATCACCGCGCGTTTACCAGTTTCAGTTCGCCGCTTTTCACTCGCTCCATCACCCCCGCTCGTCGCAATTCCTTACAGCTCATCGCTGTTCTTCCCAATCTGGCCTCCTGTGGAGACCTCCAGATTAGGGGACATTTCTATTGTCGTAACGTCGCCAAAAGGGGACATTATCAAAGTCGCGCGACACCAGGAACAGTGTCAACCGACATTAGCGCCGGCCACCCCTTGGGGGTGGTTGTATGAGCCAGGAACTCCTTGAGAGTCTCTAGAGTCCCGCGTGATTTGAATGGTGGTACAGCACTAGAATCTTGGGCACAGCCTGCTCGGCAGCTAAGGCCGCAATTTCTTTGGAGCGTTTCTGCCCGAACATTAGCATGGCTCCGGTAGT
>Ga0137396_10002524_pt1 | contig 10060 bp, 9 predicted proteins | sample czc16metaG_FD_108284 | JGI IMG/M metagenome (GOLD analysis project Ga0137396, IMG submission 108284) | Vadose zone soil microbial communities from Angelo Coast Range Reserve, California, USA - czcobulk3.16 metaG | ecosystem: Environmental > Terrestrial > Soil > Vadose zone | place: USA... | reverse complement strand
AGGGGAGCTTTTGAATCTCTTCTCCGATCCACCGCTTAGTCGTGAGAGCTACTCCATTGAGGGCTGTGGTGTACTCGAAGCGAATTTGGGTGGCGGAGGTACTCACACCGCCAAGCATCGAACGGTAGGATGCGTCGATACTTTGGATTGTATTAGAAAATTGTGCGTGTTCGGTGTGAATTGCGTTAAGAGCCGAACTAACGTTAAAGATCCTTTGTCGCCCTTTCACCGTGCTCATGTTACCGAGCGCGGGGCTCTTAAACTGAACGATGAGTCTTACATCTGCGGTGGTCGGTGTATCGTAGGTCTCGTCGCTCGCATGGGCTTTGGTGAAGGAGGGTGGCGTCTGAGAGTACGAAGAAGACAGAACATCCCTGTTCAAAGCTTTTTGAAATCCAGCGAGGGAATAGCGAGGAGGGAGCGTACCCTCTCCTCCCACCTCTTTCAGAGGCGTGGTCTGTTTGTAGAGCGGAGATTGGCTGAGCAAGGCCGGTGAGAATCCAAGCAAAAGCACGAACGAGAGAATGAGCCTTTGCATGGCTGTTAGACTATGACATCCCATGGTATCACCACCTCTACCCCCCTATCCAATATAGGGATTAAGCCTTCCGTTAACAAAGCAAGCCTTTATTCGGATAAGACGATGCCCAAGAGCACGGGTAAAATGAGTAATCGCACAGTTAGGAAGCCCCAAGCCCGCAGGAAAGTCCTACCCGTTAGCAACTATACAGGACTTTCACGCAAGAGGAGGTTAGTGTGATTCGCCGGTCCGCGTGTCGCAAAGCGATGCCATTGGCTGGAGTGGCTAAGGAGATGAACTACAAGAAGGTCATATCACGAAACGCGTAGGAATTTACTGCGGACAGGAGGATCCCTTTAGCGCGGCTACCCATTCTTCTCCTTTTTCTTGAATCGGAGCGGATACTCGTGATACCCATCACAATCCAGTTTGATGAATCTCGATTTATTGAGAGCGATCCCCCCCAGAGGCAGCCAGAATTCGTGTTTCGCGGACTCATGAATGACGCGGGAGCAATGCATTCGTTAGATTTCATATTTCTAAACGTCGCCATTCTCATCTCGATTACGTCTCTCTACGTAGCGTATCAGTATTTTCTCCTTCGAAGGAGAATCAAACTCGGATATTACAGAGACGTCCCGACTCAGTAACAACACGCCTCAAATCCTCAGTCCTCTCAACACCCTCAGTCCTCTCAACTTCCTCAGTCCTCTCAACTCCCTCATCCGCCCGTAGCTTCCCGCGGTCGCCCCACCGCGAAAACGTTCCCTCCTTTGTCCCTACTTAACGAATTTATATCCCGCGGTGTGAACCGTCAGTATATGTTTCGGTTTTGAAGGATTCGATTCAATCTTCTTCCGCAACGAAAGAACGTAGTTGTCGACCGTCCGGGTCGTGGGGAAGCGTTCGTAGCCCCACACTTCATCCAGGAGCATGTCCCGCGTAACCACTTCGCTTTCGTGTTGAATGAAGTACTTCAGCGTTTCAAATTCCCTCGAAGACAAATCCAGCGGTCGTTTGTTCTTCGAGGCCTCCTGCTTCTTGAAATCCACGTACACATCCCCGAATGAGTATTCATCAATATCTTTGGTCAATTCCGCCTTGCGCCTGAGGAGGGCTTTGATGCGAGCGTGGAGCTCCCGAAGGCTGAAGGGCTTGGTAACGTAATCGTCGGCGCCGAGTTCAAGGCCGAGTACCTTATCCATCTCCTCGGTCTTGCTCGTCAGCATCAGAATCGGGGTATTGACTCCCGCCCCTCGCAAGTCCTTGCAGACATCCTCCCCGTTCTTTCCCGGAAGCATCAGATCGAGAATTACAAGATCGATGTTCTCCCTTCTCGCAAGCTGATAGCCTCGTTCGCCATCGGACGCGGTCAACACATCATAGTGCTGGGCGCGGAGACTGTCGGTCAGGCTCATCGAGATGGCCGGATCGTCTTCGATCAGGAGAATTCGTTTCATCCCGCCCCTCGCGCCGGAAGGCTCGCAGAAGCGACGGGAAAAAAGAGCGTGAAGGTGCTGCCCCGGCCCGGTGTGCTTTTGACTTCAATATGCCCGTCGTGCGCATCCATGATGTTCTTGACAATGGAAAGTCCGATTCCGATCCCGCCAACGGAGAGGTTCTGCTCGTCCTTAACCCTGTAGTACGGGTCGAAAATCTTTTCGAGCTCTTCCTCCGAAATGCCGATCCCCCGGTCCTTCACCGATACGGCGGCGAGGCCATTCCGTTTATAGCATGAAACGGAGATGTTCTTCCTCTTGGGGGAATACTTCATCGCATTCGTCAGAAGATTGAGGAGCACGTCGCTGAGGGCATCGCGATCGGCCCGTATGATGCACTCCGCGGAGGAGAGATCGAGTTTTAGCGTGAACTTTTGCAGTTTGAACTGGTAATTCACGAGCTGAAGTATCTCCCGCACCGCTTCGTTCAGCCTCACTTTCGAGAAACGATATTCCTTCACCCCGCGCTCGATCTTTGCGAAGTCGAGGACGCTGTTGATCAGCCGGGTGAGCCTGTCCGCCTCCCCTTCAATGACCTCGGAGTACTGCCGGATCCTTTTCTGGGGAACCCGGGCGCCCGATTGCATGAGTTGAGCGATAATCTTGATCGACGTCAGCGGTGTCTTGAGATCGTGAGACACGGTGGAAACAAAATGCGATTTGAGGCGGCTCAATTCCTGGAGCCGGTCCGTCTCGGCGTATTGAAGCATGAGTTCCTGCTGGAGACTGATCCGGGAGATCGCAAGACCGGCCTGGGATGAAATCATCTCCAGAAGGCCGATGTCTTCAGGCTTGAAGAGCGCCCCTGATTTCTTCCTGCCCAGAACAAGAAATCCCCGGATGTCATCATGATCTCCGGGCAGGGATAACACGATTTCCATGCCCCAGCGGCGAAATACATTTTGATCTGCGGCTTCGAAGGGTGTCCCCCGTTCGATGCGGTCGGCCCGGGCCACCGGCAGCCGCAAAGTGGTTTTCAACTTCGCGGCGGTCAGCCGGATCCCATGCAGCCCGAGAATATCGAACCCCTCGTGCGCCGCTAAACGGATCCTGTTTCCCGGCTGCTCCAGGGTAAAGAATCCGATTCGCTCCGACGGAATCAGCTCGTTGACCTTCCGGATCACAAGTTCACCGAGCTGTTGAACGCCGATTGAATTCCTGCTTTCCTCCGCGAATTGCTTCTGGGCCGCCTGACTGTCATATCGCACGCGAAAGAATGTCTTGTCCACGATCCGCTGGGCGGACCGCCGCAGCGGCTCAAAAACAAGCGCGACAATGACTGCGGCGGCAACCGAAACGATCACCGATGAGGACAGCGTATACGCTCCGATGACTCTCGCGGCAAAGGTAATGAGGACTGCATAGATGGCTATCAAACCGATGACAACAACGCTGTAGACCGCGCTCCTGTTGATCCATATCTCGATATCCATCACCCGGTATTTCAGTATTGCGATCGTGAATGAGATCGGAATCAGGGCAAGAAAAACGGTAAAGAGCTCTTCCGGGATCCATTCCCCCAGCCCCAGAAGCCGTGGAAGCTTCCAGAGGAGGACATAGGGGGCCGAGCCGGCGCACAAACCGAATAAGATCCACCGCAGCTTCTTTTTATCAGCGATTTCCACAGCGGCGCGATAGGTGCGGATGAGATTCAGCACACCGAGTACGAGTGCCAGCATGAGGAATGCGTCGGACACCGCGGCGATTTTTGCAGACACGTGAAGGATGCCCATGGATCCGGATCGCGCTCCCAGGAGAAACGTCGTTAGAACCGACAGGCCCACTGCAATCGCCGCCCTATAGAACCAGACCAAAGACCGCCTCAACCTGACAGAGCCCGACGGGGTCAATGCCAATGTAAACTGCACGAAGAGAGGGGGGATCAGGCTGTAGGCGATCAGGAACATTGCGCAGAGACTATACCCCGCCCAAGCGGGAGTAACGGCAAAAAGCGTCCTTGTTCCGATCATGGAGGCCGCCACGCAGATCGATGCCAGCTTGAAAACTGCGACGGCTTCGTCGCCGGTACCGCGCAGATAGGCGAACAGCCCGAGACCGAACATGATGAATGCGATCGCAGCGTCGATGAAGACGTACTGGAAATCGTAGTAGGGTTCGAGTCGCACATTTATTCTGCCGATGCCGGAATTCGTCCGAAGCTCAAGCAGCACCCTGTCTGCGACATGATGACGGGCGAGCACGAGTTCGATGTCATCCGTCGCCGACACCGGAATTCCGTCGATGGCGAGCACGGCCGATCGGGCGGGGGACGAACGGAACGTCGCGGGCAATCCGGGTTTTTGAGTGAGGTGAAAAACCGCGGCGCACAGGAACGCGGCGAACAGGAAGTCGAGAACGAAAAACTCTTTCGATTTGCGGGGATCTGTCATTGGGGCGCGGGGTCACTTCCTTGGAGTCCTCGAATCCTCTGATTCAAGGATCCTCAAATGGTAGCGATTATACCGCCGAGAGTCAATCCCGATCGGAGCCTGACGATTCAGCCTGCCGGCGTCGTTCCCGACCTGCCAGTCCCCCTCTGTGCGGGGCGTACCATTTCAGGAGATGCGACGCAATTCTTTCGGCATTGGCGAGTATCGTCAGGCTCGAATTCACTGCCAGCGAAGTCGGGATCGCCGCGCCATCCGTAACATAGATTCCCGGATAGTCGAACACTTCACCATAGGCGTCGACCACTCCGCGATCCTTCGAATCGGCCATCCTGCATGACCCGATCATGTGCGTTGTATCGAAGCGAATGTCCTTGAGCGGCGTTCCCTCGTCGTCGATCATCTCGGCGTGAATAATTCTGCAGCCGTTTCTCTTCAAAATAGAGTGCAGCAACGCCTTCGTCCGGTTGTAATAAGCCCGGAGCCGATCGTCGAGCGCGAGCCGGACTTCGGCTCCTGAGTTCCTGATCTCGGCGCAGGGAGGCGTCAGGCCAAGGGCATAGATCGTAATCATCCTCCGGCGGTAGAGTTTCATGAGATCGACATGCGCCTGTCCCCAGAACGCGGGATGGCGCGTCTCGCCGTCAAGCACAAGCCTGGCGGCGTGAAGAATATGGAGGGGAAGGGGCTTGGCGCAGGAAATCGTCACGCCCATCGATTTCAGGAATTGATAGCTCACCATCCCCGGATGCGATCTCCCGCTCAGCATGTCTCCTTCGATGAATCCTTCAGGAAGCAGCCCCGCGACTTTCACGCTACCATTAAATGCGATGTTTTTTCCGACATGCACGCTCAAGAAGGGAAGATGCTCGCGGGACCGGAGGAGAAGCCTGGCCGTCCCGATCGTGCCTCCCCCCAGGATGACAACCTTTGCCTGGACTGCAAGCCGTCCCTGAATTCCCGCGCATTCTACTTCATAGCGATACGGGAGCGCGCGGAGGTTACGCGCTCCGCGGGTTGTTCTTACGTCTGCCGCCAGGGTTCTTATTGTAAGCGCTTCGGTCTCGGTCAAGATCTCCATGCCGGCTCGCCTTGCCTGGGGAAGGTAATTGAGGTGGAGTGATTGCTTCGCGCCGAAGATACACCCGGACACGCAGAAGCCGCTTCCGACGCATCCTTTCACGGCATATCGGGCGCGGTCACAGGAGTATCCCAGATTTTTCATCATGAGCGAGAAGACGACGCCCGATTTGGGAATTTCATCGACGCCGATCTGCTCGACGTGCAGCATCTCTTCGGCACGATCGTAGTGCGGGTCGAGGACAGAGCGGTCGATTCCCGCGGGCCACAACCGGTAGCCGTCGTCGTCCGTTTGCTCGAAAACAAGCGACGGAGCCCGCAGCGATACCATCTCATAGAACCCGGACCCGCCGCCGAGCGCCTCCGCATAGGTGAAGCTCACCGTGTCGCTCGAAATATTTTTAAGGTACCGGAGCAAGTATCTCGGATCGGAGGTTTGCCTGAAATCCTTTTCGGGCACGATGTTCTTTCCTTTCTCGAGCATCAGGACCTGAAATCCCGCCTCCGTCATCCGCAGCGCGGGCGCGGCGGCCCCAAACCCGCTTCCGATGACCAGCACTTCCGTTTTGATCATGCGCATTGCAGCTTCTCAGCTCTCGTTACCGTCGATCGTCGTTTCGCTTGCAAGAAAAACCGAAGCGTTCGGATAATACATTTGTCGCTCCGTGAAGCCCGGGTTTGATCCGTGAAAATCAATCTGCGGGCAGCCCTTCACGTCGTCATAGATTCCGCCGAAATAGGAAGCCTGCGCCATGAGAATGGCTCCCCGATACAGTCGCGCGATTGTGGCATCGGCATCCAGCCCGTTTTCAATCACTGCGGTTCTCTGTTCGGGGGCGAGGCGGTTGAACTCTTCCGTGCCGAAGAGATCGGAACTGCGGCGAGAAAGATCCGAGACGAAGAACGCGCAATACGGATGGAACCGGTAGAAGGGGTCGCCGTAGATCCTGACCAGGTCCGGCTCGTCGGGGGCAGCGTCTGGTATCACCGTTGTTACGAACGAGCGAAGCGCCGATTCCCTCAACCCAAGATCGTCGTCAAATTTTCTCGGATAGTCCTTAAACAGAATGCGAAGCGGAGAACATCCCGACACCGCGAGACCGAGAATGACCGAAACCTGTTTCAGAAACGAGAGACGTGAGACCCTTTGGTCGAAAAAAGAGGCGTTCTGCATTCTGATGTAATATCGGCCCCGGGGCACGCATGTTCGTCATAGAAATGTAAAAGGTGCGTCAATACTTGGGACACATTATTGACAATTCCTTGACACCGGGGGCGCTGCATTTTCTTATGCTAAAGTCGATACTAAAGAGCCCCGATGCGTATCCCACATGCCTGGTTGATCCTTATGTGCTTCTTCACCGCCGTGCGCTGTAATCATCCGTCGGCTGCCGACGATCCCGAGGTGCTGAGTAATCTCCGGTTTGCGCCGGGCGCCTTCGACTCCTTCACCAGAAACACCGAGCTCAAGTTCACGCTCAGACACCCGGTGACTCTGGATATCACGATCGAAAGTAAAGGAGGACCCCAGAGCGGTGCGCCCCAGGGTGATACGTCCGGGAAGGGTGCGCCCCACAGAGACGCTCCAGACGGATATTTCGTCGTGAAGACTCTGATTGTAAACGCCTACGAGGCGAAAGGTTCTCATTCGATCGCCTGGCTTGGGGATACCGACTCTGAAGTCTTTGCCCCCGCCGGAATCTACTTCGGGGTCGTGAAAATCAACAACCGTCGATTTGAAACCACCGTGCAGGTTTTCCACTTCTGACCCAAAACAATCCAGGATCCCGGAAAATGAACTAGGCTGAATATGCTATAAGAGAAAATTTGTCGGCTCACTTAACTAACCCATGTTCAACAAACCTTATGGAGACTCCCATGCTCAGACCATCTTTTTTCACCCGAAACAATCAACGCTTCGCTCTCGCCCCCGCCTCATTCGTCCCAATCGGATTGCTGGCTTTGCTTGTCCTGCGTTTTGGAGGATGTGCGGAGAATTCTTCGACGGGAACAGCGGACGAACGGAATCCGTCTTCTCAGATCCAACCGACGGGCGAGGAATTCCTCATCGGCGTTCTGGACGAGGTCGATGCCATATCCAATAGCGTCCCGGCGCGGGGGCGGGGGAGCTTGCATGGCGGCATAGAGCCGAATGCGATTATGCCGGCGGCGGTTCACAAACTCCAAATCTCCGCCAGCACGTTCGATACCACGTTCATCTACGGCGAGACTACTTCCGACGGATATGGCGCGGTGGTCACCGAACGGCATCAGTATCCGAAGGGGATGCTGCTCATTACGGTTCGGAAAACCCACGGGAAATCACAGGGCAAGGTCGTCTCGCAGACGAGAAAGTATGTATCGTTTGCGGATTTCCGGATTGATCGCGCGCAGCAGTCGAATGTGACGGAAGTCTACGGCCTCTCCCGTGACACGATCGTCACCCACGTTTTTCGAAACGGAATCCTCGAGACGTACACGTTCCGGCTGCCGGTCGTGACGCGGATCGTCAATCCAGGGGATGGGTCGGTTCGCATTACATCCCGATTCGGCTCTTCCGGCGCCGTCGTTTCAGAAGTGAGGGACGGCTCGGGCACGCTGATCCAACACCGGAGTAGCAGCGGTCTAGCCGACGGAAGCATCGTCAGTTACACGCAGTTTGCCGACTCGAGCTGGCGGAGCGTCCGGACCGTCGGAAGGTCGGACGGCAGCGTTTTCCGCGAAGTGACCTCGGGCCGGTGATGCACTCAACCCGTCCGGACAAGCGTTATATCGCGGAGGCCAGGGCTAAAAGAGTATGGTGGAGATTGCAGACATGCCTTGGCTTGCTTCTTCTGAACTTTGCCCCCGGGGTTGCCCTGGCTCAGGCCGATTCGACGCCTGACGCCGGGGCGGTCCCGCCGGCGGGTTTGTCGGACGGGCTTCTGCCGGGCTCACCTATTCCCGCCGACGAAGACTCCTTTCAATTAAAACTCCTGGAAATTGACGCCGAGCGATTTCGGCTCGAAGCCGAACACGCGAATCTCTGGCATCGCCTGATTCCGGCAATTCATCTATCCGCCGGTTTTGGGTTGCACAACGTACTGGTCACGGATCCGGCAACGCTCGCGTCATCCATGCTTCCAAAGGACGCGTACCGGCTCACGATCGGCATCTCCCTCAATGATATCCTGGACGGATCGAAACAATCGGCTGCGGAACTGGAATTGAAAAAAATTGATGTGATGCACGAGCGCGATCGCGCGCGCCGGGAGCGGTCGAGGTTCGATCTGGGGATTCAACTGAAGAGACTCGACATTGAAAAAGACGCGGCGCTTCAAGAGCAGGCGATTCTGGAAGAAATTCTGCGTTTCGACGACATACGGTTTGGTCAGGGGAAGATCGGGTACGATGCGTTCATGCAATCCAGACTTCGGCTCGTGGATCTTAAGAAAAGACTCAAACTCCTCGACCGCCGATCCGACGAAATCCAGAATAAACTGCCTGCCGGGGGCGCGCGATGATCGATCTCGCCCAGCCGGAAGACGGCTCCACCGGGACTCCCGCGGACAAGAACCCTCGATCCGCTCATCGCGAAGACGGGACGTTGCCCTTCGGAACGAATCCCGCGGGCGATCGCACCGGGCGTCCGGGGAGCCGCGCGGGCGTTGAAACCGAGACTGGTGCGTCCGGTCGTCAATCGGGCGTGGAATTTGCCGTACTCTTCGAACGCTTCTTTGATTCATTCCGCCGCCAAGTCCTGGAATGTTACGGTAAACGCTGTGATGAGATGATCGCCCGGGCGGAAGAAGAAGTTGCCGGGCACTCGCTCGGGTTCAGACTCCGTGCGATCCATTCCGACAACGCCCTCACGGTCCTTGATCTTGCCGAAACGATGATCAGCCGGGCGTCCGTGTTCAAACGCCGGAGACTCCGCCGGGCAGCGCTCGGGGCGGTGGCTGAACTTTACAACACACACTACGAGACCCTTGAGAGATTTGGGGCGGTCGAGCGAGTCGAACAATTCTATTATCGGTTGAAGAAATGATTGACTTGTCGCATACCGGCCGATGACTGCCCCCACTCACGTGACGTTCGCGGAGTTTGTTTATCTGCTCCTCCTCACAACCACCGGAGTCTCCCTGAACCCGGTGAATGCAGCCGCAATCGCGCTCTCCTCGCTCCTGCCCGATGTCGACACGGCCGCGAGCTCGATCGGGAGGCTCGTGCCGGTTGTTTCGCTCAGGGTCGAGCGACGATTCGGGCACCGGACGATCACGCACTCCGCAATATTCATCGCCGGAATCGCGATCGTGACGCTCCCCCTTTCCGCGCTGAGCCCGGATCTCTATACGTGCATTATGGTCGGTTATGGATCCCATTCGTTTCTCGACACGATGACGGTGAACGGCGTCAAGCTCTTCTATCCGTTCTCTCCTGCAAAGTGCGTGTTCCCTCTGGAGGTGAATAATCCTCACCGCTACCGGATTCGCACAGGGGGGAAAATGGATAAGACCCTCGCGTTCATCTTCCTGCTCGGATGCGTGCCGACATTCATCATCGCCTACCAGGGATACGAACGATTCATCCGCGTT
>Ga0137396_10002523_pt1 | contig 10060 bp, 7 predicted proteins | sample czc16metaG_FD_108284 | JGI IMG/M metagenome (GOLD analysis project Ga0137396, IMG submission 108284) | Vadose zone soil microbial communities from Angelo Coast Range Reserve, California, USA - czcobulk3.16 metaG | ecosystem: Environmental > Terrestrial > Soil > Vadose zone | place: USA... | reverse complement strand
CCCCGCGATCAACGCCTCGGTCATTCCGTCGGCGAAGTAGTCCTGCTCGGGATCGCCGGAGAGATTCTCCAGGGGGAGCACGGCGATCGATTCGATCCTCCTCCGTTCGGCGGCGCGATCGGTCTCATCCCGCGCGAAGGAGGCGGGACCGGTCGTCGAGACGCGGCGTAGATCGGCGTTCAGCTCGCCGGCGGTCTGGTAGCGGCGCGCCGGATCTTTTTGAAGCAGACGCAGGACGATGCTCTCCGACAGCCTGGAGAGCCCGGGGTTCAGGTTCCTGGGGGGGACGGGCGCCCGGTTACAGATCGCGTCGATCAGCGCGGGAGCGAGTTTCTCCAGAAATGGAAGCTTTCCCGTCCACATCTCGTGGAGGACGATTCCGAGCGCGTAGAGATCGGTTCTCGCGTCGGCATGGCCGCGCAGGAGCTGCTCGGGCGCCATGTAGGGGAGCGTGCCCTGCACGACACTCTCGCCGGTGAACGCGGCGGTCTCCGCGCGCTGGGACACCGGCCCGCGCAGGGTCGCGAGGCCGAAGTCGAGCACCTTCACCCAGCCCTTCGGCGTCACGATCACATTCTCGGACGTGAGGTCCCCGTGGACGATGCCCTGCTCGTGCGCTTCTTCGAGGGCCTCGGCGATCTGACAGCCGATCGTGGCAGCCTCGGATTCCGCCATGAGCCGCTCCGCGATCATCTGGGCGACGGTGCGGCCGGGGATGTATTCCATCACGAGGAAATCGACCCCTTCCTGGCGGTCGAGGTCATAGATCGTCGCGATGTGCGGATGGTTCAGCCGGGACAGGGCGAGCGCTTCGCGGCGGAAACGCTCGCGCGCCGCGTCGTCGGAGAGCGCTCCCGAGGGGAGCACCTTGAGCGCCACGTCGCGGCCCAGGCGTTCGTCCCGAGCCCGGTGCACAACACCCATGCCGCCCGCGCCGATCTGCTCCACGACGCGGTAATGGGACAGCGTCCTGCCGATCATGACCCGTCACTATAGCCCGGAATTGGGGTACCATTCGAGCTTCCATGCCCTTTTCGATCGAAGGCGCCGACCTCATCACGATCGGGCTTCTGGTTCTGCTCGAAGCCGCGCTGAGCGCGGACAACGCGCTCGTCCTGGCGGTGCTCGTGCTCCCGCTTCCGAGGCGGCAGCAGAGGAAGGCGCTCCAATACGGCATCGTCGGGGCGTTCGCGTTCCGGGTGCTGGCGACGCTTTCCGCTGTGAACCTGATCCATCTGGATTGGGTGAAGCTCGTCGGGGGGGTCTATCTCCTCTACCTCCCGATCAAGCATTTCTGGCGTCATGCCCCGCACCTGAAAGGAGGCGCCCCGCCGGCCGCGGCGGCCTTTCTCGGACTGTCGCTCTTCTGGACGACGGTGGTGCGCGTCGAGTCCACCGACTTCGTCTTCGCCATCGATTCGATCCTGGTCGCGGTCGGGATGTCGCGCAAGCTCTGGGTCATCCTCTGTGGCGGTCTGCTCGGCATCATTGCGATGCGCGTCCTGATCGGACAGATTCTTTCATTGGTGCGCAGCTATCCCGCCATCGTCGATGGCGCGTACGTGATCGTCGCGTGGGTCGGCGTGAAACTGTTCTTGGAGTATCTCCACTCGATCCACGTGGTCGGATTCGAGATCCCCCGGTGGCTGGGCATCGCGATCGTGCTCGTGCTGTTCGCGATGAGCACCGTCTACGCGATGATCAAGGGAAAGGCGTCGGCTAAGGAGGAGGCGGCCATGGAGAGAGCCGCGGCGGCCGCCGAGTCCGCGATTACCGGTTCGGAGCGCAGGGAGTAATAATGATCCGAGGCGTGCTGCTTCGATTCTGGCTCGGGGCGCTCGTCCCGGCCCTAGCACTCGTCGCGGCCATAGCGCTCGTCCCGGCTCCGGCCGCGGGCGCGGCGTTTCCCCCCTACGCCGAGGAATCGAGCCTCCTCTCGAGCACGCCCGGGACGGACGACGGCTCGGTGGCGGCGATGATGAACCCGGCGGCCTGGGGGCTTCTCGAGCGCTCGGAGTCGGCGCTCTGGTGGTCCGATCATGAAGCCTTGCGGGATCGGCGCGACGACTACGGGCTTTCCGCGGGACACGGGCTCGGATTCTCGTATCGGCATCGGATCCTGCCGGCTCCGGGGGGCCCGCGCGGCGTCGGCGACTATCAGATCGGAGTGGGCTGGAGCGATCCGATGGGCGCCGGAGGAATCGCCTACGGGTTCTCGGGACCTGGCCGCTCCGCATTCGGCCGGAAGAACTTCCTTGCCGCCGGCAGGATCTTCCGCCCGACGGCGTGGCTTTCGCTCGGGTCCTCGGGGCGGATCGCGACGCGGGAGCAACAGGGCGTCGTGGACCTCGGGATTAGGCCGCTCTCCGACCCGCGAGTTCTCCTCTTCGCAGACTACGCGCTCGAAAATAGCCGGCATTGGGACGACGGTGATCGCGCAGGGGGCGTGGCGCTTCGGCCCATCGCGGGAGTGGAGCTTGCCGGCAAGTGGAGGCAGCACGACCGGTTCCAGCTCACGCTGGGCCTCACCCTCGCGCGCACCGGATTCCGCGCGCTCTCCCGCTACGATCACTCCCACCGCGGCAACACGAACTACGTGGTCCGCCTGAATCCCCCCGTGCGCGGGCTCGATCCCGCGGCCCGCCTCCTCCGAGGACGCAAGTTCCTCGAGATGGACCTGAAAGGCGAAGCCGTCTATCGGTCGTATCGCTATTTCGACCAAGGCTCGCTCGAGCTCCGGCGCATCCTCGACGACCTCACGCTCGCGATCGAGGACCCGACTGTGGGCGGGGTCGCCATCAGCCTCTCCGGATTCGACGCGAACCTCGAGATGATCTGGGAGGTCCGGGAAAAACTCCTCGACCTGAGGCGGGCCGGGAAGAAGTCGGTCGTCTACATCGATCGTCCCGGAGGAGCCGACTACTATCTCGCCTCCGCGGCCGACCGCATCCTCATGGACCCGATGGGGATGCTTTTCATCCCGGGCGTCTCGACAACGAAGACCTACATGAAGGACGCGCTCGAGAAGCTGGGGATCGGCTTCGAGGAGTGGCGCTACTTCAGGTACAAGTCCGCGCTCGAGCAACTCTCCCGGCGCGACATGTCGGAAGCGGATCGGGAACAGCGTACCGCCTTCGTGAAAGCGACCTACGAAGAGCTGGCGGCGGGCATCACCGGTTCCGGAAGGATGACGCGGGCCCAATTCGATTCGACGGTGAACGAGGAGCCCGCCCTCGCGGCCCGCCGCCTTCTGACGCTCCATTGGATCGACGAGATCGGAGGCCCGGACGGGATCCGGGAGGCCGCGAGGAAGCTCGCGGGCAGGAGGGTGATCTTCTCCAAAGCGGGCGCGGTCAGGAGCCTCCGCTGGAGACCGGATGAATACTGGGGACCGAGGCCCACGATCGCCTTGATCTACGCGATCGGGGAATGTGCGATGGACACCGGCATCCGCGGCCGGGAGAGCTCGATCGCGCTCAAGAGATTCAGGGAGCGGCGAGATATCAAGGCTGTCGTCGTCCGCGCCGATTCGCCCGGCGGCGACCCGCTCGCGTCGGACCTCGTGGCGCGCGAGATGAAGGCCTATCGCGATTCCAAGAAGCCGATCTACGTGAGCCAGGGGCGCGTGGCCGGGAGCGGCGGATACTGGATCAGCATGAACGCCTCGCGGATCACGGCCTCCCCGTTCACGATCACCGGGTCGATCGGGGTGATCGGCGGGTGGGCGTGGAACCAAGGAATCGGAAAGAAGCTCGGCCTGACCTCGGACCATGTCCAGATCGGGAAGAGCGCGGACTTGCTCGGAGGCCTGAGCCTGCCCGTGATCGGGGTGACCCTCCCGGAGCGGAACCTCGACGAGCGCGAGCGCGTAGTGGTGAAGCGGGGCATCCTCGATCTCTATGACGATTTCACGCGGCGGGTCGCGGAGGGGCGAGGGCTTCCGGTGGAGCGGGTGCGCGAGATCGCCCAGGGCCGTGTCTACGCGGGGCGGGATGCCCTCGAGCTCAAGCTCGTGGACGAGATCGCCACGCTGGACCGGACCCTCGAAGAAGCGAAGGCCGCCGCGGGACTTGGGAAGGGCCGCCGCGTCCGGATCGAGGAGTATCCGAGGCGGAAGCTCTTCCCCCTGCCGCGCCTCGCGTCGCCGGTGGGCATGCGACTCGGGTGGGGATCGGCCGGACGCCTCGGCGCGGAGCCGGGCGAGGAGCGGCTGAGCTACGAACAGCGCGCGCTCGGCTTCATGCTCCGGAACCCCGGGATCCCGCTGCTTCTCACGCCCGCATCGCTCCTCCCGGACGAGTCGGCGGCCCACTAGAGAAAGGCGTTCATGCACGGCTTCACGGTCGCCACCCTCTACCTCATCGTGGGAGGGCTCGCATTCCTCCTCGGCATCGTGATCCTGCGCGAAGCGCCGCGGGAAAAGGCGAACCGGGCCACCGCCCTCATGCTCTTCTTCGGGGGTCTGGGCTCCGTGCTGGGCGCCATCGGATTCATCGTGCAAGGGGCCGGGGGCGCCTCCCGCCCCGGCGGCACCGACCTCCTGCGCTCCTTCAATTACCTCTGGGAGCTCTTCTTTCCTTCGCTCCTCTACTTCGCGTGCGTGTTCCCCTCGCCGAACCGGCTGATCCGCCGCATTCCGCTCGCGGGCCTCTGGATTTTCGCGCCGCACGCATTCCACCTCGCGATCATGGTGGTCCAATCCCAAGGGGCGGTCACCGGGCAGCTCACCGCCTGGCTCGCGAAGAACCCCCTGGGCGCGACCGTGATCCACGTGTTGCGCCTGCCGACGGAGGTTCTGTTCGGGTTCCACGTCATCCTCTTCTCGGCGGTGAACCTGCTCTACATCGCGGCCGCGCTCACGTTGCTCTGGCTGAGCTACCGGCGCGCGACGAACGCCCGGATCCGCGTCCAGCTCCGCACGATCTTCATCGGGCTCGCCTCGTGCGCGGGGCTCTACGCGGTCGCGGTCCCCATCCCGACGCTCCTGAACCACACCTGGCCTCCCCTCACGCGCTCGACGCTGATCGTGGCGGCGCTTGTCTTGGGCTCAGCCGGGATCGCGTATTCGATGGTCCGGTACCGCTTCCTCGACGCCAAGCTGATCGCGAGGAAATCCATCCTCTACGCGCTCACCTCGGCGTTCCTCGTCAGCGTGTATCTGACGATCATCCGGCAGCTCGATTCGCTGCTGGAATCGGTCGCGGGATTCGACGTCACCGTATTCGAGACCGCGATCCTCCTCATCGCGCTCGTCCTGTTCCAGCCGGTGGTTTCCTGGCTCGAGGAAGCCTTGGAGCGGGTCTTCCTGCGCGAGCGGAGCGACCACCGGACCCTCCTGCGCCACATGAGTGGGGAGGTGCTCACGGTGCTCGATCTCAGGACCCTCGCGGACACCGTAGTGGAGACCCTCCGGGAGGGAATCCTGGCCCGCACCACCGTATTTCTGATCGTGCCCCTCGCGCACGAACCGGTGGTCCGCGGTTTCGGGGGGCAGGTGGATCTCGAGGCGATCGCGTCGATCCCGCGCGCGTCTCTCGACCGGTTCACGGAGGGGCTCTCGGTCATCCGCCGCGGGGAGATCCGCGACCTGATCTCCCAGCGGGAGGAAGACTTCGATTTGAAGCCGCTTCTCACGACGGAGCCCTTTCTCCTCCTGCCGCTCCGTCACGGGGGACAATTCCTGGGCTTGATCTCGCTGGGCCGGAAGATCACCGAGACGCGCTATACCGCCGAGGAGATGTCGCTCCTGGAAACGCTCGCCAACCAGACGAGCGTGGCGCTCAAGAACGCGCTCCTCTACGAGGAGAACCTCGCGAAATCGGTCCTCGAGGAGGAGCTCGCCGTCGCGCGGAGGATCCAGCAGCAGTTCCTGCCCGCCCGCCTCCCCGAGATGGCGCGATTCGGGATCGCGGCGATGAACCTTCCCAACAAGCAGGTCGGCGGCGATTATTACGACATCGTGGACGTGGGGGCCGGAAGCTACCTCATCACGATCGCGGACGTGGCCGGAAAAGGCGTCCCCGCGGCGCTCCTCGCCTCCATGGTGCAAGCCTCCGTGCGCACCCAGGCGCAGGACGGGAAGCCGGTGAGCGAGATGATGGACCGTCTGAACCGGCTCGTGTACGACGCGACCCCGGACGACCGGTTCGCGACGTGCTTCCTGGCCCGGGTCTCCGCCGCGGGGGCAACCCTCTCCTTCTCGAACGCCGGCCACAACTACCCGATCCTCCTTCACGCCCGGGGAGGGAGCAGGCTGCTCGATGCGGGGGGCATCCCACTCGGAATCCAGCCCGAATTCGCCTACGGCGAGACGAGCACGCCGCTCGTGCAGGGGGACGCGCTCATCCTCTACACGGACGGCATCACCGACGCGCGAAATCGCCACATGCAGGACTACAGCGAGGAGCGCCTCTTCCAGTTCGCGGGGGAGTTGTCGCGCGACCTGACCGCCCGCGAGCTCCTGGACGCGATCTCGACGGACCTCTCGCGCTTCACCCAGGGCGCGGAGCAGGCGGACGACATCACGCTCGTGGCGTTGAAGGTGCTGTGAGCCGGCTACGGACGCGGCATTCCCGTTGGCGAAGGCATTTGGGCTTCTGATACAGTAGCCCGCATGGGAGCCGCCGAGCCGAGACCCAGGCAGGACGAGGGCGGCGACATCACCCTCACAATCGGAAGCCAACTCGAGCTGCTCTCTCTCGTCCACGCTCTGATCCAGGAGATCGCGGGACACTTCGAGCTCGACGAGAAAACCACCGATGAGCTCACCTACGCGGTCATCGAGGCGGGAACGAACGCGATCCAGCATGGCAACGTGTTCGCCGCCGACAAGTCGGTCACCTTCACCTTCCAGGTGGGCCCCGCCGAAGTCTCCGTGCGCGTGGACGACCACGGCAGCGGGTTCGATCCTTCCAAGATCGAGAACCCCACCAACCCCTCGAATCTCCTCGATCCCGGCGGCCGGGGCATCTACCTCATGCGCGAGCTGATGGACGAGGTGACGTTCGAGACCCGCGGGGACCACGGGACCACGGTGCGGCTGCGGAAGGCGCGCCGGGTGGCGACGCGGTGATGAACGACCTGCCGGACGTCGACATCCCCTGAGGCCTCACCTGCTGGGGACGTTGTCCTCGCGGGGACGCAGGTTTTCCAGAGTCCGCTTGACGGCGGGATAGATCTGCTCGAATGCCCCGACGACGCGGGGGTCGAACTGGGACCCGGCGGCGCTGCGGAGCTCCGCCAGCGCCTCCTCCTCGGGGAGCGGCTCGCGGTACGGCCGGTTCGAGGTCATGGCATCGAACGCGTCGGCCACCGCCATGATCCGTGCCTCGATCGGGATGTCCTCGCCCCGGAGCCCGTCCGGATACCCGCTGCCGTCGAACCGCTCGTGATGGTGCCGCACTCCGGGAAGAAGCGGGTGCAGGAGCGCGATAGGCCGGAGGATGTCCTCGCCGATCAGGACGTGCATGTCCATCTTCTCCCGCTCCAGCGGATTCAGGCGCCCCTTCTTCGCGAGGATCGTCTCGTCCACCGCGATCTTCCCGATGTCGTGGAGCAGGCAGGAGCGGTGGACCATGTCGAGGGTCGCGGGCGGCAGCCCGAGCTGCTTCCCGATGGCTTCGGAATAGGCGGCCACGCGCACCGAGTGGCCTTCGGTGTAGGGGTCCTTGGCTTCGAGCGCCATCGTGAGCGAGACGATCACGCTCATGAAGAGGTCCTCGAGCCCCTCCCGGATCCGCTCTTCCTGCACCGCCACCCCGGCCAGCGTCGCGAGATTCTCGAACGCTTCGATGTGCTCGGGGCGGACGTGAACCGCGTGCCGGTTGTTCACGAGAACCGCGCCGACGTTCTGGTCCCGGACGCGGATCGGCGCGAGCGCGCCCCAATTCATCCCTGCCGCGAGCAGGAATTCGCGGGCCCAGGCGTTTCGCTGCGTGCGCTTGAACAGCGTGACCTGGTCGCGGAAATGGAGGGCTTCCAGGAGCTCGCAGGCAGGGCCCGAGAGTGTGTAGTCGCCCCATTCGGCGAGCCCGCCGTGCGCCACGCGGAAGACGTAATTCCCGGAAAGGTCTCGAACCAAGACCGCCACTCCGTCGGCCCGGAGGAGCGTTCCGACCCCCTCGATCACAGCGACGAAGGGGGATCCGGGCCCCTCCGCGTGGCCGAGCGCGCGCGCGACCTGATTGAGCATCTGGAGGGTGGCGAGCGGACGCGGGAGATCGGTCGCGTCGCCTGAGTCGAGGGGTTGGGTCGATCTGCTCCTGGTCTGCATGGGCCTCATTCACCGGCGGCCCGCGTACGGGGACGGGCCTTCGCGGATCGGGTACGCCGCTGTCCGAACATCGTTTCGGGGGAGCACCCCCACCGACCCCCCACACATGGAGTGATCGGCAGGAAGGCGGGAAATATTTAGCGGTTAGCCGACCGCCGGGAGGAAGCGCGAGAGGAAGGAGACGAACCTCGGGAAGAGGTCCGTGACGAGCAGGATGCCGAAGAGAATGAGCACGACGCCGCTCGCCACTTCAATCGTGCGAAGCCGACCCCGGATCCTGCGTGAGGCCGCGAGGAAGGAGTTCAACGCCAGCGACGAGAGGAAGAACGGCACGCCCAGCCCGAGCGAGTACACGGAGAGGAGGACCACCCCGGTCCCGACGGTTTTCGCGGTGCTGGCGTAGATCAGGATCGACGCGAGGATCGGACCGATGCACGGAGTCCATCCAGCCGCGAAGGTGATGCCGACGAGCACCGAGCCGAGGATTCCGAGCGGCTTCGTGGTGAGCTGTTTCTTCCGCTCGCGGGAGAGCGCGGGGATCGGGATCCACCCGGTCAGGAAGATCCCAAACAGGATGATCAGGACGCCGCCGACCCTCCGGAGCAGGTCCTGATGCTCGCGGAGGAACTGGCCCGCCACGGTGGCGGTCGCGCCGAGGGCGATGAAGACGAGGGAAAATCCAACGATGAACGCGAGCGAATGAACGATCGTGAGGCGGCGGACACGCGGGCCCGCGTCCGCGGAGGTCAGCTCGTCGAAAGAGACTCCGGTGATGAACGTGATGTACGAGGGGACGAGCGGCAGGACGCAAGGCGAGATGAACGAGACGATCCCGGCGAAGAACGCGGCCAAGAGCGAGACTTCATTGACCTGGCTTTCGAACACGTGATCGGCCTAGGTCGCGAGAAGAGGCAGGATCGCCTCCTCGAAGGTCTTCGACTCCATCCTTCCGATGAACTTCTTGACGATGCGCCCCTGACGGTCCAGGACGAACGTCGTCGGGATCCCGAGAACCCCTCCGTAGAGGCGCGCCGTGTCCGCGTTCGCGAGGAGCATGGGGTAGTTCACGTTGAACTCCTCCGCGAAGGGCCGCACGGCCTTCGCCCCGTCCGCGTCGAGCGAGAGGCCGACCACCACGAGTCCCTGCTGCCGGTACTTCGCCTGGAGCCGCACGAAGTCGGGCACCTCCTGTCGGCAGGGCCCGCACCACGTGGCCCAGAAATCGAGGATCACGACCTTGCCCTGGAAGTCGGAGCGGCGGACCGTCTTCCCGGAGAGATCCGAAAGCTCGAAATCGGGGGCCTTGGACCCGAGGGTCCCGGCGTCCGGGGGCGCAGCGCCCTGCTTCGCCTCCTGGCGCGCACAGCCGGCCGCCAGGAGAAGAGCCGCGAGGAGCGCCCAGGCTGTCGGTCTAGAGGATCGGATAGTATTTCTCCAGCTCATAGTCGGTGATGCGCGTGCGGTACGCGTCCCACTCGATGCGCTTGTTCTCGATGAACTTCGTGAACACGTGCTCCCCCAGGGAATCGCGGACGAGCTTCGATTTTTCGGTCAGCTCGATCGCCTCGATGAGGCTTCCCGGCAGGCTCTCGATCCCCAGCTCGCCCCGCTCGTGGGCGCTCATCTCGTAGATGTCCTCCTCCACGGGAGCGCGGAGCGTGGCGTTCCCGTCCATGCCCTTGAGGCCCGCCGCTAGACAGATGGCGAAGGCCAGATACGGGTTGCACGCGGGATCGGGGCAGCGAAGCTCGACCCGAGTTGCCTTCTCGTGGCCGGGCTTGTACATGG
>Ga0137396_10002522_pt1 | contig 10062 bp, 8 predicted proteins | sample czc16metaG_FD_108284 | JGI IMG/M metagenome (GOLD analysis project Ga0137396, IMG submission 108284) | Vadose zone soil microbial communities from Angelo Coast Range Reserve, California, USA - czcobulk3.16 metaG | ecosystem: Environmental > Terrestrial > Soil > Vadose zone | place: USA... | reverse complement strand
GGTCGCCTGGCTCGACAGCACGAGGCCGAAACCCAGCAGAAGGCCGCCGCGATCGTCACGAAGCGGCTCCCGAGCCGGTCCGAGATCGCGCCCCAGAAGAACGAGCCGACTCCCATCGCCATCCAGTTGATGAGCGCGGTCACCGAGACGGCGCTGCGCCTCCAGTGCATCGAGTCTTCGAGCGGCTTCAGGAACACGCCGAGCGAGAAGAGCGAGCCCTGCCCGATCGCGACGACGGTAGCGGCGGCGAAGACGACGACCCAGCCGTAGAAGAGTCCGCGCTGACTCATGGGCGCCAACTACGATAGCATGTACCGCAATGCGGCAGCTGGCATGGCCCGCGTTCGCGTTCGTCGTCGCCACGCTGCTTGCACTGCTGCTCCGCGCGATTTTGCTCTCGCTGTTGCGCCGCTGGGGCGGCCCGCCGGACGGCTGGAGCTCTCTCACGCAGGCGATCCGGTTGCCCTCGGTCCTCTGGTCCGTCGTGCTCGGGCTCTGGGTGGGCAACGAGGTCGCCGGGCAGACCGAGCGTCTGCCACTGCGTGTCTCCCAGCAGGTGAGCCTCATTCTCGAGGTCGCGGTGATTCTCTCCGTGACGATCACCGTCTCCCACATCCTCACGACCCTCGTGCAGGGCGCGAGCGAGCGGCGGTCCCTCGGTCGTCCGATCACCGGGCTCGGCCAGGCGGTCGCCCGCGGCGTCGTCTTCATCATCGGGCTCCTCGTGCTGCTGGATGCACTCGGCATCCAGATCACGCCGATCCTCACCGCGCTCGGCGTGGGCGGCCTCGCGGTGGCGCTCGCCCTGCAGGACACGCTCTCGAACCTCTTCGCGGGAGTCCATCTGCTCGCCGACAAACCGATCCGCGTCGGCGACTACGTGAAGGTCGCCGACACCGTCGAGGGCCACGTCGTCGACATCGGCTGGCGCTCGACCCGTGTGCGCATGCTCCAGAACGTCGTGGTCACGATTCCCAACAAGCGGGTGGCCGAGTCGATCATCACGAACTACGACATGCCGGAGTCGCGGCTGGCGTTACCGATCCGCGTCGCGGTCGACTACGGCGCCGATCCCGACCTGGTCCAGCGGATCCTCGAGGAAGAGACCACGCGAGCCCTGAACGAGGTACCGGGTCTCCTGGCGGAGCCCGGGCCCTCGGCGCGGCTGATCCCCGGCTTCGGCGAATTCTCGCTGGACTTCACCCTGATCTGCCACGTGAGGTCCTTCACCGACCAGTTCCTCGTTCAGCACGAGTTGCGAAAGCGGATCCTGCGCCGCCTCGGCGCCGAAGGGGTGCGGATCCCGGTTCAGGTCCGGGGGGTGGAGCTCCGGTCAGCTGGAGGCGAGGGCCAGGCTCGAAGCTAGTTCGGCGGCTTGCCTTACTACTCGTCTCATGTATAGTAGACGCCGTGGACCTCAGAACGCGAGTCACGGTCCTATCGGAGTCGGCCGACCGCGACGGCCCGCAGGGCTCTCTGATGCGCCCTGGCGATCCCGTGGGCATCACGAAGGTGCGCTACCCGGGTCGAGGCTCCACCCGACTCATGCGCGTCATGCAGACCAACGCCTGCTCCCTGTCCTGTGGCTACTGCCCGACCTTCTGCGGCGGCAAGGTGCGTCGGACCTTTCTGAGCCCCGAGGAGGTCGCGCGCGTCTTCATGGACGCGCACCGGGCGGGCCTTGCCGACGGCCTCTTCCTGACCTCGGGCGTCCCCGGTCGGCCCGCAAAGATGACCGACCGCATGCTGGCCGCCGTCGATCTGCTTCGTCGTCGTGAGGACTTCCAGGGCTACGTGCACCTGAAGCTTCTTCCAGGCGCCGAGCCCGCGCAGGTCGAGACGGCGGTGAGGCTCGCCAGCCGCGTCTCCGTCAATCTCGAAGCGCCCGGCGCCGCGTACGTCCGCGCCCTCGCGCGCGAAAAAGACTTCGCGGGCGATCTCTTGCCGAATCTCGAGTTGGCCGGGCGCTTGATGCTCGAGCGCGGGCGAGCCCGGGCCCCGTCGAAGTTCGCCGCCGTCGGCACGACGACTCAGTTCGTCGTCGGCGCGGCGGGCGAGCAGGACCGCGAGATTCTCGGCGTCGTGACGCAGCTCGAACGGCGGCGCCTTCTGCACCACGCTCACTTCAGCGCGTTTCAGCCCGTCGTCGGGACGCCGTTCGAAGGCCGGCGACCGACGCCGGCGAGGCGCGAGCTACGGCTCTACCAGGCCGAGCATCTCGTACGTCAGTACGGCTTCGGCTACGACGAGCTGGTCTTTGCCGGTGACGGCAACCTGTCGCTCGACGACGATCCGAAGACGGCCTGGGCACTCGCTCATCCCGAGCGCTTTCCGATCGAGGTCTCCCGCGCGCCGTACGAGAGCCTGGTACGAGTGCCCGGGATCGGCCCGGCCACCGCGCGGGCGCTCGTCGAGGGAAGGCGCCGCTCGGTGATCCGCTGGTCGGGCGACCTTCGAGCCGCCGGGGTCGACGTGACGCGGGCGGCCTGGTTCCTCACGCTGCGCGGCCGGAGGCTCGCGAACGCGCCGGCGCCGCGACAGCTTCGCCTGTTCCCGCACGGCGAGCACCTGACCCAGGCGCCCTTTCGAACGCCGGTGCCGCCCTGTGCCTATCGCTGAGCCGCATCGGCTCGGGCATCGGCTCGGGGCAAGGCGCCCGAGCATTTCGGGCAGAGCGCCGCTCCGGTAACGCGCCGGTCGCGGCACCTTGAAGCCGACATCGCGTCAAATAACAGTTTCAGCCGCGAGCAGATCTGGCATCGTGTGTGCGTAAGTTCGATAGACCGAAAAACGAGAGAGGTGCGTACATGCGAACAAAACGGCTGATTACCGCGTCGGCGGCACTTCTCGTTGTGGCCGGCTGCGCGACGCCAGGGCAGGACATCGGGCAAAGCTCGGCTCATGGGGCGCACGCGCAGAGTGCCGACGGCGCCCGGCCCGTCCTCTACACCACGCTCGGAAGCTACTCCTATCGGGTCACGACTAATTCAGCCGAGGCTCAGCGCTGGTTCGACCAGGGCCTTCGCCTCGTCTATGCGTTCAACCATCTCGAGGCTCAGCGGGCCTTCAGAGAGGCCGCGCGCCTCGACTCGGCGTGCGCGATGTGCTTCTGGGGCATCGCCCTCACCGAGGGCTCGAATTACAACGACCCCACGAACGCCGACCGCGAGAAGAAGGCGGCGACCGCGGCGCAGGAGGCGCTCAGGCTTGCAGCCGGCGCGCGGCCGCCGGAGCGCGCCATGATCCAGGCGCTCGCGAAGCGTCATTCGGCCGATCCCACCGCCAAGCGCGAGACGCTGGACCGCGCTTACGCGGACGCGATGCGCGAGGTCGCGCGACAGTTCCCCGACGACCTCGAGGCCGGCACGTTCTTCGCCGACTCGATGATGAATCTCCGGCCCTGGAGCCTGTGGACGGCCGATGGGGCGCCGCAGCCGGGCACCGAGGAGATCGTCGCGACGCTCGAGCGCGTGATCGCCAAGAATCCGAATCACCCGGGCGCGCTGCACCTCTACATCCACGCGGTCGAGGCGAGCCGAGAGCCCGGTCGCGCCGAAGCTGCCGCCGATCGGCTGCGGCCGCTCATGCCGGGGGCGGGGCACCTGGTCCACATGCCCTCGCACATCTACTGGCGCATCGGTCGCTACGCCGACGCGGTCACCGTCAACACGGTCGCGGCCGACGCCGACCGCGCGTATTTCAAGACCGCGACTCCGAGCCCCATCTATCGCGGGCTCTACTATCCGCACAACATCGACTTCATCTGGCAGTCCGCGGCGATGCAGGGGCGCAGCGCCGAGACCATCCGCGCGGCGCGTGAGTTCGCCTCGAACGCGCCCGCGGAGATGATCAAGCAGATGCCCGACATGGAGACGGCGCCGGTCGCCCCGATCGTGGCGCTCGTGCGCTTCGGCCGGTGGGACGAGGTGCTCGCCAATCCGGCGCCACCACGCGAATGGCCCTACACGTCGGGCGTGTGGCACTACGCGCGCGGCGTGGCGTTCAACGCCAAGGGCGCGGCCGACGACGCGACGCGCGAGCTACGCGCACTGGAGGCAATCCTCCAGGCCGTGTCGCCCGACCGGACCGTCGCCTTCTTCTTCCGTGCCAAGAACATGCTGCAGCTCGCGGCGAATCTGCTGGGCGGCGAGATCGCGGCGAAGGCGGGCGACTTCACGACCGCCGAGCGCCTGCTACGCACCGCGGTGGCCGAGCAGGACTCGCACTGGTTCACGGAGCCGCCGCCCTGGTATTTCCCGGTGCGCCAATCGCTGGGCGCCGTGCTGCTTCAGGCCGGGCGGGCGGGTGACGCCGAGCCGGTCTACCGCGAGGATCTTCGACGAAACCCGAACAACGGCTGGTCGCTGTTCGGGCTCGCCCAGAGCCTGCGCGCCCAGGGCAAGTCGGCCGAGGCCGCGCAGGTGGACGAGAGCTTTCGAAAGGCATGGGCGCAGGCGGACGTGAAGCTGACCGCGTCCCGATTCTAGCGGCCTATTTCCCTTTCTGGATGACCTCGGCCAGCTCTCTCGCGCGCCCCGCGTCGAGTGGACGAAGTCGGTCCAGCACGCGGCGGGCATCGTCGAGCCGGCCGAGCTTCACGTAGGCCTCGCCGAGATACTCGAGCGCCTCCGGGTAGTTCGGGCGCAGCCGAAGCGCCTCGTCGTAGGCCTGGAGCGATTCGGCGTAGCGGCCCTGGTTGCGTAGGGCGAACCCGAGCTCGTTCCAGGCTTCAGGAAACACAGGTTGCATGGTCACCGCGCTGCGCTGAGCCTCGACGGCCGCCTTCCAGTCCCTGGTCAGGCGCGCGCGAACTCCGCGGTCGTACTCGCTCTCGGCGCTGGGCGTCGCTGTCGGCTGACGCATCTGACCGGCGGCGGGATCGCTGGGCTCGGCGAGCGCGGGTGACGGCAGGAGCGCCGAAGCCGTGATCCCCAAGCCCAGAACGAGGCCTCGCAGAAACATCCGGCTCGAGCGTCTGTTCAGCATGCCGATAGCATACCGCGCCGGCGCTCCGACGATCACCGCGACGACGGGGCGCGCCCGGACATGAGCGCCGCGACCGCCTGGAGGTCGGCTTCCGTGTCGACGCCGATCGTGGGCTCTGTCGTCTCGACCACGACGATGCCGATCCCGTTCTCGAGGAACCTGAGCTGCTCGAGCTTCTCCGTGAGTTCGAGCGGGGAAGGCGCCAGATGGTGAAAGGCGTCGAGCGCCGCCTTGCGATACGCGTAGAAACCGGGGTGCTTGAAGCGCACCACGCCGATTCCGTCACGATCGTAGGGGATCGGGTGCTTCGAGAAGTAGAGCGCCCGGCCGTCCACGCCGCAGACGACCTTGTTCACGTTCGGGTTGGAGACTTCCTCCGGCGCCAGTCGGATCTTGAGCGTGGTCACCTGCGTCTCCGGGCGCTCGCGGAACGGGCCAACGAGAAGGCGGATGTGATCCGGCGTGATCAGCGGCTCGTCGCCCTGGACGTTCACGTAGACGTCGGCGGCGCGGGATTGCGCGACTTCCCAGATGCGGTCGGTTCCCGAGGGATGCTCGGACGAGGTCATGATCGTCGGGACACCGTATTTCGCGCACGCGTCGACCACGTCCTGGGAGTCCGTCGCGACCAGCAGGTCTCCGAGATCCGGCGCGCGGCGCGCCGCCTCGTAGACGTGGACGATGAGGGGTTTGCCGGCGATCTCGCGGAGCACCTTGCGGGGCAGGCGCGTGGACTGAAGGCGCGCCGGAATGACGCCGAGGACGCGCGGCCGCGCCGGATCGCTCACGGGAAGGCGCGGAGCGTTCGGAGCTGCGCGGCGCGCGCGTCGCCGCCCGAGCTGGGCGCGAACGGCACGATCACCGGCTGGGTGAGCCCGGCCCGCGAGAACTCCGCGATGCGCTCGCGACAGAACGCCTCGGGTCCGACGACGCCGAGCCCATCGAGAAAGCGCGGCGAGATTTGCTTCACGGCACCGCTGCGATCACCGGCGCGCCAGGCCGCGTTCACCGCGTCGACCTCGTCGGCGAAGCCGGCGTTCCGGAAGAAGCTCGCGTAGGCGTCGACCGTGGTGTAGCCCGTGATGTCCCGGGCCAGCGCCTCGCGCGCGGCCGCCGCGTCGTCGGTGACGCACGTGCGGATGAACGAGGCGATCTCGAAGTCGCCGAGCGCGCGGCCCGCCTTCTTCGCCCCGGCTTCGAGATGCTTGATCGAGGCCGGCACGGTCTCGGGCGGGATCCAGTTCAGCACCACGCCGTCGGCGATCTCGCCGGCCAGCTCGAGCATCTCCGGCCCGAGCGCCGCGAGCACGACGCGCACCGGCTTCGGCGGCGGTGGGACCGTCAGGCGGAAGTTCTTCACCCTGTAGAACTTGCCCTCGAAGCTCACGCGCTCGCCGGACGCGACCATCCGGATGATCTGCAGGGCTTCGCGAATCTGCTGGAGCGACGGCGCGAAGGTGAGCCCGTGCCAGTCCCCGACGATGACCTTGCTCGAGAGTCCGATGCCGAGCACGACCCGGTCGGGCGCCAGGTGGTTGAGTGTCACGGCGCTCTGACCGAGCACGACGGGCGTGCGCGTCTGGACGGGTAAGACCGCGGAGCCGACGTGGAGCCGCTCGGTGTGGGTCGCGATCATCGCCATCAGCGTGATCGCGTCGTAGCCCGAGGCCTCGCCGGTCCACGCCGCGTGGTAACCGCGGGCTTCCGTTTCGCGCGCGACGGCCACGAACTCGGCCGCGGGCAGGGTGGCGAAGGAAGCCAGGACGATTCCGAGTCGGGCCATGCGCCGCGAGTATACCGCCTCAGCCGTGGCCGTGACCGTGGTGGCTGTCGGGCGTGTGCGGATGCTCGTGCTCCATGGGGCCGGTCGGATGCGGATGGCTGTGGGGCTCCGGGCCTTCCCAGCCCTCGTGGGCATGCTGGTGATGATCGTCGTGGACGTGCACGTGGATGTGCGTACCGGTCGGATGGCGATGTCGGTGCAAGTGGCGCTCCTGGACCAGGAGCCACGTCGCCAGCGCCATCAGCGCCGCGGCGCCCAGGAGGCCGACGGTCGGCGACTCGCCGAGCAAGAGGAGGCCTCCGGCGGCGCCGAAGAACGGGGCCGTCGCGAAATAGGCACCGGCTCGCGCGGCGCCGAGCTCTCGCATCGCCAGGATGAACAGGACGAGGCTCGTCCCGTAGCTCACGGCTCCGAGGGCCAGACCGAAGCCGATCGTCCCCGGTGACGGCCAGGACTGGCCGCTCGCGAGAGCCAGCAGGACATTGACGGTTCCGGCGACGAGGCCCTTGACCTCCACGATCAGGAGCGGGTCGCCCTCCGCGATGAGACGCGTCAGGTTGTTGTCGAGCGCCCACAGGAAGCAAGCGAGCGTGACCGCCGCGGCGCCGGCCGCGATCGCCGGATCGCCGGGCGTCCAGCCCAGCGCGATCCCGCCCGCGGCCATGACGACGGCCGCGATGGCGACGCGTGGGCCCAGATGCTCGTTGAAGACGATGCCGGCCAGGACGACCGTGAAGACGACCTCGAGGTTGAGCAGGAGCGCGGTCGTCATCGCCGTGCTTCGCTGGAGGCCCCAGAGCAGGAGCGGCGGGGCGAGCAGGCCTCCCGTGAGAACGACGCCGGCCAGGATCCAGCGATCGCGCACGGTCAGCGGCCGTCCGGTCGCCGGACGGCGGCGCCAGATCACGCGCACCAGACCAAGGAATATTCCGGCCCCGAGGTAGAGGAGGCCTGCCAGGAACAGCGGCGGCACGACATCGAGCAGCCGCTTCGCGAGCGGCGCGCTGAGCCCGAAGGCGAGCGCGGCGATCAGGACCTTGAGGATCGCCATGGCGACGCGCCGACATTGTACTCAACGACTCCTCCCGAGAGCGGTGCGCGCTGCGGGGCGTCGCGGGGCTGGGGCCCCGCCGGCCGAGGCGTGCCTCTGATAGAGTGACGCTTGATGGCCTCGCTCACCGAGCGCCCCGTCGCTCCCGTTCGCGCGCCACGCGGCACCGAGCTGAGTTGCAAAGGCTGGCCTCAAGAGGCAGCGCTCCGGATGCTCATGAACAACCTCGACCCGGACGTCGCCGAGCGGTGGGAGGATCTCGTCGTCTACGGGGGATCCGGGAAAGCGGCCCGGAGCTGGGAGGCGTACCACACGATCGTGCGGACGCTCCGGCGCCTCGAGGGCGACGAGACGCTGCTCGTCCAGTCCGGCAAGCCCGTCGGCGTGTTCAAGACGCACGCCGACGCGCCGCGGGTCCTCATCGCGAACGCTCTGCTCGTGCCCGAATGGGGCGACTGGGAGCACTTCAGGCGATACGAGGCGATGGGGCTCACGATGTACGGTCAGATGACCGCGGGCTCCTGGATCTACATCGGCACGCAGGGCATTCTGCAGGGCACCTACGAGACCTTCGGCGCCTGCGCGCGCCAGCACTTCGGGGGCTCGCTGGCCGGCCGGCTCGTGCTCTCCGCCGGCCTCGGGGGCATGGGAGGCGCCCAGCCGCTCGCGGTCACCCTGAACGGCGGCGTCGGGCTCTTCGTCGAGGTCGATCGCGAGCGCATCGAGCGACGGCTCCGTCTCCGGTACGTCGACCGGGCGACCTCGTCGCTCGACGAAGCCCTTCGCTGGGCCGAGGAGGCCCGCGCGCGCCGCGAACCGCTCTCGATCGCCGTCCACGGAAACGCGGCCGAGGTGCATCCCGAGCTCGCTCGCCGCGGCGCGCGCTTCGACGTGGTGACCGATCAGACGTCCGCTCACGACGTGATTACCGGCTACATCCCGGCCGGGCTGACGGTGGAGGCGGCGCGGGCCCTGCGCGCGCGGGATCCCGAGGCCTACCGCAAGCGCGCGTACGAGTCGATCGCCGCGCAGATGCGCGCGATGCTCGAGCTCCAGCGGGCCGGCGCCATCCTCTTCGACTACGGGAACAACTTCCGGCGCGAGGCCGAGAACGCAGGCGTCTCCGACTTCAGCTATCCCGGCTTCGTGCCCGCGTTCATCCGCCCGCTCTTCTGTGAGGGGCAGGGACCGTTTCGCTGGGTCGCGCTCTCGGGCGATCCGGAGGACATTTATCAGACTGACCGCGCCCTGATGGAGGCGCTTCCCGAGAACGAGTCGCTCGTCCGCTGGCTCCGCCTCGCCCGGGAGCGCGTGAGCTTTCAGGGCCTGCCCGCACGGATCTGCTGGCTCGGCTACGGTGATCGCGCCAGGGCCGGGAGGATCTTCAACGACCTCGTCGCGCGCGGTGTCGTGAAGGCGCCGATCGTCATCGGGCGCGACCATCTCGACTCGGGCTCGGTCGCCTCGCCCAACCGCGAGACCGAGTCGATGCGGGACGGCTCCGACGCGATCGCCGACTGGCCCGTGCTCAACGCGCTGCTCAACACGGCGTCGGGCGCCACCTGGGTTTCGGTGCATCACGGCGGCGGCGTCGGCATCGGCTACTCGATCCACGCCGGCATGGTCGTCGTCGCCGACGGCTCGGCGGAGGCTGCCCGACGGCTCGAGCGCGTGCTGACGACCGATCCGGGCACGGGCATCATGCGCCACGCCGACGCGGGCTATCCGGAGGCGGTCGCCGCGGCGCGCCGTCACGGCATCGATCTGCCGGGGATCACCACGTGACGCGGGGGAGAGCCGCGCTGCTCGTGCTTGCCGTGCTCCTGACCGGCTGGGCTCGGGCCGCCGCCGCGCAGGAGACACCGCGCCACGGCGGAGAGCTGGTCTTCGTCGTGCCGGCGGAGCCGCCGTCGTTCGATGCCCACCGCGAAGAAAGCTTCGCGCTCATCCATCCGGCGGCGCCCCACTACAACACCTTGCTGCGGGTCGATCCCGACGATCCGATCGGCACCAAGCTCGTCGGCGATCTCGCCGAATCGTGGGCGAACGCCCGCAACGGGCGGACGTGGACCTTCAACCTCCGCCGGGCCGTGAAGTTCCACGACGGCAGCGAGCTGACCGCTCGCGACGTCAAGGCTTCGTACGTGGTGGTCGACGCGGTCGACGCGCCGGACGCGTCCACCGTCGTCTTCAGGCTGAAGTGGCCGGCGGCGTCGTTGCCGGCGTCGCTCGCGTCGCCGTT
>Ga0137396_10002521_pt1 | contig 10062 bp, 6 predicted proteins | sample czc16metaG_FD_108284 | JGI IMG/M metagenome (GOLD analysis project Ga0137396, IMG submission 108284) | Vadose zone soil microbial communities from Angelo Coast Range Reserve, California, USA - czcobulk3.16 metaG | ecosystem: Environmental > Terrestrial > Soil > Vadose zone | place: USA... | reverse complement strand
TGATGAGACCGGGTTGTTCCCATAGACCCCGCCCATGTATTGCGACTGGGCGAGAGCCGGGTCGTCTCCGTCGCAACCAGCCAGTGCGAGAGCCAGGGTGCCCGCGAAAGCCAGCGCTGCCGAACGGAAGAGTAAGTGAGCCATAAAGGGAAAATCGCGAACGATGCTTCTAACGGTCGTCGAGTCGAAAGTCAAGATGGCCAGACCTGCGGGCGCAGAGCACGGAGTACGCATCCCTTCCGTTGTCGGTGCTGGCTTGTATTCTGCTCTTTCTGGCGGAGAATTGCGACCATTCGCGGCCTTCGGCACGCACTCATGCCCACCTACGAATATTCATGTGAGAAGTGCGGGAAGACCTTCGAGACTTTCCAGTCGATGCGCGATGAACTCCTCCTCGAGTGTCCGAAGGAACTTTGCCGGCAAAAAAAATGGGGACACGGAAAAGTAAAGCGACTTCTCGGAACCGGCGCCGGGTTGATCTTCAAGGGATCAGGATTCTATATTACAGATTACCGCAGCAACTCTTACAAGGAAGGCGCGAAAAACGATGCGCCGGCAACTCCGGCCGTGAGTGGTGAGAAATCTTCCGGAGCCAAGGAGAGCGACGGGAGCGCAACGGCTTCGGCGCCTGCGAAGGCGCCCGAGGCGAAACCGAAAAAGCAGTCGACCAAATGATTAAGTTAGTTTGTCCGGAATGTCAGCGCCAAAACGAACCCGAACGCATTTATTGCCACGATTGCGGCGCGCGGCTTGACCGCTCGGCCCTGGCAAAAGTCGCGCCCAAAGGAGAGGACCCGAAGCAAACGCAGCGCCGGCTGCGGCAGATGCTCGATCCGGGTCGCGTGAAGATGCGGCTGCTGTTTTTCAAGATCAGCAAACTGAGTCTGGGTGCGGCCGCGCTGGCTGTGCTCATTGAGATGATCCTACCTCCCCGGGATGTTCCCGAGCGATCGAAGAACATCGAGCTGCAACAGATCAACCTCGATCTAGAGAGTGCCACCACAAGTCACAGCGCCGCGCCGCTCCAATATTCGGAAGCGCAGGTGAACAATTACTTCGTGAACGTGGCGAAGAACAAACACGCAGCCTTGAGCAAAGTCCTGGAATTCGAAAAGGCCTTCGTCAACTTCGATGAGGAGGTTTGCCGCATAACGGTGGAGCGATCGCTGTTCGGCTTTTCCGTTTTCCATTCCATTTCCAGCAAGGTCGCCCTGCGCGATGGAACCCTGACCGCTTCAACCGTCGGAGGAAGCATCGGACGGATGCCTATTCACCCGATGATAATGAAGTCCGGCGACATTCTCTTCACCGATCTGTGGGCGGCTTTGGATCGCGAAAAGAAATCGGTCTCAAAGATGGGTGCGATAGAGTTTCATCCGAAAACGGTAATCCTGACCCCGAAATCGACGGGGGCGGCGCCGAGCGAGCCGCGGCCTGAGGCCACGCCTACGCCAGGCGCCTAAGCTCCGTCAATTCCGCCGCGGGTTACGCGAGGCCCATCGTCGCGAGTAACCGCTGGTCGATCAGGCCATCCACCCGGAGGCCGTGTGCGCGTTCATACGAACGGATGGCACTGCGGGTTCCATTGCCAATGACGCCGTCGACCGCGCCGCGATAGTAGCCGGCCCGGGCGAGGTGCCGCTGCACCTCGACGACGGTCGAGCGATCCAAAGTGGCCGCTTGATATACTCCCTCACGCGGCCCGGCGTAATACCCGTAGCCGTACGGATAATACCCATAGTAGGGGTAGCCGTATCCGAACGGGTAACCGAAGCCGACGTCAAAAAGGATATGAGATCGATGATGACGGTGATGTCTCCAGTTGTTATTTACCCAGTGATTCGCACGCGTTGTTGCGATCGTGGTCCGGGTCATCGGAGACGTCCGGACACTGACCGGTCGCGCGATGGCGGACGATGCGGCAATCGCGCTGATTGCGATGGCGATTAAGAAAAGTTTGCTTGGTTTCATGTCTTGTACTCCTTAGTGATTAGACACCTCCCAAGCCGGAAAGTTTCGGTTTATTTACGCCGAAATGGCAGAAACGTTCGAGTCGTTTTCGCTCGCTTTGATCCATGGGCCTGCCATTCTTGCTCTCCCCCCAATGATTCCTGGCTATCGCGCAAGCTTCGCTTTGCTTTGCGTTCTTGCTTATGCGCCTCCGGTCGTTTCCGCGCCGGAACGGAGTGTCAGCAGTTCGCGGCAATTTCTGGTTTATGGCAGTGACGTCCGTTTGCGCGGTGCGGTGTGCGATCTCGCAGAGCGAACGAAACGGGATTTGCTGAAGCTCATTGGTCAGCGAGACGAGTGGGTCACGCCGATCGTGCTCAACGCGCAATATCGGCAAGCGAACGCGCCGGAGCGGCCGCGAGACGCTTTTTGTCTTGCCCAGACTGGTTTCGGCCTGAAGCTGCAACTCGATCTGACAATCGCTCCGGATGTGAGCCAACCGGAAGTCCGACGCGAAATCCTTCGCGCTCTCCTTCTGGAAATGATGTATCGGCGCCAGACCAACCTGCCTGCGGGCACAGCGTATCTTCCGCCGCCTGATTGGCTACTCGATGGAATTCCGCCGCAGCCGGAATTGGAGCGGGGAAGGTTAATCGGAGTTTTAAGGGCGCCTGTGACCGCGAGAAACATTCTTTTGCTCAAGGAATTCCTGCGGCCCAGAAAGCTTTCGGAGTTCGATGGGCCCAGTCGTTCGCTCTACAGGGCATATTCGTTCGCGCTCGTGGAGCTTCTTGTTCAAGTTCCTGATGGACCGCGGCGCCTGACTCGCTTCATCGCAGATTTCGCTTCCGCTTCGAAGGATCCGATTGCCAATCTCGGATCGCACTTTCCGGAGCTGGGCAATGCGAACAGTGCGGAGAAGGTGTGGAGCTTGCACATCGCGCAGCTCGCGACCAGTCAGCCATTTCAACTATTCAGTGCGGAAGAAACGGAAGAGAAACTGGATAAACTCCTGTCCCTAAGAGTTTCCAGCGCCGGCCAGGAAAAGAATTACCACCTGGACGAATTCGCGAAATTCATTCGAACTGCGTCGGCAAAGGCAGCACTTACCCGGTGCAGCCAGGGCTTAAGCATTCTCGCGAGCTGTGGAAATCCGATTTATCGGCCGCTCATCGGCGAATATGCAAAAATTGCAACGTTTCTGGCGCGGGGAAAAATTAAGGGAGCCGCGGAGGGGCTGGCACGCTTGCACGCATCGCGAAAGAGCGTCGCTACGACGAGGCGCAAGATAGACGATTACCTCAACTGGTTCGAGGCCAGCAAATCGCCCGGGCCGAGTGGAGCTTTCGCTGATTACATGAACGCGACTGAATTGGCGGCAGAGCCCGAAGAGAGAAGGCGCGATGCCATGTCAGTTTATCTCGACGTGCTTGAAGTGCAGTTTCAGAATTGATCATGCACGAATCGCTTCCCAACACGATTGACTACATCGAGATGCCCTCGAAAGATCTCGCCGCGACCAAGGATTTTTTCACGCAACTTTTCAGATGGTCGTTTCAGGATTACGGCCCGGACTATTGCGCCTTTGACGACGGCCGCACGACGGGCGGTTTTTTCGCGTCGGAAAAGACCGGCAGGGTGGCGGCCGGCGCTCCGCTGATTGTCTTTTATTGCCCGGACCTTGAAAAAATCTGCGGCGAAGTGGCCCGTCTCGGCGGAAAAATTACGCGCGAGATTTTCGACTTCCCCGGCGGCCGGCGGTTTCATTTCGAAGCGCCGGGCGGTGGGGAATTCGCGATCTGGTCGGAGTAGGATGCGATCCGGTTGTGCATTTCTGCACAATGTATATAATACCTCACCGATAGCCCGCATCCGCAACGTCACCCTTCGTCTTGAGTGAAGGACTTCATCACCCTCGAAGTGGGCTATCAACTGGAGGATTAGGAAAATGAAGAAAATACTGGGTTATTTTGCGCTGCCGCTGCTTCTGCTTTTGAGCAACAGCTCTGGAAATTCTGCATCACAATCCCCAGGGAAAAGCCCGAATGGGGAGACGGGAACTCGCGAGAGATTGATCGTCGCGAAGGGAACCGTGACGATGAAAGTTGATTCGAATCGACTCAAGGGAGGCGACGCAGCAGCGGCCGACGAATCGAAACTGGACACGTTCCGTTTCGAAGTGAGCCCCAATTCTTTTTTCACGATCCGCCGCTTCAATGATGAATTGCGAGGCGCCGATCCGGGCTCGATGGAATTGCTCTGGGGAAACTCCGCGGTTCTTCCCGAGTCGTTAAATGCCTCCTCCCGCCAGCTGGTTCTCGAAAGGACCGCGTCAGGTGGAGCTTATGAACTGTTAATCCGTGATGGGAAAACGGGCTTTGTCTTCTTCAACATTGAAGGACATCTCTATGATTACGATGCCGCGGCGCATTCGCTCAGCATCAATGGCGGAAGACTTTTGGTTTCAACAGAGTTCGCGAACAAGCTTGGGCGGCCGGCGGAAGCGGGTGTGGTCGTCGGAGGCATTTCGATCGCGACGAGTATGTATCCGATCGAAGTCACCACAGTTGTAAATGGGGCCATCCAATCCTCGGTATTGCCTCCTCGACGCGGTGGGGCTCCAAAAGCTCCGGAAGGTGCGGGCGTGCCGGGTCCCGATATCATCGTGGGAGATATGCCCGGCCTGGCGCAATTTGGCAGCACCAGCAGTCCCAATCCCGAACAGGTGGGTTTGGGGATGGGAGGGACCTCCTGCAACAACGGAGATGTGCCCGTGCATTTTTATCAGCTGCCAAATCCAGATCACTCTGTCGTAACGCAAAATCTCTATCGGCTGAGCGGCGGCACGAGCAACGACGACCGGATGGAACAGATTGGCCAGGCCTGGGTGAAGCATACCTTTGGGGCCTCCCAGGAGAACGCCTGCGCCTTTGGCTGCACTCCCTTTGGGGATGATTCTGAACTGGGCCCGGGATGCTCGGATCCTTACGCCGCGAGTCAAAATGCGTTTCAAGGGAACACCAATAATGGTGCCTTGGGTTCGAGGGCGTGGGTGAATCCATTTACCGGCGCCTTTTCCGTGAACCCCCGGCCAGAAAATCACACCGGCCACACTCACACTGGAACATCGCATCGGATGCTCGTGAACAAGACTGATCTGAACACGACGCTGAATGTGGGCGCGACGTATTTTGCCGAAATGCAATACGACAGTCCGCATGAATACGCCTGGTGCCAGGCGCATCCGGGCCAATGCAACATGTATAACAACGCGTCCTACCGCCGTTACAATGTCTCCGGTACCACGAGCTTTACCTTTTCGGCCGTTGGATCGCCGGTGCGAATGACCCCTGCCACCGGTGCGTGGCCTGGAGCGACTTCTGCCACGATCGAGCCCGAGCCGGGAGTCGATGGCCGCGCTTTCGTAGTCTATAAGATAACGGGCCCCGTGGGTGGCGTTTGGCATTACGAATACGCCATTCATAATCAGAACCTCGATCGCTCGATCCAATCCTTCGGCGTGCCTCTGGGTCGCGGAATTACGGTCAGAAACGTCGAGTTCCACGCTCCACCGAATCATCCTGGTTTCCCCAACGATGGAACCGTGGGCAACGCGGGATTTAGCAACGCGGCCTGGACCCCGAGCCAAACTGCCAGTGATATCAGCTGGAGCACGGAGACCTTTGCGCAGAATCCGAATGCGAACGCCATTCGTTTCGGCACAATGTATAATTTCCGTTTCGACTCCAACCGTTCGCCGACGGCCGTGAACGCGACGGTCGGCTTCCTCAAGACGGGGACGCCCATCACGGTTGGAATTCAAGGCCCATCTCCGGATGGTGGCGGGGCGACACCGACGCCGACTCCCACGGCAACGGCAACGCCGACACCGACAACGACACCGACTCCCACGGCGACGCCGAGTACCACACCAGGGGCAACAGCAACACCCAGCGGGACTCCGGGACCAGCCGCCCAACCCGTTAACCTCTCGACGCGGATGCGGGTTCAGACCGGTGATAATGTTGGCATTGGCGGGCTCATCATCACGGGAACGGCTCCCAAACATTTGCTCATCCGGGCTATTGGACCTTCGCTGAGCCAATTCGGTGTCCCCGATCCGCTGGGTGATCCGGTGCTGGAGCTACACGGCCCCGGCGGATTTACCACGATCATTAACGACAACTGGATGGACGATCCCATCCAGAAGGCCGCGATTCTGGCCACCGGCCTCGCGCCGACCAATAATCTCGAATCAGCAATTGATGCTACTTTGAACCCCGGAGCCTATACAGCAATCGTGAGGGGCAAGAACAATACCTCCGGTGTCGCCTTGGTTGAGGTCTACGATCTGAGTCAGGCGGTGCTGGCGAAGTTGGGCAATATCAGCACCCGGGCTTTTGTCGGCACGGCTGACAACATAGTGATCGCCGGTTTCGTGCTGGGCAACAATGGCGGTAGCGACAAAGTCGTGGTCCGCGGCCTCAGTCCATCCGGAGTGGCAAATCCGCTGGCCGATCCAATGCTGGAGCTGCGCGACGCCAATGGAGCGCTCATCGCTTCGGATAACGACTGGCAGGACAACCCGGCTCAAGCCGCGCAACTCATAGCAGCGGGCTTGGCGCCGCCAAATACTCTCGATGCCGCAATAATGGCGACCTTATCACCGGGCCTTTACACCGCTCTGCTCTCCGGACGGAACAACGGCACCGGCGTCGGCTTGGTTGAAGTCTACGACCTCGGGCTGCCGTAGCCGAAACGGCGGTCGACCCGAAGTAACGAAATTGTTACTAATCCGACATAGCGACCAACCCGCGCCTTGGTCGACCGATCCGAATATTCAACAGGAGGACTCTGTTTAATCACAGACAGGCCAGCTGCTGACCGGAGGAGGAAAGAGTGCCCTGAGTGCCCTTCGAGATGCGTGAGAAAAATAAAAAAAAGAGTCTACTTTGCTGCGCAGCGGTATAAGATCAGCCCGCGTTACGCAACGTGCCGATGTCTTAAGGGAGGACTTCACCACCCGCTAAACGGCCTATCAATTAGAGGATTGGGATAATGTTAAGAAAGGTATTTTGTTATTTCACGCTCCCGCTGCTTTTGCTCTTGAGCAACAGCTCGGGAAACTCCGCCCCACAATCTCCAGGGAAGGGCCCGGAAGGGGAAACCGGCACACTTGAAAAATTGATCGTCGCGAATGGAAACGTCGCGATGAGTCTCGACCTGAGTCGACTCAGCGGGAGCGGCGCCGAAACGCCGCAATCGAGACGGGACACCGTGCGTTTCGACGTTGGTCCCAATTCTTTTTTCACGGTCCTGGTCTTTAATGATGTCTTGCGCGGTCTCGAACCGGGCTCAATGGGACTCATTTGGGGAAACTCGAGGGTTCTTCCTGAGCCGTTGAATGCTTCTTCAAGCCAGCTCGTCATCGAAAAGGTTCCTGCGGGTGAGCCGTTCGATCTTGTAGTCCGCGATGGAAAAACAGGCTTTGTCTTTTTTAACATTGACGGAAGTCTCTTCGAGTACGATGCCGCCGCGCGCTTGCTTAGCATTAAGGGCGGAAGGCTTCTGATCTCAGAGGCGCTCGCGAATAAGCTGGGACGCCCGGCGGATGCCGGCGCGGTGATCGGGGAAATCTCGATCAGCACGACCATGTATCCGATCGAAATCACCGCAGTCGTCAATGGCATTGCACGATCAGCGGTCCTTCCCGCTCGAGCCGGCGTGGCGCGGGACGTGCCGGATTTTGTGGCGGGGCCTGATGTCATCGTGGGCGACCTGCCGTCAATGTCGCAATTTGGAGCTACCGGGACCCGGGTTGGCCTGGCGGTGGGAACGACCTCCTGTAATAACGGAAACGTCGAGCTGAATTGGTTTGCCCTGCCCAACACCGACCACCCTGTCATTCCGCAAAATCTTTATCGAATGAGCGGCGGCGCGACGAACGACGATCGCTTCGAACAAGTCGGTCAATCGTGGCTGAAGCATGCCTTCACTGCCTTGCAGGGGAATGCTTGCGGCTTTGGCTGCACTCCCGCCGGCAGCGGCACTCATCTGGGTGTGGGATGTTCCGATCCGTACGGCGCCGGATTGAATGCGGGTCAAAGCGGCTTGGGCTCGCGCGCCTGGGTGAATCCCTTCACCGGTGTCTACCCATCGACGGCAAACAACCACTCCGGTCATAATGATTTAGATGCGGCCGCAACCCACCGGATTCTGGTGGAAGGAAGCGACCTGAACACGACCCTGAATCCGGGCGCGACATATTATGCCGAAGCGCAATATGTCACTCCGCATGAGTACGCCTGGTGCCAGTCGCACCCGGGGCAGTGCAACATGTACAACAACGCTTCCTATCGCCGGTTCACGGTCACGGGCACGACGAGCTTCAGCTTCTCGCCCGTTGGGTCTACCATACGAATGACACCCGCCATCAGTGTCTGGCCAGGTGCGACGATTAATACAATCGAGCCCGAGCCGGGAGTCGATGGCCGCGCGTTTATTGCTTATAAGGTGACAGGGCCGGTCGCTGGCATCTGGCACTATGAGTATGCGATAAATAATCAAAACCTGAATCGCGCAATCCAATCCTTCAGTGTGCCCCTGGGATGTGGAATCACCCTTACTAATATAGGATTCCACGCTCCGCCCAATCATCCGGGAATTGCCAATGATGGAACGCAAAACAGCACGGGCTTTAGCGATGCCGCGTGGACTACGAATCAAACGGTCAACGCGATGACCTGGAGTTCGGAGACCTTTGCGCAGAACCAGAACGCGAACGCCATTCGCTGGGGAACGTTGTATAATTTCCGCTTCGATTCAGACCGGGCGCCATTGCTGACAAATGCGACGATCGGCTACTTCAAGACAGGGGCACCCAGCAACGTTGTGATCCTGGCCCCGAACGCTTGTAATGCGACCCCAACCCCAGTCCCAACGCCGACACCGAGCCCAGGTGTGACCCCAACGCCGACTCCGACCCCAACGCCGACCCCAACGCCCAGCGGGACTCCTGGGCCAACGCCCTGCGGCACGACGACGTTCTCAAATCCGGCGGGTATCATCATCCCCGATAGCGGGGCGGCCGCGCCTTATCCTTCGAATATTACGGTCGCCCTGGGGGGCACCATCACGAAGGTAACGGTGAAGCTAAACAACCTATCTCACAGTTTCCCCGCTGACATAGACATTCTGCTTGTAGGTCCCGGCGGACAAAATGCCATCATCATGTCGGATGTGGGCGGCGGTGATGACGTTTCAGGCCTTATGCTGACGCTGGATGACGCTGCGGCCAACAGCTTGCCCAGTTCGTTCCTAAGCACCGGGACGTTCCAGCCGACCAATATTGGGACGGGCGACACCTGGCCGGCGCCCGCGCCCGCGCCGGCAGGCGGTTCGCCACTCTCGGTCTTTAACGGCACGAATCCCAACGGCACATGGTCGCTGTATGTGGTAGACGACGCTGCGGCTGATGTCGGCAACATTGCTGCTGGCTGGGAGTTGATCATCTCCACGACCGCCGGTTGCGGATCTCCCACACCGACTCCGAGCGCTACAATGACACCGATTGCCACCCCCACTCCTTCGCCGACCTCGCCGACCCCGACGCCGACACTCACTCCAACACCCACTCCTCCGGTAGCAACTCCAACTCCGACCCTAACGCCAACCCCCACACCGATTCCAGCGGCGCAGGCCAACAACCTCTCAACTCGGATGCGAGTCCAAAGCGGCGATAATGTTGGCATTGGTGGATTCATCATTACGGGCGGCGCACCGAAGCATGTGCTCCTGCGGGCCATCGGACCTTCGCTGGCTCAAAGTGGGGTGCCCAATGTGCTGGCAGATCCGGTGCTGGAACTGCACGGTCCGGGCGCATTTAGCACTCTCACCAACGACAACTGGAGAGACGATCCGGTGCAGCAGGCGGCCATCCAAGCCACCGGCCTCGCGCCGACGAACAATCTCGAAGCAGCGATTGATACGACGCTAAATCCTGGGGCCTATACCGCAATCGTCCGAGGAAAGAACAACACTTCGGGAGTGGCGCTGATCGAAATCTACGATTTGAGTCCGGCGGTGCTGGCGAAGCTGGGCAACATCAGCACG
>Ga0137396_10002520_pt1 | contig 10063 bp, 8 predicted proteins | sample czc16metaG_FD_108284 | JGI IMG/M metagenome (GOLD analysis project Ga0137396, IMG submission 108284) | Vadose zone soil microbial communities from Angelo Coast Range Reserve, California, USA - czcobulk3.16 metaG | ecosystem: Environmental > Terrestrial > Soil > Vadose zone | place: USA... | reverse complement strand
GTGCTGATGACCGCGCTGGCCATGATCATCGGGATGCTGCCGATGTCACTCGGCCTCGGCGAGGGCGGCGAGCAGAACGCGCCGCTCGGGCGCGCGGTCATCGGCGGCCTGACGGTGGCGACGTTCGCCACGCTCTTCCTGGTTCCTCTCGTCTACAGCATCCTGCGGCGGCGTCCGCCCCGGCGGGACTTCCTGGCCGATTCCGAGCACGACTCGGCATCGCCAGCAGGTCAGGAGTGAACGATGCCCAAGTCACGAACGGGGTGGGGCCTTCTCATCGGTGCCGTGCTGCTCGCGGTGCTCGTCGTCATCGGTATCGTGCCGCGCGTGCGCCAGAACGCCGAGCTCGTCGCGGCTTCCACGGCGCCCGACGCCGGGCTCGTCCAGGTGAGCGTGGTGACGCCGCGGAGCTCCGACGGGCCGATCGACCTCGTGCTGCCGAGCAACATCCAGGCGATCGAGGAGGCGGCGATCTACGCGCGCACCAGCGGCTACGTCCGCGAGCGCTACGTCGACATCGGTGATCGCGTGGCGGCGGGCAAGCCCCTGGCCCAGATCGACACGCCCGAGCTCGATCAGGAGCTCAGCCAGGCCCGCGCCGCGCTCGCCCAGACGCGCTCGGGGCTCGCCCAGGCCCGCGCGAGCTTCACGCAGGCGCAGGCGAACGTGAATCAGGCGCGCGCGGGGCTCGAGCAATCGAAGGCGAACGAAAGCTTCGCCGGCGTCACCGCCGATCGCTTCGGCAAGCTGGAACGTGACGAGCTGGTCGCCCATCAGGACGCCGACGAGAAGCGAACGGCGCACGCCGCGGCGCGCGCGACCACGGCGGTGTCCCAGGCCAACGTCGAGGCGATGCAGGCCAATCTCGGCGCGCTCGAGGCGAGCGTCGAGGCCGCGCGCGCCAGCGTGGCGGCGAGCGAGGCCAACGTGCAGCGGCTGATGGCACTGCAGTCTTTCCAGAGGGTCGAGGCTCCGTTCGCCGGCATCATCACCGCGCGCGGGATCGATCGGGGCGCCTTGATCACCTCGGGCAGCGGGAGCGGGGCGAATCTGCTGTTCCGGATCGCCCACGTCGAGAACCTCCGCATCTTCGTCAACGTCCCTCAGACGTTCGTACGCTCGATCGTGCCGGGTCAGGAGGTTCGGATCCTCGTGCCCGAGTACCCGCAGCGGGCGTTCGTCGGCAAGATCGCGAGCACCGCGGGCGCCCTCGATCCCACCTCGCGCACCTTGCTGACCGAGGTGCGTCTTCGTAACGACGACCACGCGCTCATGCCCGGGATGTACGCGCAGGTCAAGTTCAGCCTCGTGCCGGCGAACGCCGTGTGGATCGTCCCCGCGCCCGCGCTGATCGCGCGCTCGGCGGGGCCACAGGTCGTCGACGTGCGCCGCGACGGCACCGTGCACTATCTGGCCGTGCAGCTCGGCCGAGACCTCGGACAATCGGTCGAGATCGTGGCGGGGCTCAGCGGCCGCGAGCGCCTCGTCGTGAGCCCGCCGGACGGCTTGAAGGAAGGCATCCGTGTCGCGGCCGAGGAGCCCACGCGCTAATTTCTAGTTGAGGTGCTCTGGGCCACCGAGTAATCTTCCGCCGTGTCCACACCGCGCACGATGTTCGAGAAGATCTGGGCCCGGCACGTGGTGGCCGAGGGCCCGGGCGGACACGTGCTCCTCTACGTCGATCGCCACCTGCTCCACGAGGGCACGACCGCCGCGTTCGGGAGACTGGCCCGGAGCGGGCGAACGGTGCGGCGACCCGACCTCAGCTTCGCGACGGCCGACCACTACCTGCTGACCTCGCCCGGCTCGCCCACGTCCGACGCCGAGACCCGAGGAATGGTCGAGGCGCTCGGGCGCCACACCGCGGAGCAGCGCATCCTCTACTTCGGCGTCGGCGATCCCCGTCGCGGCATCGTGCACGTGATCGGCCCGGAGCAGGGGCTGACGGTGCCCGGCATCACGCTCGTCTGCGGCGACTCCCACACCGCGACCCATGGCGCGTTCGGCGCGCTCGCGTTCGGCATCGGCTCGAGCGAAGTCGAGCACGTGCTGGCCACGCAAACCCTGTGGCAGAAGAAGCCCCTGACCATGCGCATCTCGGTCGAGGGCCGGCTGGCGCCCGGCGTCAGCGCCAAGGACGTGATCCTGGCGATCATCGCGAAGATCGGCGCCGGCGGCGGCGTGCGGCACGCGATCGAGTACGCGGGCTCGACGATCCGGGATATGTCGATGGACGAGCGCATGACCGTCTGCAACATGTCGATCGAGGCGGGCGCGCGCGCCGGCATGATCGCGCCTGACGAGACGACCTACGCCTACATGGAAGGTCGACCGCTGGCCCCGAGCGGCGAGGCGTGGCGCGGGGCGCTCGCCGAGTGGACGGCGCTGCCGAGCGACGCCGGCGCGACGTTCGATCGCGAGGTGCCGCTGGCCGCGGGCGACATCGCGCCGACCGTCACCTGGGGGACGAGCCCGCAGGACGCGCTACCGATCACCGCGCGCGTCCCCGATCCGCGGGACATCGCCGATCCCGGACGGCGCGAGAGTATGACCCGCGCGCTCGCCTACATGGGGCTCAGCGCCGGCACGCCGCTCAGCGACATCACGATCAATCGCGTGTTCATCGGCTCGTGCACGAACAGCCGGCTCGACGACCTGCGCGCCGCGGCGCGCGTCGCGAAGGGGCGACGCGCGGTGGTGCCCGCGTGGATCGTGCCGGGCTCGGGGCTGATCAAGCGCGCGGCCGAGGCGGAAGGGCTCGACCGCGTCTTCGTCGACGCGGGCTTCGAGTGGCGCGAGGCGGGTTGCTCGATGTGCGTCGGGATGAACGGGGAGACGGCCGGCGCCGGTGAGCGCGTCGCCTCCACGTCGAACCGCAACTTCGAGGGACGCCAGGGCAAGGGTGCCCGGACGCATCTGATGTCTCCCGCCATGGCGGCGGCCGCCGCTGTCACCGGACGGCTCACCGACGTCCGGGCGCTCGGAGCCTAGGATGGAGCCGTTCACGCGCGTCACCGCCGCCGGCGTGCCTCTCGACCTGCCGAACGTCGACACCGATCGGGTCATCCCCGCGCGCTTTCTCCGAAAGGACCGGAGCGTTCCGGAGTACTCGAGCTTCCTGTTTCACGACGTGCGTTTCGGTGCCGATGGCGCTGAGCGCCCGGAGTTCATCCTGAACCAGGCGCCGTACCGCGGCGCCCGGATCGTCGTCGCGGCCGAGAACTTCGGCTGCGGCTCCTCGCGCGAGGCCGCGGTGTGGGCGCTCGCGGCCTACGGGATGCGCTCGGTCATCGCGCCAAGCCTCGGCGACATCTTCCATCAGAATTGCTTCAAGAACGGCCTGCTGCCGGTGATCCTGCCGGCCGACGTCGTCGCGCAGCTCCGGCGTCAGCTCCACGACCGGCCCGGCGCCACGCTCTCGGTCGATCTCGAGTCGCAGACCGTGACGGCGCCGGACGGCGCGCTGCATCGCTTCGAGGTCGACGCGTTTGGCAAGGAGATGCTCCTGACCGGCCGGGACGAGATCGGGCTGACGCTGGGCTTCGAGGCAAGGATTCGCGAGTTCGAGGCGCGCCACTCGAAGGAGATGTCATGGGCCGTGCCCCCGCGCGCGAGCATCTGATTTCCAGGAGGACGAGATGACCACGCTCAAAGTCGAGTATCCCAAAGATCTCTTGAAGCTCGTCGGGCGCGAGCTCGGACCGTCCGAATGGGTCACGGTCGATCAGGCGATGATCGACAAGTTCGCCGAGGCCACCGGCGACCACCAGTGGATCCACGTCGACGTCGAGCGGGCGAAGCGCGAGATGCCCGGCGGCAAGACGATCGCCCACGGCTATCTCACGCTGTCCCTGGTGCCGCGAATGGCCGCGACCCTGCTCGAGGTCACCAAGCGGAGCCGCGGCATCAACTACGGCTCGAACAAGGTTCGCTTCATCTCGCCGGTCCAGGCCGGAGCGCGCATTCGCGTGCGCCAGCGCATCACCGGCGCCGAAGAGGTGTCCGGCAACGGTGTGCGGGTGAGCTCCGAGATGACGGTGGAGGTCGAAGGGCAAGAGAAGCCCGCGCTGGTCGGCGAGATCATCGGCGTGCGGTACGCCTGAGCGGCGCGCGGCACACAGGAAAGGCATGTGACATGAAGCTCGTACGGTACGGCCGACCCGGCGCCGAGCGTCCCGGCGCGATCGACGCTGACGGAAAGCTCCACGACCTCGGACGCGTGATCAAGGACGTGACCCCAGCGGCGCTCGCGCCGGCGATGCTCAAAAATCTCCGCGCCGCCAATCTCGCGCGCCTGCCGGTCGTGCGCGGGCGCCCACGGCTCGGCTGCCCGCTGGCGGGCATGGGCAAGATGGTCTGCATCGGGCTCAACTACACCGACCACGCCGCCGAGGTGGGCATGGCGCTGCCGAAGGAGCCGACCCTGTTCATCAAGGCGCCGAGCGCGGTCTGCGGACCCGACGATCCGATCGTGCGCCCGCGCGGCGCGGAGAAGCTCGACTACGAAGTGGAGCTCGGCGTCGTGCTGGGGCGCGACGCCCGCTACGTCGCGGAAGCCGAGGCGCTCCGCTACGTCGCCGGCTACTGCCTCGTGAACGACGTCTCCGAGCGCGCGTTCCAGATGGAGCACGGCGGCACGACGACCAAGGGCAAGAGCGCCGACACCTTCGGTCCGACCGGCCCGTGGCTCGTCACGGCCGACGAGGCCGGCGATCCTCAGGCCATGGCGTTGTGGACGACGGTCAACGGCGAACGCCGACAGGACGGCAACACCGGGAAGATGATCTTCTCGGTCGCCTCGCTGATCGCCTACGTCAGCCGCTTCATGTCGCTGCGCGCCGGCGATGTGATTTCCACCGGCACACCGGCGGGCGTGGGCCACGGCGCGAAGCCACCCAGGTACCTGCAGCCCGGCGACGTGGTCGAGATGGGCATCACAGGCCTCGGCTCCCAGCGCCACAAGATCGTCGAGTCGAAGTAGCTCCACTCGGCGTTATGAGCTCACAATGGAACAGCTCGAGAAACTGGGGAAAGCGGAGAGCGATCTCGGGCCGATGCTGAAGTGGACCGCCAGCCTGCGGCCTGACGTATCGCAGCTCACATTCGTGCGCTGCGAGGCGAAGACACGGATGGCCCGGCTCCACTACCAGCGCGAGGGCGGTGGCCCGAAGAGGCCGACGGGCGCTTCAGCGGACCGGGGTTCGCTCCGAGCTGGCGCCCCTAGCTGTCACCCCGCCAGAGCGGCATCCGCTTGAAACCCTCGGCGTGCTTGACGCCGGCCTCCTTGCCGTCGCGCAACGCCCACGCGCGCAGGAGCTCGTCGACCCACTCGCCCTTGCCCACCTGGGAGACGTGCGCCTTGAGCGCGGCGCACTTGAGCGCGAGCGTGTCGCCGATGTCGATGTAGGTGTCGGGCGGGATCGAGCCGCTGATGAAGACCTCCTTCACCTTGTGCGGCTCGAGACCTTCCGCCAGGAGCTCGGGGAAGATCACGCGCGTCTCCGACGAGGGGAAGACCGCGTCGAGGGCCGCGCTGGCGACCGCGCGGTGGTCGGGATGGTTCAGGTACTCGTTGCCGTACCACCGCACCGTCGGGTCGCCGCACAGCACGACGTGGGGCTTGACGCGCCGGATCACGCGCGTCAGGTCGCGACGCAGGGCGATGGTCGGCTCGATGACACCGTCTTGATAGCCGAGGAAGACGAGGTCCTTCACGCCGAGGATCTTCGCCGCGTCCCACGACTCGCGCTCGCGGATCGGGATCAGCCCCGTGTTGTCGGGAGTGTGCTCGTTGGTCCCGGAGCCGCCGGTCGTGACCAGACAGAACACCACGTCGCGCCCTTCACGCGCCCAGCGGGCGACGCTCCCGCCGATCGAGAACTCGTTGTCGTCTGGATGCGCCGAGATGCAGAGGATCCGCGTGAACTCGGCAGCGAGCACGTGTGGCTGGCGCGCTTTGTCCGCCATCGTGCGCCTGCCGTCTAGCCGCGCATCCCGAAGGTCGACGGCCCCGGCCGCCTGAGCGGCGCCGTCAGGTTGGCGAACTCGCAGAGGAGGGGCCGCGTGTCGCGCGGGTCGACGATCTCCTCGATCCAGAAGGTCTCGGCCGAGCGGAAGGGCGAGCGAAGCTTGTTGAGCCGCTCCTCGATCTCCGTCATCTTCGCCTTCCGGTCGGGCGCCGCGTCGAGGTCGGCGCGATACGCAGCCTCGATCCCGCCCTCGAGTGGGAGAGAGCCCCACCGGCCCGACGGCCAGGCGTAGCGCATGCAGTAGCGGCTCTGGTTGCGATGCGCGGCGCCGGCGACGCCGAACGAGTTGCGAACGATCACGGCGCACCAGGGGATCGTCGTCTGCCACATGGCGGACATCGCGCGCACGCCCTGCTTGATCGTGCCGCTCTTCTCGGCGTCGAGCCCGATGAGGAAGCCAGGGCAATCCACCAGGTAGACCACCGGCAGGTGGAAGGTCTGAGCGATATCGAGGAAGCGTTCGACCTTCTGGCAGGTGTCCGCCGGCCACGCGCCGCCGTAGAAGTACGGATCGCTCGCCATCAGCGCCACCGGCCAGCCGTCGAGCCGCGCGTAGCCCGTGATGACCGAGCGGCCGTAGAGCGGCGCGACCTCGAAGAACGAGCCCTGGTCGACGACCGATTCGACGATGCGCCGCATCTTGTACGGCTTTCGCGGGTCGTGTGGGATCGCCTCGAAGAGCCAGGACTCGCGGCGCTGCGGGTCGTCGCCGCGCGGGCCGCGGGGCGGCACGTCGTCGATCGACGACGGGAAGTACGACAGGAAGCGGCGCGCGCGCGCGAAGGCTTCTTCCTCGCTGTCCACGGCATCGTCGACGGCGCCGGCCCTGAGCTGGATCTCCCAGCCGCCGAGCTCGTTCTTGGTGAGCTTCTGACCGAGGCGCTCGACCACGGGCGGGCCCGCGACGAAGAGCGCCGAGAGGTTCTTCACCATGATCGAGTAGTGCGCGGCGGCCAGGTGGGCGGCGCCGAGGCCCGCGACCGAGCCGAGGCCGAGCGCGACGCGGGGGATCGTGGCCATATTGGTGACGACCCACTCCCAGCCGTCGACCCCGGGCACGTTGGCGCGGCCGGTCGTCTCGATCGTCTTCACCGAGCCGCCCCCGCCCGAGCCCTCGACCAGACGGATCAGCGGCAGCCGCAGGTCGTGCGCCATCCGCTCGCACTGGTTGTGCTTGCCCTTGATGGTCGCGTCCGCCGAGCCGCCTCGCACGGTGAAGTCGTCGCCGCCGATCACGACCGGGCGGCCGTCGAGCTCGGCGCGGCCGAACACGAAGTTCGACGGCGTGAAGGCGACCAGATCATTCTTCGCGTCGTACCGCGCGCTGCCGGCGATCTTGCCGATCTCGTGGAAGCTGCCGGGGTCGGCGAGCTTGGCGACCCGCTCGAGGATCGTCAGGCGACCGCCGTCGTGCTGGCGCTTCACGCGCTCGGGCCCGCCCAGCTGCGAGGCGAGTTCCTCACGGCGTCTCAGCTCGTCCAGCTCCTTCTGCCAATCCATGCCGGCGCCCCGCTACCCTCGTTTGCCGCGGGGATCGTCGCCGCGCTCGGGAAATCTCCGGCGCAGGAGCTCGATGAGCTTTTGCTCCTCTTTCTTCGTCAGGGCGTCGAGCCAGTTCCTGACGTCGCGGCGGTCGTCACGATCGGCGTTCTCGGACACGGCACACCTCCCCAGGGCCTCGCCATTATACGAGAGACGCGTGACGGACTCGGCGGTGTGTTAGGTATGGAGACCTGAGCCGAGCGGCTCGGAGGGAGGCCCGGCGTGGACGACATACTCATCGGAACGGGTGAGCGGCCCGTCCATCTGCTCCCCAGGTACGGAAACCGGCACGGGCTGGTCGCCGGCGCCACCGGCACGGGCAAGACGATCTCGCTGATGGTGATGGCGGAGGGCTTCTCGCGCCTCGGCGTTCCCGTGTTCATGGCCGACGTGAAGGGCGACGTCGCGGGCCTCGCGATAGCCGGCACCAGCAACGACAAGATCCGCGAGCGCGTCGCCCAGATCGGCATCCAGGGTTACACCCACGAAGCCAGTCCGGTCGCGTTCTGGGACCTGTACGGGAAGGCCGGCCACCCCGTCCGCGCGACGATCAGCGAGGTCGGTCCGAGCCTCCTGGGGCGCATGCTCGAGATCAACGACACGCAAGAAGGCATGCTCGAGATCGCCTTCAAGCTCGCCGACGACCGCGGGCTCCTGCTGCTCGATCTCGCCGACCTCCGCGCGCTGCTCGGCTTCGTCGCCGAGAACCGCAAGGAGATCTCGACGAAGTACGGGCTGATCAGCACGCAGTCGATCGCCGCCATCCAGCGCGGGCTCCTCGGGCTCGAGCGCGAGGGCGGCGAAGCGCTGTTCGGCGAGCCGGCGCTCGACTTGAAAGATCTGATGCGCACGGACACGAGCGGCCGCGGCATCGTCAACATCCTCGTCGCCGACCAGCTCATCTTGAAGCCCCGGCTCTATTCGAGCTTCCTGCTGTGGCTCCTGTCGGAGCTCTTCGAGAACCTGCCGGAGGTCGGCGATCTCGACAAGCCCAAGCTGGTGTTCTTCTTCGACGAGGCGCACCTGCTGTTCGACGACGCGCCGTCGGCGCTGCGCCAGCGTGTCGAGCAGGTCGTGCGGATCATCCGCTCCAAGGGCGTCGGCGTGTACTTCTGCTCGCAGTTCCCGGACGACGTGCCGAACGAGATCCTCGGACAGCTCGGGAACCGGATCCAGCACGCGCTGCGCGCCTACACGCCGCGCGACCAGAAGGCGGTGCGCACCGCGGCCGAGACGTTCGTGGCCAACCCCCGGCTCGACGTCGCCAAGGTCATCGCCGAGCTGAGCGTCGGCGAGGCGCTCGTGTCGATGCTCCAGGACAAAGGTGTGCCGATGCCGGTGGAGCGCACGATCATCTGTCCGCCCCGCTGCCGAATGGGAGCGATCACGACGGAGGAGCGTGCGACCGTCCGCTCGAGGAGCCCGATCGGCGTCACCTACGACACGCGCGTCAATCGTGAGTCGGCGTACGAAATCCTCAGCCAGCGTCGCGTGTCGGTCGACGCGCCGGTGGCGCGGTCGAGCGCGGCACCGTCACCGGAGCCGGCTCCGCCCCAGGACCGCGCCCCGAGACAGGATCAGACGGGCCCGAAGGACACGTCCGATCTCGGCACACAGGTGAGCGACATTCTCTGGGGCACGAAGCGCCGCCAGGGCATGGTGGAAGCCATGGCCAAGCAGGCCGCACGCACCGTCGGCAGCCAGATCGGTCGCCAGATTCTCCGCGGAGTGCTCGGCGGGATCCTCGGCGGCTCCAGGCGATAGCGGAGCGGCGATGAAGATCACCGTCTGCGAGCTCCCCGACGAGACGACGCGCCGCGCGCGCGCGTGGGTGGACCTGGTCCGCTATCTTCGCGCGGGCCCGACGGACGTCGTCGTGCTGCCGGAGATGCCGTTCTGCGAGTGGGGAATGTTCAGAAAGCGAAGCGTCGATCCCGCGGCCTGGCGCGCGGCGCTGGCCGACCACGAGGCGATGATGCCGCGGCTCGCGGAGCTCGAGACACGCCTGGTCCTCTCGTCGCGTCCCGTCGAGCTACAGGGCAAGCGTCTCAACCAGGCCTTCTCGTGGACGCGGGAGGACGGATATCGAGGCGCGCGCGCCAAGTACTATCTTCCGGACGAACCCGACGGGTGGGAGGCGAGCTGGTTCGATCGCGGCGACCGAGAATTCGCGCTTCAGACCGCGGGGCCAGTCGCGGGGCCGGTGAAGGTCGGGTTCCAGCTCTGTACCGAGCTCCTGTTCAGCCAGGCCGCGTGGGAGATCGGTCAGCGAGGTGGCCAGCTCATCGCCGCGCCGCGGGCCACCGGGGGCCATCGGCGATGGCCCATGGCCGCGTGCCTGGCCGCGATCATGGCCGGCTGCTACGTCGCCTCCACGAATCGCCGCTCGTACGACGACGACGCGTTCGCCGGCCGAAGCTGGCTCGTCTCTCCCGAAGGCGAAATCCTCCTGGAGACGAGCATCGAGTCACCGTTTTTGACCGCCGCGATCG
>Ga0137396_10002519_pt1 | contig 10063 bp, 10 predicted proteins | sample czc16metaG_FD_108284 | JGI IMG/M metagenome (GOLD analysis project Ga0137396, IMG submission 108284) | Vadose zone soil microbial communities from Angelo Coast Range Reserve, California, USA - czcobulk3.16 metaG | ecosystem: Environmental > Terrestrial > Soil > Vadose zone | place: USA... | reverse complement strand
AGTGCGAGGGTCATATCTCCCGTGGCGGCGGTAGGCGCGCCGCGCCGGTATAGCGCGATTTGTGCGGACGGTTTCGCCCCAATCTTCCAGGAGTTCGCTGTCCTCGAGCCTCACGTTCATGGTGTTGGCTTGGAGTCCCGCTGATCTAACCGCATCATTCCAACTGGAGAAGCACTGTGTGACGAAATATTCGGAGATTCCAGCGAGCGCGATGAATTGTGAGCGTGTTGGGGCGCGGCCAAGCCCTCTGGCGATGGCCCTTATGGAATCTGAAATATGCTGCTTGGCTGACATTGGTTCTCTACTTTGGAGTGCGGCGACTCGACGCCGCTTTTCCTACGGCCACGTCTCACACGAGAAAGCAAACGTTTGCAATGACGGAAAAGCGGGAGCCCTTCGGCTCCGCTCAGGGTAAACAAGCTCCCGCACTCCATATGCATGGCGAATCATTCCAGGCTGGGTGCTTCAAAATCGTCTGGGACCGTTACTTTGGTGGGTAAGCGAGGACAGTCGTCCCTAAAATGAAAAAGAGGGAGACGAATCCCCCGCCATCGAAACACAGCTTTCTACAGAAATTACCTAACATATCCGGGGCGGGCACTATGGTACCCTCCCGCCGTTATCTTTGGAGGCAAGACATGAAGGCTTCTCTGTTTTACCGAATCTCCTCTGTTGTTCTGCTGCTCTTTGCCGCCGGACATACGTTTGGGTTTCGCCAGAATAATCCGGAATGGGGGCGGGCGCAGTTCTTGGGTTAATGCGGTCCATCCACTTTGACGCGCAAGGCTTTAACCGGACTTATTGGGACTTCTTCAGCGCGTTCGGGCTTTTTTTCTCGGTGTTTCTCTTGTTTGCCGCGGTATTAGCGTGGCTGCTGGGGGGACTCCCGGCAGAAACTTTGGCACGCGTGCGCAGCATTTCGTGGGCGCTCGCCATTTGCTTTGTCGCAGTCACAGCTTTGAGCTGGAGATACGCCTTCACCACCCCCATCGTTTTCTCAACCCTGATTACTGTGTGTTTGACTGCGGCGGCATGGCTTTCAGCAAAGCCAATCTGAGTAATAGTCCATATTTTCTACGGGAGAAATCTATGACCATCAGCGACGCGCAGCGTGATGTCCGAACCGTTTTCCTCGGAGGTTTTGCGGGACAATTGGTCTCCAGTTGCATCTGGTTTGTCTCGGCGGGCTTGGCAACTTGGCACTCGACTAGGGCCGCTATTGTGATGCTTCTGGCAGGCGGATTCTTCATCTTCCCGTTGACCCAACTCCTTCTGCGATTGATGGGCCGGCCCTTCGCGCTGCCCAAAGATCATCCGATGAACGCCCTTGGGATGCAGATTGCATTTGCGCTTCCGTTGAATCTGCCGCTTGTCGGAGCGGCCGCCCTTTATCGCCCGAACTGGTTCTATCCGGCGATCATGATCGTCCTGGGGTCGCACTACTTGCCATTTGTCTTTCTCTATGGAATGCGGCAGTTTTGGTTTCTCGCCGCTTTCCTGATCTCCGCTGGGGTGCTCATTGGCATGTACATGCCTTGGACATTTAGCCTGGGTGGGTGGCTGACTGCCGCAACGCTTTTAGTGTTCGCATTGATCGGGCGAAGCGTGGCAATGAAAGAAATTGCATAGCATGGGTGAAAGCCTATTTTGGCAATCGCACTCTATATAGGTTCGATAGGCTGGCACTCTTACAAAACGTCGGCAGTGAAATTGAACCTATGCAGCCAAGCTTGTGTCCACCAGGGAGATCACTCGGCGGTCTTCAGTTCGCGGATCCAGATGTTGCGGTAGCGCACCGGATGGTTATGATCCTGCAGTGCCAGCGGCAATTTTTCTGGTTGAGGTTCATACGGCGGCCGTTTGCCGTGAGCCGTAGGGCCGCTCAATTCCACGTTGTCCTGCACCAGCACGCCGTCGTGAAAAACGGTTTCGCGCGCGGGGCGTAGCAGCTTTCCATCTTTATCAAAACGCGGGCCATGAAAAACAATGTCGTAGGTCTGCCACTGCCCCGGCGGGCGCGAAGCGTTCACCAGCGGAGGGTATTGGCCATAGATCGCCGCAGCCTGGCCGTCGGCGTAGGTCTTGCTTTGGTAGGAGTCCAGGACTTGCGTCTCGTAGAGCCCTTGCAGAAAGACGCCGCTGTTGCCGCGGTCCTGACTTTCGCCTTTTGCGGGGATGGGCTCGGCAAATTCCACGTGCAACTGGCAATCGCCAAAAGCCTCGCGCGTATAGAGGTATCCCGTCTTTGGCACTACTTCGAAATAGCCGTTCTCGACTTTCCATTTTGCCGCGCTGCCGTCCTTGTGCGCCCACTTCGAGAGATCTTTTCCGTCGAAGAGCACTACGGCGTCGGACGGAGGACGTCCCGGCGAATCCTGCGTGCTGGAAGTTCCGGGATCGACGACGGCAGGCACGGGCCGGTCCATGTCGTGGATTTTCCACTTCGGGTCTACTTGTGCGTTAGAGATTCTCGGCACGACTGCGAGCAGCAGAGCACCGATTGCAACGAACAGAATTGTTCGCATCGTTTGCACCTCTGAAAAAGAGATGGCGGGATTGTACTCCGGTTTCGGAAGAAAAGCGGCGTCAAGCCACCGCACTCCCAAAATCACAATTTCGGTTTGTGGTTTTCGTCTTGCCAGGTTAGCCATGGAGCCATGGCTTTCTCATCAAAGAATTATTCGAGGGCGCGCAAGGCTTCGGCGGTGGTGATATTCCAAGCGGCGGGGTATTCGTCGCATTGGCCGTTCGAGAGGTAATATTCGATCATCGCTTTGTGAGGGCCGGTATATTGTGGATTGCGGGTGGAGAATCCCGCGTCGCCTTCATAGCGCATATACATCAGCCACGCCGCCTCGCCGTTGATAAGAGCGCAAACCGCCGGCCAGTCGGCGGTATGGCGTATCCAAACTTCAGAAAATTGAGTCTGCGTGAGCTGCGCGAGACGCGCGCGAAGTTTGTCTACGTTGGTTACTTCGTGCAGAACGTTGTTGATGTCCAGTTCCAAAGCTATTTTAGTTTGCGGATCCTTCGCGGATACGCATGCTGTAAAAGGAACGGTAGACGAAAACAAAGGAGACGATGAAGAACGCAGCGGCGAGAACGTGTGTCAAGTCGCTGCCCTGTGAGGCGGTCATTTGCACGGCGAGTTCGACGGCGAGCAGACCGAAAAGCGTTGTGAACTTGATGACCGGGTTGAGCGCGACCGAAGAAGTATCTTTAAACGGATCACCGACGGTATCGCCAATGACGGTGGCATCGTGGAGCGGCGTGCCCTTCTGCTTCATTTCAACTTCAACGATTTTCTTGGCGTTGTCCCAGGCTCCGCCGGCGTTGGCCATGAAGATGGCTTGATAGAGGCCGAAGATGGCGATGGAGAAAAGATAGCCGATGAAGAAGAAGGGTTCGACGAAGGCGAAAGCAAGCGTGGCGAAGAACACGGCAATGAAGATGTTGAGCATGCCCTTCTGCGCGTATTTGGTGCAAATCTCGACGACCTTTTTGCTATCGGCGATGCTGGCGGCAGCAGCTCCGTCCAGCTTGATATTGGCTTTAATGAATTCGACCGCGCGGTAAGCGCCGGTAGTTACGGCCTGCGTGCTCGCGCCGGTGAACCAGTAAATCATGGCACCGCCGGTGACCAGGCCAAGAACGAAAGGCGCGTGCAGGAGCGAAAGATTGTTGACGTTTTCGGTTAAGCCTTTGGTGAGCGCCATGATGATGGAGAAGATCATCGTGGTAGCTCCCACGACTGCAGTGCCAATGAGCACTGGTTTTGCGGTGGCCTTAAAGGTGTTGCCCGCGCCGTCGTTAGCTTCCAGCATTTCCTTGGCGCGCTCGAAATTGACGTCGATGTTGTAGTCCTTCTTGAGTTCCTGCTTGATGTTGGGGACTTGCTCGATGAGCGAAAGTTCGTAGACGGATTGCGCGTTGTCCGTAACGGGGCCATAGGAGTCGACGGCGATGGTCACCGGGCCCATGCCAAGGAAGCCGAAGGCCACCAAACCGAAGGCGAAGACGGCCGGCGCGAGCATTAGATGTTCGAGTCCCAAGTTGCTGATCAGAAAGCCGAGGGACATGAGCAGCACCATCGCGAGGCCGATGTAGTAAGCAGAGAAGTTACCGGCCACGAAACCAGACAGAATGCCGAGCGAAGCGCCGCCTTCTTGCGCGGAGGTCACGACTTCCTTAACGTGGCGCGATTCGGTTGATGTGAAGACCTTTACCAATTCGGGGATGATGGCGCCAGCCAGCGTGCCGCAGGAAATAATCGTGGCGAGTTTCCACCATTGTGAAGCATCGCCTCCAAGCGTGGGAATGATCATAGAAGAAATAACGTAGGTCAATGCGATGGAGACAAACGAAGTGATCCACACCAGCGAAGTGAGCGGGGCCTCGTAGTTCATTTCGTCGGCGTTGCCGTACTTGGATTTAGCGATGAAGGCGTTGATGAAGTAGGCCGCAGCGCTGGCGATGAGCATGACGATGCGCATCACGAAGATCCACACTAGCAACTGAACCTGAACGGTGGGATTTTTCACCGCGAGCAAAATAAAGGTGATGAGCGCAACGCCCGTCACGCCATACGTTTCGAAGCCGTCGGCGCTGGGGCCAACCGAGTCGCCAGCGTTATCGCCGGTGCAATCAGCGATTACGCCGGGATTGCGTGCGTCGTCTTCTTTAATTTTGAAGACGATCTTCATCAGGTCGGAGCCGATGTCGGCAATTTTCGTAAATATGCCGCCGGCAATACGCAGCGCGGCTGCGCCGAGCGACTCACCGATGGCAAAGCCGATGAAGCACGGGCCAGCATAGTCGCCCGGAATGAACAACAGGATGAAGAGCATCATCATCAGCTCGACACTAATCAGCATCATGCCAATGCTCATACCGGCTTGCAGCGGCGTGCTGTAAATGGGATAAGGCTTGCCGCGCAGGGAAGCGAAAGCGGTGCGGGAGTTAGCGAAAGTATTGACGCGAATGCCGAACCAAGCGACGCCGTAGCTACCAGCTATTCCCACGAGACTGAAAATCAGAATGATTGGCAGTGTGACCGCAACAGGATGAACGGGAGCGAGCCAGCCGAAGTACATGACGATCACGACGGCGATAAACACCCACAAGATCATCAGGAACTTACCCTGAGTAAATAGGTAGGTCTTGCAGGTCTCGTAAATCAGCTCGGAGACGTCGAGCATCGATTTGTGAACGGGCAGATTTTTTAGACGGGAATAAATTGCCAAGCCGAAGCCCAAGCCAAAGATGCAAATAACGATGCCGAAGAGTAGAAGCTTGTGGCCGTCGATGCCGAGGAAAGAAACCTGGGAGAGGTCGGGAAGCTTCAAGTTAGCTTCGCCGCCAGCTTCGTCGGCAAGAGCCGAGGCAGCCCCAAGCAAGGAGAGGGTGGCTGCCGTCGCAGCAAACTTGGCGAATCTACAGCTCAATTTACAGGTTAGGGACCAGGCATTTGCCAGCCACGTAAGCATTCCGAAATCCTCCGTAGATCATTCATTCAGACGGCATTCAAATGGCATTCAAAGGCATTTCACAGGACAACTGCTTGTCGGGACAGCCGCGTCCGGCACACTTTTTCGGCCAGGCGCTGTTTGGCGCGACCGAAGAGCAAATTGTTCACATTCCACCAGGAAGAAGCCGCCGCGCGCCGGTCCGTGATTACCCCAAATTGAACCAGCGAAGCGCCCTGAAGACGGAGCGCTAAGGCTGCACAAAACGTCGATTTATAACATTTTAGCAAAGACCGGTCAAACCGGCCACCCTGACAGAAAGCGCACCAGCCCCGTATCGCGTCGGATACGGAACCGAGACGCGGATGCAAAGCGATGGTAACATGCCACAATCATTCAGGGTCGATCGATTCTGGCTAGCCGGGGGGCCATGAGTTACAAACCAGTGTTGGATGCGGCGTGGAGTGCCGCCGCCGCGATGCGCAACCTGCGCCACGAGGGGAATCAGTCCGGAGTTGGGGCTTCTGAACGCGAAGCTGAGCCACCGGCAGCGTGGCGCGAATGAGACATCATTTTTTCATTACGGGTACGGATAGTGGAGTGGGCAAAACAGTCCTCTCGGCGCTGCTTTGTGCCGCGCTGGATGCCGTTTACTGGAAACCGATCCAGACCGGCACGCTGGAGGGCTCGGATCGCGTGACAGTCATGCGTCTTGCCGGGATTGGTACGGACCGGACGCTCGACGAGGTGTACAAGTTCGTGCCGCCAGTTTCGCCCGATCTGGCAGCGCGCTGGGCGGGAGTGGAAATCGATCTCGGGCGGGTCAACATGCCCACTAGCCTGATCAATGACTGGCTGATCGTCGAGGGCGCAGGCGGGGTTTTGGTGCCCATCAACCAGAAACAGTTCATGCTGGACATGATGGTGAAATTCAAATTGCCGGTGATCGTGGCGGCGCGCAGCGCGATGGGCACGGTGAATCACACGTTGCTGACGCTGGCTGCGTTGCACGCGGCGGAACTGCCCGTGCACGGCGTGGTGCTGATCGGCGATCAGAACCGCGAGAACCGCGAAACCATCGAGCGTTTCGGCCACGTTCGTGTGATCGGCGAGATTCCCAAGCTTCCCAACCTCCATCGCACCGCGCTGATGCAGGTCTTCATGAATCATTTCGATCGCGCCGCGTTTTCGCAATAATTGCAAGCGCATTTTTCGGCTTTGCCCATGCCACACCTAAACAAGTTGGTGCCATCGGATTGGAGGAGTCGCCTTTGGCCATGAGTTTGAGTGGGTGGAAGCAGAAAGTCGTGGCTCTTGCCGGCGGACTAGGCGCGCCAGGGCTTTTTCTGATTTCCTTTCTGGATTCCTCGGTGCTGACCTTTCCAGTCATTAATGATTTGCTGCTGATCGAATTGTCCATTCAGCGTCCGGCGCGGATGCCGCTGTACGCGTTCCTGGCGGCGCTTGGATCGGTGCTGGGTTGCGTATTGCTGTATTTTATCGCGCGAAAGGGCGGGGAGGCGCTGTTCCACAAAAGGGCCGGCGAGCATGCGCACGCTATCCGGCACTGGGTGGAACAGAACGGGTTTGTCGGAATGTTGATTGCAGCGCTTCTGCCGCCACCAACACCGTTCAAGTTCTTCGTGTTTGCGGCGGGAGTGTTTGAAGTCCCGCTGTTTAGTTACACATCAGCGATTACGATTGCGCGGTTGTTTCGGTACTTCGGGATCGGGTACCTGGCGATCCGGTATGGCGCGGACGCTTTGCCGTATCTGATGCATCACAAACTGCAGGTGAGCGTCTTCGTGATTTCGCTGATAACCGTCAGCTATGTTCTTTCCAGATTGCTACTTAGGCGGCGGCCGCCGTCGAAAGATGCGAGTTAGAGAAGCAGCCCGCCTTCCCGCTGTTCTGTGTGAGCATTCATTCTAAAAGGGCTTAGAATGCACCAAAATTGTGCACAGGCCTTATTTCTACAAGGGTCGCTGAGAACCGGGGTCCCAGGCTAGCTGTTGGGAGAGGATTCTGCCGTGAGGATCGGTTTCGATTTCGGCATGGACGCGCAAGCTAGAGCTGGCGTCGCGATTGTAGGGGAAGGCGCGCAGGATGATATGGAAGCCATCGGGAGTTTTTTCGACGGTGGCCTTCAGGAATCGAGCGACCTGGAAGAAGCGGCGGGCAACGACGGTGTCGCGTGCGGCGTCGAGGGCGGGAGAGGGTTGGGGCTTGAAGGATGTGATAGCGGAATCGGGGTCGAACGAGGCGGCGGGGCCGACTTCGACTTCAACATCGTGGAGGGCGCTTGCGGTTTCGACGATGCCGTGCCAGCGGAAGGGCGAGCCTGATTCTGCAAACGCGGCAACCTGGCGAGCCGACTCGCCGCGGTAGGTGCGCGATTCCAGTGCGGCTGCGGCATTGCCGTGAAGTACGAAGCGCAAGACGATATAGAGAATCAAAGTCGCGAATGCCAGGGACGCTCCCACTTTGCCTCGCGGACCCTTCGATTTGGCGCCGATCTCTTCTGTGACCAAGCCGCTAAGCACGGGGAGAAGGATTCCGGCGAGAAGAATCCCCAGAATCCAGAGGTCGAGTTGTGGGAGCCAGTCGAGGGCGAAGCGGCGCGGGGAGAATGGCCAGAAAAGTTCGACGCCGGTGCTTTGGCAGAGGTCCATTAGTGGATGGAGAACGGCAGCGGAGAGGGCGGCTAGGAAAATCGGAATCGGCGGAAGGGGATTCTCGTTTGCTGTGCGTTTTCTCAGGAGAAAGGGGAGAGTGACGAGCAGGCTGAACACCAGAGCTGCGAGGAGGGAGTGACAGTAAGTGCGATGGAAGGTGAGGAAGGCCGAAGGTCCCGCGAATTTGCTGAGGGCATCGACGTCCGCGATAGTGCCGGCGACAAGCATGGCGATGGTCGTGGAGAGCGGGGCGCGAGGGAAAGAGGCGCGTTTCAGGGTGTACGAGGCCAGGGCGTGGGTGAGGGGATCCATGGGGGATGTTATCTCACATCGGGCGAAGCATCGTCATGCAAAAGGTCACGACGCAATATAAAAGGGCGCCCCTTTTGGAGTAGGGTTTGGGTGCTTGCCGCAACCCCTACAGAAAGGAACGCCCTCAATGGATAGCAAAAAGTATATCGGTATGGATGTGCATAAGGAAAGCATTTCAATTGCGGTGATGAATGGTGCGGGAAAGATCGTGATGGAATGCGTGATCGAGACGAAAGCCAGCATGATCCTGCAGTTTATCGATGGGCTGCGCGGAGACTTGCAGGTCACGTTTGAAGAAGGGACCTCGGCCGCCTGGTTGTACGACTTGCTGAAACCGCACGTGACGAAATTGCTGGTGTGCGATCCGCGGAAGAATGCCTCCATGAGGGAGGGCAACCAGAGTGACAAGATCGACGCGCGGCGGTTGGCCGAGCTGCTGCGCCTCAATCATCTCAGCCCCGTTTATCACGGTGAACACGGCCTACGAAGCCTGAAGGAACTGGTGCGCAGTTATCTCACCATCACCAAAGATCTCGTGCGGGTCATGACGCGGGTGAAGGCCATCTATCGCAGCTGGGCCATTCCTTGTACCGGCAAGCAGGTGTATGCACCGCGCCATCGTGTCGAGTGGCTTGGGAAGATCGGTGAACCGGGAGTGCGCCGGCGGGCCGAGTTTTATTACCAACAACTCGATGCGCTGAGATCGGTGCGTCAGGAAGTGCGGCGGGAGCTGTTGGCGGAGGGCAAGAAACACAAGGCGTGGAAACTGCTCTGCCAGATCCCCTCGATCGGTCCGATCCGGGCCGCCGTGTTGCTTGGCATCCTGCAGACTCCGCATCGTTTCCGCACCAAGAGGCAGCTGTGGACGTACAGCGGATTTGGCATCGAGACACAAAGCAGCGCTGATCACCGAAGTGTTGACGGGCAGCTCGAACGAGTGAAGAAACAGAGCTCCATCCGCGGACTGAACAGAAACTGCAATCACGATCTGAAGAATCTGTTTAAGGGCGCGGCGATCGTGGCCTCGAGCAAACCCGGTCCGTTTCAAGAGTTCTACACCGCTTTGCTGACCAAGGGCCTCCGGCCGGAGATGGCGCGTCTGACCTTGGCCAGGAAGATTGCCACCATCGTGTTGATGGTGTGGACGAGAGGAGCGTGCTTCGAGGCCCAACATCTGAAACCACAAACAGCTTGAGTGTCTTTGATCGAGCCCGCTCCATCTCTGGGAATTTCTCTGGCGGTGGCCGTTGGGTTCTCGAGACACTCTGGTTCGAGAGCGAATCTCAGCCGATTAGTTAGGCGCTGTGTGCCTCGGGCACCTAGTCTCAGCACGGCCCTAGGCCCTCTCGGATAACCAGAAAAAGCTATGGGCCACGAGTCCCAAATAGAACTATGGTCGCCACATTGACCACCGTTCTGCTTTGTTGGTTTCGGAACTGACAGGCTTCGTTGCCAAGAAGCGATGAAAACCGCTGGTAGAAAAAACCCAAACCACGGGGTCGCATGGCCCCGCAACCGTGCACATGGCGCGGAAGGTCAGAACAGAACTCGCTTGATCAAGTGGGCTGAGAAGCAAGAAAAATTCCAGCCGAAGGAGATGTGTTTTTTCTT
>Ga0137396_10002518_pt1 | contig 10063 bp, 10 predicted proteins | sample czc16metaG_FD_108284 | JGI IMG/M metagenome (GOLD analysis project Ga0137396, IMG submission 108284) | Vadose zone soil microbial communities from Angelo Coast Range Reserve, California, USA - czcobulk3.16 metaG | ecosystem: Environmental > Terrestrial > Soil > Vadose zone | place: USA... | reverse complement strand
GGCGAGCACCCGCGAATGGGCGCTGTCGACGTTGTCCCCTTCGTACCGTGATCCGGCGTGACGATGGATGAGTGTGTTTCTCTTGCCCGCGCTTTCGGCCAAGAGTTTGCCGAAAAATTCCATGTACCAGTTTTCCTCTACGAGAAAGCCGCGACGACTCCTGAAAGACGGAACCTTGCCGACGTTCGAGAGGGAGAGTTTGAAGGCCTCCGGGACAAGATTGGCAAGGACCCTGCGAAGAGGCCGGATTTTGGTCCTGAGAAGATCCATCCCAGTGCGGGCGCGACGGCTGTTGGAGCCCGAGAGATACTGATAGCCTTCAACGTCAATCTTGGAACGAAGGACCTCGATATCGCGAAGAAGATCGCGCATCAATTACGAGCGAAGGATGGCGGCCTGGCCTTCGTCAAGGCTCTCGGGTTTGAGCTGAAAGAGCGGGGGATAGTTCAGGTGTCGATGAACCTGACGAATTATCGCAAGAGCCAGTTGTTCAAAGCCTATGAGCTCGTCAAGCTCTTTGCCGAGCGCTACGGCGTCCCAGTTGTCGGCAGCGAGATCGTAGGGCTCGCGCCGATGGACTCCCTCGTTGATTCGGCAGAGTTCTATCTCCGACTTGAAAATTTCAGCCGAGATCAAATCCTAGAAGGGAAACTCTTCGCACCCAGTCCCACTACACTAACCGACCAGAGCCTGGCAGTGTTCAGCGACGAGGTCGCGTCCAAGAAAGCAACCCCGGGAGGCGGAAGCGTCTCCGCATACATGGCGGCACTCGCAGCGGGTCTCCTCTGCATGGTTGCGCGAATAACGTTGGGCAAAAGGGAAGCGCCGTTCGGTGCAGAGAAGCTGAACGAGGTGGTGAAGGATGGTGAAGCTCTTCGCCAGAAACTTCTGCGCCTAGTCGTCGAGGACACTGAAGCCTTTGACATTGTAATGAGAGCGTTCAAGCTTCCGAAGGATCAGCCTGAGGCGCGAAAGAAGGCGATCGAAGAAGCAACCATCAAAGCGTCTGAGATCCCACTCTCAACCCTTGACTGTTCAGTCAGAATCTTGCGACTGGCCCGTGAGGTTGCGGAGAAAGGGTCCACGAATGCGTTGTCCGATGTAGTGACGGCCGTTTCGGCCGCGCGTGCAGCTGTTGAAGGAGCCGCAAGCAACGTCCTGATCAACCTAGCAAGTCTCGATGATCAGAAGTATGTGGAGAAGATATCGAGACAGGTCTCCGATCTTCGGAAAGAAGCAGCTCAACTGGAAGAACGAGCTGGAAAACTTGTCGAGTCTAGAATCAAGCATCCTAAGATTCCAGCCTAACAGGCCCTGCCCTGTTATCAGCCCAAACCATCAACGGCGCAACCAGCATCGTCAACTCATTCCCTTCTTTCGTTAGATGATATTCTACTCGAGGGGGAATCTCCGCAAAGGCTTGACGCTTAACAAGCCCCGTTCGTTGAAGATCCTTCAGAACTTCTGTCAATGTCTTCGCGCTTATTCCTGGAAGTTTCTCGGCTATCTTGTTGAAGCGGAGGGTCCCGTCGTTTCCGAGTAATGCCAGTACACAGAGAGCCCATTTCTTGCCGATGATCTCGATTATTCCTTCGCAGGGACAGGGGCAGACGCAGCATGGTTCTCCTTCTTTCGTCCTTACCATCGTGTAAGTTCGTTACTGTTTGGGTACTTGCCCGTTTAAATACTTTAGAAAAGTAACTGACTAACCGAGGTGAAGTGTGACTTGAGTTGTTGCTGCTGCGGACCCGGCTGCGGATGCAGCGGGACCATGGAACAAACACAACCCACGACAACCGACAAGAGCGCCTAAGTGCGAGCTTGGAGGCTCTCGTGTCAATGCCAATACTCCGTTTTTTCTAGTCCCGATGATCACAAAAATTTAATCCTTACCGGGGCCAGTTGGATTAGTGAACTCTGCAGCCAAAAGGGCAAGTGATGCGGCTCCATATTTCAGGACGTCTTCGTCGACTTTGAACCTTGAACTGTGGTTTGGATAGATGCATCCTTTCGCAGGGTTCTTTGTTCCGAGGAAATAGAATGTGCCTGGGGCCTCGTGTAGGAATCTGGAAAAGTCCTCGCCACCTAGCTGCGGCTCTATCACCTTCACCTTTGTCCCGCCTTGAATCTTCCTAGCTATCTTCATTGCCTGCTCCGTCACTTTCTGATCGTTGATTGTGACCGGATAAGCGTCCTTTTCGAACTCGACAACCGCCCTTGCGCCGAAGGCTTTGCTGACGCCTTTGACGACCTCTTCCACTTTCGCCTTCGCTCTCTTCCTGGTAGCCTCGTCAAGCGTCCTTATCGTGCCAAGTAGCAAAGCTTCGTCGGGTATGATATTCTCCTTGGTCCCGGTATGTACGGCTCCGACGGAGATTACGATGGGCTGCATGGGATCGATCATTCTCCCAGATACGCCCTGCAGAGCGATAATCACTTGAGCGGCCACGTAGACTGGGTCAATCGTTTCATGTGGCGCGGATCCGTGGCCTCCTTTCCCGATTATTCGGACCTCGAACTTGTCAGGTGATGCGGCGATAGAACCGGCTCGGAAGCCAAGGATGCCAGAGTTGTGCTCGCCTGCGATGTGTAGTCCGAATACATAGTCGACCTTGGGATCCTTCATGACTCCGTCTTCGATCATCGGTTTTGCTCCGCCTCTTCCGCCCTGTTCTTCGGCGGGTTGGAAGAGGAACTTCACGGTACCATGGAGTTCGTCTTTATGATTGGCAAGAAGTTTGGCCGCTCCGAGGAGCATGGCCACGTGTGTATCATGTCCACAGGCGTGCATTACTCCCTTAACTTTGGACTTGAACTCGACGTCAGCCATCTCGTCCAGTGGAAGAGCATCCATGTCCGCCCTGAGAGCAACGACCTTTCCTTGTTTTGGACCCTTGAGAATTCCTAGAACTCCTGTTCCGCCTACTCCTCGCTTGACCTGGATTCCGAGAGCCTCTAGTCTCTCGGCGACTAGTTTGGAGGTGGTTTCTTCGTGATAGGCTAGTTCAGGCTTCTGATGAATCTCTCGTCGGGTCTTGATTATCTCGGGTTCGATCGCCGCTGCTTCTCTTAGAAAGTCCATAGGACCAAGCGTCAACTTTCCGGGGTTTGTATTTCTATTAAACATGATTCGCTCTTCTTAGTGCAGATCGATGGTCAGTTCGTTTCCCCACAACACCCTAATGGGGCAACCCCATGGATGATTCATGAGGATGGAATAGTCAAAGATGGGGTTGTACTCGGAAGAGGGTTCGCTCAGGCCAACTCCTCCCTTTGATTTCGCAAAATCGCTGGACTTTCTAGGAATGTTTCCCCCCATGCGGGAAGACCAGACTGTAAGCGACCTCTCGATGACCAAAGCGGTCCGTGTCGGCGGCCGAGCCATCGTGTTCCAGCTAAAACCAACAGGAACAGTCAAGATGCCGGGACTGAAGTACACTCTCTACGCAGACCATCCTTTCTCTCGCGGACTGACAGAGGTCGTTATCGATAGGATCTCGTTCTTTCTCAGCCTCTCAGATGATCTCGATCAGTTCTACCGGATAGCAATCAACGACTCCAACTTTTCACCTATCCTTCAGAAGCACTATGGGTTACACCAGGTCAAGTTCCTCACTCCCTTCGAATGCGCATGCTGGGCAGTGCTTTCGCAGCGAAACCAGTTGAGCGCGGCACGGAAGGCCAAGCAGGCCTTGCTGGAGCGTTTCGGTACCAGCCTCGAAGTAAACGGTTATGTTTACCGAGCCTTCCCGGAACCTGGCCAGCTTGGACAGGCCTCCAAAGAAGAGTTGAAGGCCCTCCTCAAACATGAGCGCCGAGAAGAATATCTTGGCCACGTAATCAAAGCATTCAACGATGTAGATGAGAGGTTCTTGAGAACCGCCGAGTACGACAAAGTCGAAGACTGGCTGAAGAATATCAGGGGTATAGGGGACTGGTCGGCGAGACTTATCCTTCTAAGAGGTCTTGGCAGGATGGAGAAACTGGCCGTGGAAAAACGACTTATCGCGGCAACGGGCAAAGTATACGGGAAACCGATGACCGCTCAAAGACTTCATGTTATCGCAGAGAAATACGGACGATGGAAGGGATACTGGGCCTACTATCTAAGAACGGCCGCAGGCCCTTAAGAGGAATCATAGGGTGGAGTCACTACTCACTGGCTGCTAGAAATCGTTACTCTCGTAAGGAACACCGGGTTAATCGGTTGACTCTGGGAATTGACCGGAGTATTCCCTAGAGCCAGGGCTACATCCATGCCACTGATCACTTTCCCAAATACTGTGTAGCTTCCGTCAAGAGAATGGTTGTCGGCTAGGTTGATGTAGAACTGAGAACTGCCACTGTTCGGGTCGCCGGAACGGGCCATTCCAAGGTAACCCGCGTTGTTGTGAAGAGAGCCAACGATCTCAAGAGGGACAGTCTGCGATGAGCCTCCCGTTCCCCAAGTAGATCTGTCACCGCCGCCGTTTTTTGTGTTTGGATCCCCGGTCTGAATCACGAAGCCTTTGACGATTCTGTGCCAGGTGAGGTTGGTGTAGAATCCGGATTGGGCAAGACTCACAAAGTTATCTACAGTCTTAGGTGCCTGAATTTGGTAAAGCTCGACCACGATGGTTCCACTGGAAGTAACAAATGTGGCAAACACAGGTGTAGCTACCTTGGGGGTCACGGAGTGACTCAAACTTCCGCTTGTCCCGGTGACCGTAACAGTATAACTACCATTCTTCGTGGCCGATGTTGTTAGGGTCACAGTTCCAGAGCCCGTCACTGAGGATGGATTGATTGTCGCGGTCAAACCAAGCGAGCCGGTAGCGTTCAGAAGAATTGTCCCACTGAACTGGTTCACGGCCGTTACATTAACCGTAGAAGTGGTTTGGGTTCCTGCATGAATTATTACCGCGGTGGGGGCTGCAATTGCAAAGTCCGGCTTGCCCGCTGTCGCGGAAGCGTAGAGGTAATAGCCAACGCCCACAGTTAGGATGATAAGAGCAGTAACTATGAGGTAGGTTCTTCCTCGATTTTCTCTATTACGAGTCCTCTCCTTGATTCGCTGCTTTTGGGGGGAGGGCATCGAACGGCTCAACGACCTTACGGACGGTTCTCATTGAAATATGATTCGGTAGCCGAGAACAATTCAGGACAAATTCTGAAGTTACGACCGACAATCATCCAACGATGTGAATTGAAGGCGATCTGACGATACTCTTCAACTCCCAGGTGACCCCTTTTTCAGAGTTTGATCGAGCTGTATTCTGTTGTGCACGGCGATCCCATTGCAGCCCAAAGCTTCCTGCCAGAGACATCCATGATCACGGATACGACAGTCTCGTATCTCTCGTACTCGGGGAGTTTCGGGTTCGAGTGACGGCATACAGATTCCGGCTTCCCATTATGATCTCTCAACATGCTCTTGGCTGAGGCGAGACTCAGTTTTTGTCCCGCTCGAACCGTTCCATCCAAAAGTCTCTGAATTCTCTTGTAACGTTGGAGTGTAGACAGTCGCTCTTCGTCCACGACCTGCCTAACGCCGAGTAATTTTGGGTTGGAAAAGTGGTTGGTGTGTGCCACGGATCCCCTCTCCGGCTCGATTTCACAGACTGCCTCTGGGGCTGATTCAATATCGATCACTTTTCCCTTTCCAGTCTTTTTCTGCTGTCCTAAGATGAAGTTGGCAGAGCAGTTCCGCTCGCCTTGAGAAACTATTCTGGCAGCTTTTCTGAGGGTTTTCGATCGAAGGATTTCCCAGCATCGGACATGGAAGGGTTTCTTCAGCCGTGCCCAGTCATCCTTGCTGGACACAATTCCGTTAATCAGCAAACCGAGTCCTTCAGAGTTCAAACCGATCTTGCCCCCGACAACCCCTGCCTCAGTGAAACATAGAACATCGGGGCCGCTTTCGTTTCTTACTTTCAGGAAGAGCCCTTTGACCTCGGGTATCCAGTCCCAGTTTTGCGCCATCAACAAATGTCCGTTCTCGACTGATTTTGGGAGTGTTGCGAAGGCTGTGCAGCCGAAAGTCTTCGGTATTGGTTTTAGTCCGATTTTCGAGAACTGGCTGTACATCAACTCGTAACGGACGTTCAATGCAGTGATATCGAGAATATCCTGGCCCGAGCCAGCTGCCACACCTTTCATTGTTGCAGCGTATTCCGGGCTGACCTTGTTGATCACTTCTAGGAATCTAGCCGCCCGACTAATGGCGACATCATGGGAGAGTTCGGTTTCGCTCTTGAAACGCCGAAAGTAGACTTCCAGGTTCTGATGTATTTCTGGACGAGCCTTCTTCCCGTGCTCGTACCCTATCTCGTGAGGCGAGCCTTTGAGAGTAAGAACGGGGAGCTTCGATTTCATGATCATCTATGCCAAGTTCTTCTCGAGAGTTATCCAGCCGACCTCTCGTTTGAAGCCAAGCTTCACGTTAATCCCCAGCATAGGAGCGTTGGTCGAGTCGTTCCAAGTCTTGAGTTTCTCGTACTTGTTTGTCTTTGCGAACTCGATAACCTTGAGTTTCAAAGCGACCGCTATTCCTTGTCCCCGGTGATCTCGTACCACTCCTGTTAGTCCCTGATAGAGTCCTTTGGGATCCTTCTGAGCCTTCCATACCGTGCTCATCCCAACGTACTTGTCGACATCTTTGGCTATCATGTAGCCTTCAGGGACCAGGTTAGGACTTTTCATCTCGAAAGCTGACCATTGCTCAAAAGAGACAGGAGTGAATTGTTCCGGTCGAGGAATATCTTCCGAGACGGCTTGGACAAGAGCATGAAGTTTGGTGTAACATGTAGGATCGCTCCTCATCTCGTCGGCTAATGTGACGAAGTGGATTCGATGCTGAGACGCCTTCTCCACGTATTTTTGGAAAGCCGAGACGTTGACCGTGGCTGGGTTGAGACGAGATTCCCAAGCCCTCATCTTCTCATGGAACCCTCGGTCAGTTGCGAACTTGATCGGATAGGGCATGTCCTCCCTTACGCCCGTCCAAGATGTGATGGTAGCGAGATCCTTGAAGTCCTGGCTCAGCCGCGCGTAGAGCGCGCTTCCTATGCCCTTCTTCTGATGTTGTGGATCGACCCAGATATCGAACCAGAGCTTCTTCGGATGATACATCCAGGGAATATGTTGACACTGGGCAAACCCGATTGGTTCGTGCCTCTCGTCGGTTATGCATGAGTATCGTTTGAAATGGAACTTCGACTTGTCAAGACTGTCATCTTCAAACTTCCATTCCTCGGGTGTCCGATCGTAGTCAGGAAAAATTGAGCCGAAGACGTGGGCCAATCTCCCGTAATCCTCTGGCCTGAACTCTCTCAACTCAATTGGGAGTGTCGGCACTTGTCAACTCTTCGGTTTGCCGGTGAGTGGTAGCTTCGGTCATCTCTAAGTGTTATGTTCGAGGAATGACTCTTTACAGGTTAGGGCGTTCGTTGTATGAGCCTGTCACGTTGGGATGAGGGGAGTGACTCCGACCACGTGAGAGGCGTGAATCAGGATATCTGGTTGGTTGGCCACCGTAAAATCCTTGCCTGGCAATGGGCCAAGCTACAACGCTACGGGCAGTGAGGGGACGGTTGAGGTTCGACCGTTCCCTGCCAAGAAGAGACTATGTGTCTCTGAGGCAAGGGCTCTCAGATGAAGCAATGAAGAGGAACCCGACGACGACGGTAATCCTCAGAGTCGATGAGAGCAAGTCGAGTCCAATAACAACCGAAGAGTCGACAGAACCGGAGTGTCCACTGTCCAGATATAAGCAATGAGCAAAGGGAAATTGGTTAAACCTTTGTAGGACTCAACATCTATTTTCAGTTCGGCCGAGACCTACTTTGAGCGAGTCTCTTCAGGACTGGATTCTGCAACTTCCCGACGTCACAAAGGCCGGGCACAGGCTCGGCGGCACAGAATTCCAGGTCCACGGTCTTGAGTTCATGCATACGCATGGGACTTTACGGCTTGACATTAGACTCTCCAAGCAAGACCAAGAGCGAGTGCTGAAGAAGGGTAAGGCTGAACCGCATCGCTTCGTTCATCATGAAGCCGGTTGGGTCATTTTCAAAATCCGTTCGGAAGAGGATAATGAGAACGCGAAAGAACTGATCCGCTTAGCATATGATAACGCGGACAAGTTGATGGCGGCTCACGTGTCGAGACCGGGTCCAAAGGAGTAGCAAAGCAAATCTAGGACTTTCTTAGTCTCACGAGAAAATGGGCGCGATTTCCGCCCCCGTCGGCAGGGATTAACCTCTCTTCGAAGGATACGATCTCGAATTTTCTGAAACATGATTCTAGTTCTTTCCGTGGGAAGAAGTGGTGGATTATTCCTCGCTCCTCTCCCTCGGTGAAAAAGTAGGTATTCGGCTCCAGTTTCCTCCCGTTACCCCTTCTGAAATCTGCCGTGGATAGAACAATGACGAAAGCTGAGGCTCCCTTCTTCATCACACGATGAACTTCTCCAGTCGCCTGCTTGATCTGCACCAGCTTCCCATGGTGGAGGACATTTGTGCAGATCATGCCATCAAAGTAATCGTCTATGAACGGAAGGTCCGACATCTCATGCTCGACAAGAGTAACGTTGTCTATGGAAGCAGTCTTCAATCGAGCTTCAAGTGTCTTGAGAGCTGTTTCCGAAATGTCAAGAGCCACAACCTGAAAACCAGCTTTGCCGAGAAGTATAGAATGGCGACCCGCACCGCAGCCTAGATCCAGAACTCTCTTTGCGCCTTCACGTTTCAGGTCTTCCGCGAAATCCACAACGGCATGGAGTGGTGGAGAAGTTTCCGCCCACCTCTCTTCCCTCCAGGCAAGCTCCCAAGCATGAGTCTTGTTCGAACGCATCGCTCGTCAGGCAGATCTAGCTTGTCAGACTACTTAGAGTGTGATGATTTCTCCACGAATCTCCTTGTTGATCGTCAGAATCCCGTAAGTCTTCTTTGTGGCGGGAAACTTTCCTGTTGCGCTACCGGGGTTGAACCAGAGAACACCGTCCCGAAAATCGTTCTTCGTCCGATGACTGTGACCATGAATAATTGCCTGGACGCCAGGGAGCTTGGGCCTCAGTCTTTGCTCTAGGGTAAGGGGAGAACCGCCTTCAGCCGGATGGTTAACGCCAATCTTGAAACCTGCCATCTGAACTATATCAGTTTCCGGCAACTCTTTCCTGACTTCCGGCCCGTCAATGTTGCCGTAGACGCCCTTGAAGGGACCGATCTTGCGCAACGCATCCAAGAGGGGTTTGCTCGTAAAGTCCCCGGCGTGAATGATCATGTCGACGCTCGACAGTTCGTCGAGGAGCCTCCGGTGCAAGTCGTCGATTGATCCCGTGTGGGTGTCGGAGATGACACATATCTTCACGCGGTCTCCACCGGTCCGGATAGGACCAGAGGTCTCGACGTTTCTAAGTTTTATAAGCCCTCTAATGTACGCCGATTCCCTTGAAGGCCGTATGAACGGCTTTGAGGAAATACGTTCCTCCAAGGAACATCGCGGTTCTCCCTGTCCATGATATCGGGTCACCAGGAGCTCTTCCGAAGAACACGGCGGCTAGTCCCACTCCCGTCAGTCCGAGGGCTAGGACGTACCAATAAAGAGTGCTTGACCTCGACCCAGAAGAGAAGTAGCGTCTGGAAAAGAGAATCGATGATACTAGGAATAGAGCCGCTGCGCTGCCGAGAACAGCCATTCGTAGAGTCGTCTGGCCGATTCCAGGAACGAAGAAGAGCGGAGTTAGCCCGTCTAGTGCAGCGATGGTGAGCAAAGTCGTAACTGCAAGAACGCTACCATAGCCGAGACCCAATAAGGACCTTCGAATCCGAGGATCCTTCTTCAGCGAGGGACCTTTCGACCATGTCGCGCTCACAAAATGGAATATCGATGCAACCAGTGCTCCAGTGTTCGAGATTGTTATCGCTGCATTGGGTCCGCTTGGAAGATTCGTTAGCCAACCGGAAAGGAGAGAGGTTGAGCCCCATGCTAGTGCACCGCTTCCCATGAGGACGAGGAACGTCCAGCCGTTCTGCATGTAGCTCTTGAAGGAAATGTAGCCGACCATGAACGATGTGAATGCGAG
>Ga0137396_10002515_pt1 | contig 10066 bp, 9 predicted proteins | sample czc16metaG_FD_108284 | JGI IMG/M metagenome (GOLD analysis project Ga0137396, IMG submission 108284) | Vadose zone soil microbial communities from Angelo Coast Range Reserve, California, USA - czcobulk3.16 metaG | ecosystem: Environmental > Terrestrial > Soil > Vadose zone | place: USA... | reverse complement strand
TGGCGCCGGCCTCGAGCGCGCCGTCGATGGCGGCGTTGGCCTCGGCCGTCATGAGCTTGCGGAAACGCGCGTACTCGGCGGCGCAGCGGGGGTCGACGGGGTTCGTCTGGTCTTCGTGGACGACCCCAGCAATGCCTTCCATGTCGACGGAGATGTAGACGCGCACGGGGATCAAACTGGCGCGGCCATGAGTGAACCGCTAGAGAACCTGCACTCAATCACGTGACTGCTTTACATCACAAAGTACTTGACAAGAATGGCTGACCCCAGTATCGTATCCCCATGACGGCGCCCGAGCCGCTGCACGATCGCGCCCTGGCGAACCTGCAGTACATCCGGTCCGCCATGGAGCGGGCGGGCTCGTTCACCGCCGTGCCCGGCTGGGGGATGGTGGCCGTCGGGGCGACGGCGCTCGTGGCGGCCTGGCTCGCGGGCCGGACCGTCACCGAGGTGAGTTGGCTGCGCGTGTGGCTCGCCGAGGGGGTGCTGGCGTTCGCGATCGGCAGCGGGGCGCTGGTGCGCAAGGCGCGACGGGGCGGTGACCCGGTGCTCTCCGGTCCGGGCCGGCGGTTCGGGTTGAGCTTTCTGCCGCCGCTGCTGGTCGGTGCCCTGCTGACCCTGGCCTTGCAGCGCGGCGGGCAGTACCCGGCAGTGACCGGAACGCTGCCGGGCATGTGGCTGCTCTGCTACGGCACGGGAGTCGTGACGGGCGGAGCGTTTTCGGTGCGCGTCGTACCCCTTATGGGGCTGGGTTTCATGGCGCTGGGGGCGCTAGCGCTGTTCGCCCCGGCCGCCTGGCGCGACGCCTTCATGGCCGCCGGCTTCGGCGGCCTCCACATCGCGTTCGGCGCGATCATCGCACGGAGGTACGGTGGCTAAACACAGCAACGCAGCCCGGAAGACGGACGCCGACGCCCTGCCTGCGGGCGCGAGCCGGCGCCGGGCGGCCCAGGCCGCGGCCCTCGACCGCCTGATCCACGAGCGCATCCGCCTCGGCATCGTGAGCGCGCTCGCCGTCAGCGACAGACTGACGTTCAACGACCTCAAGGCGCTGCTCAAGACGTCGGATGGCAACTTGAGCGTCCACGCGCGCAAGCTCGAGGAGGCGCAGTACGTCGCCTGCACCAAATCGTTCGCCGGACGGGTACCGCAGACGGCGTATCGGCTCACGGCGGCGGGGCGGCGCGCGCTGGAGCGGTATCTCGACCACATGGAAGCGCTGATCCGCGCTACCCGCGTGCGCTAGCGCGCCCGCTCTTTTTTTGGAGTTTGACTTTATGCAACAAAGTACTTCGCTCCACGTCGCGATCATCATGGACGGCAACGGTCGCTGGGCCACGCGCCGCGGCCTCCCCCGCCCCGCCGGCCACCGCGCCGGCGCGGATGCGGTGCGCCGCATCGTCGAAGCCGCGCCGGGACTCGGCATCGGCCAGCTCACCTTGTTCGCCTTCTCGGCGGATAACTGGCGCCGCCCGCCGCGCGAGGTCGCCTACCTGCTGCGGCTCTTCGCCCGCCACCTCCGCAGCGAGGCCGCCCATCTGGCGCACAACGGCGTGCGGCTCGAGGTGATCGGCCGGCGCGACCGGCTCCCCGCTGCCCTCGTCGCCGCGATCGCCACCGCCGAGCGCGCGACCACCGGCGGCACGCGCCTTCGCCTCCGCCTCGCCGTCGACTATTCCGGTCGTGCGGCGATCCGCGCCGGCGCGCTGCTCCCCGACGTCGACCTGCTGATCCGCACCGGCGGCGAGCAGCGGCTCAGCGACTTCCTGCTGTGGGAGGCGGCGTACGCCGAGCTGTACTTCACCGACCGGATGTGGCCGGACATCGGCGCCGCGGACCTCGCGGCCGCCGTCCAGACGTTTCACGCGCGCGAACGGCGCTTCGGGGGCCTCCCCGAAGCGGCCGCCGGCTAGTGGCCCGCAAGGATCTCTCATGGTCACCGACGGATTGACGCCCCTGACCTTCCTGCTCTTCGTGGGGCTCGCGCTCGGCTCGGTCGTCGTGCTCGGCGGCGCGCTCGTGGCGCTGGTCCTCAAGCAACCTCTGTGGGCGCGGCGCCTGGGGTGGCTGGAAGGTGCCGGGCTCGCGTGCTACGCCCTGCTCTACCTCCTCGCCTCGCTCACCAGTCACGACCGCGCGCTGGGCCTCGGGGAAGAAAAACACATCTGCGAAGTGGACTGTCACCTGGCGTACGAGGTCGTGGGCGTGCGCCCCGCGAAGACGTGGGGAGACCGCGTGGCGGACGGGATGTTCACCATCGTCACCGTGCGCGTGCGGTTTGACTCCGCGACAATCTCCAGTCACCGCCCGCGCAATGCGTCACTCACGCCGAACGGCCGCGTCGTCGCGATTGTCGACGGGCAAGGCCACCGCTACCCCGCGCCGGCCGATTCCCTGCGACGCCCCCTGATCCCGGGTGAAGAGTACACGACGCAGTTCGTCGTCGACGTCCCGACCACGGCGACCGGGCTCCGCCTCGTGCTGGCGAATGGCGACTGGGAGACGCGGCTCATCATCGGCCACGAGAACTCGTGGCTGCACGGCAAGACCACGTTCCGGCTGGGCACATGACCGCCGCACCCGCGATGTCCGGGCGCACCCGCCTGGGCCTGAGCATTCTGATCGTCGCGGTGGGCATCGGTGTGCTGGGCGACCAGCTGCTGCGGGCGTGGCCGTGGGGGGTGAACGTGCTGCTGTGCACGATCGCATTCGTGGGCGGAGCGGCCTGGCTGGTCCGCCGGCACCGGCTCCCCACCACGCCGGACGCTCCGTGGCTCGCGCTCACCGCGCTCTTGTGCACGGTGGCGTTCGTCCGGCGCGCCTCACCGGTCTTGCAGCTGCTCGACATCCTGGCACTGCTGTCTGCGTTATCGCTCCTGGCCCTCAGCACGCAAGGCCTCTCGCTGCGGAACCGCGGCGTGACCACGTACGGGCTGAGCGCCCTGCACGGCTTCGCGACTACGTGCTTCGGCAGCCTGTTCCTGCTCGGCCGGGACATCCATTGGCGGGAGGTGCCGCGGCCGGCCCGGCTGGGCCGGCTGCGCAGCGTGGCCACGGGCGTCGCGTTGGCCGTTCCCCTGCTCGCCGTGTTCGGCGCGCTGTTCGCGTCCGCCGACAATGCTTTCGCCGCGGCGGCGACCGAGGTGTTCCACTTCGACGTGGGACAGGTCGCGGCCCACGCCTTCTCTATCGGAGTGGGGAGCGCTCTGACCGGCGGCCTGCTGTGGGGAACCCTGCTGAACCGCGCGCCCGCCCTGACGGCGGGCGAGCGCGCCGTCGCTCCCGGCCTCTCGTTCACGGCCGCCGCGACCACGCTCGGCCTCCTGAGCTTCCTGTTCGTGGTCTTCCTCGCCTTGCAGGTGGGGTATCTCTTCGGCGGCGCGGCCTACGTCGCCCACACGACGGGCCTCACGCTGGCCCAATACGCGCGCCGCGGCTTCTTCGAGATGGCGACGGCCTCCGCCCTGGTCCTTCCCGTCGTGCTGCTCGCGGACTGGGCCACTGCGCGCGAGACCGTCGCCGAACGCACCTCGTTCCGCGCGCTGCTGACGCTGACCGTGCTGCTCGTCGGCGTGATGCTCATCTCCGCGCTGCAGCGGATGTGGCTGTACGTGGGGGCGTTCGGCCTTACCGAGCTGCGCCTGTACACCACGGGGTTCATGGTCTGGCTGGCAGGCGTGTTCGCCTGGTTCGCGTGGACGGTGCTCCGCGGGGGGCGCCCGCGCTTCGCTTTCGGGGCGTTGGTGCAGGGGTGGGTCGTGCTGGCGGGGCTCCACCTGCTCAACCCGGATGCATTCATCGCCCGGGAGAACCTAGGGCGGTCGATCGCCGGCCAGGCCATCGGGGAGCCCGGTGCGCAGGCGGAACCACGCGCCGCGCCCGCGCCGCTGACGCGACTCGAGCCCGATGTGCGGTACCTCGCCTGGCACCTCAGCGCTGATGCCGTTCCCCAGCTGCTCGCCGCCATGCCGCGCCTTTCAGTGGGGAACCGGGGCGCCGTGAGCGCGGCGCTCCTGCATCGCTGGGCGGACGCTCAGGACTCCGACTGGCGCTCGTGGAACTGGTCCGCGTCCCGCGCCAGACGTTTGGTGAGCTCGCGGCGAGCCGAGTTGAGCGCCATGCTGCCGCGGGCGGTCGAGCCCAAGCATTGACGGCGGCCGGCGGTATCTTTCCGCCATGCCGCTACGCATCGTGCAGGTGGACGCATTCACGAGCGAGCCGTTCGCCGGCAACCCCGCCGCCGTCTGCGTCCTCCCCGGCCCACGCGCTGACGCCTGGATGCAAGCCGTCGCCAGCGAGATGAATCTGTCCGAGACGGCGTTCTTGCACCGCGAGGACGACGCGTGGCGGCTGCGCTGGTTCACCCCCACCGTCGAAGTGGCGCTCTGCGGCCACGCAACCCTGGCGAGTGCCCACGTGTTGTGGCAGGACGGCCACCTGCCGGAGGATTCCCAGGCGCGCTTCGCCACGAAAAGCGGCCGCCTCACCGCCGACCGCCGCGGCGACTGGATCGAGCTCGACTTCCCCGGCACGGGCCCGATCCCAGCGTCGGCGCCCGACGGGCTCACCGCCGCCCTCGGCGTCACGCCACGCTACGTCGGGAAGACCCGCTTCGACTACCTCCTGGAGGTCGCCGACGAGGACGCGGTGCGCGCGTTGCGCCCCAATTTCTCCGCGCTCGAGCGCGTCGCAGCGCGCGGCGTCATCGTCACCGCCCCGGCGACGCGGAACGGCTTCGACTTCGTCTCGCGGTTCTTCGCCCCGCGGTCCGGGGTCAACGAGGATCCGGTCACCGGCTCCGCCCACTGCGCACTCGGCCCCTACTGGCAGGAGCGTCTCGGCAAGAGCGATCTCCTCGCCTACCAGGCGTCGGCGCGCGGCGGCGTGGTGCGGGTGCGCGTCGTCGGGGACCGCGTGCGCCTCGGGGGCCAGGCGGTCACCGTCCTCACGGGCGAGCTCGCCGGCTGACCCGCCGCTTGCCGCCGCGGCAGCCGCGGAGCAGTTTCATGCCCGACCCCCATACCGGACCGGGTGATGAAAGAGATCCGCACCACCACCGACATCCATTCGACCCCCGAGAAGGTGTGGGGCGTACTGACCGATTTCGGAGCCTATCCTCAGTGGAACCCGTTCATCACCAAGGCGGTCGGCGCGCTCGAGCCGGGTGAGCAACTGGACCTGCGGCTGGAGCCGCCGGGCGCGCACCTGCGCACGCTGCGGCCTACCGTGATCGCGGCCGATCCGTCCCGCGAGCTGCGCTGGCACGGGCGGTTGGGGTTCCTCGGCCTGCTCGAGGCCTACCACACGGTCAGCATCGTCCCCAAGGGAACCAATCGCACGCACGTCATCGCGCGCACGACGTTCTCCGGGCCCATCGTCGGCTTCTACACGGAGTTGATCGACATCAACCTGCGCGAGGGGTTCGAGGGCATGTGCCGGGCGTTGAAAGCACGGGTGCAAGGCCCGGGGGGCCCCGGCGGGACGTGAGTCGCGGATCGCGCATCGTCGGCTATCTCTGCGCCGTCGGCGCGGGTGCGACCTGGGGCACCACCGGCCCGTTGTCCACCGGCCTCTACGACCTGATGCCGGCCACGAGCATCGGCTTCTGGCGCATCCTGATCGGCATGGTCGCGCTAGGGTTGTGGGGGCTCGTGTTCCACCGCGACCTGTTCCGCGTGGACCGCCGCGGCTGGCTGCTGATCGGCGTGGGCGGCGGGTTGCTGGTCGCGCTGTTCGAGGTCGCCTATCAGTTCGCGATCGCCGGCGCCGGTGTCGCGGGCGCGGCCGCTCTCCTGTACACGGCGCCCGTTTTGGTCGCCGTGCTGGGGCGGCTGATCCTGGGGGAAGCCCTGACGCCGCTGCGCCTGGCGCTCGCGGTCGTCGTGATGGTCGGCGTCGCGCTCACGGTGCACGGCGGCAGCAACGCCGGCGCGGAAGCGGCCCGGCTCGGGCTCACGGTGGGCATCGTGGGCGGCCTGCTGTCGGCCTTGAGCTACGCGCTCACCACCCTGCTCGCCCGCTTCGCGGTGCCGCGCTACGGCCTCGCGAAGGTGCTGTTTCTGGAGGTCGTCGGCGGGGTGGTCGCGCTGCTGATCTTCCTGCCGCTGTGGGGCCGCACCCCCGTCGTCCCGCCGTCGGCCGCCGCGTGGCGCGGTCTACTGGGCCTCGCCGCCGGCTCGGTGCTCGGCGCCAACGTCCTGTTCTTCTCGGCGGTGCGGCGGATCGAGGCGGCCCCCACCGCCGTCGCGGCGACCGTCGAGCCGGTCGTAGGCGCGCTGCTCGCCTTGACGCTCTTCAGTCAGCGCTTGACCGGGCTCGGCTGGCTCGGCCTGCTGCTGGTGGCGGGCGGAGTGGCCGCCGGCTACCTCAACGAAGCCAAGCAGGCCGAGGCTCAGAACGCGAATTCCACTCCCAACCGAACCAGCCGCGGCGGCCCGTAGGCGAACAGCGGTTGGCCGAAGTCCCGAGCGGCCGCGAGGTAGAGCGGCATCAGCTCTCCCGGGCCCGCGACGTACCCATCGCCGTTCACGTCCGCCCAGCGGCGGTACCGCGGGGACTCGTACGGGATCGGACTCGGGTTCGCCGCGTACGCATCTTGCGCCCAGGTCTGGATCGTCGTCGCATCGGCGCCGGGCGTGCCGCTGTCCCGCCGCACGCTCTCGAGGTTCCGCCAGTTGAAGAGGTTGCGCACGTCGAGATACATGCCCCCTGAGAGCCCACCGACTGAGAGCGGCCGTCGCACCAGCAGGTCGAGCGATTTTTCGGCGGGGAGCCGGTAGCTGTTGGGCAGGCCGATCAGCGTGTCGCCGGTGGCGTTGGTGCGCGTGTACGGCAGCCCGCTGTTGTAGCGGAGGATCGCGGCGGCCTCGAGTCCGCCGAGGAGGCCGTCCCCGCTGACGCGCCCCTGCCCCACGACCGTGATGGCGTGGCGGCGGTCGTAATCGAGCGGGAATTCCACGCGCGCGGGGAAGATCGTATCGCCCAACGTGCCGATGCGGATGCGCCGCAGGATCTGGAAGGCGTTGGTGGCGGTGGCGGTCGCGCCCATGAGCGCGTAGGTGGCGCGCACGCCCCAACCGCGCGTGATGTCGCGCTCGAACAGCAGCTCGACCCCCCTCACCGTTCCGAAGTCGCCGTTGCCGAAGATCGCCGAGTCGGGGTCGAGTCCGAGCGGCACGGACGCCACCAGGCCGTCGAGCCGCTTGACGTAGAGGTTGACCCGCACCGCGGTGATCGCGGTCGGTCGCGTCCGCAGGCTAAACTCGTATTGCACTGCCGACTCGAAGCCGAGGTTGGGGTTGCCGCGGCGGAACCTTCCCGTGCGCAGCGTGTCGTCGAACGCCGCGTCGACCAGGTACTGGAAGTCCGGCGGCTGGCTGAAGTGGCCGACGCTGGCGACGAACGTCGCGTTCTTCAGCACGGTGGAGACGGCGATGCGCGGATTGATACTGCGCTGCACGCCGGCCTTCTGCATGCTCGCGCCGGCCGACGGGGGGGGGCGCGGGTCGAACTGGTCGTAGCGCAACCCGAACGTGAACGCCAGGTCTTCGACGCGGAGCTGGGTCTCCGCGTACACGGCACCGCTGTGCGGCCGGAAGTCCGAGGTCGTTGGCGGCGGGACGCTGTCCTTGCTGGTGAATCCGACCGGCAGGAACGCTTTCACCCGCTGGAACGTCTCGACGTGCTGGGCGGAGAATTCCCCACCCAGATAGAAATCCGCGTTTCGGCCGCCGCCCAGGGTCAGGTCGAGCTGGGTACGCAGCTCCCGAAAGCGGTTCCAGGCGATCTCGCCGCGCGACCCGCCCGACAGGAAGAACGCCGGTACGCCCCACGGGGTGCGATCGCTCAGCGCGGGCGGCGTGAACCCCGGCACCGCTGCCATCGCACCCGCCGTATCCCGGGCGCGCGCCAGATTCTCACCCAGGAAGTGGAACGTCGAGCTGGGGAACGGGCCGAACGCCGTGGCGGGCGCTCGGGAGAGCGATCCGCGCAGAAACTCCCGGTCGAACCAGCCGACGCGCAGGTCCAGCGTCATCGGGTTCACCGAGTTGTTGCCGAATGCGCGCTGCAGGTGCCCACTCAGGAGGTCGCCGCGCACCCGCTGAGCCGGCGAGAAGACGCCGTCGTACTTGTACGCCGGGTCGAACAGCAGGCGTTGATCGGTTGACCGCAGCCCGAAGAGGCGGATCGTTTGACGACCGAGCGGCGCCGTGACCTTCGCGGCCACGGTGAGCCGCTGACCACTATTATGCGGCAGTAGCCAGGGCGCAGCGGCCCGGGGGTCGCGCGCGTCGGGCGGGCGCGGCGCGTTTACCGGGTCCGCGTCGAGCCGGCTGTCGGCATCGACGGCCGCGAGCAGGCCGATGCCGTGCCCGATCGGCCCGTCGGCCGTGGCGACGGCGCGGTCGATCCCATAGTCCCACCCGTTCCACAATGGCCGGTCCGTCTCGTAGGCGAGGCGGCTCTGCCATTGGTCTCCCGGGTCCTTCGTCACGACGTTGATGAGCCCGGAGACAGCCTGCCCGTAGCGCGCTGAGAAGGCGTTCGTCACGAGGGAGGCCTCGGTGAGGATGTCGGGCGGGATCCGCACGCCCAGCGGTCCGGTCGAGGCGTCCACCTGGTTCTTGACGCCGAGTCCGTCGAGCACGAAGGCCTGCTGGCCCAGGCGGCCGCCGCGGTAGCTCTCCCCGACGGCGCCGGCGGAGAGCGCCACGGCTTCCTCCACGGTCGTGACCGGCAGGCGGCGGATTTCCTCCCCGGTGATGCGCTGCAGGTCCTGGGGCGCGAGCGGATCGAGGATCACGTCGGGCTTCGCCTCGACGAGAATCGAATCGACCGCCACGGCGTGCGGATGGAGCTCGAAATTCAGCGTGACCGTTTCGCCGGTGCGGACGAGCACGCTGTCATGGATCAGCGGGCGGTACCCAATGGCGTTGATCTGGACACGGTGCCAGCCGCTGCGCACCTCGCGAACGCGGTACACGCCGCCACTGTCGGTCGCCGCACCCTGCCGGCCGCCGTCCACGCTCACCAAGGCGGCGCGGACCGCCTCCCCGGTGAGCGCGTCTGTGACGCGTCCCGAGATGGCCCCGCCGGTCTGCGCCGCCAGAGGCGCGGCGGCAGTGAGCAGCGCGCCGGCGAGCCGCAGGGCGCCGCTCACGGGAGCCGGACCGCCCAGATGTCCGAGGTCGCGCCCGTGATCATCTCGGCGACCAGCCGGTCGCCCCCGGGGGAGAGGGCCGGGTGCCGGAAAAACTCCGAGCCGCTGGTGAGCGGCACCGCCATGTCCGAGACGAGGTCTACGAGGTAGAGCACACCCCCGCCATCGCGCTGTACCGACCCGATCACGGTGTCGGTCGTGAAGGAGACGCTCCCTCCTACCACCGCAACCAGCCGCCTGCCCGCGACCTGAACGTCCCGCACGATCCTGGCCCCGAAGTCGTGAACGATGGTGATCGTCTCGGTCGAGATCACGAACCGGAAGACGCGGCCGTCGCCGTTGGTTGTATAGAACACCGTGTCCGCTCCCGCCACCGTCACCGACGACGCCTGATCGGAGCCCGGCAGCATCGCGAACACGGGGACCGGGCCGCCCCAGTCCGCTCTCACGATCTCGATCCCCGACCGCAGGGTGTCCACCGGGCAGTTACTGCAGGCCGCGAAGTAGACGACGCGCTCGGCGAGATACACGATGCTGTTGGGTCCCAGCCAGCGGATCTGCGAGACGGCTTCGTACCCGCGCCCGCTCGGCGCGAGGCCGGGGAGGACCTTAAGGACGCGGGCCCCGGCGGGATCGGCCAGCGTGCCCGCCACGAGTTCCGTGCGGTATGGCGCGATCGGGTTCAGCGCGGCGAGGGCGGTCGATCGCATGAAGGCGATGCGCCCTCCGGGACCGGGACCGGGCGACTGCCACGCGTCGATCGAGTCCGCCGCGGCGGGGATCACGTCGCAGATCTCGCGGCGGATCCCGCCGCCGTCCGGCGGCATCAGCGCCAGGCACCAGTCGCGATCCCGCCGGTCGAGCCGCTGGCGGCTGTAATAAAAGCCTCCGCCGTCGGGCAGCCAC
>Ga0137396_10002513_pt1 | contig 10068 bp, 8 predicted proteins | sample czc16metaG_FD_108284 | JGI IMG/M metagenome (GOLD analysis project Ga0137396, IMG submission 108284) | Vadose zone soil microbial communities from Angelo Coast Range Reserve, California, USA - czcobulk3.16 metaG | ecosystem: Environmental > Terrestrial > Soil > Vadose zone | place: USA... | reverse complement strand
GTCTCCATCATAGAAATTAACTTTAATCTTCTTCTTGCCATAAGTCTTTGCCAGAAAGGCGTCCGGATCATCGACCAGTGCCTGATACCCTCCCGCCGGATATTCGCCCAGGTCGTGGAATACTACGATCATCCCCACTTTGACTTCTTGGAGAATCTTGGCCCAACAACGGGGATAGACTTCCCAAAACTTGGCCTCGATCAGGTCCTTCGTCGGCTCCTGGCGATCCTCCCCCGACTTGATGGGCTGTGCAAACTTCGCCAACCGACGAACATAGGGATACTGATGCCCCGTAAACAGCTTGTATAGCCAGGGCGGCACTGTCGGTCTCTCTGCTGAATTCGTCATCCTCTCTCGCACGTGAAAGGTGAAACGTGAAACGTGAAATGTTTGGTTCCAGATTGCTGCGTTACCATTTTTCCACTTCTCACTTTTTACCTTTACCGTTCCACCTTTTACGTTTTACGTCGTGAGCCGCTGATAGATCCGCGGCAATCGCTTCGGCAAGGCTTCGAGATGATCAATGACTGCGAATTGCACGTCCCCGTACATTCTCCGGACATAACCATCGGCCTCCCGATCGATCGTAATACAAAACGGATGCACCCCCCGCTGACGCGCCTCTCGTAACGCAGCCTTGGTGTCTTCCAGCGAGTACTCGTCTTTATAGCCGTCATCGAGCGGACGCCCATCGCTGATGAGGACGAGCAGTCGCGTCCGCGCCTCTCGCGCCAGCAATTTGGCGGTGGCATGGCGAATGGCCGCCCCATCACGGTTTTGCCGCAGGGGAGCCAATCCGCCTAACCGCTGCGCCGCTTGCCCGCCCAACTGATCGTCAAAATCTTTGATCACAAGAAAATCCACTTGCCCGCGGCCCTGGCCCGAATAGCCGTAGAGCGCATATTGGTCTCCGACCGCTTCAAGCGCTTCACACAAGAGCACCAGCCCCTCTTTCTCCAGATCAATCACGCGACGGCCGCTGTCTAACAGGCGACTGGTTGACCCACTCACGTCGACAAGAAACGCAGCCGCGACATCCCGTTCTTTTCTCTCCCGCCTAACGTAGATCCGGTCCGACAGGTCTGCCCCCGCCGTTCGCTCCGCGCAAATACGGACCGCCGCATCCACATCGAGCTCGTCGCCATCGGCTTGGCCCGGCACGCGTCGCAACCCCGGGGGCCGCAGAATTTCGAAGAATCGCCGAAGGGCTGAGACCTCAGTCCCGTGCGCGCTCAACATGGCACCCACGATATCCCCGCTCCCCTCCTCCGCGGCACGCTCGACGACGCGACACCAATTGAGGCGATAGTCATTGATCTCCTGATCCCATTCCGGATAGCGCACCTCACGGTCGCCCGACCCGGCATGATCAAGCGGCGCCGGCTGCTCAACCTTCAAGGCCAGGAGTTCTTCCACATGGGAAGGCAACTGCCGCCCTCCGCCAAGCCTGTCACTCTCGGTCGCCGTGCACGTTCCCTTTCGATTCCGTGGACCCTGCGCTGACGACTCCTGTGCCCCGCCGCCGGCGCTCGCCATACGTTCGATGTCCTCTGACTGTTTCTGATCGTCCGATTCACGTTCATCCTGGTTCTGCTGACGAATGAACTCAGGATTCATCGCCCCACGATATACCCAGTTGGTGACAGGGCGATAGTCCTCACCCGTCCGTTCGGACAGGGATGGGCCCATACCCAGCTCCTCTGACACGTCATCGGCCTGATCGGCCTGGATTATCGCCCCCTTCGGCGCCAACAGCTCTTCGAGCCGCACGTAGAGCGCATGGGCTACGCGCACGGCCTCTTCCGACGTCGCCGTTGAAGCCAGAATAGCCTGGCACATCGGCCAGAGTATGGCGATCTCGGCCTTGATGGCCTCGTGAATTGCGACAGGCTGCGACGCACCGGTCGACAACTGGAGCAGTTGATCGACGACGAGTTCTTTGATGGTCAGCCCATGTGTCAGCGACCGCGTCGTGACTGCCTCCCGCGCGAACTCTTGTAGATCGCGCTGAAGTCCCGGGTACTCCCGCTGCAGCAGACACTCCACCCGCGCATCCTCCACGAGCATCCACAAGTCTTGGATCAGTCCCGGATGAGGATACAGCCGAAACAACGCCGCCAAGGTATCCGGCGCAGCCTGTTTCATCAGGCCATACTTCTGTCGCACAGCTATAACCAAGTCCGCGAGCAGCTCAAGGGTCAGCCGGTACGTCCCAAACTCCACGTGCCCCGCTTCATGAGCCGCCATCACCAAATACAAGCGCGTATTCTCCTCGGCAGTGGGATAGCGACGAAGGAGCGCCGGCAGCAAGATGATGCGCCCGTCCTGGCTCACCGTGGCCCGCGCAGACTTCTCCTGGCTCAGCGAATCGGGAAGCGCCTGAATCGCCAGATCCGTTCCACAGAGCCCTTGCACGAAAAGCTTCACGGTGCGGGCCACTTGCCGAAGCGGCACACCGCTTAATGCCGCTTCCACCGAAGTCAGCGCCTTCTGCGACTCCAGGGCAAAATAGGCTCTGGCTCCTTCGACACTGTATGCCAGGACTTCCATGCCAGTTGTGAGCCAGGCCTCGAAGCGAGCCGTGGCCTCAGCAGACTCGCCGATCACGCTCACCAGTTCCGGCGCGCGCCGCAAATAGGCCAGCGCCGTGTCCGCGTCACGCTCTGCCACCATGGCCCCGTACTGCAATACTTTGAGCCGCCATCCCTCATTTGGCACGGCACGCAACAGACGTGGCGATTCCGATAACCAGGCAATGCCCGCCCCAGGATCACGTTCAGCAAGCAACGACCCGACCGTGATGACCTTGGCCCGCACCGACGTGTCTTCGAGATCGCCGAGGATGAGCGGACTGGTGCGGAGGAATTCGATGGTCCCGAAGTAGTCCGTCTTGCCGAAACTATTCCGGGAAATGAGTTTTAGTCCGAACGTCGTCCAGGCTCTGGCGTCCTGGATCGGCAACACGCGGGCGACCGCGGGAATCTGGCGGATGTACTCCAGCGCGACGACAAAATCGACCTGCGTTAGTTCCAGTCCGATCTCTAACCAGTCCTCCAGCTGATCCGGCGAGAGGACCGTCACCACTTCCGGTGACACACGGAGAAATTCCAGCGCAACGTTTGCATCCTGCTCGGCCAGTTCCAGGGCGGTTTTCAGCACCAACGAGCGTACTGGGAGTTGCTCGATCAGACCCAGAACCAGCGGGCTCTCCTTGAAAAACTTCAACCCGATCGCACCGGACGATTCGGCTAACGCAATCCCTAGATCCAGCCAGGCCACCGCATCGCTGAGCCGACCTCGCTGTTGCAAATCAGGGAACGATTCGATTGCGGCACAAGCGACCTTCGGAGATGCCTCATGCAACTCGTCGAGCAAGAGCAAGACGCCTTCCACCTGGTTCGGTTTCGCAGTGGAGTCGGCGAGACAAGAAACCAGATACTGGGCCGTGGCCGGTCCCAATTCTTCCGCCAGTTTGGCAATCAATTGCTTATGGGTATCCGACATCTCCATCCTCGATCCAATCCTACGGAATTTGCATGAAGTGTAAGCCCGTATTATTCATGAAGGTTCGTTGCGAAATCGCTGAGCCGCGTTGCGAGACCGGCGCACGGAGCCCTGAGACCCCGATGCGTACTCGTGCAGTACGTGGAGGGTCCGAGGGGCGAGCCCGCCGGCCGAAGGCCTGTCGTAGCAGCGGATCGGCGATTGCAGCAGAAGCGGTCATGAATGATGCGGGTTAGATTGTAAAGGACGCCCAAGCGCTTGTAAACTGCGCCCCTGCGGTACAGGCATGGGGCGATTAGCCTATTGAAAGGATTTCGAAATGGCTGAGCCCAAGCAAGAGAGTCTCGACAAAATGTGGAAGTATGTGAAGGGATTCGCGGAGAAGAGTGGGACGACCATGCATCCCACGCCCGCAGTCACCGAAGCCGTGGTCAACGGCCTCGCGATGCACATGGACGGAGCTGGGCAAACCACTCTGCCCCTGTAACTTCTACAACGATAAACAAGCAGAAGCCAAACTCCGCCGCTGGATGTGCGCCTACGACGAAATGCAGATCTACGAATACCGCCACTGCCTGTTATTTGTGCGGGAAGACGGCCTGCCTATCACGGAATATCTCCCAGAAGGCCACGAAGGCCGGGAGGTCTACGGCATCGTCACAGACCCGACTCCCGACGAAGGTCGCGCCCTAAAACACAAAGCGGCACAGTCATCTTCTCTTCCATCCGACACAGATACAAACTAGACACACTCACCACGCCTGCCCCTGCATCACCCAACCATCTTTTCAGTTTATGCCTCTTTCACACTCCCATACTGGCAGGGAGGAGGAGCCCTCTACTGCGCGCGTCGAACGAGCATTTTTACCTCTTCATTCCTCATTCACCTTCTCAGCGAGGTGGCCTGGTCAATCTCTACTGCGCGCCTGCATCGAGCACCTTCTTAGCGTGCGCGATGGGCGAGCAAGGAGATGACCAGGCTACCTCGCATCTCCCTTACTGCCACCCATTCACATCATATCCCTTCTCAATCAAACAGCGCACCACCGCATCGGCGTATGGAGGGTCCGGCTCGAGCGGCCTGTAGGCGCCGCCAACTGAACCGATGATGACTCCGAGCACACCTCCGACCGCTGCCCCAATCGTCACACCCGGCACTCCACCGATGAGTCCACTCGATGCCCCTACCGCGGCGCCGCTAATCAGACCCAGCCCAGCTCCAGCGGCCACGTTACCACTTCGATTCCCGGTGCCCGGCTTTAACCCAGCCGCATCGGCCTTCTGCTGACAAGCGGCAACTTCAAGCTTCGCCGCCTCCCGCCCCTGCAGCTGGAACTTCGCATTCGACCGCAACATCGGCTCCGGCCCCGCACAGGCCACGAAACTCAAGACAGACACAGCCAGAACAATTTGATAGACGGATATACAAGTCTTCTTCCACGCCCCCCTCCAGTCACAGGAGGCATATCTCCTCCTCATCGTGGGATGGTTCGGTCGGGCTTCACTGCGCGCATCGACCGAGCACTGTTTCATCGTGCGCTGTCTGCGAGCACGAAGACCGACCGAGCCGTCCCACGAACTCTTTATTGCCATCCTGTGACCTCATATCCTTTTTCTTGCAGACATCGATTCACGAAGTTCGTGTAGGCCTGATTCGGCTGCGACGATCCTGACGCCCTAAACAACCCCATAAGTAACCCCCACACTGCTCCGCTCGCTGCCCCGATCATGGAACCGCGGCCCGCTGCGCCTGAAATGGCTCCGCCGACAGCGCCGCTTGCCGCGCCGACTCCAGCCCCCACTGCGGTGCCGGTCGCCACACGACCGGCTTTCCCACTGCCTTCCTCAGCCCCTGCCGCTTCTGCCAATTGGCGACAAGCCTCAATATCCTGCGCTGCGATCTCTTTCCCCACCGACTGCATATGCGCATTGGGATACAGAACAGGATGCGCCGTCGAACAGGCTGCGAGTAACAGCGATCCCCCGATGATAGACGGACCCCTGTGCCTCATGGCTTCGCCGGTCCCTGACTCAAGCGTGCCGGGCGAGACTGGCGGGAAAAGCGCGACAGGTAGGGACAGGGCTCACACGTCACGCAAGTCACGCTCCTCGCGCTTGTCGCGCGCCACTCCGCCAATTCGCGACGAACCATCATGAATAATGCGGGCCAAGGTGCAAACAAGCCATTACCAGCTGCGCGGTAACCCCTTTGATAAAAATACGTTTGTGCCGTCCGCCTGCACCAGAATGAATCCGCACCGACGTAAAAGGAATCGATAATTGGCGGGCTAAAAACCGGATCAATTCATCATTGGCTGCGCCATCGACCGGTGGAGCGGCCACTCTGATTTTGATCGCGTCGCCGTAAATGCCCACACACTCTGTGGCGGAGGCTTTAGGCTGGATATAAACGGAGAGGACTGCTCCGGCTTTGGTGTCCTGCACAATCAGCGCATTCATCCGCGACGGGGCCCCCAGCCATGGGATCAGAAAATGGCCTTCACCAATTCCAGAATGCTGCGCTGCATATCGGGATCGTCGGTGATTGGGCGGGCAATCGCGACATCGCAGGCTCGATCGGTCGCCACGCCTTGCCGAATGAGTGTCCCGGCATAGATCAGTAATCTGGTGCTGACTCCTTCTTCCAAGCCATGATTCTTGAGGTTCCGCACCTTTCCACCGAGTTTGACCAAGTTGGCCGCAAGGTCACGGCTGACCCCCGCTTCCCGTTCGACTACGGTGGCTTCCACGTCAGGCGCCGGATAGTCGAACTCAATCGCCATGAAGCGCTGCTTCGTGCTTTGCTTCAAATCCTTGAGCACACTCTGGTACCCGGGATTATAGGAAATCACCAGAAGGAAGTCGTCGGCCGCTTCGAGAATCTGGCCTTTCTTTTCAATCGGCAGGAAGCGGCGATCGTCGCTCAGGGGATGGATGATGACCGTCGTGTCCTTCCGCGCCTCGACGACTTCGTCCAAATAGACGATCGCGCCATGCTTCACGCCGAGCGTCAACGGCCCATCGACCCAGACCGTCTCTTGACCCTTGAGCAGATACCGCCCCACCAAATCGGAGGCGGTGAGATCTTCATGGCAGGCCACCGTGATCAGGGGACGACCAAGCCGGTAGGCCATATGCTGGACGAATCGGGTTTTGCCGCACCCGGTTGGCCCCTTGAGCATGACCGGCATCTTGCTGCTCGCCGCCACTGTAAACAAACCGATCTCGCCACGGACCTCCTCGTAGAATGGCTCCTGCGTGATTCGATACTGCCCTATGTCGAGTTCGCGTCCCTGCTTTGTCATCTCACGCTCAACCAGTCAGTCGCGTCCTTCGTTTCACGTTTCACGTCTAATGTTTCACGCATAGTGCAGCCACGATGAAGCTCCCCGCAGCAAACTACGGAGTATTCGGCGAAGGAGAATAAACGGAACCGAGGCTGAAGATCAAGAGATCTGGCAGGGATATCAGAACACTGACAAGCAGGCGGCCTTCCGATTTCTCATGCCTATCTTGGAGGGAGTGGCCGAGGTTGCCCTTTACTGCGCGCATCGAACGAGCACCTTCTGAGTATTTACTCTTTTCTCCTGTCACGCTCTCAGGTCTCGCAGCCAGGGCAATCCCGACTGCGGCCGTCGAACGAGCACTGTTTCATCGTGCGCGTTCCGGGAGCAAAGGGATGCCCTGGCTGTGAGACCACCCCCTGCTACGCGGCTTTCACGTCGTCCAGAACTTCGCGCACTTTTTGCGTCAGCACGTGGGGTGAGAAGGGCTTTGGCAGGAACCCGGTCTGGCGGCTTACGCCGCCTTGGTCAAACACTGGATGGTCCGGATATCCCGACATGTAGAGCACTTTGATCCCTGGTCGAACGGTCAGGATCTTTTCCGCGACTTCAGGCCCGCTCATCTGTGGCATGACGACATCCGTCAACAACAGATGGATTGGCTCCACGTATTTTGCGCTGGTGAGGAGGGCTTCGATGCCATGGCGCGCCTCCAGCACCGTATAGCCATGGAGCCGCAATGTCTCGTGCACGAGACCGCGGACCGCTGGTTCGTCCTCAACCAAGAGGATCGTCTCGCGGCCACGAGCCGGATCAATCGCTTCGACCGCCCCCGTCGGCCCCGGTACCTCTTGTTCGACCCGTGGGAAGTAGATCCGGAACGTCGTGCCTCGGCCAGGAGCACTCTCCACGATGATGCTTCCACCGCTCTGCTTGACGATGCCATAGACGGTCGAGAGTCCCAATCCCGTCCCTTTCCCTTTCTCCTTCGTCGTGAAGAACGGCTCGAACAGATGTGACTGGGTCTCAGCATCCATCCCATGGCCATTATCACGAACCGCCAGCATCACATACGATCCCGGTGCCATCCCTACGGCGTCCAGGCTTGCCTCTTTCCCAATCGTCACATTCGTGGTTTCGATCGTCAGGCGCCCGCCCTTGGGCATCGCATCGCGCGCATTGACTACCAGGTTCATGATGACCTGCTCGACCTGTCCGGGATCCGCCTTGATGGAGCCGGTCGAAGCATCGAGTTCGGCATTGAGTTCGACGAGGTCTTCCCCGACGAGACGCCGCAACATGCCGTCCATATTGGCGACGAGGGTATTGAGGTCAAGGACTTTCGCCGCGATGAACTGACGGCGGCTAAACGCCAGCAATTGACGGGTCAGCCCGGAGGCCCGGTCCGCTGCCTTTTTCACCTCCTCCATGTCCTTCCGCATGTCATCGGTGGACCCCAGGCGGCCCAGGAGCAACTCGCTGTACCCTTGAATCACCGTGAGGAGATTATTGAAATCGTGCGCCATGCCGCCGGCCAATCGCCCCACCGCCTCCATCTTCTGCGCCTGTCGCAATTGCGCCTCGGTTTCCCGTAACACCCCTTCCGTTTGAGCCCGCTCGCCAAATTGGCCGATCTTGAGACCGATGTCTTCCACCATCCTCAACAACTCGTCATCGGGCTGCCGCACGTGGCGGCTAAAGAATTCGATGACGCCCTCAATCTCACTCCCAACTAGAATAGGCAATCCAAACGCCCCGTGAAACCCAACGTGTCGAGCCTGCGCTCCACGAGGGAAATTGCCATCCACCGTGACGTCCGTCACCCAGGCCGACTTGCCACTGGCCCAAATACGTCCAGGCAAACCCTCGCCGCGTGTAAACACACGCTGCCAGGTGTCCTGGGTAAATGGATCGGCCTGCACGGACGGCGCCGTCCACTGATCAAGACAGCGCAGCACCCCGGTCGCCTTATCCACCCGCCAGAACACGCCCAGATCCCATTCCAGGCTCTCCCCGATTGCCTGGATGATTTTCGGAACCGCCTCTTCCAGGGTCGTCGCCTCGGCAAGGACTCGGGTCACCGCATACTGAGATGCGAGACGCCGTTCAGCCCTGCGGCGATCGGTGATGTCCCTAATAAAGGCGCTGAAGATGTACGCATCCCCGATTTTTGCCGGTGACACCGCAAGCTCAACGGGAAGCTCCCGCCCATCCCTGTGCCGGGCGACAATTTCAATCCGACGGTTCAAGATCGCTCCAGCCCCTGTTCGAAGAAATTCGCGGATGCCCTGTTCATGCGCCTGACGATCCCGCTCAGGAATGATGGTCTCGGAAAGGGCCCGTCCCAGCGCTTCCTCGCTGGACCATCCGAAAATCGCCGTGGCCTGCGCATTCCAATCGGTCACAATCCCGGTCGAATCGATGGTGATCACCCCGTCAAACGCGGTATCGACGATGGCACGATTTCGTTCCTGGCTCTGGAGCAACGCGGCTTCAGCGGCTTTCGCCCAGGCACTTTCCTGTTGTGCCTGTCGATATTCTGCGCGCAATCGTGCCGTGGCCCAGAACAATAACCCCAGCATGGGAATCCAGACCACTCCGCCAATGATCCCAATTTTCCACAAGAAGGCATGAATAGGCGCCAGGATCTCCTGTCGCTCCATTCGCACCAGAACCGACCAGCCCAGCCCAGCAAAATCCCCAAAGCCTCTGGTCTGCGCGTAGCCCGTCACCACCTGGACATGCCGGCGCGGATGCTCTTCCTCGATAAACCCCGGTACACCGGCCTCGCTCAGCAGTACCGAAGGGAGCCCGAGTTCTTTGAGATTGATGGCCCCATTGTGAGGCAGACCTGAGTCGACAAACACCCTGCCCTGCCGGGTTAACATTTGGTACTCGACTCGCCCGCCCGCTCCTGGTCGGGCTTCAAGTGAACGAATGGTCCTGGTTGTGATTTCCTCCAGAAATGGAACCCCCACCCGCGAAGTCACAACACCCAGGAACGTGCCTTGCGTGTCGAGAATCGGAGCCGTAAACGCGATCGTATCGACGCCATTCTCCGGTTCCTGCCTCGCGGCGTCGGCGATGTCGAGTCGTCGCGTCGCACGCGCAGCGAGAAACGATGCGGCACGGCTATAGTCAAGTCCTACCAGCGAAGGCTCTGTCGCCGCCACGACCGTACCCTGAACATCCATGACCGCTAACGACAGGTAGATCGGGGAATACTTCTTCTTCATCCACGCCAGATACTCGGAGAGATATCTCGAATCGGAAATTCGCG
>Ga0137396_10002512_pt1 | contig 10069 bp, 9 predicted proteins | sample czc16metaG_FD_108284 | JGI IMG/M metagenome (GOLD analysis project Ga0137396, IMG submission 108284) | Vadose zone soil microbial communities from Angelo Coast Range Reserve, California, USA - czcobulk3.16 metaG | ecosystem: Environmental > Terrestrial > Soil > Vadose zone | place: USA... | reverse complement strand
CGTGATGCGCGCGCCGTGATGGTCAGCCCTGCGGCGGAGAAATTTCTCGGCGCGCCCGCTGGACACTTTTTGGGGCGACGTGTGAACGAAATTTTCCCGCCGGGACATCCTTTGCATGAAGTCCTGCACGTGCAGGGCGACGAACTAAGCGAGATCGCCGCAGAAACGGACCTGGACACCATCGGTGGAACAAGGCGAGTTGGCGTCAGCGTGCAGGCGATTCAGGAAGACGGCGAGCGCATGGGCGCGCTGGTTACCTTGCGCGACCTCGACTCCATCGAAAGCATCAACACGCAGTTGCAAGTCAGCGAGCGGCTCGCGGCGCTGGGGCGCATCACCGCGGGCGTTGCGCATGAGGTGAAGAACCCGCTGAACTCCATGCGCTTGTGGCTCGAAAATTTAAAAGAGTCTTTACGCGGGGAACCGGACAGCGGTGCGCAGCAAGCCGTGCAGGTTCTGGACAAAGAGATCGACCGTCTCGACGCGGTGGTCAAGCGTTTCCTTGATTTTACGCGCCCCATGGACGTCCGGCTCGAAGCCACGCAGCTTGCCGATGTCTTAAAGGAAGTGATCGAGATCGCCAAGCCGCAGCTGCAGAAAGCGAAGATACATGTAGCGCAGCTTTTGCCCATTGATGTGCCGGAAGTCTACGTAGATCGCGCACTGTTGAAGCAAGCGGTGCTGAATCTTGTGCTCAACGCCGTCGAGGCCATGCCCACGGGCGGGCAGTTGCGCCTGATGCTCAGCCGCCGCGGCGAAATGGCCGAGATTACCGTGGGCGATACCGGTAAAGGAATCCCGGCGGAAAATCGCCAGAAAATTTTCCAACTTTTCTTTACAACACGGCCCGGCGGCAGCGGCATCGGACTGGCCAGCACGTTCCGAATTGTACAGCTTCACAACGGTTCGATAGACTTTACGACGGAGGTTGGCCGGGGAACGACTTTCCGCATCGAGCTGCCGCTCGCGGCCTAAGAATGACGGGAACTACTCAGCTCTGCCTGCATTCACCGCACTGGTGCGCGCGATTTGGCGTTGCGGCCTCGTGCGCCTGCATGCTGTTTGTGAGCGGATGCGCCGGGCGGCACCTAAAAACCACTCCATTTCCATGGAGTACGCTTGCATACGCACGTCCTTTGGCACCGACTGGCACGCCGGCGCAGATCGAAGAAAGCGAAGATCCTCTCGCGGGCGCGACGCTCGATATTCAGCCGCCTCCTTCAGCGCTGGTCATCGCGCGCAGCGTCCCTGCGCGGCCCCGCCTACCAGCCAGCAATTCTTCGCAAAATGATGCAGCCAATAAGCGCGATGTGCCCCAGATCGCACCGCAATTGACCGCCGCGGAGACCAGCGCTGCACAGCGGCAAACCAGCCAGAGCTTGCACGTCGCGGAGCGCAACATCGGCGCCGCCGACGGGAAGACGCTAAACGCCACGCAGCAAGACCTCGCGTCGAAAGTGCGCAGCTTCATGGCCGAAGCCCGCGAGGCCGCCAACAGCGGAGATTGGACGCGCGCGAAGAACGCAGCAAAGAAGGCCGAAGTTCTGTCGCAGGAGCTGGCCAGCTCGCTCTGAGGCGATTCGATTTGCCGCGCCAAAGTTGAGAAGCCTGCCAGGAGAAAATGACAAAAAACTTTGAGGCGGTTATCGCCGGAGCAGGGCTCATCGGCGGAGCCATCGCGCTGGAACTTGCGCGCGCCGGCGTGCGCGTTGCCGTTTTTGATCAAGGCGAACCCGGGCGGGAGGCTTCGTGGGCTGGCGCGGGAATCTTGTCGCCTGCTCCGGAAAATCCCGCGACGATTCCGCTGGTGCCGCTTGGCAAAGCCAGCATGGCGCTCTATCCGGAGTTTGTTGCGCGCGTTGAGGAAATTTCCGGCCAAGACGTTGGCTTCCGCGCCAAAGGGACTCTGGAGGCTTTATTTTCACGGGATACCGCGCGCGAGCTGAGCACACACGTCGCGCTCCTTCACGGATGGGGCCTGACCGCCGAGGCGATTAGCGCCGACGAGGCCCGCGAATTGGAGCCTGCGCTCAGCCCCGAACTGGAAGCTGCGGTGCTCCGGCCTGACGAAGCGTCGGTGGACAACCGCGCGTTGACGCGGGCGGTGCTGCATGCAGGGCGGAAAAGTGGCGTGGAGATCTTCGCGCACCGCGAAGTGCGAGGAATTTGGCGGGAAAAGCAGCACTGCGCGGGTTTGCTGCTCGAGAACGAGAAAGTTCCCGCGCAGTGGACAATTATCGCCGCCGGCTCGTTCTCTGCAAGCATCGCGGGAGCGGACGCGTATGCGCCTGTGCGTCCCGCCAAGGGCCAAATGGTCTCCTTGCGCGCCGAGCGACTAAAAATCGAGCGCGTGCTCTGGTCAGACAAGATTTATTTGGTGCCCCGAAATGACGGCCGGATTTTAGCCGGCGCCACGGTCGAGTATGCCGGCTTCGATAGAAAAGTGACCGCGGGCGCATTGGAAAAGCTGCTGGGCAGCGCCATCGAGCTTGCGCCGGAGCTGGCCCACGCTCGAGTCGAGGAAACTTGGGCCGGACTTCGCCCTGACTCTCCCGATCACCTGCCGATTTTGGGACCGACGGACATCGATGGCCTGCTGATCGCCACAGGCCATTTCCGCAGCGGCATTTTGTTGACGCCCATCACCGCGCGGCTCGTTTGCGAATGGGTGACCGAGCAGCGCGTCTCCGTCGATTGGGAGCGCTTCAGTCCTCTTCGCTTCGTGGAAGCCCGCAAGGAAACCACCGCGTAAGAAAGCGTGACAGGGATTTATTCCGGTCGAGCGGGCGGCGGCGTAATCGGCGATGAATCACCCACGCTCCTGTATTGAATCTGGTCGGCGTCCAGAGCAAGGGCGTGCTCCAGCACAATGTCCAGCGTTGAGCCGCGCGGCAGTTCCGCCTCCGGCCCGCGCGTGAGGAGCACCGCACCCAGGCCCGCAAGCCCTCCGATGCCGGCGCCAATGCCGGCACCCTTAGCTCCAGCGGCGATCGCTCCGATGCCCGCGCCAGTTACTGTCGTCGTCGCAACCGTGCCGACGTCTTTTCCCTTGCCGCCGGGTCCAGTCACTTTGCCCTCGGGATCCATGGTTTCTTTGCCGCCTGAGTCCGCGCTGCGCGGCACCGCGGCCAGGTCCACGGTGTACCCGTTCGGAAAAATCAAGGTGTTCAGCCGCATGCGAAACTCGCCGCGCCCTTTAATCCGCCCTGGCCGCTTGGATTCGATTAACTCGCCCCGAAGATAGGAACCGACGGGAATAATCACGCGATTGCTCTGCGTAATGGGAAACGCAGTCCGGAAATAGAGAGAATCGCCGGCTTTGGCGCTGCGCGTGGAAATGCCGTTTTCCAGAACAACCGCAACGCGCGTGCCGGCGGGGACCGCGATTTTGTCATTCGTTCCCCCGCGCCTTTCCGGCGCAGGCCGCGCTTCCCGAGCAACCGGCGGCGGCGCCGATGTTTGCGGCCCTTCAGGCTGCTGCGCGAAGGCCAGACTGGACGAGGCAAGCATCAAAAGGGGGAGAGCCAAAAGCGTGCGCGTGCGGTTCACGGCGATCCTCCATGCTGTCATGCGATGCGGTGGACGAAGCTACGGATGCCCGTAGTATACCCTTGCGGCGCGCACGAGCGCGCAAATCCATTCAGCCGCTCGCATTTGACCACCCGATTCGCGCAGTCTACGCTGATGGGAGTGGCAGGAGGACGAAATGGCGAAACTGGCGCTCGTCTACGGGATGCGATTGCTGCCGGAGGAAGACCTCGGCGAAGTGAAAGACGCCTCGGTCGTGCTGAAGAACGGGCGCACGGCCCGCGTCACGATGCACTTGATTGCGGGCAGCAAGGAAGAAATCGAGTCGACCTTTCGCCAGTCGATCGAAGCTTTCTTCGATATGTATCCGGAGATTTGAAAGGTTGCGTTTGTTTCAACGATTCCCGAAATTTTCCGGGTCGGCGCTCGGATCGCCGAGCGCGTCGGAAATGAGCACCGTCGATTGTCCGGTCAGCTCGAAGCGTTTGCGGCATTTATAGCAAGCCACTAAATCATCAAGACGCACCATGTACGAAGTGGCTTTGGCAAACTTCTTCCGGTCCTCTTCGCCCGCGCCGCGCGGAAGTTCTTTCCTTTTCCTGCACACTTTCCAGCGCACCGGCGCTTCAAACTCGCCGCGGCAGCTCGGGCATACCAGCTTGACCTTCCGCGTCTCTTCCTTCTCTGTGTAATAGGCTCTCTCGTCCATATTCACGGTGCGGGCGCACCCACCGCGCCGTCGATTGTAACAAATTCAAGCCCGAGGTCACGCCAGCGCGGCAGCCAATGCTCGAGTGCCGCCAGCGTGCGCGTCCGATCTGCGTTCTGCTCGCGGTGATTACCGTCATGGAGGCATAGGATCTCGCCCGTGCCTGACGCGTGTGCTAACGCGCGCTGGGTGCGCGATGCGATGGGCTGCATGCGATGAATCAGCCATTCCGCCGAGGGTGCGCGCCAGTCCCCGGGCAGCAAGGTCCACATCACCACGCGCATGTTGAGCTCGCGTGCCTCCGCCGCAAGCCATGGATTGCGCAAGCCGAACGGCGGACGAAACCATTTCGGCGCCGCACCGAGCACGTTCTTGATGGCCGAATGCGTCAAGCGCAGCTCCACGCGTATTTCCGCCGACCCCTTCCAAAACAGATTCGGGTGCGACTCCGTGTGGTTCCCGACGACATGGCCGCGCGCGGAAATCCCGCTAACTAATTCCGGACACTCGCGGATATAGCGACCAATCAGGAAAAAGGTCGCCGGCGCTTTGTAACGATCGAGCAGATCAAGCAGCTTTGGCGTGATCGCCGGGTTAGGTCCGTCATCGAAGGTGATGGCCAGCTTGCGAGGCGAGTTGGTGCGGCAAACCGTGGGGCCAAAAAGCTGCGCGCGCGGGTGGATGCCGCCATAAGCGGCAACTCCCGCCGCTGCAGCCGCAATCGCCGGCGCTCCAATGAGCCACGGATTCACCGCGCCATTCTCGCACGGCAATAGCCCCGAGTGATACTTCTCTCGGCCGTTTCAAGAATTACTCAGGTTTGCGCAGCGACTGCAGATCGATTCCCAATTGCTGGCACTTCTTGTACAGGTGACTCCGTTCCAAGCCCAATGCCCGCGCCACATTCGTCATATGAAAGTTGTGCCGTCGAATCTCCGCCAGCAGTACTTCCTTTTCAAACGCTTCGGTCCGGTCCGCAAGCGTTCCAGACGATTCGGCGCTCGCTACACCGGCGCTGCCAACTCGCTCCGCCGCGCCGCCCGGCAAAACCATCCGCACGTCCGCGCCGCTCACCGCTCCTTCTCCCGCCAGCAGCACCAGCCGCTCCACCACATTGCGCAGTTCGCGCACATTTCCGGGCCAGCCATAGCGCCGCAACTCCGCGATCGCATCGTCGGCGAAGGTCTTCTCTTTCCAACCGTTCTGCGCCGCCACTTGCCGCGCAAAGTGCCCCACCAGCGCCGGGAAATCCTCCGGCCGTTCGCGCAGCGCCGGCAGCGCCAATGGAAAAACATACACGCGATGGAACAGGTCTCGCCGAAACGCATTCTGCTTCACCAACTCTTCCAGGTTCCGGTGCGTGGCCACCAGCACGCGGACATTCACGCCAATGGGCTTGTCCCCTCCTACCCGCTCGATCTCGCTTTCCTCCAGCACCCTTAGCAATTTCGCCTGCATGGCCAGCGGCATGTCGCCAATCTCGTCCAAAAACAGAGTGCCGCCGTCCGCCTGCTCGAATTTCCCGGTATGTTTCGCGGCCGCCCCGGTAAACGCGCCTTTCTCATGCCCAAACAGTTCCGACTCGATCAATTCTGCCGGCACCGCGGCGCAGTTCAGCGTCACGAACGCATTTTCGCGCCGCGCGGATTTTTCGTGAATCGCCCGGGCCACCAACTCTTTCCCCGTCCCTGTCTCACCCAGAATGCACACACGCGTTTCGCTCGCCGCCACGCGTTCGATTTGCGCCAGCAGCCGCGTCATCGCCGGTCCCGATCCAATCAGCTCGTGCTTGCCCAAACGCTGGCGCAGCTCGCGGTTTTCATCTTCCAGCCGCGAAAGACGCAACGCATTTTCCACCGTAACCAGCAATTTGTCGGTGGAAAGCGGTTTCTCCAGAAAATCCAGCGCCCCGAGCTTCGTCGCGCGCACCGCCATTTCAATATTCGCTTGCCCGGAAATCAGCACGACGGGAGTCTTCACACCGGCCTTCTTCAGATCCTCCAGAAGCTCCAGCCCGCTTTTTCCCGGCATTACCACGTCGGAAAGAATCAAATCGAAACTTTCCGTACGCAAAAGCTCCAGAGCGCGTCCCGCGTTGTCGCACACGGTCGCTTCATGCCCCGCCAAACGGAAAGCGCGGGAAAGAGAAGCCAGGGTATTCGGGTCGTCGTCAACGAGGAGCAGGTGAGCTTTGCGCGGCAAGCATCGGTCCTTTGCGCTGCGTCAGTCGCTTGCCGCCGCCAAAGTCTTTGGCGAATTCTTCACGTCGGCAGCCGCGCCTTCGGCGGGAGCCGGTCGTTGCCCGGCCTGTCGCTGCGGCAAATCAATCTTGAATGACGTCCCGCGCCCTTCGTCGCTGGTGACGCTGATTGTTCCGTGGTGATCGCTCACCACCGATTGCACGATCGCAAGCCCCAGGCCGGTTCCCTGCTGCTTCGTCGTGTAGTACGGCGTGAATAGCCGCGAGCATTCTTCCGGCGTCAGCCCCTTGCCCGTGTCTGCAACTTCAATGCGAATGTTGCGCTCGCGTTCAAACGTGCGCAGCGTCAGCGTTCCGCCCGCGGGCATCGCATCCAGCGCGTTCAACACCAAATTCTGGAAAGCCTTGTGCAGAAGGTCCGCATCCGCGTCAATTTCCGGCAGCGGCTCGTTCAAGAATAATTCCGTCGTAATCGTCGGCTTCCCGACTGCGTTGAACTGCGCCTCGAACAGGCGCACCGCCGCTCGCAAAATCTCATTCACATTCACTTTCGTAAACTGCGGCGTCGGCATCTTCGAAAAGTCGCTGAATCGCCCGACAATCGTGTTCAGGTTCGCCAGCTCCGTCTTCAGCGTTGCGGTCGACTCGTTGAAAACTTCCAGGAACTGCTTGGCCTCCAGTTGCTTGGCCCGCTGCATATTCTCCACCGTGATTTGCATGGGAAACAGCGGATTGCGCAGCTCGTGCGCCAGACGCCGCGCCAATTCGCGCCACGCCGCCACGCGTTCCGTCTGCACCAATCGTTCCTTCTGCACCGCCAGCGTGCGCGTCATATCGTTGAACGCCGTCCCCAATTGCCCGATTTCATCCGTCCCGCGCACGTGAATGCGCGTGTCCCACCGCCCCGTCGCGACTTCGCGCGCGCCTTCCGCCAGCTCAACGACCGGCCGCGTGATGCGCGCCGCCACCCACAAGCTCACCAGCAAGCCCACGAGAAGCGCCGCCGCGCCCACCACCGCCGCAATCGTCACGATGCGCCGCGTCAACAGCACCAATTCCTTGCGCGGGCTGCCGACCAAGAGCACGCCGAGCAAGTCATTGTTTCGTCCCAGCAGCGGCATCGCGTGAAACGCCTCAGCGGAAGCCGCATCCGCCGTCCAGTTAATCGTGCGCACCACCGGCCGCGGATTGCTTTGCACCTGCTCGATCAAGCCACGAAAACGGTCCGCATTGTCGGCGCTGCCGTTCACATCCGTCAGCGCTGCTTCCACAAAACCAGGCTCCAGATTGCGATATAGCAGCGCGCGCATCCCCGAAGGAAGAACCAGGGACGCAAGAAAATTCTGATTCAACCGGCGCCCGCCGATAACGTAAAGACTCTTGTTGTTGCCTCCGGAAATCGTGCGCACCGCAGCCACCGAGAGCGCCACGCCGTCCGGCAGTTCTTCTTTCTTCAAGAATGCACGCGAGCCGCGCCAATCCGTCGTCGCCGTCACCCAATCATTTTTGTAACCAACGCGCGCCGGATATTGCGCGGAGGAAATCAGCGTCCCGTCCGAATTCACAAATTCCACGAAATCGAGTCCGTGATCCTGCGACACCCCGATGGCATCGTGCACATACAGCGATTGGTCCGCGTTCGGCCGCGCCAGATCTATGGCCACTTTCAGCGTGATTTCGCTGTTGGCGATGTTTTCCACTTGCTGCACCACTCCATCGCCGCCCTGTTCGAATTCCTTGTTGAACTGCGCCACCAGCGCCTCGGTGCGCTGCGTATCCATCTCCTCGAAAGCGGCCTGCGTGTAATGCACCACGCCGTACGCGACCACGGAGACCGAGGCCAGCACGGTAACCAGGAAGATCCAAGACAGCTTCGCCCGAAAGCTCATCCGCGCGCTCCCTGCGCCAACCCCCCGCACTTCTCCCCACCGACTTGAAAACGAGTATTCACGTTGTACAAGGAAGCATATCCTGAGAGCGGCATCCGCAAAAGGCTTCGTTCGCCAAAACCTTCCTGCCGAGCAATATGGAGCCGCCGTGCCACTGAATTCGTCAGTCATCTCGACTTGCTGACGACTTCTCGCTGTTGACGATGCAGTTTCCCGGGGTAGTAGATCACTTTTCGAGTACGGCATCACATTGCGGCACTCGGGTTTTTGCTCTCGCGACAGTCAAATCACCTAGCTGGGGGAAGGCCGCCCGAAACCTTCTTCGGGAGCCCACATTTCCTCCGGTATATTTTTTCGCTGTTCCTTTGCCCTTGTGCGCAGGGGGAATAACTTGTCGACAATCGTCCACAAAGTGCTGAACTTTGCTAAATCCCTGCAATACTGGCAAGCACAAGGATGCCGCCGACCTAGGCCGCTAAATATATCGTTATCGGTGAGATAGCGTGCTCGGAGGTGGCTGCGACGACAGTGGGTTGCAAATTGCTGACAGACCGTTGTAATTGCAACTCTATGTGTGCCCCCACATAGCGGACGAACCGGAAAGGTTGGGTACCAATACGGGAAAAGAACTTCACATACTCTGCTACCAGCATCATACGGAGATGCTTCTAAGACTCCTCAGCGAGCCCGCAGAGTGGCCCGCGTATGCGTGCCAGGAGTCTGGTTGTTTAGTCCGCTACGATCGCGCGCTTGGATACTCCCTCGACACAGAAGACGCAAAGACCATCGAGCAAGAAACGACGCCTCACGTCAACTGTTCCAATGATGGGCACCTCATGTATCTCGCTGAGGTTTCGCCCCAAAGAAGAAGCTTCCGCCTTTGGAAATGCCCCGAATGTAACCTGAGCCGCATTAATGATAATGATGAGGAGAGCTCGGGCGGCGGGCTAGGAAAAAAGATGGGAGCATGAGCCCCGGGGTATTGCTTCCCTGGCAGGTTCTTAACAGGCGTGGCCTCCCGCGGCTAGTAAGCCTTTGCCCACTGTTCCACCCTGCCGGTCAGTTCCAGTCCGACAGCAAACCTTCCCCCGTCCACGCGCTGGCAGTAGACGATCCGCGCTTCCGAGCGCAGGCCCTCCTTTGGCGATCTTACCAGCACTCGCTGCCCTGGCTGCAACTTCTGCTCCACCAGAACACGAGCGCCGTGGGCACTCACGTTTTCGGCCAATGTTTTTTCGCTAAGCTTTAGTTCATCCTGCAGACAAACTTCTAAGCTCAGAGTCCTCGCGATCCGCTTCTCGGATCGGCCATTCGACATACTCCTCCTCGTGCCAGGGAGCTTGCGGGCCCAAGGCAGCGTGTTCACCGCTACGTTGGTTGCTCCGCCTTCGAATGGGGCACCCTTGTGCGCTGCCTTGTGCGCTAAGGTAACGCGATTTCCTTAGTCACAGATTCTCCAGGTGAGACCTATCCCGTCTCACCTTCAGATCGACCAATTCAGTCCCAGCGCCCGAGCGTTCCCCTGTGGCCTGTCAATGCTTGATTACCACCGTCCCGATTAGCGGACAAGCGAGAGCAAACTGCAATTTGCCAGCGGGTGATTTCCTTAGTACGTCCTAGTACCCGACGCAATATAAAAGGGCGCCCCTTTTGGAGTAGGTTTTGAGTGCTGAACTCAACTCCTCCAGAAAGGAACACCCTTTATGACCAGTACTAAATATATCGGCATGGACGTGCACAAGG
>Ga0137396_10002510_pt1 | contig 10075 bp, 5 predicted proteins | sample czc16metaG_FD_108284 | JGI IMG/M metagenome (GOLD analysis project Ga0137396, IMG submission 108284) | Vadose zone soil microbial communities from Angelo Coast Range Reserve, California, USA - czcobulk3.16 metaG | ecosystem: Environmental > Terrestrial > Soil > Vadose zone | place: USA... | reverse complement strand
GGGCCGGCAGAAGATCCGCGAGCGCATTCGCGAGTTCCTTGCTGTAGAAACGTATGACTCACTCCAAAAGGCAGGGAACCGCTACTTTTTCCGAAAGCGTCTCCCAAACCAGGAGCAGCCATGTATCTGCATGAGAATGGGAGCCGATGGAGAAGATCAGCTATTGGTAGATCCTGCCGAACACGGCGCTGGGAAATACACTGCAGTGAAGCCCCTACGCGTTTCACCGGACGGACAGCTCCTGCTCTTCGAGGTGAAAGAAGGCGGGGAACGCACGGGGACGTTCAAGCTCCTCGAGATCGAGAGCAAGAGAACGCTGCCGGATGTTCTAGCGCGCGGCTATTTGCGCGGCTTCGCATTCGCGCCAGATGGAAAGAGCTTCCGCTACGTCCATGAGCCGGCAAACGGAAAGGGCCGATATCGCCACGCCGCGTTCCGTCATGTCCTTGGCACCGAGTTCCGCGAAGACCAGGAGATCTTCTTCGCGGGTGAGGGAGAAAAGGTCAGGCTCTGCCTGACTTCGGATGCGACGAGGATCGGCTTCCTCGTCTACCGTTTCCTCGAGAAAACGCGCACGGATTTCTATGTGCAGCCGTGGGAAAGCAAAACTGCTCCGGAACACATCGTCAGCGACGCGGACTACATCTTCGGGCCAATGTTCTTCCGCGGCAGAATCCTTGCCATCACCGACCGGAACGCACCGAATCTGCGGATTGTGGAACTGCGGCTCCGGCCCGGCGCCGAGCCCGAATGGATGGATGTAATTCCCGAGAGCGACAGCCGCATCCAGCAATGGGCAGTTGCTGGCGATCGCATCCTTATCCTCTCGGCGAAGAGTATGGACCGTCACATCTGCACCTTCGACCTTGCTGGGCGAAAGACCGAGGAAGTCACCGTCAACCCGGAGGAGACGTTCCGGATCGCTGGCGCAGCGCCCGAGAGCGACGAAGTGATCCTCGAAAGGGAATCGTTCACGGATCCGATCCGCATCGTTCGCTATTCCCCGGAGAGAAAAGAGTGCGCGCTGTGGGCGAAAAAAGCCGTTCCCGCCAGCTCGTCTGACGTCTGCCACAAGCGGATCTGGTATCCCTCCAACGACGGAACAAAAATTCCGATGTACCTCGCGGGCCGCAGACAAGTCCTCGCGGGGGGCTGCCATCCGGCCATCATGACCTCATATGGCGGATTCGGCGTTTCCATGACGCCGCAGTACAGTGTGTTTGTCGCCTTCCTGGTGGAGCGCGGGTGCTTGTTCGCGCTTCCCAGCATTCGGGGCGGATCCGAATTTGGCACCGAGTGGCACAAAGCCGCCAGCAGGCGGAACCGCCAGGTGGCCTATGGCGACTTCCTGTCCGCCGCGGAGTGGCTCATCCAATCAGGCCGGACCCGTCCAGAAAAGCTGGCCATCTTCGGGGGTTCCAACTCCGGGCTCCTGGTCGGCGCCGCCATGACGCAACGCCCCGAGCTGTTTCGCGCCGTTGTCTGCATGGTCCCGATGCTGGACATGCTGCGCTACCACCTCTTCGACAACGCTCATGTTTGGCGGGATGAGTTTGGAACTGCGGACGACCCGGACGACTTCGCCGCTCTCGCAAAGTATTCACCGTATCAGCAGGTCCGGGACGGGATGGCCTATCCCGCCACGATGGTCGTCTCCGGGGACGCCGACCGGAACTGTAACCCGCTCCATGCCCGCAAGATGACGGCAAGACTACAAGCAGCAACCTCCTCCGGACTGCCGGTCTTTCTCGACTACAGCCCATTCCGCGGGCATTCGCCGGTGCTTCCATTAAGCGTCCGGATTGAGGCACTGACCGACCGTATGGCTTTCCTTTGCGAGCAGCTGCAACTGCCCATGTGAAAGAGAAAGGAGTTCGCAATGTCATTTCTTGTGCTCGAAGCCTACCTGAAACTGATCTATTTCGATCTGTATCTCGCGCGCGGAAATTTCTCCGCCCTGTACGACAAGGTCCGCAGCTACCCGACCGGCCAGAAAGCGGCGTCCTCGGATGCCATCGAGCAGATCTGCTCCGCCATGGACATGGCTTGTATCTGGTATTGGAAAGAGGCGCTGTGCCTGCAGCGATCGGCGGCCTCAGCGTGTCTGCTAAAACGCTATGGCATACCCGCTCAGATGGTCATTGGCGCGCAGCAGATGCCGTTCAAAGCCCATGCCTGGGTGGAAGTCGGTGGCCGCGTGGTCAACGACACGCCGTACATCCCGGGAATATACGCAGTGCTCGACAGGTGCTGAAGAAGGAAACCACAAAACGGAGATACCGTGAGCGTGCAATTCGGAAGATGGAACTTCGATGCGCGGCCAGCCAATCGGGAGCATCTGGCCAAAGCCGAGGGGATGCTCGCTCCTTACGCCCCGGACGGGGGAGGTGCCTATATAAAGGATAGCGTTGGAATCCTGTTCCGCGCCTTCCACACCACCAGGGAATCAAGGAGCGAGGCGCAACCTCACATCCTACCTTCCGGTGCGGTTCTAACCTGGGACGGCCGCCTAGACAACCGCGCCGAGCTCATTCGCGAGCTGAGCGATATTCTGACCACTGGATCGACCGACGTTTCCATCGTTGCGGCGGCGTGCGAACGGTGGGGAACTGCCTGTTTTGCGAAGCTCGTCGGAGATTGGGCACTTTCCATCTGGAACTCCAAGGACCGCTCGCTGATCCTCGCGAAGGACCCCATCGGGACGCGCCACCTTTACTACTCGCTCGACAAAGAACAGGTCAGCTGGAGCAGTATCCTTGATCCTCTCGCCTTACTTGCCGGAAAAACCTTCGTCCTTGAGGAAGAATACATCGCCGGTTGGCTGTCATTTTTCCCGGCGACTCACCTGACTCCTTATGTCGGGATCCATTCCGTCCCGCCGTCCTCGTCGGTACTCATACGGGGAGGGAAGCACACGGTCAGCAAGTATTGGGATTTCGATCCGAGCAGGAGGATCCACTATCGCACCGATGGGGAATATGAAGAGCACTTCCGCGTTGTTTTCGGGGAGGCCGTCCGGCGCAGACTGCGTTCGGATAGTCCCATCCTCGCTGAACTTAGTGGCGGCATGGATTCCTCGTCCATCGTCTGCATGGCAGATACCATAATCGCCGGCGGTGCCGCGGAAACCCCTCGCCTCGATACCATCTCCTATTACAACGACTCGGAACCCAACTGGAACGAGCGCCCCTACTTCACGAAAGTCGAAGAAAAACGCGGCCGTACCGGCTGCCACGTCGACGTCGGCTCTCGAGAACAGCCCAGGTTTGGCGTCAATGACGGCCGCTTTGCGTCTACTCCGGGTTGGGCCAGCCGTTCCACCGAAGATGCCAAGCAGTACGTAGCGCACATGACCTCACAGGGGAATCGCGTCGTGCTCTCCGGAATCGGTGGCGATGAGGTCATGGGTGGCGTCCCGACATCCACACCTGAACTCCAGGACCTTCTTGCAAGAGCCCGATTCAGGGCACTCGCTCATCAATTGAAAGCGTGGGCTCTTAACAAGAGAAAACCGTGGTTCTATCTCCTGTTCGAAGCCGCCCGTGGATTTTTCCCTCCCGCGATCCTCGGTGCTCCGAGTTACAAGCGGCCAGCACCGTGGCTCAATCGCAGTTTCGTCAAGCGCAATCGCAAAGCCCTTCAGGGCTATGAAAGCAGGCTGAGGTTGTTTGGACTTCTGCCGACGTTTCAAGAGAATTTGAGCACGTTGGAGGTCCTACAAAGACAGCTACAGTGTGATGCGTTGCCATCGGAACCGACCTACGAGAAACGCTACTCCTATCTTGACCGGAGCTTGTTGGAATTCGTGTATGCAATCCCACGGGAGCAAGTTGTCCGCCCGGGCCAACGACGTTCCCTGATGCGACGCGCACTCGTCGGCATCGTCCCCGATGAACTCTTGCACAGGAGTCGTAAGGCGTTCGTTGCTCGCGGACCGAGGGCAGCCATTGCAGCCGAATCGGCTAGCCTTGTGGAGATCAGCCGGGAAATGATCAGCGACTCCCTCGGGTTCATCGACAGCAAGGACTTTGCTGAGGCCTTGCTGAAGGTTGGCCGCGGGATGGAAGTCCCCACGGTTACCGTAATGCGCACGCTCGGCGTGGAGTTCTGGCTCAGGAACCTCAGAGAGCACGAAATAGTGACGGCAGTTTCACCCATCAACAGCATGATTCTCAGCAAACGGCCCGTGCTGACGGAGCACTCCCATAAAAAGAGTTCAGCTAGCTAGCTGTGTAGTGAAATCACGATAAAGAAAGGAGGTGAAAACCATGAAATACACAAAACCAGAGGTCGTTGTGAGCGGATCAGGGTTCGGTGTAATTCAAAGTTCTCCCGCAAAGCCGAACAACACGATTCATGATCACGACTTGGTGTTCAACGGCACCGCTAATGCGTATGAAGCGGATGAGTAGATATGGACCGGGGCGCACACGAAACTGTGCGCCCCACATCTTAAACGGCAATCTCATCCGAGAAAAACATGAAACTGCAGAGAGACGCAAACCATGAAGCCCACAAAACCAGAAGTCGTCTTCAACATATTAGAGATTACAGCGATTCAAAATGCCCTGCCCTAAAAGTCCGAGAAGGCTTCCTTACGCTCAGCGTACGTTTCCGTAGATCCTCAAAGGTATGTCCATGGGCTTGTACTGAGTAAAATCTTCGTCGTTCCACTTCATGTGAAAGCTTAGCGTTCGCGGCTCCGTGCTGTGCTGACATCCCAGCCCCTCTGACGGGATGCGCAGCTCCCAGAACGCACCATCGCCAAGCTTGGAATTATCGGCATTGTCGGCAGAAAGCTCTAGTTGCTGTTTCGGGCTCGTCGTCACAACTACCAGAATCGGACCGGCGATAGTTGTCGCCGATTTGTTCGTTATCGTGACATCGAACGTGATCAGGTTCCCAAGATGATCGTAGCGCACGTTGGTTACATGGGAGACGATTCTGTCCGAGACGTCCGCCAATTTGTCGAGGTCAGGAACAGATGCATCCTTAAGCGGCGCCTGCAAGGATATCGCTCGTGTCCACAGATGCGCGGAACCGTTGTCCAGCTCGCTCCATATAGGATGGAAGGCGCCGCTCCGGTCTGCAATCAATGCGTTGCCAAAAGGAATACCTGACCTACTTGGGCCGAACACGAGAATCGCTAGTGGCTTAAAACTCTGTGCCGGGGCATTCCAAGCCGGAGGGTAAACAAACAAGCGTCGGTCGTCAGCCTCTTGCCAATTACGCGCCATGTTTGCGGGCAGGTCAGGTGTCAGCTGAACCACTTTGGCGATAGAATCGCCTCCATCAAAGGACGCACCGAAATAGACGCGATCCCCATTCTTGCCATACCACATAAAGCCCAACACGCTATCTTTGTTGATGGCGAGCGACACACTGCCTCCCCGCACATCCAATGTATGATGCTGAGGCGACTTCACGGATGTGACATTCCAGGTTTTGCCTTTGTCCTGCGATCTCGCCAGCATCAATTTACCCTCCACCCTATCTGGATATCGATGCGTCCAGCAGACGTAAATTTCATCCGTGACCTCATTCACAGCTGGTCCCGTCGGTTCGAGACCAACAAAACGTTCGTCGATTGTGGTCTTTTCGAGAGACTTGCCTCCGTCCCTGGAGACCACGGCTTCCACAGAGTATAATTTCGTCTTCTTTTCTGAGAGACCATCGGAAACTTCTCTATTTCCTGAAACTATTGTTATCGGTGTGCCGTCGCTGAGCACAGCCGATCCCTGCGGAAGTCTGCCCCAAAATTTCACTCCTCCCTTCCGGGAGTTAAAATTCCCATTTGCGACGGAGAAAGTGAGCTCAGGTAGTTCGCGATGCACAGCTAGAACCGGCAGCCTGTCGTCATACAACCAGCCACCTGTTCCGTCGGTCAAAGAGTCCGCGAAAATATATAGAGTATTTCGATGCGGGCCTTGCGTAGTGTCGACGACCATCGAGGTCCAGTCCATAAAACGGTTTAGCATGGTTGCTGTCCATGTGCGACCTCCATCAAAGGAGCGGTAAAGGTGTAGATTTCCATAGCCGTGATCCGGCACTCCTCGAGATGTGTCAGAGTCTCCTGCCGCAAAATAGGCTTGGTGGCCGGGACCGAATGCACAAGATTCTTCGCTCACCCACTGACTGTGCGCATCGACCAACACTTCGCGCCACGTTTTGCCGCCATCGCCAGACTGGTAAACGTACCCCTCATAGGATGATCCTCTGACCTGATTAGCTCTGTACCCGCACACGATCATATTGTTCTGAGATTCAGGATCAGCGGCAGCCATCACCTGTCCATGAATTCCCACATTCGGTGGGTTGATAGGCGTGCGCGGCCCGATGAAAAGGAGGTGCGAGCCTTGGAGAGTACTAACTTCAGATCCTCTCGCAGTTGCGTTCGTGTCCAAGAGATTCTGTTGTGGTTCAGTCTTGTCCGGGCTATAGACGGTCGAAACCAGCAGAAGACATGACGCAGCTAAATGGCATGAAAGACCAGATTTCGCGACCTGATTCATAGTACAAAGGCTCCCCCGCGCACTTAGTTCTTTCGGAGATGAATAGGCAGAACTTTGGTTGTGCCATTCAGACCGACGCAAGAGCGCGGCTTCTCGTACTCTCGAAGTAGAAGAATTAGAACAGTAGTTTCAGCGCGAATTGCATCGATCGCGGACCACCCGTTTGATAGAGCGGACTTAGGCCTCCCAAGCTACCAGCGAGCGTCGCCGTTGCTTGGCCAAAAGTACATCCTGCGCTGGCAGGACAGTAGGTCGAGTTGACCGTTCCAAAGTTCGGATGGTTGAAGAGGTTGAAAGCTTCCGCACGAAATTGCAATTTCACCTTGTCGTAGATGGGAAATTCCCGCCGTGCGGCAAGGTCCATCTGCCATGCTCCGAATCCGCGCATGAAATTGCGTGGTGCATTGCCGGGGGCGGTTCCGGGCAGACAAGACGAGCTAGTGCATCCGGTTGGCAGGCTAAATGCGCCCGGGTTTATCGCTCGGCCCCCCGGGCAACCGAGGCCATTGTTATAGACGGCAGCGCATTGCGATCCGTAAATGTACAGAGGTTGTCCCGGGACTATGTTCAACCCGCTGTTGTATGTCTGACCCGTCGTTGAGTCGAAGGCTTGACTTCCATTGAGGGCAACAGGAAAACCTGTCCGCGCCGTAAAGCGAGCATCGCCTCCCCAATGGCTCAACAAAGCGTGTGCGAATTTGCTCTTGAGAGGATTGGGCAGGTCGTACATGAGAGCCGCAGTGAAATTGTGCCGGACGTCAAAATCTGAATTGCCACGCTCATATGGCAAGAAGGCGTTGTACGAGCCGTAATCAATCGCGTGCGACCAAGTGTAAGATACCAGGGCTTGCAGCCCTCGGTTCAACCTTCGCTGGTACTGAACCTGAAGTGCGTTGTAATCCGACGTGAGTCCGTTTTGGTAAAAGTGGATATTTCCAAAATTCGAGTTGAACGGCTGAACGTTAAGGCTCTTCAACTCCAGCAGCCTTGCTCCGTGTGAACCAACGTAGGAGACAGTCAACACGTCCGAATTCCCTAAAGCTTGCTGGACGCTCGCGTTCCACTGCAGCGTATAGGGTAATTGCAGGTGTGACGGAAACGCGTACACCGTTCCGAACGGCGCGACGGGAGGATTCACGATGAGAGGAGTGACTTGCCCGGGGGAAGCAGGAAAGCTTGATGCCGTACCGAAAAACCCCCCAAACAATGACATCGCGAAAAAGCCTGGTCCTTGGTAACCATATGACCCAAGTTGTTGGCCGGTATCGAAAAAGACTCCACCTCCCCCACGCACTATCGTCTCAAAACCAAGCCGTTTCCTAATGACGTAGGCCGCGCCCAGCCGCGGTGCCAAGTTGTACCAGGTTGTTTTCCAAAGAGGAGTACCCTCGGGCGCAAGCGCCAACGTACTCAGACTTTTGCCTTGTACGGTATAGGGATGGTTCCCATTCCGAGCGCCTGGGGGCGGGTTGACTTCCCAGCGCAATCCCATCGATAGACTCAGTCCAGGAGCTAGCCTCCATTCATCCTGAGCGAAGGCTGAGAAGTTTGAATAAATCGGGAAGACGGAAGCTTGCGATATTCCAACTCCAAGGTCCACGCTATTCGCTTGCACCGAAGCAGAGCTGAAATAACGATAAAGTGCTACCGGGCTCGATTGATACACGTCAGGTTTCAGTCCGCGAAAATCGAAGCCAAACTTAAACTGATGCCCACTCCGCGATAAGGAGAGTGAATCGATTGCATTCCATTGCTTCTGTTTACTCGACCCGCCGCCCTGGATGAGGGTCGGAGATTGACTGCCGAGATACAATCCAATCTGAATATTGGGACTAGGTTTCGCTCCCGTAGCGAACCCCTGCAGTTGAAATAAATTCGCTGGCACCGCGCCGCCGAAGGTGCCAGGCGTCGCTGAAGATGTCCCCTCGTTCGAACTATAGTTCAATCGAAACTCATTATTGACACTGCTCGAGAATGAACTCGTCGCTCCGAATGTGTACGTTCTAGTTGTGAAGGTCGTGGAATCAAAAACGGACGCCACGCCCCCGGTGCCTTGCGTCGTCACACCTGAAGATGTGTTGTTGAACCGAAAGAAGAGTCTCAATCTATCACGTATGGTGTGATCCAGCCGAACACCAGTCGAATCAATGTGGGCTGGACTAGACGAGGTACTTCTGAATTCTGCTAGGCCGTTGCCCAAGTCTGTGCCATTGGGTATCGGGAAGGCATTTAAGACTTGCTTGAGAGGCTCAGTTGTACTTGCGCGCAGGAGGGTATCTGGTACGTAAGTTACATTCGCTGCCTGAGGTTGATTCAGGCGGAGCCCCTCGTAGGAAAGAAAAAAGAACGTCTTGTCCTTGCCGTTGTAGGCACGAGGAATCCAAGCCGGCCCACCCAACGTGCCCCCGAAGTCGTTTTGACGAAGTGGCGGCTCTGGCTGGCCGAGATAATTGTTGAACCAGTTGTTCGCATCAAAGAAGTTGTTGCGCAGATAGTCGAACGCCGTGCCGTGCCACTGATTGGTGCCGGAACGCGTCACGAACGAGAATTGCCCGCCGGGATTGCGCCCATATTCAGCAGAATAGGTTGAACTTTCAATACGAAATTCCTCAAGTGCATCCACCGAAACCAATCCTTGAGTGGTGCCAAGCACCGTAGATATAGGCAGCGAACCACTGCTCCCGGCTGAAGCCGGATTGGCTGTCGGATTGATGCCAATATTGGCGCTTACCCCGTCCACGACGTAGTAGTTCGATTCCGTACGCTGCCCATTTACGCTGAATTCGCCGTTGTCTCCACGAAAAGCTGGTGTTTGCGGGCTATTTGTGACGACGCCAGGAGTTAGCAGGATTAAATCCTGAAAACTACGCCCATTCAGCGGCATATTTTCAACATATGTCCGACCAACTACCGTACTGACCGCCGCATTTTCCGTATTGATGAGTGGCGCACCTCCTTTAACCGTGACGACCTCAGAGGCCGCGCCAATCGGTAGCGTAAAGTTGATTGCGAGAGCGTCCTGAACATGAATGACAATGTCGGGCTTGATGATGGTCTTGAATCCGCTGTTTGACACTTGGATGCGATACGGTCCCGGCGGAAGGTTGGGAACAACGTAGATCCCCTCTCCGTTTGTCTTGGTGGTGTACTGAACTCCGGTACCGTCATTCACGACGACAATTTGGGCACCGGCTATTGCCGCGCCTGAGGGATCAAGGACAATGCCATTGATCGTCGCACTGGAGGACTGCGCGCCTGCTGGGGCCACGAACAGCACACTCAAGATAAGAAGGAAGGTGACTTTACGCACGCTGTCTCTCCCGTAGCAAACGGATTTGGACACACATATCTGGTCTACGCAGGAGATTCCGACGCTTGTATCACTCCCTAGGCACGACAACTATCCTGATATTTCTAAGCGGCTGGAGAAAACCGTGACTAGGGATGATTCGCGTCGACTTTCAAGTAGGCAAAGAGGAGCGGCTTCCCGCTTGGCTTGTGGCTTCCGCCATTTGGTTCTACCGTCACGAAGACGGCATTGATCTGTTCCAACTTCTTCGGAT
>Ga0137396_10002507_pt1 | contig 10075 bp, 7 predicted proteins | sample czc16metaG_FD_108284 | JGI IMG/M metagenome (GOLD analysis project Ga0137396, IMG submission 108284) | Vadose zone soil microbial communities from Angelo Coast Range Reserve, California, USA - czcobulk3.16 metaG | ecosystem: Environmental > Terrestrial > Soil > Vadose zone | place: USA... | reverse complement strand
GCAAAGAAAACTGTCGAGTCGGTCCATCTTTCCGAAATGCCCGAAGCCGACGACCGAATGATCGATCTCGAGCTTGAATCGAGGATGGACAAAGCGCTGCGTATCGTGTCGCTCGTGAGGGCGATCCGCAACAAATCGAACCTGAAGGTGCGCCAGCCGCTCAAGCGCGTCATCCTCCCCGTCGCCAGCGCCGAGGACCGGCAGGCGGTCTCGCGGGTCGAGCACATGATTCTGGACGAAATCAACGTCAAGAAGATCGAGTACGTGGATGACGACTCCGAGATCGTCCGGAAGTCGGCCAAGCCGAACTTCCGCTCGCTGGGTCCGAAATTCGGAAAGTCCGTCCAGGCGGTCGCGGGCGCGATTCGAAAGCTCACGCCCGAGGAGATCAGGGAGATGGAGAAGAAGGGCTCTCTGACCCTGCATTTCAATAGCACCGAGGCGACGATCACGCGGGAAGACGTCGACATCCTCCAGGAAGAGATCAAGGGCTGGATCGTGGAGTCGCACGACAATCTGACCGTCGCTCTCGACACCGAGCTGACGGAAGATTTGATCGACGAGGGGTACGCGCGGGAATTCGTGAACCGCGTCCAGCATCTGCGCAAAGAGGCGGGATTACTGGTTACAGACCGCATTCGAATCAGCTTTCGGGCCGACGGTTCGTTAAGAAAGGCGCTGGCTGCGCTCGGCGCGTATGTCAAGAGCGAAACGCTGGCGGTTGAGATTGTCGAAGGAGGACCCGCACCGCGGGCCTTCGCCGAAAAAGCCGGCTCAGCGGAGGTCGAGATCAACGGAGCGAAATGCTCGATCGAGATCGAACGCGTAAAAGAGGATCGCCGGAAGTGATCCTGCGAGGAACCAGCGCAAAGAGTTTGTTTGTTCATTGAAGGAAGGAACCGGGTGATATGCCTAAAACCAAAAAATCATCGGCGATGGCCGAAAAGACTCTCAATATTCTAAAGGCGAAATCCAGGGCGAGGAAGGGTGTTGCCCCGGGAGTGAAACCGCCGCCCAGGACCAAAATGGCGAAACCGGAAGCCCCGAAGGCGCCCATCCGGAAGTCGTCCTACAGCAAGCAGGAGCTGGAATACTTCAAGAAAATCATCCTCGAGAAGAAAAAGGAAATTCTTGAGGAGCTCGAGACGCTGAGAGATACGATGATGGACTCAACCACGGGCGAGTATGCGAGCGAGAACTCCACCTACTCCACGCACATGGAGCAGGGGACGGACGCCATGGAGCGTGAAAAGACCTTTCTGTTCGCCTCGCGGGAGGGAAAGTTTCTCAACCATCTGCAGGATGCCCTCTCGCGCATCGAGCGGGGCGAATACGGCCGGTGCTCGGTCTGCGGAAAGCTGATCGAAAAAGAGCGGCTCGAAGCGGTGCCCCATGCCCAACAATGCCTCGCGTGCAAATTGCAAGCCGCGAAGTGATTCTCCGGGAGCCGTAAGCGTGCGCATACTGAACGTCAGCCTTTTCATCATAATTGCCGACCAGATCACCAAGATCATGGTGAAGGGGATCGATCTCCCCGGCCTCGGCATGCACCTGCGGGGCATACCGATGGGAGCGAGCCGGCCGATCATAGGGGATTTTCTTCGTCTTACGTATATAGAAAACCCGGGCATGGCGTTCGGGATCGACATCGGGGGGAAGTTGTTCTTTTCGATTTTTTCTATTGTTGCCAGCGCGGGCATTCTGATGTACCTGTACCGTGCGAGGAACGAAAGCCTCGCCTTCCGGATCGCTCTGGCGATGATCCTCGGAGGTGCGGTGGGCAATTTGATCGACAGGGTCTTCTACGATGCTTTTTTTAACGACGGCCAGCTCTTCCACGGCCGGGTCGTTGATTTTATCGATGCGGATTTCTTCAACGTCAACTTCCTCGGGTTCAAGCTCTCCCGCTGGCCCGTGTTTAACATCGCCGACGCCTCGGTGACGTGCGGGGTGCTCCTGATGCTGTTCTCGCATCGGAGATCCTACGGAAACCAGGCCGTGGCGCATCCCGAGCAGGAAATTCTGCCGGCGGCCATCGTGACGCCCGAACCATCTCAATCCCAGAGCGGCGGACAACCTCCCCAATCGTGAGGACCATGGAGTCCCGCGAGTTTGAAATCGTCGTCCCTCCCGGGAAGGTGCGGGAGCGATTGGACACCTTTCTCGCCCGTCACGTCGCGAACGCCACCCGCTCCAAGGTTCAGCACGCGGTGAAAGGGGGGAACGTCCTGGTGAACGGAAAAGCGGTGAAATCGAGCCATAAGATCTCTCCGGGCGAGATTATCTCCGTCAGAATCCCGACACCGGCCCCGCCTGACATTCTGCCCGAAAACATCCCTCTTGACATTGTCTTCGAAGACGACTCCCTGCTCGTGGTGAACAAACCCGCGGGGATGGTAACCCATCCCGCCTACGCCAATTATACGGGAACGCTTGTTCATGCGCTTCTCCATCACTGCCGCGATCAGCTATCGACGCCCGGCGAGCAGGCCCGGCCGGGGATCGTTCATCGGCTCGACAAAGGCACTTCGGGGCTCCTCGTTGTTGCGAAGAACGATTTCGTGCATGCGGCGCTGGCGAAGCAGTTTTTGAACCATACGATCGAGAGGGAGTACTGGGGAGTCGTCTGGGGCCATTTCGAGAAAGGCGCCCGCTCGGGGACCATCAATGCCGCCCTCGGGCGCAGCAAATCGGACCGCAAGAAGATTGCGGTCACTGCATCGGGCAAAGAGGCGGTGACCGAATACGGGGTCCTGGAGGAGTTCGGTTTTTGCACGCTGATCAGGCTCCGGCTGCACACCGGGAGGACGCACCAGATCCGGGTGCACCTGCATCATGTGGGCCATCCGGTTTTCGGCGACCCGACCTACGGGGGGAGAAGAATTGCCGGGGGACGGCCGGACATAAAGGAAGATGTCCGGTTTCTCATGAGCCTGTTGACACGCCAGGCCCTCCATGCCAAAACGCTCGGATTTATCCATCCCGTCGCCGGGAAACCGATGCGGTTCGACAGCGATCTGCCGGAGGATATGAAGGAGGTGATCGACTATCTCAGGAAGAGAGGAACGTAGGCTGGACGGACTCCGTCCCCGCGGCGCCGGGAGGCGCCCGGCGGCAATACTCTGGCGGTGCTACCTTCTGAATCGTTCGAAGATAACCGAGACCGCCAGCGCGATTACGAGGCCGGCAAAGAAAAAGAGTACGGGCACGATCTTTCCGAAAATTTCTTCAATCATACGGGTGAGCGACGAGCGCTCCGACACGTCAAAGATAGTCGATCCAGGGCCTAGATACAAGGGGGGGTAGGCAATCCTGTGACGTGCGCAACACGTATAGAGCCGGTTATGAGCGCGCTCACTGAAGGATTCCCGCCGCGGAATTTTGCGATTCCGTTCGTATCCGCGCTTCCCGTTGGGGCGAACCGGAAAGCGCAAAGTCCGCATTCCTGCCGTGCGGTCATAGTTCGGCGAGATGTTTCTGAAGTTTTTCCAGGTTCGCCCGGAAGTGTTCGAGCTTCTCCCTCTCCCTGTCGACGACCTCCTTCGGCGCCTTCCCCACAAAATGCTCGTTTCCGAGCTTGTTTTGAATGCTGTCGAGCATCCGCTGCGTGTGCGCTATTTCCTTACGAAGCCGTTCCCTCTCCGCATCGAGGTCGATCACCCCTTCGAGCGGGATGAAGATTTCGCCCCCGTCGACGACCGCGCTCGCGGCATGCGGGGGCTTTTCTCCATTTTTCAACTGCTGGATTTTCGTGACGCGGGCCAGACGCTGAAAATACCCCAAATACTTCTCGATGATCTTCTCCCGCCCGGCGTCGCTGAACCGGATGACAAGCTCGATTTCCTTCGAGGGCGGCACCGAGAGCTCGCCCCGGACGTTTCTGACGCTGTTGATCGCGTGCTGAACGAACGCCATCTCCTCCTCGGTTTTCTTGTCGATCCATCGATCTTCTTTCAGGGGAAACGCGGCGATCATAATCGATTCGCCGTCCGCTCGAGGCGCCAGATGCTGCCATAGTTCCTCGGTGATGAACGGCATGAACGGATGAAGCATGCGAAGGGATTGATCGAAAATGCCGATCGCTCGGTTGAGCACGGCGCGCTTCCCTCCCTCCGGCTCGTCGCCATAGAGCCGCCCCTTGACCATCTCCACGTACCAGTCGCAGAAGTCGTGCCAGAGGAAATCGTAGAGAATCTTCGTCGCCTGGTTGATCTCAAAGCGCTCCAGGGACGAGCTCAATTCGCCGATCGTCGAATGGAGGCGGGAGAGGAGCCAGCGGTCGGCGAGGTCAAGATGATCTTCCGGAATCGCGGGCGATGCCGGATCCTTCGGTGCTGCGGAGGATAGGAGCTGCTCTTTATTCAATAAAAGGAATCTCCCTGCGTTCCATACTTTGTTCGCGAAGTTACGGCCCATCTCACACTTCTCGTTTGAATAATGTACGTCCTGCCCCAATGGAGCGAGATAGAGAATCGTGAAACGGAGCGCGTCGGCGCCGTATTGCGCGATCACGTCGAGCGGGTCGGGGGAATTGCCGAGCGACTTGCTCATCTTCCGCCCCTCGGCGTCGCGGACGATGCTCGTAAAGTAGACGTCCCGGAACGGCACGATATCGCCGACGCCCCTCCGTGGAGATCCGCCGGGAAGCGGAACTTCGCCCATTACCTCGAGTCCCGCCATGATCATTCTGGCAACCCAAAAGAATATAATATCGGGTCCGGTGACCAATGTATCGGTCGGATAAAAATACCTAAGGTCGGGATTATCCTTTGGCCATCCGAGCGTGGAGAAAGGCCAGAGCCATGCGGAGAACCACGTGTCGAGAACATCCTCGTCCTGCCGGAGGTTCGACGAGCCGCAGTGCGGGCAGCGTTCCGGCTTCGTCCGCGAGACGATCGGCTCCTTGCATTCAAGTTTGCAAGCCTCGTCGCCGACGCAGTACCAGACCGGGATGCGGTGTCCCCACCAGAGCTGCCGGGAGATGCACCAATCGCGGATGTTCGTCAGCCAGTTCTCATAGGTCTTCACCCACCGCTCGGGGTGGAAGCGGATGTGTCCGTCCAGAACCGCCCTCAGGGCGGGTCCGGCAAACGGTTTCATCTTCACGAACCACTGGTCGGATAAATACGGCTCGATGACCGTCCCGCACCGGTAACACCGCCCGATCGTGTGGATGTGGTTTTCGGTTTTTAATATAAACCCCGCGGCTTCGAGGTCGTGCACGATTGCCTTGCGAGCATCGAGCCGGTCGAGGCCGCGGTATTTGGGGGGCGCATTCTCGTCGATCTGGGCAGTGGGGGTCAGGACATTTATAAAGGGCAGGTTGTGCCTCTTCCCCACCCAATAATCATTGGGGTCGTGCGCGGGCGTTATTTTCACCATCCCCGTGCCGAATTTCGGATCGACGAAGTCGTCAGAGATAATCGGCAGCTCTCTGTTCACGATCGGGAGGATGGCGGTGCGCCCGACAAGATGCCGGTACCGCTCGTCGTTCGGGTGAACTGCGACGGCGGTGTCGCCCAGGATCGTTTCCGGGCGGGTGGTCGCAACGACCGCGTACTCCTTCGAGTTTTTTATCGCGTACCGTATATAGAACAGTTTTCCCTGATGTTCGGTTTGCTCCACCTCGTCGTCGCTGATCGCCGTGAGATCCCTCGGGCACCAATTGACGATGTATTTTCCGCGGTAAATGTAGCCTTTCTTATAGAGCCGGATGAAGATTTCCTGAACGGCCTCGGAGAGGCCCTCATCCATCGTGAAGCGCTCGCGCTCCCAGTCGCAGGAGGCGCCGAGCTTCTTCAACTGCTTGATGATCGTTCCTCCGTATTCCTCCTTCCACTTCCAGACTCTCTTGAGGAATTCTTCTCTGCCGAGGTCGTGCCGGTTCTTGCCCTCTTTGGCGAGTGAGCGCTCGACGACGTTTTGCGTCGCGATGCCCGCATGATCGGTGCCCGGCAGCCAGAGCGCTTCAAAGCCCTGCATCCGCCTCCAGCGGATAAACACGTCCTGGATCGAATTATTAAGCACATGGCCCATCGTCAGAATGCCGGTGATGTTGGGCGGAGGGATCACGATCGTGTAGGGCTTTCGATCGGTCCGCGCCCGGGCGTGAAACAGTCCGCGGGTCTCCCAATACCGATACCACCGTTCCTCGGTATTCACCGGAACGTACGTCGTGGATAACTCACTCATGGAGAGATGCGTGCCTGGTGGAGCAGGTGTTTGTGATAGAGGGAGGGACTGTGCCGCAACAGATCTGTCACCGTGCTTTGAACGTCCGCGAGACCTCCAGGGCGTTTTTCATCCTGTCCTTCATCGTAATCTTCAGTGAATGATTTCCCCGCTGGAGCCGCTCGTCGGACAGGTACGTGACCAGGTGATGCTCACCATCGATCTCGGGGATGACCTGCCGGTCATCAATGTACATTTTTAATTCGTCGGTATCAACGCCCGAAAGGTCGTCGTGGTAGTGAAATCTTACCGAGGCCTTCCTTCCCCTCGCCGACACCTTCAGCCGCCCGATCGTGGGCGGATCGTTATCGGTCAGGACGGCAAGCTCTCCCAGCGTCCGACGCAGCCTCGTCGAGAATGAACCGCCCCCGCTGTCGGGCCGGTCGGTCTGAAGCATCCACCCGCCGTCGGCGCGGAAGAACAAACCCCGGCGGCTTCCGGCGGGATTCGGTCCGGCCGGGACGGAAACGCGAACGCCCCGGTTCAGCAATCGATCCTGCGGATCCAGGATGTAGACGGTCGAGCTGCTGTAGTTCTCGCTCGTGATCTGAACGAAGAGCGGCTTATAGACCGCCGCAGAGTCGTAGGAGAATTTCAGGCCCCATGGCTCCGCGGTGAACGAGCCGCCCGCGTTTGCGGCTATCGGAAAGAGCGAAAACTCGTCGCTCGCGGAAGTCTCCGCGCCGTTGATCCCGGCTTGCACGCTGACCGACCGGGGGCCGGCATAGCCGGAGGACGGAGCATAGGCGCATGAGTATTTATAAAGATCGCTTGCCTCCGCGTCAAGGGCCGTTGTGCGATCCCCCTCCCGCACCGAAACCCGGGGCGCCGACGTGAAGAGTCCGGTCGATGTGAGTGTGAACCGAACGTAATCGGCGAACGCCTCCGTCTTCAGGTTCATCGTCCGGGGAGGTTCGTTCGGCGCGTGGAGGACCGCGAAAATCGGGCGAGTCTGAGATCCCATTTTCGTTTCGGCCCAAATTTTCAGCACGTCGTAGCGCTTGGTGTCGACAGGCAGCTCGATTCCGGTGGAGTCGGCTTCAAAACCGCCCCGGACGATCGTGTGCTGCGACCAGTCCGGACTCGAGAGCTTCCGGCCGGAGACGCAGCATTTTTGGATCAGGTCCAGATCCGAACCGACCAGTACGACGTCTTCCTCGTCGACGCTCTTAATCCGAATGAGCGGGCGGTGATTCACGATCAGGGTGCCTTTCACAGCCGCCTGGTTTCCCGAGAAATCGCGGCACACAAGCCGGTAGTCGTGCTCGCCTTCCCCAAGCGATTCCGTGTTGATGATGCCTGTTCCTTCGGGCATGCGGCCGTAGAAGGGGAGCGTGTTCCCCGTATCGATGTAAAGCTTCTGGAATTTTCCCCATCCCTGGAGTTTCATCGGCAGGTCGTAGTCAAGGTCGATTTCTTTCGTGTCCGCTACCGGCACGCGGTCGAGCTTCATGGCAAACGCCAGACTGTCGTCGATGTACATCTCCAGGCGGTGGATGCCCGACCGGCTCCACGTTCCTTCCGACCGGTCCACCGCATCGACGGCGAAGCCGATCGTCCCGTGCAGGATGAGAGGATGCGCGACAAATCTATCGTGGGCCCTGCCGCGGAACCTTCTGATGATCTTTGGGGAAGAGGAGTTGTCGATCGTCGAATTAAAGGTCAGCGGCGAGATCAGAAGCCGCCTGATGACGGGGGAAATCCTGTCGGTGATGCCGAATTGAGCGCACACCATCGGGTTGACGGGATTCAGCCCCTCGTCTCTGATCTCGAAGTGGAGATGCGGCGGGCCGAATCCGGTGTCGCCCGTGTAGGCGATCAGCTCGCCCCTCCTGACGGGATGGCTGCCGGAATCGGGCATCAGGTCGATCTCATACGTTCCTCTCCGATACTGCTCCTGCCGGGCCATCGCATTGATCGCTGCACTGAAAGTTTTGAGATGGGCGTAGGCGGTCACGTACCCGTCGCCGTGCCTGATATAAAGCATCTTGCCATAACCGTCGGGCGTGATCCGGATCCGGAAGACGTATCCGTCCCTTGCCGCGAACACCTTGTAGCCCGTGTGCCCGTGCGTGCTGATGTCGATGCCGCCGTGGAAATGGCCCGACCGGTATTCCGCGAACGCCGAGGTGACTGCCCTCCCCGCATCCGTCGGCCAGAGGTAATCCGCCCTTTTCACCGTGTCGGAAAGAAAGCCGCCCTCCGCAATTTTCGAGGGGGGCGCGGCCAGGGTGTCAGGCACTAGAAAGCGGGAAGATGCCCCGAAGAGCGAGGCAACCCCGGCGAGGGCAATCACATAGAAGAACGGGGGGCGGCGCACGCTTTACCCGCTTCCCACCCGGTGAGATGTCTTTGCGAATCCCACAAGCTCGGCCTCGACGAGGTCTCCGGGTTTGACTTCCCCCACTCCCTCCGGCGTGCCGGTGAAGATCAGATCTCCCGCTTCGAGCGTAAAAATCGACGACAGGTATTCGATGATTCGGTCAATACGGAAGAGCATCTTTCCGGTCGAGCTCTGTTGGCGGACGGCGCCGTTGACCCTGCAGCAAATCGTCACGGCATGCGGGTCGGCGATCTCCCCGGCCGGTATGATTTCCGAGACCGGAGCCGAGGTGTCGAATCCCTTCGCAACAGTCCAGGGCAACCCCTGCTTCTTCGCTTCGGTTTGAATGTCGCGCAGCGTCATGTCAAGCCCGACGCCGTAGCCGAGAACGCACGCGAACGCATCGGCCCGGGGAATGAATTTGCCGCCCTTTCCGATCGCAACAACGAGCTCCACTTCGTGGTGCACCTCGCGGGAGATCGCCGGGATGACGATCTTTTCGCCGTCGCGGATCATGGCTGAGGCCGGCTTCAGGAAAACCACCGGGGTCGCGGGAACCTCCGCGTCCATTTCCCGTGCGTGCTCCGCATAGTTCCTTCCCAAGCATAAAATCTTGCCGACGGGGACCGCCCCGCCGGCGCCGCGAACCCGGATATTTTTCATGAAATCGTTAAAAATATAGGGACAAAATGGCATTAGTGCAAGGGTTCGCCCGTATCTGTGTTTGGAATCACCGGTGGTTGATTTTTACGGGGAAATGTATCTATATTAAGCCCCGCTGGAATGGTAGAGTTCCGGGTGTGCCGATGGTCGGCAATCCATAATTCGGCGGACAGCGAGTCGAGGGCTCTATCGTGTCCAAATCGTACGAAGCCGCGGGTGTGAGCATCAAAGCCGGCGATGACTTTGTCCGGAGAATCAAGAAGAAAGTACAATCGACGCTTTCAGAGTCGGTGTTGGGCGGCATCGGCGGATTCGGGGCTCTCTATGCCGTCAAGTTCCGAGGCGTCCGCGACCCCGTCCTGGTTTCGAGCGTCGACGGCGTGGGAACGAAACTGAAGGTGGCATTTCTCATGGATAAGCACGACACGGTGGGCCAGGATCTCGTGAATCACTGCGTGAACGACATCGCTGTTTGCGGCGCCCGGCCGTTATTCTTCCTTGATTACTTTGCTACAGGAACGTTACAGCCCCTGGTCGCGGAGCGCGTGCTCGACGGGATGGCGAAAGCGTGCCGCGAGAACGATTGCTCGCTGATCGGCGGGGAGACCGCCGAAATGCCCGGCTTTTACCGCGAGAACGAGTATGACCTCGCCGGCGCGATCGTCGGACTGGCCGGGAGGAAGGATTTGTACGACAGAAGGGATGTTCGCGCCGGCGATGTTTTAGTGGCGCTGCCTTCGACGGGACTCCACACCAACGGATACTCGCTTGCCCGCTCCGTGTTGTTTGAAAAATTTGATATCGACGATTTTATAGACGAACTCGGGATGAGACTCGGCGAGGCGCTGCTGGCCATTC
>Ga0137396_10002506_pt1 | contig 10079 bp, 8 predicted proteins | sample czc16metaG_FD_108284 | JGI IMG/M metagenome (GOLD analysis project Ga0137396, IMG submission 108284) | Vadose zone soil microbial communities from Angelo Coast Range Reserve, California, USA - czcobulk3.16 metaG | ecosystem: Environmental > Terrestrial > Soil > Vadose zone | place: USA... | reverse complement strand
GTGGCGCCGCGCCGGCGCTCAGTTCCACGCCCCGGTGGCGCGCGCTGCCGGCGTTCCGGAAGACGCGGCGACCCGGCGACGCCGGGATCTCGAAACCCACGAGCGCATCCCGAACGTCGACTTGATACAGGGCCACCTCCCACAGGCGGCCGCGCGCGCCTACCTCGTAGGTCCACGCGCGTTGGGGCGAGAGGCCGGCGTTGAACCCCCCTGCTGTGTCCGGGCGATTCGCGAGCTCGGTCGTCGTCGGCGTCTCGAACGACGAGCTGGTGCTCGCGTACACCGTCACGGCTGCGCCGGCCTGCAGCGTGGCTCCGAGGGAGCCCGACACCGCCGCCATCACGCGCCGTCCCGAGTCGTCGCGGTACTTCACGTCGCTCGACGAGTCGCCGACGAGGCGGTCGCGCACATCGAAACTCACCCGGTCGTAGCGCAGGCCGCCGGTGAGCGTGGTTCGGGCGGCAGCGTCCACGACCACCTGCACGAAGGGACCAAGCTCGGTGACATGCTCCAGCTGATCGAGCGCCCGCACCGTGTCGGGGGCGCCGCTCGCGTTCCCGAAGTTGGAGCGGTCGTCCCGTTGACGTTGCACGTCGATCCCCGCGGTCACGCCTCGGCGTGTGAACACCGCACGCGTGCCGTAGGCGGCACGGTGCAGGCGGATGTAGGCGAATGTCTGGGGATTCTCGAGATGGCGCTCGAGCCCGAAGACGGTGATGGTAGCCTCGTCACCGGACGCGAGCCTCCCGCGCAGGGTGGCGCCGGCCTGGCCCTGCAGCACGTCTTTCCCAGCGTGGCTGGCAAGATTCAAGGGCGGCACGGTGTCGCGGTTGGTCTCGAGCTCGGTGAGGTTCAGCGCGCCGGGGTTGTCGGCGCGCGGCTGGTCGCCGACGTCGGTGAGTGCGGTGAGCGACCAGGCCGGTCCGAGCGGCAGCCGCAGACGGGCGCCGAGGGACCGCAAGTCGGCCGCGCTGTGATCGCGCTCTCCTTCGTAGGCGAGGCGGGAAGCGAAGATCGTCACTCCCCCGCTGTCCCCGACGCGGGAGCGCAGAGTGGTTTGCCACTTGGTCCAGGTGCGATCCAAATGCCGGTCGAACGTCCCCGCCGCGACGCGCACCTCGCCGCTCTGCCGCGCGGGCACCGTTGGGTCGGTCCAGATGCTGATCACGCCTCCGGACGCGTTCCCATACAGCGCAGACGCGGAGCCGCGCAGCACCTCGACCCGGTCGGTCGCCCCCAGCTCGAGGTGCGTGAGCTGGCCCTGTCCGTCGGGCAGGGTTTGGGGGATGCCGTCAATCAGGATCTTGATGCCGCGCACCGCAAAGGCCGAGCGGCTGCCGAAGCCGCGAATCGCCAAGCGCTGGTCGAGTGAGAAGTTGTAGCGGTTGGCGGCGTACACGCCCGGTACGCCGGCCAGGGCTTCATCGAGCCCCCACGTCGGCTGCCCGGGACCAAAGTCGAGCCTGTGTACGAGGGCCACGGCGAACGGGAGACGGGCGAGCGCGAGGTCCGCGCGCGTCACCGAGACGGTGACCGGGGGAAGCGTATCAGGGGGAGTGTGCTGTGCAGCGGCCGTGGAGGCCACGCCCACCCAGGTTAAAGCGAGGAAGCCTACCGCACGCATGCCTTCCCGCTCGCGCGGGCCATGTAGTGGAGCAACGCCTCCACCTCGTCGTCCGCGAGTCGCAGCGTGGGCATGGGCACGTTGTTGTTCTGCTTCAGGAGCGCCTTGGCGAGCGAGTCAGTCGCGAGCATCGCCGTGGGGTTCCGGAGCCAGCGTCGCAGCCAGTCGAGGTCGCGCGTCGCCGTCACCCCGGCGAGGTCCGGGCCCACGCGCTTTCCCTTGCCGATCGAATGGCAACCCACGCATGCCCGACTGCTGAACAGCGCCTCGCCGCGCTTGGCCAACACCGTATCTACTGGAAGGCGGCAGGGCGCATCCTGGGCCGCCAGAGGTGCCAGCCCGAGCACGACGAGACCCGCGAGGAGCAAACTCTGCCACGAACGCTGTGTCATAAGGGCTGAAATGTATCCGGGTGACGGGGCGGTCAGGAGGGGTGCCGGAACAGCCGATTCCAGCGGATCCGGAATGGGTTGGTGGCTACGCTCATGTAGATGAACAGCGGCCGGCCGCGGATGTGCGGTCGCGGCAGGAAGCCCCAAAAGCGGCTGTCGTACGACTCGTCGCGGTTGTCGCCCATCATGAAGTAGTGCTCGGGCGGAACGACGATCGGTCCCCAGTCGTGCGTGGTGGGATGGTAGCGCGCCGTGTCCCGGCCGGCGTAGTAGTGGAGCTGCCACGTCCGAATCTGGCGCAGGCGAAACTCCTCCTCCGGCACCGGAGTGAGGGCGGTATGCAGGGCGTACGGCTCGTCCAGCCGCTGGCCGTTCCTGATCACCGTGTCGTGCACCATCTGCAGCGTGTCTCCCGGCGCCCCGATGAGCCGCTTGACGATGTTCAGGTTTGGTGTCGAGTCCTCCACCGATCGAAACACGACCACCTCGCCGCGCCGCGGTGTGCCGTATCCCGGCACCCGCAAGAAGTGGATCCCGGTGAGCGGAATCTCCAGCTCCCCGCCGAACGCCACTTTGTTGACGAACAGAAAATCGCCGACGAGCAGCGTGTTCTCCATGCTCGCCGACGGAATGCGGAACGCCTCGATCAGGTATGACCGCAGAAATACCCAGATGACAAACGCGACGGCGATCGCCTTGGCCCAGCTGATCACTTCCTCCAGAAACGTCTTGCGGGGTGGCCCGAGGGGGAGGCTAGCGGGGCGCGCGGTCATGGGCGCTCCACCCAGTCTGCGATGAAGATGTTGGTCTCGCCCGGCACGCGGCCGTGGCGGTTAGACGCCCACACGAGCTGCCTGCCGTCGGGGGAGAACATCGGGAACGCGTCGAACTCGGTGTTCGTGGTCACCTGCTCCAGCCCCGTGCCATCGAGGCTGACCAAGTACAGATCGAAGTTGCGCGACCGCGGGCTCTTGTGGTTCGACGCGAAGATGATCCGCCGGCCGTCGGGGTGGAAGTACGGTGCGAAATTGGCGCCACCGATGTTGGTTACCTGACGCTGATTCCCTCCGTCGGCGTCCATCACCCAGATCTCCATGCGGGTCGGTCGCACCAGACTCCGCTGAATGAGGCCGACGTAATCGGCCGAGTCCTGCCCCGTCTGCACGTGCCAAGCGCGATAGACGATCCGCTTGCCATCGGGGGAGAAGAACGGGCCACCGTCATAGCCCAACGTGCGCGTGAGCCGCCGTAGGTGGGTGCCGTCCACACGCATCGTGTAGATATCCAGATCACCGTCGCGCAGCGATGTGAAGACGATCGTCTTTCCATCCGGGGAAAGTGTGCCCTCTGCGTCGTACCCGGGATTCGTGGTGAGGCGGCGCGCGCCGCGCCCGCCCGAGTCGGCAACGTAAATGTCGTAATCGTAAAGGGCCCAGACGTAGCCCAGCGAGTAATCGGGGCGCGGCGGGCACGCGGGGCCGAGGTGCGCGGTGCTCGCGAAGAAGATGCGGCGGTCGCGGGCGAAGAAGTAGCCGCAGGTCGTCCGGCCTTCCCCGCTCGAGACGCGGTGCAAACCCGTACCGTCGGTATTGATCACGTATTGCTGATCGCAGCCGCTGTCGGCTTCCTGGCGCTGGAAAATCAGCTGGCGGCCGGAGCGGGAGAAATAGGCCTCGGCGTTCTGGCCGCCGAAAGTGAGCTGGCGGATGTTGGTGAGATGCCCCTCACCGGAATCGGCGGGGACACCCGTCGCAGCCTGGAGGAGGACCGCGAAAAAGATAAGATGCATAGGGACCCGCAAACTAGACGCGCTCAGAGTTTCGGGCAATCCGGCGCTTTAGCCCGGGGATGCGTTAGATTATCCGCTCCCATGCCCGACCCTCGACCCCCGCGACAACCCTTGATGGACACCCTCGGCAAGCTCTGCGCCGAGGGAAAAGCGTCTGCCGAGTACTTGTGGCAGGTGCCCGACGACACGCAGGCCCGCCTCAAGATCGTCGGCGTCCTCGAGCAGATCGGCGTCGAGGCCCGCAAGCAGAACCGCAAGGAGATGGGGCGCATCGTGGAGGAGCTCATCACGGCCGCCAAGGCCAGCCCCAGCCCGCAACAGATGGATATGCTTGTGGACGGATTCGACCGCCTGATGAAGTTGTGGCAGGCGGCCAAGTCCGGCCTGATGTGATGGAGAGTCCCACCCTCGATCAGCTCTGCATCAACACCGTCCGCACGCTCGCGATGGACGCGGTGCAGCAGGCAGATTCGGGCCATCCCGGCACGGCGATGGCGCTGGCGCCGCTCGCCTACGTGTTGTGGCAACGGCATCTGCGCTATAACCCCGTGAATCCCGACTGGGCGGAGCGCGATCGCTTTGTGTTGTCCTGCGGCCATGCCTGCATGCTGCTCTACAGCACCCTCTACCTCACCGGCTATGACCTCGGCCTGGACGACATCAAGCAGTTCCGGCAGTGGGGCAGCCGGACGCCGGGACACCCGGAGCACGGCGTGACGCCCGGCGTCGAGGCAACCACGGGACCGCTCGGCCAGGGCACGGGGAACGCGGTGGGGATGGCGATCGCCGAGGCGCAGCTCGCCGCGCTGTTCAATCGGCCAGGCCACACCATCGTCGATCACAACACCTACTTCCTCGCCTCGGACGGCGACCTGATGGAGGGGATCTCCCACGAGGCGTGCTCCCTTGCCGGGCACTTGAAGCTCGGGAAACTAATCGGGTTCTACGACGACAACCACATCACGATCGACGGCGACACGGCGCTCGCGTTCTCCGACGACACCGCCAAGCGGTTCGAGGCCTATGGTTGGCACGTGCAGCGCGTCGCCGACGGCAACGATTTGGAGGCGCTCGACCACGCGATCCGAGCGGCGAAGCGCACCGCCGACCAGCCGTCGCTCATCATCGTGCGCACGCACATCGGATGGGGGAGCCCTCACAAGCAGGACAGCGCCGAGGCCCACGGCGCGCCGCTCGGTGCGGAGGAGGTGAAGCTGACCAAGCAGAAGCTCGGCTGGCCCTCGCTCGAGCCGTTTCACGTCCCCGACGAGGCGCTGGCCCAATGGCGCCGCGCGCGGGAGCGCGGCGGGCGGCTCGAGGCCGAGTGGCGCACGCAGTGGGACGCCTACCGGCGGGCACATCCCGATCTCGCGGCGGAGCTCGAGCGGCGCCTGGCCGGGCGGCTCCCCGACGGGTGGGATCGGGCGCTGCCCGCGTTCGGTCCCCAGGACGCGCAGGCGACGCGCGCGGCGTCTGGGAAGGTGCTGAACGCCATCGCGGCCAAGCTCCCGGAGCTGATCGGCGGCTCCGCCGATTTGGCGGGGTCGAACAACACCGACATCAAAGGGGGAGGCCCGGGCCGCAACTTCCACTTTGGTGTCCGCGAGCATGGGATGGCGGCCGCCGTGAACGGCATCTTGCTGCATGGCGGCTTCATCCCTTTCTGCGGCACCTTCCTGATTTTCTCGGACTACATGCGGCCGTCGATCCGTCTCGCGGCGCTCACACACCTCAAACCGATCTACATCTTCACGCACGACTCGATCGGCCTCGGCGAAGACGGGCCGACGCACCAGCCGATCGAGCACCTCGCGGCGCTGCGCGCGATCCCCAACATGACCGTCATCCGCCCCTCCGATGCAACCGAAGTCGTCGAGGCATGGCGGGCTGCTATCGTGCACCAGCGGGGCCCGGTCGCGCTGGTACTCACCCGGCAGAAGGTGTCGGTCGTGGATCGCTCCACGTACGCGCCGGCCGCGGGGTTGCACCGTGGTGGTTACGTGCTCGGCGACGCCCCCGGTGGCAAGCCGAATGTCGTGCTCATGGGGACGGGCTCCGAGGTCGATCTCGTGTTAGGCGCCTATGAAAAGCTGAAGGCTGACGGCCGACAGCCAAGGGCCGTCTCAATGCCCTGCCTCGAGTACTTCGCGAAGCAGCCGCAAGCCTACCGCGACAGCGTGCTCCCGCCGGGCGTGCCGCGCATCGCGATCGAGGCGGCGGCGCCCGACTCTTGGTACCGCTGGGTAGGTGAACGCGGCGTCGTGGTGGGCATCGACCGCTTCGGCGCGTCGGCGCCGTACCAGCGGATCTACCAGGAGCTGGGCCTGACCGTGGATGGCGTGGTGGCCGCGGCAGAGCGGCTCCTTGCCAGCTTCGGCGCCCGCCGATAGGTTTTCAAGTCCATGAAGACTTTCCTGATGGCGATGCCCCGTCATTGTCCCTGCCCCATGTGTACAGGGGAGCGGACGATCGGAGTGCGTCGGCATCTAGGATAGTGTGATGTAAGGGCACCCGCCCTGCACTGACGCCACACGGTCGGCCGCGACTCCCCGAGTCGCGGCCGGTTTTTTTCAGGAGGCAAGCGATGGCAATGGTATTCCACTCAATCCCGGGGCTCGCGGGCGCCGTGCCCGTCGAACGGAGGTAACGCCGATGGCTGCTTCACGCGCACGCCCCATCGCGATTTACTACGAGCACCCGCACTGGTTCGGACCGCTGTTCGAGGAGCTCGAACGTCGCGGTACCCCCCATGCCCGGCTGCACGCCGACCAGCACCGGTTTGACCCGGCGGACCGCCCACCCTACGCCCTCGTATTCAACCGGATGAGCCCGTCGGCCTGGCAGCGCGGCCACGGGCACGCGGTGTTCTACACGCACCACTTCCTCGGTCACCTCGAGCGGCACGGAGTCCGGGTCATCAACGGCAGCCGCGCCTTTACCACGGAGACCTCCAAGGCGCTGCAGCTCTCCCTGCTCGACCGGCTGGGGCTGCCGTATCCCCGAACGCGGGTAATCAACCACCCGGGCGAAGCGCTGGACGCGGCGGACGGTCTGCGATTCCCGATCGTCGTCAAGCCCAACGTCGGCGGCAGCGGCGCGGGCGTACGCCGGTTCGACACGCCCGACGCCCTGGCCGCCGCCGCGGCGGACGGCAATGGGGGGGGACTCGAGCTGGGCCCTGACCGGACGGCACTCGTGCAGGAGTTCATCCCGGCCGAGGAGGGCCGTATCACGCGGATCGAGGTCCTGGGCTACCGGTTCCTGTACGCCATCCGGGTCTACTCATCGGGTGACACCTTCAACCTGTGCCCCGCCGACGTGTGCCGCACGACCGATGGCGCGGAGCTCGCGCGCGCCGCGTGTCCAGCGGACGCTCCGCGCAACGGCCTGCAGGTGGAGGGTTACGCTCCTCCCCCCGAGATCATCGCCGAGGTCGAGCGGATCGCGGCGTCGAGCGGCATCGAGGTGGGCGGCGTCGAGTACGTGACCGACGCGCGGGACGGACGTCGCTACTACTACGACGTGAACGCGCTGTCGAACTTCGTCGCCGACGCGCCCCGCGTCGTCGGGTTCGATCCGTTCGCGCGTCTCGCGGACTTCCTCGAGAAGGAGGCCCGCTGATGCGCTTCGGCTACTGGCTTCCGGTGTTCGGCGGCTGGCTGCGCAACGTCGACGACGAGGGCATGGCCCCCGAGTGGGCGTACGTGCGGCGGCTGGCGCGGGCGAGCGAGCGGCTGGGATTCGACCTCACGCTGATCGCCGAGCTGAATCTGAACGACATCAAGGGCGCGGGCGCGCCCTGCCTCGACGCCTGGTCGACGGCGGCGGCGCTCGCCGCCGTCACCGAGCGGCTCGAGCTGATGGTAGCGGTGCGCCCGACGTTCCACCCGCCCGCCCTCCTCGCCAAACAGGCGGCGAACATCGACCGGATCTCGGGCGGCCGGCTATCGCTCAACGTGGTCTCGTCGTGGTGGGCCGAGGAAGCCCGCCAGTATGGGGTCGAGTTCGACACGCACGACGACCGCTACGGCCGCACGGCCGAATGGCTGCGCGTCGTCAACGGCATGTGGGCGGAACCGCGATTTACGTTTGCCGGCACTCACTACCGCGTGGAGAACGCGGTCCTCGAGCCAAAACCGCTGCGGCGCCCGCGACCCACGCTGTACGCCGGGGGGGAGTCGGGGGCAGCCAAGACGCTCATCGCCACCGCCTGCGACGCATACCTCATGCACGGCGACCCGCCGGACCGCATCGCCGCGAAGGTGGCGGACATGCGCGCCCGGCGTGAATCGCTCGGCCTGCCGCCGATGACCTACGGCGTCGCGGGCTACGTGGTCTGCCGGGCGACGGAGGGCGCGGTGCGCCGCGAGATCGCCCGGATCACCGACGTCCGGCAGAGCGCCGCGGGGTACGCGAACTACGAGCAGTGGCTCGCCAACACGCAGCTCGAGCAGCGCGTCAGCCTCGAGGACTATTCCGTCTCGAACCGCGGTCTCAAGTCCGGCCTCGTCGGAACGCCCGAGCAGGTGGCGGACCAGATTCGGGCCTTCGAACAGAACGGGGTGGATCTGTTGCTGCTGCAGTTCAGCCCGCAGCTCGAAGAAATGGAGCGTTTTGCCGAGGAGGTGATACCGCTCGTCAACGAGCCAAGCGCCGTGCGATGAGCGCGGCCGCCGCGCGCCCCGACCGCACGCACGCCGATACGCCCGCGCCGTCGTACCCCGCCCCACAGATCGCGAGCGGGGCCAGGCGTGCGAGGCGCTCTCGCACCGCCGCCAGGTGGGCCGCGTGATGCTCCCGGTAGCGCGGCAGGCCGCGCGCCCAGTGGAATGCACGGGCCCAGAGGGGTGCGCCGCGTATCCCGAGAATCGCTGACAGCTCGGCGTGGGCGAGGGCTCCCGGGTCGCCATCCGCGGGCGCGAGGAAGGCTCGCAGCAATACGTGCCCGTCGGGAGCACGGCCCGAGAACTTCGACGACGCGTACGTGCATGCGCGTAGACCCGTACCCCCCACAAACCCCGAGCCTTCCAATGGACGGCCGAACTGGTCGGCCCGGTACGCCAACGACACCGTGACGCTCGGCGCGTAGACGACGTCGGCGAGTGCGCGGGCGCCCGCCGCGCCGATCTGCTCGAGCAACCGGCCCGCGGCATAGGCGGGGAGCGCGAGGACGACGCCGTCCGCTTCATGCGCTGATCCCCCGGTGAGCGCCACCCGCCAACCCGCTCGACCCTGCGCGATCCCGGTCACGCCTTGTGTGAACCGCAGGCTGTTCACGAGCCGCTCCTTGAGCGCAGCCACAGGCTCGGCCATGCCGCCGGCGAACGTGCGGAAGCCTGTCGCGACGTCGGCACCGCGCACGTCGATCCCCAACAATGCCGCGGCCTGGCCTTCCTCCAGCGGCTCGAATCCCTTGCCGGTCCAACGTGACGATCCCCGCGCTTGCTGCCAGACGACGTGGGTCCCGATGCCAAGCTCGGCGGCGAGGGCGGGCAGCTCAGGCTCGGCGGCGAGAAAACCGTCGGGGCCACCCTCCACCAGGAAGCCATCGCGCCGCTCTGTGACGATCACGCCGCCCGCGCGTCGCTCGCTCTCGAGCACGGTCACGTCGGCGCCGGCCCGCACCAGGTCCCACGCCGCGGTCAGTCCGGCGATGCCGGCGCCCACGACGACGACTCGGCTCACGTCCTCCAGCCTCGCTCCCGCGCGGTGGTCCGTACCACGTCGGCGACGGCCGCGACGAGGCCGGGGTCGTCGTTCAAAGATGCGGTGCGCTCGAGCTGGACGCCGAGGCGCTCGGCAAGGGCCTGGTACTCCACGTCGATGTCGTAGAGAATCTCGACGTGGTCGCAAACGAAGCCGATGGGGACGAGCAAGAACGCCTTTCGCCCCTCGGCCGCGAGCTCGGTGATTACGTCGCCCGCGTCGGGACCGAGCCACGGCTCGGGCGTGGCCCCAGCGCTCTGATAGGCGAAGCGCCAGTCCGAGAGTCCGCCGCGCTGGGCGACCGCGGCCGCGCTGGCGCGCAGCTCGTCCGGATAGGGGTCACCCGCGGCCAGGATGCGCCCGGGGAGGCTGTGCGCCGTGAAGATCACCTGGACCGCCGACGGACTGGGGAACCGTTGGAGGGCCTGCGCGATTCGCTCTGCCACGGCTTCGAGGAACGCCGGGTGGTCGCCCCAGCTACGCACCAGTGCGGTCTCGAAACGGCCCTGCGCCGCCTCGAGCAGCTTCTTTTCGTAGGCCCCGACCGACATCGCCGAGTAGTGCGGCG
>Ga0137396_10002505_pt1 | contig 10083 bp, 8 predicted proteins | sample czc16metaG_FD_108284 | JGI IMG/M metagenome (GOLD analysis project Ga0137396, IMG submission 108284) | Vadose zone soil microbial communities from Angelo Coast Range Reserve, California, USA - czcobulk3.16 metaG | ecosystem: Environmental > Terrestrial > Soil > Vadose zone | place: USA... | reverse complement strand
GCCGCCATCGACTCGAGGATCGTGTTGGAGAGGCCTTCGCTGAGCGACGGCAGCACCGACACCGTGACCGCCGACAGAAGCCGGGGTACGTCGAGCCGAAAGCCGGTGAAGATGACGCGCTTTTGCAGGCCGAGGCCGGCGGCCCGGCTCTCGAGCTCGCGCCGGTACGCGCTGCCGTCGGGATCGATGTTGTCGCCGATGACGAGGAAGTGCGCCTCCTTGAAGCGCTCGGCGACCGTGGCCGCCGCGTCCAGGAAGTCCTCCACGCCCTTGAGGCGGCTCAAGCGCGACAGCATCGCGACCAGCGGCGCCCGGTCGGGAACCCCGAGCTCCCGGCGCAGCGCCGTGTGGTCGCCGCCGGGTGCGAAGCGCGACAGGTCCAGACCATTCCGGATCACGCTGATCCTCGTGGGGTCGTAGCCCTCGGCGGTCAGCCACTGCCTGACGGCTTCCGCGTTCACCAGGATGTGGTCGGCCATCCGACACGCGAGCCGTTGCACGTGCCGCTGCCGCGGCGTGAGCTGGGCGCCCGTGTCCCTGATCGAGGCCAGCACGACCGGCGTCCGCGCCAGGCGAGCGGCCGGAATCGCGAAGACGTTCGGGTAGAAGTTGTAGCTGTGCATGATCTGGATCCGCCGGCGCCGGAGATGCCGGGCGAAGCGAAGCTGCTGGGCGAGCGCGTGCGGTCCGTAGAGACGCGCGACCGCATATTCGCTGACCGTCAAACCGCGCGCCTCGATCTGCCCCAGGAACTCGCCCGAGCGCCGGTGGCAACCGAACTCGAGCTCGAATCTGGAATAGTCCAGGCCGTCGGCCAGGCTCACCACATGGCGCTCGGTGCCGCCGATCGCGAAGAGGGTCGTGAACGTGAGGAGCCGGACCCGGTCCGTGGGCGACGTCGACGGGGGGCGGGGCTCGAGGGTCGAGCGCGTCGCCATCAGAGCGCCACGACCTTGTCCGCGGGCGGCGAGAGCCGGTGGGTCGCGCCGCGCGTGTCCACGACCAGGGTCGAGGTCTCGACGATCCTGGCGTAGTCGAACTCGGGATGGTCGGTGAGGATCACGACGCAGTCCGCCTCCGCCAGCCGCTCGTCGGTCGCCTCGACGGCCTTGAGGGCGTGGCCCTCGAAGGCGATCTCGGGAACGTACGGGTCGGCGTAGTCGACCTTCGCGCCGCGATCCATCAACCGCGCGATGACCTCCAGAGCGGGCGACTCGCGGGTGTCCCCGACCGCGCGCTTGTAGGCGATGCCGAGCGCCAGGATCCGCGCGCCGTTCAGGCAGCGGCGCCGGTCGTTCAGCGCCTCGGCCACCAGGTCGACCACGTATTGCGGCATCGCTCGATTGATCTCGTCGGCCAGATGGATGAAGCGAGCCTCGTACCCGTTCAGGCGCATCCGCCACGCCAGGTACGCGGGGTCGACGCCGATGCAGTGCCCGCCGATCCCCGGGCCCGGATAGAAGGGCATGAAGCCGAAGGGCTTGGTGGCGGCCGCCTCGATCACCTCGCGCGTGCTCACGCCGAGCTGCCGGCACATCACCGCCAGCTCGTTGGCGAGCGCGATGTTCACGTTGCGGAAGACGTTCTCGTAGAGCTTCGCGAGCTCGGCGACGCGCGGACTCGACACCGTGACGACCCGACCGACGATCTGCCGGTAGAGCAGGGCCGCCAGGCTCGCGCACTGGGGCGTGAGGCCGCCGACGACCTTCGGAATGTCCTTCACGGCGAACGTCGGGTTCGCCGGGTCGATCCGCTCCGGCGAGAACGCCAGGAAGCAATCGACGCCCGGCTGGGCGCCGCTTGCCTCGAACATCGGGGCCAGGAGCTCCTGGGTCGTCCCGGGGTACGTGGTCGACTCGAGGATCACGAGCTGCGCCGGCCTGAAGTGGGCCGCCGCTTCGTGCGCGGCGGCCGCGACGAAGGAGATGTCGGGATCCTTCGACTTCCGGAGCGGCGTCGGCACGCAGATGATCACGGCGTCGCACCCGGCGAGGCCCGAGAGGTCGGTCGTCGCCTGGTAGCGGCCGGCGTCGAGCCGCGCCCGCAGGGCGTCGTCCGGCACGTCGGGCGTGTGCGACCGGCCGGCGTTGAGGGTCGTGACGCGGTCCAGGCTCGTGTCGAAGCCGGTCACGGCGAAGCCGACCCGCGCGAACTCCATGGCGAGGGGAAGGCCGACGTATCCCTGACCGATGATGCCGACGCGTGCGGAGCGCTCGGCGATCCGGCGGGTAAGGTCGGCCGCGGTCACAGCCGGTTCATGCATCAGGCACTCTCCCGATGGGCGTCGACGGTCTCCTCAGGCTCCGGAAGCTCGGCCGCGACGGGCCGGTGCCCCGATACGACGATCCGGACGGTCTCGAAGAGAATCCGGATATCGAGCCAGACCGACAGATGCTTGAGGTAATAGAAGTCGTAGCGGATCTTTTCCACTTCTTGCTCGAGCGTGTTCGCGTACCGGTAGCGCACCTGGGCCCAGCCGGTGATGCCCGGTCGGACCGAGCAGCGGAGCGAGTAGTACGGAATCGCGTCGCCGGAGATCTCGCTCAGGTTGCGAGCGGTCAGGACGAGCAGCTCGAGGTTCGTCATCGGGTGAGGCCGCGGGCCCACGAGATTCATGTCGCCCCGGAGCATGTTGATCAGCTGGGGCATCTCGTCGAGCCGGAAGCGCCGAAGCCAGCGCCCGCAGCGCGTGATCCGATCCGAGTTGTCGCGCTCCCACTCGGAGTGCCGCCCCGCGACCGGACGCATCGTCCGGAACTTGATCAGGTTGAACGGCACCCGGTACTGCCCGGCGCGCTGCTGGACGAAGAAAACCGGCCCGCGCGAGTCGAGCTTGATCGCGAGCGCGATCAGGGCCATCACGGGCGCCAGCACGATCAGACCGACGACCGCGACCAGGAGGCTGAGCGCGCGCGCGAACACCGGCTGCACGCGCGCCGTCGCGAACTCGTGCGAGAAGATGACGCGGCTCGGGGGCATGAGCTCGAGGGGGAGCTTGCCCGTGAGGCTCTCGTACGTCTCGACGACGTCCTCGACCCGGATGCCCCGCGCCCTCGACTCGACCAGACGGGAGAGCGGCAGACGCCCGCGACGGTCGGCGAACGCGACGACGATCCGATCCGGCCGCCGCGCCGCGACGAGCCGATCGAGATCGGATCCGTCCTCGACCACGCCGACCAGGGCGTATCGATACGGGCGCCGCGCGATTTCCTCGATGACCAGGCGGGCGAGCGGACTCGTGCCGACGATCAGCAGGCGCTCGCCGGGGCTCCGGAGATGTCGGACGCCGCCGTAGACGCGCGATCCGAGGAGGAACACCAGGACGACCAGGCACGCGTAGAGCGCGCCATCTCCGAACCGCAACTCGGGGAGGAGATGATGGGCCACTGCCATGGGATTCACACCTGGGCCACCACCCGCGAGGTCCGGACGGTATCGCGACGGCGCGCCGCCAGGCCGCACAGGATCTGCCCGAGTTTGTCGGGGTTGTGTCGCACCACCGGGCCGAGCTCGAGGAGGTCGGCGCGGATGGTCACCGGTGACGGATCCGGGAGCGAGAAATCGTCGTCGACCGGCACGGCGCCCTCGGAGGCGTAACGTCCGAGGACCTTCGACGGGATCGGCGTCGTGGGCGCGACCACGTAGTCGAGCTTGTCGAGCGGCAATCCGTGCTCGGCGAGCGCCTGCAGGTGCTCGGCGATCCCGTACCCGTCGGTCTCACCGGGCTCGGTCATCGCGTTGCACACGAAGATCCGGACGGCCGAGGAGCTCGTCATCGCCTCGGCCACCCCGGGAACGACCAGGGTGGCGAGCACGCTCGTGTAGAGGCTGCCGGGTCCGAGGATCATCGCGTCGGCGTCGCGCAGAGCGTTCAGCACGATCGGCGGCGCCACGGCGGTGGCGGGATCGATGCGGACGCGCTTGATCGGGGCGCCGCTTCGCGGGATCGCCGATTCGCCGTAGACCGAGCGACCGTCGGCGAGCTCCGCCACCAGATGCACCCGCTCGGTGGTCGACGGCAGGACGAGATCGTCCACGCCCAGGAGCTCGGCGGCCAGACGGATCGCCGTCAGCCCGTCGGTCGCGACCATGTCGAGCGCCGCCAGGAGTAGATTCCCGACCGGATGCTGCGCGATACCGCCGTCGAACCGGTACTGGAGAGCCGCCGAGACTTCCGGCGCGACGCGCGCGAGCGCCAGGAGACAGTTGCGGATGTCCCCGGGCGGAATCACGCCGTATTCCTTGCGCAGGGCGCCCGAGCTCCCGCCGTCGTCGGCCGCGGTCACGACCGCCGTGATCCGATCGCTGGGCGCGAGATGGCGGCGCAGCGCGGTGAGCACGACCGGGAGCCCGGTCCCGCCGCCGATGGCGACAACCTTCACGAGGTGCCCCCCATGCGACGCCACGAGGAGGTCTTGCCGTGGCCGTTGCCGTAGTCGTAGTACGGCGTGGGCAGCGTGGGGTGGGCGTTGAACACGAAGCCCACCGCCTTGTCGGGATCCATGGTCTTCAGCGTCTCCGCGAGGAGGCCGCGCTGGGTTCGGTTGGAGGCGACCACGACGACGAAGCCGTCGACGCTCTTCGCGATCACCCGACAGTCGGGAACGGGAACGAACGGCGGGGTGTCGATGACGACGTAGTCGTATTCCTGCCGCGCCTCGGCCAGCAGCGCTTCGAGCCTCGGCGACCGGAGCAGCTCGTACGGCGCGGCGACCGACACCGGCGCGCGCAGCACCGAGAGGTTGAAGCTCGGAACCTGCACGACCGCATCCTTCAGCGCGATACCCGGTGTGCCGAGCGCGTCCGCGAGGCTCGGCCGGCCCTCACCGAGCGCGAGATAGCGCGCGACCGCCGGACGCCGCAGGTCCATGTCCGCCAGCAGCACGCGGGCGTCGGGGGATTGCGCAAGCGCGCCGGCCAGATTGATGGCGGTCACGCTCTTGCCGTCCCCGACCCCGGGGCTCGTGACCGCCAGGATCTGGAGGTTCGTCCGCTTCCGGAGGGTCTCCACGAGGTGACGCAGCACGCGATACTGCTCGGCCGCCGCCGTCGACGGCGCCTGCAGGCTCACCAGGTGCTCGTCGAGCAACGCCGACGCGACTCGCGGCGACTGAACGACGGGCCGCGGCGACTTGAAGACGGGCCGGGGCGGCTCGAAAACGGGTCGTGGCGACTCGGCCGGAGGCGTCGTCGGCTCGTCGACAGGACTCGGGGCGCGCGGCGGCTCCTCCCTGGCCGGCTCGGGCCAGCGGGTCATCACGGAAGGACGCTGGCTCACGGCCTCGACCGGAGCCTGCGGGACCTGATCTGCACCGTCGCGCTCGGCCTGCTCGAGCGCCTTGAAAAACTTGCTCATGGCATCACCGCCCGTCGAAGCGATTCGAAGAGATTCACCACACCTGCGTCGTAGCTGAGGACGAGGCCTACCGCGACCACGGCGAGCGCGAGCATGGACGTCTTGGCGAACCAGTGCGACCGACGCCGCGGAGTCAACCGGCTGCCGATGGACAGGACGCGGCGTTGCGTCGGCATGCCTTGCTCCATGTACTCGATCGCCTCGTTGACCGACGACCGCTCGATCCGCCGCGCCTGGTCGGCGTAACCGAACAGCAGACAGTGATCACCGAGGATGTTGAGGACCCGAGGAATCCCGGCCGAGTACTCGGTCATCCGCTCGATCGCCGCGTCCGAGAAGATGCCCAGGTCGCGCGCGCCGGCGATGCGCAGCCGGTTGCGGATGTACTGGCGCGCTTCCTCCACGGTCAGCGGCGGGATCTGACAGCGCAAACCGACCCGTTGCTTGAGCTGACGGAGCTCGGGCAGATCCAGCTTGGCCTTGAGCTCGGGCTGTCCGACCAGGAGGATCTGCAGAAGCTTGGTCGTCGCCGTCTCGAAGTTGGAGAGCAGGCGCACCTGCTCCATCGTCTCGGCGGACAGGTTCTGCGCCTCGTCGATGATGAGGACCGTGTTCTGGCGGGCGCGCTCGCGCTCGATGAGGAAGTCGTTGAAGGCCATGATGCGCTGCGCCCGCGACTCTTCACGCTTCGCGACCCCGAGATCGGCCAGCGCGTACTCGAGCATGTCGTCGAACGGCAGGGTCGAGTTGAAGATGAAGGAGACCGCCGTGTGGCCGTCGAGCCGCTGGCGAAGGGCGTGCAGCAACGTCGTCTTGCCCGTCCCCACCTTCCCGGTCAGCACGATGAAGCCCTTGCGCTCCTGGGTTCCGTAGTGGAGCTGGGCAAGCGCCTCGCGATGACCGGGGCTCAGGTAGAGGAACCTCGGATCCGGCGTGGCATTGAACGGCTTCTCGAGGAGTCCGAAGAACTTCAAGTACATGGTCATGCCCCCTCAGGATCCGGTCCGCGTCAGCAACGAGACCAGAAGATCGTTGTGCGCGCTCACGTAGGCGATGCCGACGATCAGGAACACGCCGACGACGCCGGCGCACGCGGCCAGCCGCATGCGCCACCGCCGCCGCGTGCGGTCCGCCCGGGTCGTGATCTCGGGAATCGTGACCAGCACCGGGAGCTTGCTGAACGAGCGGAGGTCGTCGACACCGTGGAACGAGGTGTCGAGCTGCTCGGCCAGCATCACGGCCGCCCCGGTCACCGCGCAGGCGAGGACCACGCCGAGCAGGATCAGCTTGGCGCGGTTCGGCGCCCACGGCTCACGCGCCGGGACCGCCTTTTCCAAGATCTGGAACTCCTCGCCCGCGCGACGGCGCTCGACGTCGACGGCCGCCTGCGCGTCGTGATACCGCTTCAGGACGGTGTCGTACATCTCCCGGGTCGCGCGATAGTCGCGTGACAGCTGCTGCAGCTCCTGCTCCCGCTCGGGCGCCATCTCGACCCGACTCTGGTACGCGGCGATCATGCGCCGCAGCCTTTCGTCCTCGGCCTTGAGTGCGGCGATGTCCGTATCGGCGGGGTCGCGAGACGGCTTCGCCGACGCGGTGCTGGCCTTTGTCGGAGTCGGACCGAGCTCGGCGAGCTGGCGCTTGGTCGTCTCGATCTCGCGCTTCGTGTTGATGACGTCCGGGTACTTGTCGCTGTACTGCCGCTGGAGCTTCACCAGGTCGGTGTTGAGCTGGTGCAGGCGCATCGTCAGCGCCTCTTCGGGCGTCGACGCGGCCTGCAGGTCGGCGTCCGGGTGGCGGCGGAACGCGGTGCGCCGCTCCATGGCGACGACCTGGTTGTGGTTGTTGAGGGCGACCTGGGCGTTCAGCCGCTCGAGCATCGCCAGATTGGCGGCCACCTGCTCGGGCAGCTGACCCATGTTGCGTCGCTTGAACTCGTTCGTTCGCCGATCCTGTTCGTCGAGCCGCTTCTGCGCGTCGTCGACCTCGCGCTTCACGTCCTGGACCGCCTCGGCGGCGCGCCGCTCGCGGATCGTGGAGTTCTCCGCCACGTAGTACGCGGCCAGCTCGTTGGTGACCCGCGCCACCGTTTCCGGATCGCGACCGCGGAAGGTGACCGCGAATGCGACGGTCGAGCCGCGGCCCTGCGTCCCGAGGTCGACCGCCTTCGTGTCCACCCGGATGTCGCGGCGAAGGCGCGTGATGGTCGCCTCGAGGTCCGTCTTGGCGTTGGGCCCATAAATGTCGAAGCGATCCAGGAGCGCCTCGAGCCTCGAGCGGCTCAAGATCTCCTCACCGATCCGGTTCAGCCGGGCCTCGAGCTCGCCGGTCAGCGGTGAGCGCACCGACGGCGTCGTCATCTCCGGTCGGGCGACGAGCACGGTCGCGGTGGAGCGATAGATCCCGGGGATGGCCAGGGCGATCGTCAGGCCCGCCGCCAGGGTCGCGGCCAGCACGCCGAGGGCCAGATACTTCCGTCGAGCCCAGACCGCGGAGAGCGCGGCCAGGTTCACGGCACGACCACGATGTCGCCGGGCTGGAGGAGGATGTTGTCGTCTTCCTCGGCGACGATCTTGTTGTAGTTGACCGGGATGCGCTTGATCGCGGCCCCGTCGTGCCGCATGATCACGACCTTCGTGCGCCGCGCGAAGTCGTTGAATCCGCCGGCGAGCGCCACCGCGTCCAGCACCGTCGCGCGCTGGGTGATCTCGTAGCGGCCGGCCTTGCGCACCTCACCGAGCACCGAGATCTTGTTGCTGTGCACCTCGCGCACGATGACGGAGACCTCGGGGTTCGGCATGTACTCGGTGATCTTGGCCATGAGCGAGGCCCGCAGCTGGGAGGGCGTCAGCCCCGCCGCTTGCACTTCATTCAAGAGCGGCAGCGAGATCTTGCCGTCGGGACGGACCGGCACGGTGCGGCTCATCGTCGTGTTGTTCCAGACCGCGATGTCGAGCACGTCGTCGATGCCGATCTTGTAGTCGGCGGAGACGGGCGCGCCGGGGCCGGGCGCCGCGGTGGCGGCCGGTGCCGGCGGCCTCTTGGCCATCTCATCCGCCGTGGCGATTCCGGTGAGTATCAGCGACATGACGACGACCAAGGCGACGATCGGCTTGTGCACGATCATGATGACTCGTCCCCTTTCCTGATTTCGTGAGCGCTCTGGGATTTCGTGAGCCTTCGCGCTCTTCCGCGGCCAGCCTGCTGTGCGTGCGACGTCGCGATCCATTGGTTTGACGGTACGGTCTAAGACGTGCGCCCTCAATTCGCCGAACCCCCGAATGCGCATTGGGAAATCACCGGAGAGGAGGATCCGAATTTCCATTGGGCTCGAAGGTCGCGGGTGTGACGAACGCGTGACGGCGAGAAACGCGGAGCGCGCGGAGCGTCTAGACCTGGATCAGGCCCTGACGGATCGCGTAGCGAACGACGCCGGCGGTGTTCGACGTGTCGAGCTTCTGCATGATGTGCGTGCGGTGCGACTCGGCGGTCTTCACGCTGATCCCGAGCAGCTCGGCGACTTCCTTCGTGGTCTTGCCGGCCGCGACCAGCTGCAGCACCTCGCGCTCACGCGGCGTCAGCGGATCGGGCGGGAGCTCGGACTTCGCCAGGTACGCCTGGACGACTGTCCGCGAGACGCGGGGGCTCAGGTACATCATGCCGTTGAGCACCTCGTGGATCGCCCGCACCAGATCCGTCGGCGCCTGGCTCTTGACCACATAGCCCTTCACGCCCAGGCGCACCGCTTCGAGCACGTAGCGGTCGTCGGCGTGCATGGTCAAGAGGATGAGCTTCGCGCGGGGGCACGCGGTCATGATCTCGCGGGCGGCGGCGAGGCCATTCATGAGCGGCATGCCGTAATCGAGCACGGCCACGTCCGGCATGGTCTCGGTCGCCAGCCGCACCGCCTCGGCGCCGTTGGCCGCCTCCCCCACCACCTCGAACCCCTCACGCTGCAGCAGGACCCGCAGGCCCTGTCGCACGATCGTGTGGTCGTCCGCCAGCAGTACACGCGTGCCCATACTTGGCAAGTCTATTGATGACGGCGCACTTACAAATCCGGCAACCGCCCCAAATGGGGTCCGGTAATACCCCGCCGGGCGGCGGACCGCTTCAGACGGGCGGGCGGGTCAGGGCTGGATCAGGCCGCGGCGAACCGCGTAACGGACGAGCCCGGCAGTCTCGTGGATATCGGTCTTCTTCATGATCCGCGTCCGATGGGACTCGGCGGTCTTGAAGCTGATGCCGAGGAGCCGGGCGATCTCCTTCGTCGATTTACCCTCGGCGACCAGCTGCAGCACTTCGCGCTCGCGCGAGGTCAAGGGATCAGGCGGGAGCTCGGACTTCGCCAGGTAGGCCTCGACGACGGCGTGCGAGATGCCGGGGCTCAGGTACATCATGCCGCGCAGGACCTCGTTGATCGCGCGCACCAGATCGGCCGACGCCTGGGTCTTGACGACGTACCCCTTGATGCCGGCCCGCACCGCCTCCAGGACGTAGTGGTCGTCGGTGTGCATCGTCAATAAAATCGCCCGCGCGCGTGGGCAGACCTTGAGGATCTCGCGCGCGGCGTCGAGCCCGTTCAGGAGCGGCATCGAGAAGTCCAGGACCGCGACGTCGGGGCAGCGCTCGCGGGCCTCGCGCAGCGCCTCCTGGCCGTCGCCGGCCTCGGCGACGACCGCGTATCCTTCGCGCTCCAGCAGTGCCTTCAACCCCTGCCGGACGAT
>Ga0137396_10002504_pt1 | contig 10085 bp, 5 predicted proteins | sample czc16metaG_FD_108284 | JGI IMG/M metagenome (GOLD analysis project Ga0137396, IMG submission 108284) | Vadose zone soil microbial communities from Angelo Coast Range Reserve, California, USA - czcobulk3.16 metaG | ecosystem: Environmental > Terrestrial > Soil > Vadose zone | place: USA... | reverse complement strand
CATCAGCGCATACAATATACGAGACGATCCGGGAGGTTTCGCGCAGCCTGGCACGCCAGACTTCTGTGCTGCAGCTGATCACATGATCGCTGCCAACATAGCAACTGGCAAGGCAGCAGGCACCTGCGTCCTCACAGGCGTAAACGCCGGCGTCTTTGCAAACCACATGAAAGGCATGATCCGGAACAATGACAGTCGACGCTTCGACCTAGGCAATGGATTCTCCGACGCCCTCAACAATTTGATGGGTGGAACTGTGGTTGACAGAACCCTCGGTGGCATCGGTGTACTCGGCGGTATCGTCTTTACTGATCCCCCTGAGAGCCCAGTCAATGACTGGAGCTTCTACACCTTCGGCTACGGCTTGGGCGGTCCATTCCCAGACCATCTCTTCGATCTCTACTACAGCGGTGATGCATCAGACCTCTGTGGTGGTCCAAACAATCCAGAGCCAGACAATCCAACATTCGTATGCATGAAGAACTTTGACAATGCCGTGATACTAGCATCCAGCACTGCTGACGTTCCCACATTCAAATCTGCGACGCTCGCAGCGTTCAATGAGTACGGAAAAGCAGCTGCCGACCTTGCGACCTTCAGCGCGGGCGTCCGAACTGCCGCTCTGACATCAGTAGCAGGTCTCACCAACTCGCGCGGACTCGGATACTACAATGGCTACACCATAAATTACGCGCATAAAGATGCAAGCTACACTCCTGCCAATGCGAACTACGCGTTCGGCGGTGGACACGACGACACATTGCGATGGGGACAGGCACAGGACACGAAACAACTGAACATCTTCCACGCTTCAACAGTGTGGGAATTCCAGTTGATAGGCGAGATCTACGATACGATCTTCAGTGCCAGCCCGGTCCAGATCGCAAGCGTCTATGGGAACATGTGCGTCACAAACGCTAACTTCCCATGCACAACACCAGACACAACCAGCAACCCAGGCAATACTGTGTTCCACGTGCAATTGCGACAGAACCTCAGATGGCAAGACGGCGTGCAGGTCGATGCGAAAGATATCGCCTTCAGTCTTCTGTCTCTGAGAGACTTTGCGCCTACTGCGGGCGGTGCACTGCACTTCCTCAAATCAGTGAGAGTGTTCAGCAGCACACAGTTGGACGTCACATTCTCAGGACAAAGCATCTCGTTCCCGATTGACATGGAAGCCTTTGTGATTCCAAGACATGTTTGGGAATGCACAACTGACAATACATGCGCGGCATCAGTAGGAGCAAACCATGCAGACTATGTTGCAGCAGGAGTTTCTGAACCGTCAATAGCGAAACGATCCACCAGCTTCGACCCAGTAGCCAACGGAGCCCTCATCGGTTCTGGGCAATGGGTATGTGCCTCCGTCTTCGGGACGGACTTGGGCAAGGTCGGAACAGGTTGCACTCGTAACGCAGACGGTAGCAGAGGTGGACAAGCGATACCCGTAGGCGGCACAGCACTATTGGCAGCCTACGACTTCACAGGCAACGCTGGCAACACTGACCCGTTCCTGCAGTACATGCGCAGCTACAACGCAAACTGGGGCTCAGGCTCCGGTACAGCAGCGCAATCCGGTCAATACCAGGAATGGAGTTGGGCAGACCAGAACAATGATGGACAAGTAACCATCGCTGACGCGGTCGCTGTCGGTGCCTGCTGGCACGCAACAGGACCCAACACGAATTGCAACGCTGCAGCGTACAACTACTGGCTGAAGTCATCACTCCATTCGGGAAGCCCAGCGGAGATCAGTACTGAAACCGCCGTGGTACAGTCCCACATAGACGAAGGATGGCTTCTACCATTCGCATGGTCCAACACTGCGTTGGAAAACGTAGTACCATTCAGCCCATAGAAAACCCCAAGACCTAAAAACCCCCTCCTTTTCCTTTTTTATCTAGTATAGAGGACACTAAGAATGGGACTTCGAGGTTATCTGGTCAAGCGAACAATAAACACGATAATTCTTATACTCTTTGTAATCGTCCTCAACTTTATCATTTTCGAAGTGATGCCAGGACAAAATGGATCGATTCAGGCTCTCGCACAGAATCCCAAGATTCCAGCAGAAGCGAGACGACAATTCGTACTCGATGAGGAAACAAGGCTTGGACTAATATGCGGAGTAGACTCCAGCGGAAACGGGATACCTTGTCCAATATGGACAAAGTTCGAAAGGTATTTTGTGGCGATGGTGACGTTTAATTTTGGTACCTCTTTCCAGAGCGGAAACACTGTTACTCATGACATCCTTCAATCAGGAAGACTCGTCAATACACTACTGCTACTCGGAGTATCGTCGGTTATTTCTATCATCGCAGGAGTCTTCTTGGGTACTCTAGCAGCGAAAAAACGCGGGAGCATATTTGACAGTGCATGGGTCACAGCCTCCTTAACCACTTTTTCTCTACCGACCTTCTGGATGGGGTTGGTGTTGATCCTCATCTTCTCCTTCTGGCTTCATTGGTTTCCGCCGGCCGGAGTGACTCCTTCGGAATGGATCGATCCCTCAAGAGCTCCGCCTAATCTTTTGGCGGAACTTCCTGCAAGACTGCAGCACCTCTTCTTACCGGCCATGACATTGACATTATTCTTCTACGGTGGATACTTGCTCCTAGCTAGGGCGACGGTCATGGAAGCCCTCAGCGAGGACTACATCACAACCGCTCGGGCGAAAGGTCTGCCCGAACGTACCGTGCTCTACAAACACGCTTTGAAGAACGCTTCACTGCCCCTAGTGACAGCCGCAGCACTGCAATTCGGTTTCCTATTGAGCGGTGCCATAATCACTGAAACCGTATTCTCTTGGGACGGTCTGGGATTGTGGCTCTTCAATGCGATTACATGGAAAGATGGTCCAGTGCTCCAGGCGATGTTCTTCATAATAGCATTGTGCGTGATCATAGCTAACTTCGCCTCGGACATACTCTACGGTCTGTTAGACCCACGCATCAAGTACGAGTGACGCAAGCGATTGACTGACTGGAAAGTGATGGCAAAACGCATCACTGGCTTCCTTAGGACGCTATTCAAATCCAAGATGGCGATAGTCGGACTAATAATTCTCGTTGTCTACGGATTCCTAGCCGTAGCTGCACCACTTGTAACCCCTTACGACCCACAACACACGATCGTAGCTGGCTCCTACGCTCCTCCTTCATGGTACAGATATCTAAGCGAGGGTGCATCCCTGAGCCAGAATCAAGTCCTAGAATCTCATCCAGGTTTCCCGACCGACCCGGTTCAAGGGGGCTGGCAGTACACTCTAGATCCACACGTGACCATTGCTTATGACAGTGTGGTCTCGTTAAGCCCAGGATCGGGGAGCGAGAGGATTACTCTGGACCGAAGCAATGGGGCCACAACAGGATCCTTCAGCGCTACCTTCATGAAGATATTCGACTGGCCCTATACGGGCCCTCCAGCAAGATTATCTGGGATTGCCGCAGTATACACACCTAACGCTTCATCTCTCGAGCCAGTCCGGGCCACAGTCTTCATTGAGAGAATTGACGACCACAAAATATTCAACCTCACAGACAACACACCATCGAACTCCACTGCCGATATTACCAGCCTAAGCTGGTCAAGCTATCCCCTCACCACGAACGCTTGGCAATTGCCCATTAGCATCGACTCACTCGACTCATCCATGAGACAGATCGTCAAGGTTCCCGATGCCGACCCGGCCTCCCTAATTTTCAGCTCCAAAGAGCAATACGCTTACGGAATAACGGTCAGCCTCACTAGCAGCTCTAGCTCAACAGCTCCCCTGACCGTCTATTTGGATGATATGAACCTGAGACTATACGGCAGCTCTTGGGGTCTGCTCGGCACTGATCTTTACGGTTTCGACATTTGGAGCCAGCTCATATACGGGGCCAGAATATCTCTCATGGTGGGCCTACTATCCGCAGTCATTGGCATAGTTCTTGGACTGGCCGTGGGGTTGATGGCAGGATATCTTGGAAAGGTAGTAGACGAAGTCTTGATGAGGTTTACGGACATGTTACTCGTTATCCCCGGGCTCCCCCTCTTGATCGTCCTAGTCGCCGTCATCGGAAATAGCCTCGGACCGAACAGACTATTCGTGCTCATACTCATAATCGGTTTCCTCGGATGGATGGGCTTTGCAAGAGTCGTTAGAGCCCAAGTCCTCTCTCTCCGAGAAAGACCATTCGTAGAGGCGGCTAAGGCAGCAGGTGCAGGTGCTGGACACATAACATCGAGACACATCATTCCCAACATCGTCGGGCTAATTTACGTCAACCTGGCATTGGCCGTACCAGGCGCGATCCTAACCGAAGCCGCTCTGAGCTTTCTAGGGTTGGGAGACGTGTCAGTCTTGTCCTGGGGAAGAATGCTTAATCTCGTCGAGGAAAATGGAGCCCAGCAAATCTGGTGGTGGGTACTACCGCCTGGAATCTCTATAGCCCTAGTCTCACTCGCGTTTGTAATGATCGGCTTCTCCCTAGACACGCTCTTTAACCCACGCCTAAGGCAGCGAAGGTGACGCCGGAAGGAACTTCAAACTCCTACTGGATCAAATACATTTTCGGACAATGTGTTAAACGGAACAGAAGCTCACCGTGACCTTGAACCTAAGAATACTAATCCCCTATGGGGCCCCGCTTCTACTTTTGGCGATGATATTGTCAGGGCCTATTACGACTGCATCTGGCGACTATGCGATCCAAGTGACAGGCACGACGATTCCCGTGCATATTTCGGGTGCCTTGCTTCAAGCTTTGCCTAATCCTCCAGCTGTGAACAGTTCTTCATCCTTTGGCCAGTTTCCAGTCTTCAAGATCCACATCGAAGACGGAAACTCCTCCATCCTCTCGAACTTTCTCAACAAGGCTCTAAAGGAAAAGAGCCCTGCGGCCTCTGCGACGCATGTCACGCTTGATGGCAGTTCGAACGGAACGATCTACCGTTACGACCTAGGTTTCAATGTCGTAGGATCATCTTCTGAAAAGGGAGACGCGGAAATTTTTGATTTGGCTTGGCGATCGTTCAGCATTGGGGACGATATTAAGGCGGGAAATTTCAGCATCAACACTCTGGTCAAGAGTTATCTTGAGAGTAAGATCGTTCTTTTTGCCCAACTAGAACCTACCTCACCGCCTCCCCTTCAGCGAGTGAGGAGATGGTATCTGAATGCTCACTTGATAGATAGGTCGGAAGTTGGGGCTCTCACCGACAATCTGACCGTGTTTAATTTCGCCTCGCTGAGTACCCCATTGACTGCCTGGATCGCTAGCTACGATATCGGGAACTCTAGATTCCTGTATAAAGCAGATACTGGGTTCAACCTCACGTTCCACGAACAATTCAACGAAGCGGGAGAAATAGGAAATCTACTTTGGAATGCCGTATACAAGTTGAAAGCAGTAATTGAGGCGCCATGGGGATCCGTAGCATCGAAGGATAGTTTGATTCTAGAATCGAAGGCCAATTGGAGCACTTGGGTTATGATGGGATTGATCATAACGAGCTCAGGACTTCTTGGCGGCACTTTCCTATTCGAAAGAAGAGTACGGGACCCTCAGAAAAGTCTAAAGTCTCGAAAAACGAAAAGATAGGCGAGCAACAAAGCGCGTAACCTGTGTAGAGTTCCACGGGTTGAACGGGCATTCCGCCTATCTCCACGGGTATACGACGACGCTCCGATTTGACAACTCTTATATTATGAGGGTCAGAGTTCTGTTTCGGAAGTAATCTGAAGTGGAAAACAAAATGCTAACAAAAGCTACAATGCTAATCGCAATGTTCATAATGGCAGTCCCCCTCATCCCAGTGAACGCGGCTACACCTGCGATAGTTTCGACCTCACCAATAACCGGTGACTTCGGTTCCGCCTTTACCAGCACGGTCAGCACTAGCGGAGCAGCGAACCTTGCAGGCTACGATATCAGCGTGAGAGTCAATCCAGACGTGATTACCTTGACAGGCGCAACGCTAAGCGGTACGGCTTTTGACCCGGCTGTCCAGAACGTACTAATCCTACGTTCGGACGTCATCCCAGAGATAGGCTTGGTCCGATTCGCCGTGGCCATTTTGGGAGGCGTAACAGTCGGTCCAAGCGCCGCACTCGTCAAGATTAGCGGCCAAGTAAACGACCCTACGTCTACAACTGTTGCAACCGCATCCGAGTATCCGTCGTCCGTTAGCTTCTCATCGTGTACTCTTGCAGGTCTAGTGAACGGCAACGTTGTCATTATTCCAAGCACATGCATAGGAACTAGCTACATGCCTCCAGCCAATGTTGCTCTACAGAATGTTGGTTGCCGTGCAGTCAACGATGGATTCAACACCCAAGCGAAGGGGCTAACAGATGGACTGTTCTGCAGAATCACCAACACTGGCACTAGCTCGATCACCGCAGGCGCCCTATTCTCCTACAGGAGCGTTGGAGGAGTCACTGGCTCAGTGAATGGTGGCTTGCTAACTTTGGCACCCGGACAGTTCGGCCAAATCGATGGAACCCTCACAGTACCAAACGCGAACGACATCTTCATAGTCACGGGCACTCCAGGCCGAGTGATAATGCTCGCAGACGGTTCACAACTACTCGCACTCGGTAGCTCTAGCACATTCAAAGTAGTCGTCAACGTACCATAAGCCTAAGACCAGAGCGTCCAAGGCGCTAAACTCCCTATTTCTTTTCTTTCTCCAGTACTTAGTCTATTCGATCTAGTGATTGCTAAGCAGTAGGTTCTTATCTTTTCCACATGATCGAGAATCCTTGACAAGCGGCTCCGTCAATCTGACTATATCCAAAAACTTACGCGGCAATCGTGAAGTAACGTCATCCGACAAAAGCTTTTAAGCGCTTAACAGGTTAAGACCGTCTAATTCGGACCTTAGAGGTAATTGATTGAATCTCAAGCGAGTAAACTCTACTCTACTCATTACACTCACGTTGCTCGGAACGGTACTTGCAATGTTCGGGACTTTACCCAACACCCCGATCGTCCCTGAGGCGCGCGCCGCTCCACCCAATAATCCTGCCATTTTGGGATTGTTCAGTGAATTGAAAAAGTCCAATGTTGTGGTGGACCCAAACATTAGACCCGGCGGTTCTGGCGGGTCGATATTCAAGCTTGACGTTAACATTACCGACGCCGGACTAATCAAAGGATTTGATATCAACATAACGTGGGCATCAACAGTGTTACAAGTTAAGAACTCCACCTTCACCGGTACCGGATGTCCATCGGCTCAAGGATGCCTGTTCTCGACCGTGTCAACGACTCGTTCTAACACGACGGCAGCGGGTTTCCTCCGATTAGCTGTAGTGGATACCGACTCTGGCACGCCGTTTGTGAATGGCAATGGTATCCTGTTCCGGATCAGCTTTAACACGCTGTTGCAATCGGCGACGGTGATTCACATTGACAAGAAATCTCTAATCCAAAACCCAGGCAGTGTCCCTTACAAGCCTGTTGATGGATTTTACGATAGTAGGGCGGCTCCCGCTAATTTCCCGCTTTCCGTCAGCCCGACGATCGTCACGATCAATAGACCGGTGAGTGCTACTGGTCCGTCCTCCAAGGCAACTGGAACTTCGACAATATCCATATCGACGGCGCCCACAGGACTTGCAAGCTTGATTCTTCTCCAGGCACTTGGCTTGCCCTTCAATTCGACAGCTTCGTTTGTCCCTTCATCATGTCCCAGTGCCTTAGTATGCAGTTCAACTCTTACATTGACGATCAATGGGGGACCCAAGGGCGGTCCAGCAACCACACCTTCAGGAACTTACAGTTTAGCAATAATCGGAAACACCACAGCAACGGGCGTCAGTGGAAACTTTGTGAAATCTGTCTGGTTGAAGCTCGTCATAAACCCCCCACCCGCACCCGTATTCAATTTCAGCGCGTCGGCGAAAACCTACGCTCAAGAAGCAGGAAACCAGACATTCCTAACACTGAATGCCACACTAATTAGCGGTACAAACGACTCGATTGCCTTCGGGACCAACTGCTTCCCCAACTTCGCCAGTTCCATATGCACTGTCGTACCGCAGACCGGAGGCCTGGTAACCAAGCCTGGTTTCCTCGCAATCCTTAATGTGACGACATCAGCTTCAGCCACTAGGCCTGGAACCTACAAGTTCAACGCGACCGCGACGTCTCAAGGAACTTATTCTGAGATCCTTATCGCAAAGAACTTCACGATCACCGTCACAGTGTTGAAAACACATGACTTGGCGGTCCAAGCATTTGCCGCCTCTAGAAACTTTGCGTATGCTGGTGTCACTCTAGGCTCACCGCTCAAGCTTAACGTGACAGTAGCGAATCTCGGCACCGTCACAGAAACATCTTTCGTGGTGAACTCGACCGCCCGGGTTGTCCTGCTCAACAACGACTGCCGGCTCGCTTTCGTAGACGCTAACAACAACCAGATCTATGATAGCGGCGAAACCGTGATCTTGGACTCTGATTGTAACGGTCTGTTCGGCTCAGGGCTCCTCGATTTCAGGATCAAGTACGTGGACACCAACGGCAACAACGTGTGGGATTCAGGAGAGACTGTGATACTGGACGCCGACTCAAGTGGCACATATAACCCGAGCATAACCGACACTGTGATTGCAGGTTCTCCCACATTCGGAAGATCACTGACACTAGACACGTCACTCAGGTTCGTCGATTCAAACGCCAATGGTGTGTGGAATACGGGAGAACCTGTAGTGCAGGATTCTAACGGTGATGGCAAATACAGCTTTGGCAAATTCCACAACGACACATTAGTCTCAGGCACGGCCCCTCTGAACAATACGGCTGTGGCACTGGACACGTTGATCAAGTTCGCTGATACAAACAATAATCAAGGCTGGGACTCGGGAGAACCTGTGGTCTACGATATTAACAACAACAACGTTTACGATCCGGACTTCGTCATAGGGGGAACAGCGCCCGCAAGTGGAACAGCAGTCAAACTCAGTTTGAAGCTAGAGTTCGTCGACGTAAACACTAACGGCGCATGGGACCTAGGCGAAACAGTATTCAACGATGCGAACGGTAACCACGTCTTTGATACCGGGGAGGCAATCATCGTAGGCACCGCCCCCGCCGCTGAAACGGTCCTAACTGTCACCGCTCCTCCTCCACTGGCCACTGCCCTAAGTCCTCAACACCTGAGCTACGTTGACTCGAACCTGAACCAGGTTTGGGACTCAGGTGAAAGTATCGTTTGGGACAACGGCACTAATACGAACACCAAGAACGGATTGTACGATACTGGCGAGACCGTAGCAGTTGGCAGCACACCGTCGGGTGGCCTACTCTTGGCCAGTACGACCGCGACTCTCGCGCCTAATACGAGCACAATTGTCACGCTCAGCTGGGATGCAAGCACCCTACAAAGAGGCAAGTATATCATCGGTGCGGCAGTAACCCCCGTTAGCGGTGAACTGAACACTGGCAACAATGTGGTATTGTTCCTTGCGTTTACTCAGAAATTCAGGGGCGACCTCGACGGTAACTGCGTTGTCAACATCTTGGATGTGGGGGCAGTCAACACGGTCTTCGGGCAAAACCTCGGAGGAAGCCGATACAATCCAGTCGCTGACCAGAACAATGACGCAAGGATCAACATACTCGACGTAACCCTCGTCAACGCAGGCTTCGGAACTCACTGCTAAAGTCAAGACTCTTCCAAACCCTAAAAGGGGTTTTTCGGTACCCCTTCATACCTTCGCCTTACTCTACGGCAAGAGATGCCAAGACTAATTTGTCATGAAATTTTGCCCTAAAGTGTAGAAGTCACGGCAGCCTTAATGCAAGCTTTGGAAGAATCAAGACGAAGAACAGTATTATCGCCAGGACTGCCCCGAAAGCTAGTAGTTGAGCCCCAACTCTTCGCGCAAAGTTGTAGTCGCCAAGCTGCAAGGAGGTTCCCATCCTACGACTGAGGTAAAGCCCGAGCCCTCCCAATAATCCCAGAAAAGTTATCAGAAACCATACGAGACCATGAAGAGCACCGACAATAACTATTACCAGGCTCACAAACACAACAAGCATTCCAGCCAAGGTAGAGAGCAACCCAGAGATTGAATCAACAACTGCTCT
>Ga0137396_10002503_pt1 | contig 10086 bp, 9 predicted proteins | sample czc16metaG_FD_108284 | JGI IMG/M metagenome (GOLD analysis project Ga0137396, IMG submission 108284) | Vadose zone soil microbial communities from Angelo Coast Range Reserve, California, USA - czcobulk3.16 metaG | ecosystem: Environmental > Terrestrial > Soil > Vadose zone | place: USA... | reverse complement strand
CGGTGGAACGTGGCGGTATGTCAGCAAGGACCCGAGCGGCAATGAATTTGGATTCTACGGCGTCAATCACGAAGTCACAGCGCCCGAGCGGATCATCAGCACCTTCGAGTATGAAGGGCTACCAGAGAAGGGACACGTAGTGCTGCAAACGACAAGGTTCGAGGCACTACCCGGCGAAAGAAGCAGGATAACCACTCAAGCACTTTTCCAATCTGTTGCAGACCGGGACGGAATGCTTCAGAGCGGAATGGAAAGAGGAGTCAACAACTCGATGGAACGTCTCGAAGAACTCCTGAGAACTCAGAAACAACTAGCATCACCGGCCGTCTAGGGAAGAAACCTCACCAAAGGAACCCTGAGAGAGGAGAAGACGAGTACCGCAAATCCTCTCGGCTTTTCTCTTTGGCGCTCTCCCCTTCTCATTTTTTCTTCCTACCGAGAAGCGAATGTTAGAAACATTGTTGTCGTCCTGAAAAACGCGATTTAGGTGATGGACTACTGGCATTGTTCTTACAGGAGACTAAGACTTAAAAGAACCACGGCTTCGTTTCGCGAAACACTAGCTGGTAGGGTTGATTCTTGAGTGAGACCCAAAAACTTCTGATGCTGCCAGGTCCCACCAATGTTCCGCCTCGGGTAATGAGGGCGATGTTGAAGCCGCTCATCGGTCATAGGGGTCCCGAGTTCAAGGAGCTGTTCAACAAGCTTCTGGGAAAGACCAAGAAGGTCTTCGAGACGAAAGGTGACATGTTCATTCTCACATCCTCGGGCACCGGAGCAACTGAAGCCGCACTACAAAACATAACAGATGATGGCGACAAGATCATTGTTAACGTAAACGGGTTCTTTAGCGAACGGCTGGGCGAGGCCATCAAAGCTTACGGAGGAAAACCTGTCGTTCTGGCTTCAGAATGGAGTAAAGCTCCCAAAGTCGAGGATTTCCAGAGGATTGTAAAGGCGAACCCTGACGCGAAGGCGCTTGCTGTAGTTTACAATGAGACTTCTACTGGGGTAACTGTCAGGGCGCTTGAGCGACTTGGAGAGATGTGCGCTGACCATGACATGCTCTTGATGGTGGACGCTATCTCGATTCTGGGCGGCGATAAGCTGCCAGTGGATGATTGGAATGTGGATATTTGCGTGACTGCGAGCCAGAAGTGTTTGATGACCCCGCCGGGATTGGCCTTCATCTCTGTCAGCGACAAGGCGTGGACGAAGATCAAGTCGAAGAAAGTCAATCGCTCTTATTACCTCGACCTACTAATGTATCAGAAATACATTCAGGACGGCTACACTCCCTTCACTCCGGCCGTCACCCTTCTGTACGCCTTGAACGAGGCTTGCGACATGATCCTCGAAGAGGGGTTACCCTCTCGTTATGAACGGCACAGGATATGTGCAGAGGCGGTCTACAATGGAATGGAAGCCATGGGACTCGGACTGTACGCGGAGAAGGAATCCCGGTCTCACACGGTTGTTGGTGTAAACAGCCCGATGGGAATGGATGAGGGAAAAGTGAGAGAACTCATAAGAACGAAGTATGGAATAGACTTCGGCGGAAGCCTCGGGAAAGCGAAAGGAAAAATGTTCAGAGTTGGAATAATGGGCAACGTCGGATCAGCCGACATAATGACAACAGTCGGCGCCATAGGATCCGCAACATCAGAACTAGGTTTCAAAGCTAAGGTTGACGAAGGATTACAAGCAGCGAGAGAAACCCTATCAAGACTACCCGGAAAGGTGAACTAAGAACCATGGCAGTCAAACCAGGAGACTTCCTCCTAGTCAACTACACCCTGAAAGTGAAAGAGAGCGGAGAAACAGTTGACACCACCTTCGACTCCGTGGCCAAAGAATCCCACATCCACCGAGAAGACTCAACTTTCGGTCCAAAATTCATCATCCTAGGAGAAGGATGGCTACCTAAAGGGCTGGAAGAGTCCCTTGTTGGCTTAGACCCTGGGACAAACAAGACCGTTGAGCTGACCCCTGAGAAGGGCTTTGGCAATCGAGATCCACAAAAAATGAGGTTAGTCCCGCTACGACGATTCAGGGACAAGGAATACCCAACTCCGGGCCAGCAAGTGGAGTTTGATGGAAGGCCGGCCGTTGTTCGTGCCGTAGGCGCAGGACGAGTCCAGGTCGACTACAACCACCCACTTGCAGGACGAACGTTGGTATACGATGTCTCCATCGACAAGGTCCTAGATAACGAGAACGAGAAGATACTCAATCTAATCGCTCTGAGAATCCCTGAGGTCCCGAAGGAGAAATTCGCTCTGAAGAAGCATCAAAGCGATCTCACGATCGAGGTGCCGGAGGAAGCGTTCTACCTCAGCGGACTACAGGTGGCCAAGAAAGCTGTGACATCTGACCTGCAGAAATTCTTCCCCGACATAGATACTGTCGCCTTCCAAGAAGTCTTCAAGAGATCCGCACCAAAACCAGAACTGCCAGCAACTACCAAAAAACCAGCGGAGATTACTCCGGAGAAGGAAGAGAAGCTAGAAGCAACCCCAGAGCCAGCGGCTAAGAAACCGAGATCCCCGGCGAAGAAGAAAGAAGCGGCTCCAAGGAAACCTACTACCAGCACTTCTCGCAAGCGAGCCAAGATGGGATCAGAAAACCAGAGATAGACAAGTTCAACCCGTAGTCCCACATGGACCACCTAGGGAACAACCGCCCAGCCCCTTAGGAATCGAAACATGAACGGCGAGAACACAAAGGAGCTAGGACTTGCGGCAGTCGCGATAGGGGTTTTTCTTCTAGGACTGTCAACCATCCTAGCCTACCTCTTTCCGAGTTCGGCCGTGACTGGAACTGACCTACCCACCCTACTTACATCGGTCTGGCAAAGACTCGTTTACGTTATCGCCGCCGCAATAATCGGAGTATTGACAATTCTCGCGGGAACAATTCTATGCGGGTTCGGACGACTAATCGAAGAGATCTCCTACCTCCAATACTTAGGAGAATCAGACAAACCTGAGAAGACACCATGACGACAGAGTCTCAGATGAATCGCTAAGAGTGGATACGGAGAAGTGCGACTAGGATGAAGAAGGTCTCTGTCACAAACGGTTCCCCCTATCTAATCCGCTCGAGGGAAGAGGTAGTCAAAGACCTGAGGTCTCAGGCAAGCAAAGGACGGACGATAAGAGATACCGAATACGATTCCGACGAGGTAGACGAAGCGGAGGACAAAGAGCGGAAATGGAATGAGTACAACCTCGAACTCCTCAAACGCTCATTCAGCGACGCATCAATAGCGAACGAATACTCAGTAATTCCTTGGACGCATGCGGATCGTGATTCTGCTTTTTCCAAGTTGAATGCACACGAAGCTAGAATGGCTCGTAGAGTCAGCTTTCTTGAATCGTTGTTGCAGAGGATGAAGCTAATACCAGAGCTCGACAGCGAGCCCCCAGTGATAATTTCTTCTAGAGTGCCACACACATTCTCCAGCGAAAGAAAGGTATTCGTAATTCACGGTCACGACAAAGGCGCAACCGACGCAGTTACACTGTTCGTAAGAAACTTGGGACTCTCCGCAATAATACTTCAAAACAAACCGAACGAGGGAATGACCCTAGACTCCAAATTGGAGGCTTATTCACATGTTGACTTTGCAATCACAATCCTTACTCCTGATGACAGCGGGAATCCCCGTCCAAACGTAGCACTAGAGTGGGGCTGGTTCCGAAGGACAATCGGAAAGGAGAGAGTTTGCGTTCTATACAAGGAAGGAACAATTATCCCATCTGACATGAGCGGGGTTGGTCGCATTCTAATGGATCTACACGACGGTTGGCAACAAAAGGTGGTTAGAGAAATCAAAGCTGCAAGAATCGAAATTGACCCGGAGTGGTATCTGAAGGGTTAGCTGCTCTTGACTTGAACGAGCACTTGCGCTCAAGGTAATGCCTCTCGCAGAACCGCATCAGACAACCTCTACAGCGAGATAGAATTCCAAGCGACTCGCACCCTTTGATATAACAATGGGATTCCATAGATCAGGTGAGGCGTGGGCACTGTTTAAGCAAGAGACGGGAAACTGGTCGCATCGACATCCTCTCCGGGGGACGCTCCTGGGCATATAGGTCAGGGCTTTTTCTGGATTCTGACTGTGACGCCCAATACTTCTTCGACAAATTTTCGGAATCCACCGTAATATGCAGCTCCCCACAGTGGAGTCTTCTTGTAATAGTAGATCTGACGGTCAACGGTCGACACTAGGACGGGGAACTCGAACGCTGCCCAGTGTCTCGGGGAACGGTTCCCGCCAATCCATTTCTTGATTTCTTCGGGAAACCCCTCCGAGACAATTGTAGGAACGGAAAGGAGACTGCCTCCAAAGCCACGAGGGAGCAAAGAGTCTCTATTGTCGAGGCAATATTTCATCGCGCGGGATGAAAAGTCCTTCACCAAGTCTGGCGTTGTCACGTTGTCGATCGAAGTAACAGGAACGATGCGGGTCATCTTGCCGAACTTGCTAGCCTCATAAGCACTTGTAACCGCGACAATTTCGAGCAGATAAGGGTCCAATCGCACCCCTCTATTCACAGAGAACCCGAGCACCGAGAATCCTGCCGAAAGCTCATTCAGAAACAAATCGAACTTTCCCAAGTTCCGATCACCTGAGCCAACGATTACTCTGTACTCTAAAAATGAGTTGCTATGCTCCATTCACTTGTTTGTGGGCGAAGTGTATTGCTAATGGTTCCTCTCTGGAGTCGATTCTTCCGAAACCAATCTAGCCATCTGAGGATGATGTATCTTGGGTTTGTCTTGGTTGGTGGAAGGATTCTTCGTGATGACCGACGAAGTAGTTGATCAGCGTTCGCAAGAATGAATCGAGTGATTGATAGTTTACAACGAACATGTTCAGATGACTCAACCGGTGTAAACCTGTCGGCTCCGGAAGATCGAAGTCTATTTGCAAGTACCGGTTCAGTGGAAAACTGTAGATTAGATATGGTACGACAGAGGACTTGGCGTTCGCTGCCGCTTCTATCTTGGAATCTGCGGCGTCAAACTCGACAAGGTGAAGGTTCGCCGCCGTCACAACTAGAGGTATGTGAATGGAATTGGCAGCCAAGACAGAATAGAGAGCATCCTCTCTAACAAGATCCTGATCATAGCGACGGCTTTCGGCGATTACTGATTTGACTGAGAACGCGGCCTCCCTGCGGGCGTCGTAGACCGCGTCCCTTCCCTGTCGTCCGAATTCAATCGTTGTGGGATCAGTCGCGTCATCCCTCAGTTCCCGTCCTATAGTGCAGATATGGACATCTGGACCGGGCCACTTGGAAAACTGAATCTCGCCATAATCAGAGACGACAAACGGTTTCGAGTCTAATCGGCTTACTTGATTGAATCGGACAACAGTCTTGCCCATCTCGGGCAGGAAAAACCAGTCTTCCGAGGATCGTTGCTTGGACTGGGTATGAAGAACCAGCTCATAATCCGTTTCTCGATGGTGACGTCTAGCCAGTACGTCCACTGAGCTCTCGTAAACGTAGGTTTGCGGTCCCAGTGCGTAGCCAAGTGTGATCGGATATTCTTCCTCGACATGGAACCCTGCGTGCTTGATCACTGACGCAGAGTACCTTTGGAGGAAATACCCGTGGGCCTCGACCTTCCGAACTAGATTCTTTTCCTGTTGAGGATGGCCAGCGGCAGGGCTTGGGACATTGATCGTCTCGGTGCCGGGACTTTGGTTCAAGTCACGCGGCTGCATGAAGACTGAGACCTTAGAGGTTAGCCTATATCAATATCGCGAGATCATCTTGCAGATGCAGAAGTGTAGCGGTTTCTACTTGAGCACGAGGTAGATTTTGCCCTCGCCAGGATTCCTTCTCGTTCGTTTGGCGATTGATTAGGAGGCTTTGACAGAGCTGATTGGCCCGGGAGGAGTGTCTGGTTACATGAGAATTGAATACGAAGCTCACGGGCCAGAAATGGAACGAACCTGAATACCAAGGTAATCGCCATACTCCTAGGTGTAATTGCGATAGGGGCAATTGCGTTCTTCTCAACCGGATCACCCAGCACTCAGCAAACCTCTACGTCCTCTTGCGCTACTGAAACCGCGAGCCTTCTGGCTGGAGGTTTCACACAGAGCCAAAGCATACCGGATGCCTACACAGTCACAGTGCGCAACTCACAAACACAGACGGTTATACTGGCGTCTTACGCTCTCGGAGCACGGTCGCATAGTATCAACGTAGCAATCGCGGCAGGACAAGACGGAGCCTTCACGACAGTCCAAGATCCGGCCTCGGAAACCGAGATTCCAGTAAGGACATCCTGCGGAAACCAGATCATGACCGCATGGGCTAACCCAGAGACCCATACAGAAGACATCGGCCCGACTTCCGTTGCATTCGAAGACTCCACACACGTAGCTGTCGATCTTCAGAACAATGGCACCGGAACTGCAGCACTAGTAACTTACTCAGTTTCAGACTCAAGCGGTAATACTTACACGCTTGCAAGCTGGAGCGGTCCGTCGCTAGCACCGAACGGCGTTGTGACAACAACATTCAACATCGGTCCGAGCTGCTCGCGGTGCACACTCCATGGTTCAGCATTCACCTTCACAAGCGGACAACAGTACACAATACAAGTCGTAACGGGACGCGGTAACGTCTTCACATTCACGGTAACCCTGGGTTCGGGTCACCACTACGCGATCGTCCTTCAAATTGGATTCGGGAGCACTGCTCACTAGTCGGAACTCGCTACTCGTGGGCGAAGTAGAGTGCTAGTGGTTCTTCATTGGAGTCGTTTAGCCTTGGAGTCCTCGGTTTTTCTTGTCCGTAAGAGCTAGGCGGCCGAGAATACCCAGCGACACAGCGGTACCCATGACGCCCACCGCAAGGTAAGCATTGACATACTCAGAAGGCGGATGCTCCGCAGTATGGCTGACCCCCGAAGGTATCAACCAATAACCAACATACCCTAACCCAAGAATCAGGACGCCGAAGATGAACAGGCCTGCTATAGAAGCCAAATAAGCCCATTTTCTGGGAGTCATGGTTTTTCTTCCTTTCGTACTTCCCTAACGAGTCGGCTTCCTCTTAGCCTTGCCTATTTGTGGGCGAAGTAGACAGTAAGCGGCTCTTCCTTGGAGTCGATTCTTCCGAAGCCGAATCTGACCATTTGGATGATACTTCCCACATGCTCCCCGAGCAGGTTTGTCTCTCCGAACCCTTTGGTCCTAGTCGCATCCGGCATAACCACTTCACAGGAAATGTGCTGATCATCGGGAACCCATTGTATCAAAGGCGCTTTGAGTTCTCGAGCTTTCGCGTACTCTTGGCTGTGAAAAGTTGCCTTGACCAGATCCGGTTTCGTTGAATGAATCTCCACGTTGAACAGTTCCATAAGCCTCACGACCTTCGCCTTCTCGAACACCTGAAGATCGGTCCCTGCTAGCCAGATGCGTGCGATACCATTGCGGGGTGCTACTTTCAAAGTGCGGTTTCCGAGCTCTGGAAGTTCTGGGTGGAGAGGCAGATGGGCTTCGAACGGTTGTGAGACATGGTCCACATCCATCGGAACGGGATTTGGAATGAAGTTGTATCTGTGAGCTAGCTTGTCGATTTCCTTGCGATTAGTAGCGTTGATGTTGTCCCAGCTAAGTGTCGCGTCTACCGGACTAGCGCCCATCTCGTGAACGATCTTTCGCAACGCGCTAGGCGAATATCCTCTCCTCCTAAGCGACGCTATAGTCGGTATTCTGGGATCGTCGAAGCCATCAACCAATCCTTCTTCAAGCTCTTTCACCATCTCTGACTTGCTGAGCTTGAACCCGATCATCTTCAACCGGCCATATTCAAGAGAGTCAGGGTAGGACCAGCCCATGTGGTTGTAGAGGAAGGTCTGTCTGACCGCGTTGGTCAAATGCTCCTTCCCTCGAATAATGTGGGTAATACCCATCAGATGATCGTCTACTGCAGCAGAGAAATTGTATAGAGGCCAAACCCGATACTTGGACCTCACCCGCGGATGCGGATACTTTTCAGGATCAATTATTCGGAACGCGGGCCAGTCTCTAACAGCTGGATTCGGGTGAGTCGTCTCCGTCTTGACACGAACAACAGCCTCTCCCTCTTTCAGCCCTCCATTGAGCATCTTGTGCCACAGCTCGAGATTCTCAGCAGGACTTCTCGATCTGTGTGGACAGGCTCGGCCTGATTCGATTATCGTCTTGAACTGGTCTTGTTCACATGTGCAGACGAACGCGAATCCTTGTCCGAGCGCTTTCTCCGCGTACTCGTAGTAGGTTGGGACTCTGTCGCTCATGATGTACTCCTCGTCCCACTGGCAACCCAGCCACTTCACATCCTTCTCGATCTGCCCATAATACTCCAGAACTGACTTCTTCAGTCGCGGGTCTGTATCTTCAAAGCGGAGGATGAATTTGCCCTTGTACATCCTCGCATAATCATGACAAAGAAACACAGCACGAAGAGATCCGATATGGAGAACAAAATCAGGATTGGGCGCGAACCGGGTTACGATCTGGGAGTATTTGTCCGCGTTTGGAAGAGGAGCCAGAACCTTAGCATCAGTCGGTCCAGCAACTGGTCCTTTCTGCGATGACATTCGAGTCTCTCGGTCTCACCACTAAAACCGATTGGGTGGTTAGAAAAGGTGCTTGTCGATGATCTCGGCTGGTCCACCTGGATCCGAGACGAGGATATTGTCTGTAATCTTGCTGAGACTCCTTCGAACCGACTGGGCAGCATCTCGTGTGGTGTTGACAAACACCGAAGGACCAGTGTCCAGAGAGAACCATGCTGGCAACTCCTCTTCCGTACGAAGCCTTCTTACTTCTCTAATGATCTCGATAGAGAGTGGGCTGAGAAGAATCAATCCCTCTCTACCAGTCATCGTGACCGCGTGCAGGTTGAGTGTATCTTCCTCGGCTAACTGTCCAATCGCCTCCACGTCCTTTCGTGAGATAGCTCGTTTCATACGTGGAAGAATACTTCGAAGGTAGGCGAGCCTTGGCTTGAAGAATGGAGACTTCACAGCGTCAGCATGAGCCCTATCCGTCTTGATCTCCGATTCTATCGGAATGATTATCGTTCTTAGTTTGATTGAGCTGGCAGATGCAAGCTCTTCGGCATAAGAGTGACCGTTTTTGTTCGCGTACCAGATAGAGAAGGCCCCGACCAAGCTGCGTGAAGCAGAACCAGCACCCAATCTAACAACTTCAGACAACTCAGGCGTGTTAATGTCCAGCTCCAACGCTCTTGCGGTTGCAAGTCCTAGTGCTGCGAATCCTGAGGAGGAGAAGCCCAGGCCCTTACCCTTGACATCAGGGTTCCTGGATTCTATTCTTGCCTTCAGGGACCCCTGACCAGACAAATGTCGTAGATGGTTGACGACCGCTAAGACTCTGTCCTGTTCTTTTCGGGATGGCGACTTGCCGTTTATTCTGAAACGATCAGCGGCGAACTCTCGGTTGAACGCTACCGTCGTGACGGTTGGGAGTGCTTTCATGTTGACGGATATGCTGTCGTGGAATGGTAGCCGCAGTTTTTCATTCCGTAGACCGTGGTATTTCACGAGCCCTTGAATTGCGTAGGCTCGCGCGGACGCCTTCAACTTCCTATCCAATAACGCCTGTCGTTCGAGCGACCTTCTCCGCAGCCGCCATCGCCACTCCCGTCTCACCGAGAATCGTATATCGTTCCGGACGCAGACTATGCGCCATCGTCAGAGCCTTTACCACCTGTTCGGAGGAGACGTTAAGCTCCTCAGCAGTCGAGGGAGCCCCAATCTCTTTCAGAAACGCTCGGATCGCTTCCCAGTTGGATCCCTGAAGGTAAGCGCACAAGATGGCGCCAACACCGGTTCTCTCGCCATGGAGACTTGTTTCACCGGCCACAAGGTCGAGGGCATGACTGAACAAGTGCTCCGAACCACTGCAAGGCCTAGAGCTTCCAGCTATGCTCATTGCCACGCCGCAGCTTATCAGAGCCTCGACAACCGTCTTGACTCCTTCGATGTTTCGTTTTAGAATCTCTTTGGCGTTCTTGGTGACAAGCTTGGCACTCATCATTGCAAGGT
>Ga0137396_10002502_pt1 | contig 10086 bp, 9 predicted proteins | sample czc16metaG_FD_108284 | JGI IMG/M metagenome (GOLD analysis project Ga0137396, IMG submission 108284) | Vadose zone soil microbial communities from Angelo Coast Range Reserve, California, USA - czcobulk3.16 metaG | ecosystem: Environmental > Terrestrial > Soil > Vadose zone | place: USA... | reverse complement strand
GGCGCCGTCGAGGATCTCGTCCACGGACTCCATCACCGTCTTGCTGCCGTATTCCTCGATGAGCGCGAGCAGCCCGCTCGCCCACCCGCGCGGAGCCGATCATGGCGCGCAAGTCGCCCATGAAGTCGTGCGGGTGGCGGACGTTCGTCGTGATCATGTGCAGCACGTCGTCGCGCAGCTCGCCGGCGTCGTAGAGCTTGAGCGGCGTGATCCGCAGCCCTTCCTGCCAGATCTCGGTGGCGCCCGGGTTGTAGGCGCCGTGGGTCGAGCCGCCGATGTCGCTCTGGTGGGCGCGGTTGATGGACCAGAAGGCCACCTCGTCGTCGACGAACACCGGCACGAAGGCCGTGAGATCCGGCAGGTGGTTGTTGCCGTGGTAGGGGTCGTTCAGCAGGAAGACGTCGCCGGGGCGGACCCGCCCCGCGAAGGCGTCGCGCACCGACTCCACGGCCCACGGGATCGCCCCCACGTGGATCGGCACGTGCTCGGCCTGCGCGACGAGCCGCGCCTGGCCGTCGCAGATCGCCGTCGAGAAGTCACGGCTCGAGTTCAGGATCTGCGAGTATGCCGTGCGCAGCATCGCCTCGCCCATCTCCTGGACGACGGCCTCGAAGCGGTGCGTGAGGACGGAGACGGTGATGGGATCGATCATGACGGGATGATACCAGACGCCCGGCGCACTCCGTCGCGGCGAATGCACGCTTGCGTCCTGGCGGCGGCGACATCATCATAGGGCGTCCATGAGCCTGCCCCGCAGCGCGAGCACCGTGATCATCGGCGGCGGCGTGGTCGGCTGCTCGATCGCCTATCATCTGGCCCGCCGTGGCGCGCGCGACGTCGTCGTCCTCGAGCGCGAGACCGTCGGCAGCGGCACCACGAGCAAGGCGGCTGGCGGGATCCGCGTGCAGTTTCCGCACGAGACCGAGGTCCGCTTCTCGCTCGAGTCCATCAAGGTCTTCGAGCGCTTCGAGGACGAGTTCGGCACGGACCCCGGTTACACGAAGATCGGCTACCTCTACCTGCTCTCCGAGGAGCAGCAGCTCCGCACCTTCGAGAAGCGGATCGCGCTCCAGCGGCGCCTCGGTGCCGACGTGCGCGTGCTGACGCCGGACGACGCGAAAAAGCTCGTCCCCGCTCTCCGCGTGGACGATCTCATCGCCGCCATCTGGGGCCCGCAGGACGGCATGGCCGGCCCCGCCGAGGTCACGAACGCCTACGCGCGGCGCGCGCGCGAGCTGGGCGCTGCGATTTTCGAGGGCGTCGAGGTGACGACGCTCGAACGCCACGACGGACGCATCACAGGCGTCAGGACCGCGCAGGGCGCGATCGCCACCCCCGTCACCATCAACGCGGCGGGGCCCGCCGCGGCCCGTGTCGGCCGGCTCGCGGGACTCGAGCTGCCCGTCCACCCACGACGCCGCCACATCTTCTTCACCGAGCCCTTCCCCGAGATCCCGGGCCCCGTGCCGCTCACGAGCGACGTCTCGAGCGGCTTCTACTTCAGAAAGGAGATGGAGCAGGTGCTGCTGAGCCCGGGCGACGTCGAAGACATCGGCGCGGACCTCGACGTGCCGATGGACTGGGGCAAGGTCGAGGACACGGTCCAGAAGGCGGTCCACCGCCTGCCGATCCTCGAGCAGGCGCGGATCGCGGGCGGCTGGGCGGGCCTCCGTCCCCTCACGCCCGACGACCACGCGATCATCGGCTGGGCGCCGGGCCTGGACGGCTTCTTCCTCGCCGTCGGCTTCGGCGGTCATGGTTTCCAGCACTCACCCGCCACCGGCCGCCACGTCGCCGAGTGGGTGCTCGACGGCAAACCTTCGCTGAACCTCTCGCTCTTCGACCCGCGCCGGTTCGAGCGCGGCCACAGCCTCCACCAGGACGAGGCCGACGCGGAATAGCGATGAAGATCGCCGACGTCCGAGTCATCCTCGCCGACATTCCAGTGAAGCGCCCGCACAAGATGTCCTTCATGACGCTCCACGCCGTGAACTTCGCCTTCGTGCGCGTGGAGACGACCGACGGCGTGACGGGCTGGGGCGAAGCCGCGTGCCTCGGCGGTCCGACGTGGAGCGAGGAGTCGGCCGAATCGGTCGCCGCGACGATCGAGCGCTATGTCGCGCCGTGGCTCGTCGGCCGCGACGCCTCCGAGGTCGAGCCGCTCCGCCAGGAGATGGCGCGGCGGGTCCAGGGCAACCCCTTCGCACGCGCCGCGGTGGAGATGGCGCTCTGGGACCTGAACGGCCGCGCCCTCGACGTGCCCGTGCACCGCCTCCTCGGCGGGCGCGTGCGCGATCGCGTGCCGCTCTCCTGGTCGCTCGCGGTCGCCGATGCCGACGCCGAGATCGCCGAGGCGCAGGAGAAGGTCGCGCTCGGCCACCGGATCTTCAAGATCAAGACCGCGGCCCACCCCGTCGCACACGACGCGGAGCGCGTGCGCCGGATCCGCGAGGCCGTCGGCCCGGACGTCGCGCTCCGAGCGGACGCGAACCAGGGCTGGGACCGGCCGACCGCGCTCCGCGCGATCCGCGCGCTCGAGCCCTACCGCCTCGACTTCGTCGAGCAGCCGGTGCCGAAGTGGGATCTGGGCGGGATGGCCGAGATCGCGCGCAGCGTGTCGATGCCGATCATGGCCGACGAGTCCTGCTGCTCGCCCCACGACGCCATGGCCATCGCGCGGCTCGGCGGCGTCAGCATCCTGGCGCTCAAGCTCACCAAGTCGGCGGGCCTCCTCGGCACGATGGCCATCGCGCGCATCGCCGAGGCGGCCGGCCTCGGCTGCTACGTCGGCTGCATGATCGAGACGTCGCTCGGCACCGCCGCGTACCTGCAGGTGGCGCTCGCGGCGGTCCCGGTGACGTGGGGCTGCGAGCTCTTCGGCCCGCTGCTGCTCGCCGGCGACGTCGTGCGCCGGCCCGTCCAGTACGCCGACGGCGCGATTCTCGCGCTCGACGGCCCGGGCCTCGGCGTCGAGGTGGACGAGCGGCGGCTGCGAGAGTGGACCCGACACTGAATTCTCCAAGAGGAGGACGTATGCGACGCTTCACCGTGGCGATCGTGGCCCTCGCGCTGGCGCTCGGCTCGGCGGCCGCGTCGGCGCAGCAGAAGAACCTCACGTGGACGGCCGGCCAGGTCGGCGGCGGCTGGTACGCCCAGGCCGGCGGCTTCGTCGAGCTGATCAAGTCGAAGGACCCGGGCTTCAACATCAAGGTGGTGCCGGGCGCCGGCATCCAGAACATGAGCAAGCTCCAGCAGGGCGAGACCGAGATCGCCTGGGGGCTCCCGCCGTTCATCGCGGCCTCGTACAACGGCCAGGATCCCTACAAGGACAAGCACTCGGACTTGCGCCTGGTCATGAACGGGCTCGGCTTCGTGCACATCCAGTGGGGCGTGCCCGCGGACTATCCGTACAAGTCGATCCGCGAGATCTTCGAGAAGAAGGCGCCGATCACGATCGGCACGACGCCACCCGGCGGCTCGGACGAGTGGGTGATGAGGAAGATCTTCGAGTTCTACAAGACGACCTACAACGACGTCCGGGGCCGCGGCGGCAAGGTCATCCTCGTCTCGTACACGGACCTCGTCACGCAGTACCGCGACCGCAACATGGACATCTTCTTCTCCAACCTCGCCGTGCCCGGCGCCGCCATCCAGGAGGCCTCGCTCGGGCGCAAGATGCGAATCCTTCCGATGGAAGACGACCTCATCAGGTTCATGGAGGGGCAAGGCCTGTCCCGCGGTGTGATCCCGAAAGGCAGCTACAAGGACGTCGTCAACAACGACGCGGACATTCCCACGATCACGATGGCCAACACGATCGTCGCCAACGCGAAGGTGTCCGAGCAGGAGGTGTACGACTTCACGAGGATCCTGCTGAAGAATCTCGACGACGTGCGGAAGGTGCACCCGGCGTTCAAGGACTTCAATCCCAGGGACGCCGTCAAGCTCGCCAACGTCCCGCTCCATCCCGGCGCCGCCAAGGCATACAAGGAAGCGGGGCTCGTCAACTGAGGAGGCTCACCGGATCCGTGGGCTGGGCGGTCGGCGGCTGGGCCGCCGCCGCCGCCCTGTTCCACATCTGGACTGCATACGCCGGCGTCTGGGAGCCGCGCGAGATGCGCGCGACCCACCTCCTCTTCCTGCTCCCCCTGGCCTACCTTCTCTTCCCGGCCACCCCACGCTCGCCCAACGACCGCGCGACCCGCGGGGACTGGGCGTGGGCCGTCGTCTCGGTCCTCCCGTGCCTCTACGTCCTCCGGAACGTCCACGAGCTCACGGAACGCTGGGAGGGCGTGCACCCGGTCACGCTGCCCCAGGTCGTCGTCGGCACGGTGCTCGTCATCGCGGTCCTCGAGGCCTCGCGTCGCGCCGTCGGCTTCTGGTTCTTCGTCACCACGCTCGCCTTCATGGCGTTTCTGGTGCTGGCGCCGTGGATGCCCGGCTTTCTCAGATCGCCGCGCGCCTACAGCTACCCCCGGCTCATCGAGATGTTCTATCTCTACGCCGACGAGGGCGTGCTCGGCTCGCTCACCGGTATCTCGTCCAACATCCTGATGATCTTCATCCTCTTCGCCTCGTTCATGCTCTATTCCGGCGTCGGACAGTTCTTCATGGACATCTCGGTCGCGCTCGCCGGCCGCTTCCGCGGCGGGCCCGCGAAGGTCGCCGTCCTCTCGTCCGGCCTCTACGGCACGATCAGCGGCTCGTCGGTCGCCGACTGCTACGCGACCGGCAGCTTCACGATCCCGCTCATGAAGAAGATCGGCTACAAGCCCGAGATCGCGGGCGCGATCGAGGCGTGCGCGTCGTGCGGCGGCCCGCTCATGCCCCCCATCATGGGCGCCGGCGCCTTCATCATGGCGGAGCTGACCGGCGTTCCGTACTCCCAGATCATCGTCGCCGCGGCGCTCCCCGCGGTCCTCTACTACGTCGGAATCATGGCGACGGTCCACTGGGAGGCGCTGAAGCAGAACATCGGCACGATGAAGGCCGACATTCCGCCGCTCATCACGCTGGCCCGGCGGGCGCTCCTCTTCACGCCGTTCGTCATCGTCGTCTACTTCCTCGAGGTGGGCTACTCGCCGTCGAAGGCGGCGCTCTACAGCCTTCTCGCCGCGATCGTCGTCTCGTGGTTCGCGGGCGATCAGCCGATGACGCCGCGGCGGATCTTCGACACCATGGGCGAGGCGATGCGCTCGGGCGTGATCGTCGCCACGGTGCTCGCGGCGTCGGGCCTGATCGTCGCCGCGATGAGCCGCACCGGCGTCGCGCTCGCGTTCTCGAGCGCCGTCATCAACCTCTCGGGGGGCCACCTCGTCGTCGCACTCTTCCTGATCTTCCTGGTCGTGTCCGTGCTCGGCACCGGGATCCCCACGACGCCGGCCTACATCCTGGCCGTGACCGTCGGCAGCGCCGCGATGCAGAAGCTCGGTGTGGACATCCTCGCCGCGCACCTCTTCGTCTTCTACTACGCGGTGCTCGCCGACGTGACACCGCCCGTCGCCGTGACCGCGTTCGCCGGCGCGCAGATGGCGGGCGCGGACCCCATGCGCACCGGATGGCAGGCCTCGCGCATCGCGATCAGCGGATTCCTCGCGCCGTTCCTCTTCGTCTACCAGCCGGCGCTGCTCTGGCGGGGGCCCTTCACGGACATCGCGATCCTTTTCGTCAGCGCGGTCGTCGGCATCTCGGCGCTCTCCGCCGCGGCGGCGGGCTACATGTTCCGCCCGCTCACCTGGCCCCAACGCTTCTTTCTCATCGCCGTCGCGCTCGCCGCCATCAGCTCGCACCTGGGCGTGTCGGTCGCGACGAGCGTCACGCTCGTGCTCTACGGCGTGTGGGACTGGCGCGCCGCGCGAGCGGGGCGGCCCGTCAGCGTCGCCACGCACGCCTGATCACTCGATGAGTGAAATACCTGAATGTGAAATGGGAATTCGGGCGAATAGGTTTCAGAGAGGAGCGTCTACCCTCCTAGGTGGGAGCATCCGTCCCACCACCGGCACATTGGGTGCCGGCATGAAGCATAGGAGGGAAAACCATGAAGCGACTTCTCATCAGCGTGTTCGCGCTCCTGTTCGCGACGAGCGCGGTCGCCGCGCCGGCCGCCTGGGCCCAGACCCAGACGACCCCGACGGCGGAGCCGCCAAAGGCGGACGACCCGAAGGCGGGGGACGCGCCGAAGTCTTGGGACGCCCCGAAGACCATGGACGGGCCCAAGCAGTCGGACACTCCGAAGGCCGACTACGAGAAGGACAAAACGGGCAAGAGCAAGAGTCAGGTGAAGGATAAGCGCAAGGACGAGAAGATGATCCAGTAGTCCCGCCAGACCGGAAGTTTCGCGAGCAACACATCACGAGCGCCGGGTCCCCCTCGGCGCTCGTGGTGCGTCAGCTCGCCCCCGCACGTTCACCCCGTGGCCGATCAGGCGTACGAGATGCCCATGATCTCGGCGACCAGCGCCGGGCGCTCCTGGCCGTCGATCTCGACGGTCATCTCCGAGGTCAGGCGCACCCCGTTGCCGGCGACCTCTTCCGCGTTCACGATGCGCTGGCGCAGGCGGACGCGCCCGCCCGCGGGCACGGCGTTGGTGAAGCGCACCTTGTTGGAGCCGTAGTTCAGCCCGCGGCTCCGCTTCGTCACCTGCAGGAGCGTCGCGGCCATACGCGGGACGAGCGAGAGCGTCAGATACCCGTGGGCGATCGTCTTGCCGCCGGGCATCTCGCGCTTCGCGCGCTCGACGTCCACGTGGATCCACTGATGATCGCCCGTCGCCTCGGCGAACGTGTCGATCATCGCCTGGTCCACGGTGATCCACTCCGAGGGGCCGAGCTCACGCCCCACCAGCGCCAGCAGGTCCTTCGGCGTCTCCACCTTGAGCATGCGCCCTCCCCTCGAGCTCCGCGTCTGGCCCGAGTTTCGCGTCTCGCGCTACGCGTCCACCCCGTTGATGGCGAAGTCGAACAGCTCGCGGCTCCGGAGCGCGCGCGCCGCCGCGCGCTTCGCGTAGGCCGCGCTCAAGGGTCGGTTCAGGATGAACGGCACCTTCGTCTCGGCGAGCGCCCCGTGCGTGCGCAGCCGATGGCCCTTCAGTCCCGAGAGGTCGTGATCCGCTTCGGCGGCGCCGATGCACGTGTCGGCGCGGCCGATGACCACCACGTCGCCCTCACGGTCGAGCGGCAGATCGAACTTCAGCGCCGCCGTCCCCCGGTCGAAGACCGCCTCGACGCCGTCGAGCCCCTTGGCGACGTTCATCACGTCGCGCGGGTCGAGGCGCTCGCCGCAGTACACGCGCACGAAGCCGCCGAGGGCGCCGTGGTGGGCGACGAAGCGGTCGGTGATCGGGCAGATCACCGTGCTCGAGCCCTTGCCGAAGTAGCGGTCGAGCACATCCTGGAGCCAGATCACGCGCGGCGAGCCGTCGGCGTTGGACTTGTCGTTCATCCCGTGGTCGGCCGTGAGCGCGACCACCGCGCCGAGCGCGTCCAGCCGGCCGAACAGCGTGTCCATGTTCGCGTAGTAGCGGTTCGCCTCGGGCTCGCCCGGCGCGTACTTGTGCTGGATGTAGTCGGTGAGCGAGAGGTAGAGGATGTCCGGCCGGCGCTCGGCCAGGAGCTTCACGCCGGCCTCCAGGACGAAGAGCGACAGCTCGGGCGAGTAGATGTCGGGCTTCGGCCGCCCGACGAATCCGAGCACGTCCTCGATCCCGTGCTCCGCGAGCGTCGCCTGGTCGGCGCACTCCGAGGAGAAGTTGACGCTCCCGCCCGCGACGTCCATGTCCTTGCCGAGCTGTTTCCGCAGCTTGTCCTTCGCCGTGATCGAGGCGACCTTGGCGCCGTGGCGCGAGAACTCCGCCATGAGCGTCCGCGAGCGCAGGAGCTCGGGCCCCGTCATCACCACCGCCTCGCCCGTCGCGCGATCGAGGTAGAAGTTGCCCGAGATCCCGTGGACGGCGGGCGGCGCGCCCGTCGTGATGGACATGTTGTTCGGGCATGTGAAGCTCGGCATGTCGCCGTCCGCGACTGCGCCGAACCCTTGCTTCAGGAAGCGCGCCACGTGCGGCACGACCCCGTCGCGCACGCCCTGCTCGAAGTACGCCGGGTCCCCGCCGTCGATGCAGACCACCACCACCGGCTGCTTGGGCCAGCGGTACCTGACACCGTTCAGCTCGACGCCGGCGCGCTCCACTCGGGAGAGGATAGCGCAATCAAGAGTTGAAGTTGAGAGTGTTTCGCCGCATCATGCGGCCACTTCGCGGCACGCTCGAGGTGAGCTCGATGACGATCACGGTGTACGGCGCAGGGGCCATCGGCGGCGTGACGGGCGCCATGCTCGCGCGGGCCGGCCACGACGTGCTGCTGGTGGATCGGGCGGAGGATCACGTCGCCGCCATGAACGCCGGCGGGCTCACGATCGACCGGCGCGACGGCGCGTTCACGGTGCCGGTCCGCGCGATCGCGCCCGGGGCTCTCGGTCACCGTCTCGAGCTGGTGCTCTTGGCGGTCAAGTCCCAGGACACGCCGGGCGCACTCGAGGTGCTCGGGCCACGGCTCGCCGCCGACGGAGCCATCGTCTCGCTGCAGAACGGCTTGAATGAAGAGCTGATCGCCGTCGCCGTGGGCGCGCGGCGCACTGTCGGCTGCCTGGTCAACTGGGCGGCCGACTGGACGGCGCCGGGGCGGATCCTGCACGGTGGCAGCGGCGCCCTCGTCCTCGGCGAGCTCGACGGCCGCGTGAGCGACCGGGTCGAGCGTCTCAGGAAGCTCCTCGACGCGGTGGCGCCGACGCGGGTCACCACCAACATCCTCGGCTACACCTGGGCCAAGCACGCCTACGGCGCGCTGCTCAGCGCCACCGCCGTCGTGGACGCGCACGTCTACGAGGTCGTCGAGCGCTCGCCGGACGTCCAGCGCATGCTGGCCGCGCTCGTGGCGGAGAACATGGCGGTGGCGGAGGCGGCCGGCATCCGGCTCGAGGCCTTTGACGAATTCGACCCCGCGCTCTACCGGGCCGCCGCGCGGGGCGACGCGGCCGCGCGCGAGCGCGCCATGGCGATCGTCGCCACGCACTACCGCGCGCACACGAAGACGAAGACCGGCATCTGGCGCGACCTCGCCGTGCGAAAGCGCAAGACCGAGGTCGGGGCCATGCTCGGCGCGACCGTGGCCAGGGCCGAGACGCTCGGCCTCGCCATGCCGCTGACCCGGCGGCTCATCGCGCTGATCTCCGACCTCGAGAGCGGCCGGCGCGTCATGGCGTGGGGCAACGTGGACGAGATGGTCGCCGCGGCCCCGCGGCCCGAGGCGAGCGAATCCAGAAGGAGCTAGCCATGCGCACACTCGCCTCCAGGCTCGCGGTCGCGCTGCTCGGCCTCACGCTCATCGCGGCGTTTGTCGCGCCCGCCGAGGCGCAGAAGCGCGGCGGCACGCTGACGATCGTGCGGCCGACGGATCCCGTCTCGCTCGATCCGAACCTCGATACCACGGCGCCCGGCGCCTGGGTCTACTTCAACATGCTCGAGGGGCTCCTGACGCTCGACGAGAAGATGCAGGTCAAGCCCGCGCTGGCGACCTCCTACGAGGTGATGTCGCCCACGAAAGTACGCTTCAAGCTGCGCCCCGGCGTGAAGTTCCACGACGGCACGCCGTTCAACGCCGAGGCCGTGCGGTTCACCTTCGACCGCGCGCTCAAGGGCACGCCCCCCGCGCGCTGGGCCAGTCTCGCGGGCTCGCTGAGCCACGCCGAGGTGGTCGACAACCTCACCGTCGACGTCGTCACCAAGGAGCCCTATGGCCCCATTCTCCGGACGCTGGCCATGTACTGCATGGGCATCGTGTCGCCCACCGCGGTGCAGAAGCTGGGCCCCGACTTCAGCCGCGGCCCCGTCGGCACCGGACCGTTCAAGTTCGTCGAGTGGAAGACCAACACCCACGTCATCCTCGAGCGGAACAACGACTACTGGGGCGACAAGGCCCTCGTCGATCGCGTCATCTTCATGGTCGTGCCCGAGGAGGGCGCGCTGATGATCGCGCCCCTGCCCGGGGCCGCCGCGACGGCCTTGATCTTGTAGCTGGCTCCGCTCTCGCCGGG
>Ga0137396_10002499_pt1 | contig 10096 bp, 7 predicted proteins | sample czc16metaG_FD_108284 | JGI IMG/M metagenome (GOLD analysis project Ga0137396, IMG submission 108284) | Vadose zone soil microbial communities from Angelo Coast Range Reserve, California, USA - czcobulk3.16 metaG | ecosystem: Environmental > Terrestrial > Soil > Vadose zone | place: USA... | reverse complement strand
GAGGAGGCTTAAATTGAACCCCGGGATCACGTCCTCACCTGACGATCGGGAGCAGGTCATCTCCTCGATCTGTCTGTCGAATTGGGAGCAGACCGGCAGTCCCGCCCGACGCGGGCCATTTGTCCGGTAAGGAACTAAAGACCACCTTCATACGTCGCCCAGTTGACTCGAAGCTCTCTCGCGAGCAGTCGCTCGATCCGCGTTGCAAAGCGATGCTCACGGTGATACGGAGCCTTCGAATCGTCCCCGGGTTCCCCTGCGCCTTTGAACTTCATGTCAAATCGATCAATCGCCTTGAATGACACACGACGATCGATGCAAAGAAGCATCTCCGTAAGCTCATGGATCAGCACCAATGCCTCGTGTCGCCAGTTCTTTGATTTAGAAATCCTGACCTGGACGGTCCCACGCTTGTCGATCCAATAGTCGCCGGACGTTTCATAGCGTTGCTTCCAAGCTGGAATGACCTTGATCGTGATGTTCCTCATCCGTTTCCTTCCTCGAGAGACGGGGCCCCGGTTTTTCACGTACTCCGGAATGCGCTGGAGTGCGCTCGAGTCGGGCACACTTTTGGCACATTCGGGCCCCAAAGGGAAAGCGCGTGCTGGCTAACTTCTAGAAAAAGCTGGTGGGCAGGGACGGGATTGAACCGCCGACACCAGGATTTTCAGTCCTGTGCTCTACCAACTGAGCTACCTGCCCACCAGACGCGTGAGGATAGCAGACGCGCCCGGGGGCGTCCACTTCCGGCGGTCGACGCGCGACTACTCTACGGGCGAGACGACGCCGAGGGCGCCGGACTTCTCGAAGAAGAGCGTGACGATGACGACCTCGCCGGCCTTGAGCTCGCGCGTCAGCTCGGAGAGCGCGACCCGTTCGCCGTCGGAATGCAGGCGCGTGAGGCTGGTCGGGGGCACCGTGATCCGGGTCAGCGGCTCGCCGGCCTGGGTCAGGAGCTGGGCGCGCTTGGCGATCGGCGTCTCGACGCGCACCAGCGCGTCCTCGAACATCCCCGTGCTGTTGATGTCCACGAAGAAGAGCGCGCCCTCACCGTTGCGCACGACCCGTCCGTGCTCGGGCAAGAGGCGCACGCCGCCGACGTCTTCGACCGTCGGGTAATAGACGCAGCCGCCCGCGAGCAAACCACCGACGAGCAGGAGGACAAGCCGCGACGCTGTCGTCCGTCCGCCCGCGCGCCGTCGGCGAGCTGGCGTCATGCGCCCTTGAACGCGCCTTCGGCGACCATCGCCGCGAGGGCCCGCTCGTAGGCTTTCACGGTGCGCTCGAGATCCTCGTCCCCGTGGACGGCCGAGATCCAGCCGTGGTTCATCGAGGAATCCACCCCGTTGTTCATGAGCGCGCATCTCAAGAGATGGTAAAGGGCGGCGCGACGCGGCCGATCCGGGCCGGCGAGGCCGGGCTTGCCCTCGAACGAGACGTGGTAGATCGACGCCTCGCCGTAGCAGGTGCCGGGGGCGCCAGCACGCTTCATCACTTCCGAGAGGTTGCGTCGCAATTCTTCGCCCGCCTTGTTCGCGCGGGCCTGGAGCGACGCGTCCGCGCACAGCTCGAGCGTGGCGATGGCGGCGGAGGCACAGAGCGGGTTCGCGTTGAATGTGCCGGCGTGCGCGACGCGCTGGCTCCGGTCCCAGTCCGGATCGCCGCGGAACGCGAGGAGCGACATCAGGGGACGCCGACCGCAGAGCGCGCCGCCGGGCAGGCCGCCGGAGACGATCTTGGCGAGCGTGGTCAGATCGGGCGTGACACCGAAATACGCCTGGGCGCCGCCGGGCGAATAGCGGAAGCCCGTGATCACCTCGTCGAAGATCAGCACCACGCCGAGGCGGGTCGTCAGCGCGCGCAACTCCTGGAGATAGCCCGGGATCGTCGGCGTCGTCCCCGACTGGCCGCCGGCCGGCTCCAGAATCACCGCCGCGACGTCGCCGCGCTCGAGCGCCACCTGCACCGCCTTGATGTCGTTCGGCGGGCAGATCAACATCTGATCGAGCGTCGCGCCGGGCACGCCGGCGGACATGGGCACGTCGTAGGGCGGGTTCACTCCCGCGACGGCGCCGTCGTGCCAGCCGTGGAAGTGGCCGGTGAACTTCACGATCCGCGACCGCCCGGTGTGAGCCCGCGCCACGCGCATCGCCAGATGCGTCGCCTCGGTGCCTGACATCGTGAAGCGCACCAGCTCGGCGCACGGGACGAGCTGCGTGACGAGCTCGGCCCAGCGCACTTCCAGCTCGTGGCATCCGCCGAGGTGCGTGCCGCGCGCTATCTGCTCCTGCACCGCGCGCACCACCGCCGGATGGCAGTGACCCAGGAAGAGAGCGCCGTGGCCCATCCAGTAGTCGACGTACTCGTTGCCGTCGACGTCCCACTTGCGCGTGCCACCGGCGCGCTCGATGTAGGTCGGGAACGGAGACAGGTGGCGAATGTCGTGGGTGATGCCGCCCGGAATCGAGCGCCGCGCGCGCTCCCAGAGCGCGGCGGACTTCGCGTGCTTCGCGCGGTACTCGTCGTGGATCGTCATGATCGCGTTCCTCTCCTGGGCGTCCCGCCCACCATGATACCGGAACGTGACGCCAATCTAAGCAGGTCGACGACGGCCGCGTGCGTGTCGGCCCCGAGACTGTCCACGGTGGGCTCGCGCCGGCGGGTCACGCCGTCGCAGGCGCCGGCGGCTACGCACGCCGCGATGAGCCGGCGCTCGAGCTCGGGGGTGTGCAGAAGATCGCGGCCGGTGAGTCGAGCCAGCGCGGCGACGATCCCGTAGCCGCCCCAGTTGGAGACGCCGGCCACGACCAGGTGATCGGCCGGCACGACCGTGGCGATCCGCGCCCGCAGCGCGTCGAGCCGGGCTATTTTCGTCCGCGCCGCGCCCATGCCGATCTCGTTCCCGCCGTCGCCGATACCGACGGTAACGGGCCGACGTCGTATGGGACGCCGGGTTGCGGTTCGACGAATGGGTTGTGCGGGCAGGCGGAGCCGGCCCGCGCCTTTCTCAGGCCACCCTCGGTGCAAGCCGGCCTCACGGTCCCCGCTACAGATAAACAGCTCGTCGATCGGCGCGTTCCATCCCGCCACCGAGTCGCCCCGCATGTTCAGGTAGTCACCGGCGCGGTTGCGGCCGGGACGCTCGATCGCCACCAGGTGTGTCGGCTTCTCCGACGCGAGCAGTCGGCGGGCGCCGTCGGCCTCGCCCGGATACAGGACGACGTCGGACGGCTCGTCCAGCGTCTTGAGCGCCGCTTCCACGAGCGGCACGTTGATCGAGTCGGTGACGTACGTGACGCGCGCGCCGAGCCGGCGCAGCGCGCGGCCGAGCACGGCCGCCCCGGGCGGGCCATCGGTCTCGGGCATGTCGGGCTCGACGGTGAAACCCGTGACGATGAGGACGCGGCGAGCACCATGAAGCGCGCGCGCCGCCTTGAGCGCGGCGCCGGGGGTCGAGAACGCGGCGATGTCGCGGTGGCCGGGATCGAGGGCGAGGATCTGGTCGACGAGGTCGGGCCCGCGCGTCACGAGCCGGACGCTATCACCGCCTCGCCTCGTACAGCAAGCACTGGTAGGGAGCCAGCGGCACCGCCGTGTTGGTCCCGGCGAAGGTCTCGGCATCGCTGTCGATGAGCACGCGCCAGTCGGGCGCTTCAAGGGTCAAGGCCTGGGTCTTCGGCGTGAGGTTCGCGATCAGCTTGACCTCGTCTCCGTCCGGGGTCGCGCGCGTCACGACGAGCACGGCGCCGTCCGCTTCACGCGACACCCGTGTCAGCTGCTTGTGGCGCGTGCCGAGCGCGGGGTGCGTTCGTCTGAGCGTCAGCCAGCGCCGGTAGTAGTCCCGGAGTCCGCGATGCCGGGGCGCCCCCGCGAGTGAATGATTGAGCCGCGAGCTGACGAACGTGTTGGGCGCGTTGGGATCGGAGATCGGGCCGCGCCAGTCCCAACGGGTCATCTCCTCTGTGCGGCCCTTCCGCACCGCCTCGGCGAGATTCTTGTCGAGGAACGAGCTGAAGAACTGAAAGCGCGCCGTCTCGCCGTACTCCTCGCCCATGAAGAGGAGCGGGATAGACGGGGTCACGAACATGAGACTCACGGCGAGCTTCACCGCCTCGAAGGGCACGAGCGTGCCGAGCCGCTCGCCCTGGGGGCGGTTGCCGACCTGATCGTGGTTCTGCAGGAAGATCACGAAGTGATCGCCCGCCAGATCGCTGCTCGGCGTGCCGCGCGGCCGCCCGAAATACTCCGAGGGCTCGCCCTGATAGGCAAAGCCTTCGGCGATCGCGCGCTCCAGGTGCTGCTCGGCGCCGAAATCGACGTAGTAGCTCATCGACTCGCCGGTGAGCCGGCGGTGCAGCGCGTGGTGGAAGTCGTCCGACCACACCGCGTCGAGGCCGAGGCCGCCCGCGCTCGTGGGCAGCACGAGCTTGCGCTCGTTGTCGTGGGATTCGGCGATCACGTGGACTCTCCGGCCCAGACGCCCGGCTTCGCTCCGTACCGCGTCCGCGAACTCGGTGAGGACATGCACGGGGCTCGTGTCGTAGATCGCGTGGATCGCGTCGAGACGGAAGCCGTCGATGTGGAACTCGCTGACCCACATGCGTCCGTTCTCGATCACGTGGCGGCGCGCGCCGTCGGAGCCCGTGCCGTCGTAGTTCACCGCCGGGCCCCAGGCGGTCTGCGTGCGGTCCGCGAAGTACGGGCCGAACTCGGCCAGGTAGTTTCCCTCGGGACCGAGGTGGTTGTAGACGACGTCGAGGTACACCGACAGGCCGCGCGCGTGGCAGGCGTCCACGAGGCGCCGGAGCCCGCGCGGTCCGCCATACGTCGACTGCGGCGCCCAGAGGTGCACGCCGACGTACCCCCAGTTGCGCGACCCCGGAAACTCCGCGATCGGCATGAGCTCGATTGCGGTGACGCCGAGCTCGACGAGGCGGGCGAGATGGGGAATGATCGCCTCGAAGGTGCCGGGCGGTGTGAACGCGCCCACGTGGAGCTCGTAGAGGACGAGCTCGCCGAGCGCGTGGCCCGCGAATTCCTGGTCGGTCCACACGAAGCGGTGGGGGTCGACGACGACCGACGGACCGTGGACGCCTTCGGGCTGAAACCGCGACGCGGGGTCGGGCCGATAGCGGGTGGCGTCGAGCCGATACTTGTAGCGGGCGCCCTCGGCCAGCCCCTCGAGCGTCACCTCGAAGAGTCCGCTTTCGCGCGCGGTCAGCGCCTCGATCGCCCGACCGTCGACGACCACGTCGACCGACCGGCATCGGGGCGCCCAGACCCTGAATGTGACGCCGTTCGTGAGAAGGCTTGCACCGAGCGCGCTCATACGGTCCAATGAAGGCCCCATGGCATCACCATTCGCCCTGGTACTGCACACCCATCTTCCGATGGTGGTCAATCACGGCCGCTGGCCCCATGGCAGCGACTGGCTCTGCGAGGCGGCTTTCGAGTGCTACCTGCCGCTGCTCGAGACGGCCCACCGCCTGGTCGCCGATGGGATCTCGCCCAAGTGGACGATCAACCTCTCGCCGGTGCTGACCGAGCAGCTCGCCTCGCCCGAATTTCAGAAGGAATTATCTTTTTACCACGATAACGTCCGGCGCGCCTGCACGGAGTCTCGGGAGTACTTCACGCGCGCGGGTCAGAAGGAGATCGTCCGCCTCACCCACTTCTGGGAGGAGTTCTTCGAACGGATGTGGGAAATGCACCGGAGAATCGGGGGGGATATTCCCGGCACCTTCGCCGATCTCCAGCGGGCGGGGCACGTCGAGATCATCACCTGCGCGGCGACCCACGGCTACTTGCCGCTGCTGGCGCGGGACGAGTCGATCCAGCTTCAGCTCCGTACCGCCGTCGAGACCCATCGCCGGCATTTCGGGCGCCCGCCGCGGGGTATCTGGCTGCCGGAGTGCGCCTACCGGCCCCGATACGAGTGGACGCCCCCGACCGGGCCCGATAGCGGCCGCGATCGGCGCGTACGGCCAGGCATCGAGGAGATGCTGGCGAAGAACGGGCTCGAGTACTTCATCGCCGATGCCCACCTCGTCTCCGCCAGCCAGCCGCTCTTTCTCTACCGCGATTATCTTCCCTTGAGGAAGAACGCCCTGAGTGAGCCGGTCACGACGATGCCAGCCGGCCAGGCGCGCTCGCCCTACCTTCCCTATCGGGTGGCCTCGCGGGGCGGCCGCGGTGAGGCCGTCGCCTTCTTTCGGGACCCGAAGACGACCCTGCAGGTGTGGAGCCGCGAGCACGGCTACCCCGGGGACTTCGCCTATCTCGAGTTCCACAAGAAGCACTTCCCGGGGGGCCTGCGGTTCTGGCGAATCACCGACAACCAGGGTGATCTCGGCACGAAGGCGGTGTACGACCCCGACGTCGCCGCGCAGAAGGTCCGCCTCCAGGCGCCCCATTTCGTCGACCTGGTGATCGACACCCTCGCGCGCGCCGGGAAGGGCCCGTCGCTCGTCTGCTCGCCCTACGACGCGGAGCTGTTCGGTCACTGGTGGTTCGAGGGGCCCATGTGGCTCGAGCACATCGCGCGTGAGATGGAGCGTCGCAACGTCCCGCGTATGACTCTCGCAGAGACCCTCGAGTCGGTGCCGGCGCGCACCACCTTGTCGCTCCCAGAAGGCTCGTGGGGCGAAGGCGGCGACCATCGGGTGTGGCTCAACCGCGGCACCGAGTGGACGTGGGACCGAATCTACAGCGCCGAGGCGGAATGGGTCGGGCATCTCGCTCGGCTCGACGGCCGCCCGGAGCTCCAGCGCGTGCTCACCCAGGCGACGCGAGAGCTTCTGCTGCTCCAGTCCTCGGACTGGCAGTTCCTGATCACCACCGGGACCGCGTCCGACTACGCCGAGCGCCGGGTCGCCGAGCACTACGCCGAGTTCAAGCGGCTCTGCGAGATGGCGCGCGCGCTGGAGGCCGGCGATACGCTGTCGCCCGACGCCGCGCACGCGCTGGGGCGGCTCGAGCGCGACGACTTCTGCTTCCCGGACCTCGACCCCGCCTGGGGTCTCGACGCGCCCGCAGCGGGCTGAGCATGTCGCGGCGGGCGCGCCTCCTCGCGATGGTCATGGCCGGCGGCCGTGGCGATCGCTTGCAGCCCTTGACGCGCGAGCGCTCGAAGTCGGCGGTGCCCTTCGCGGGCCGTCATCGGCTGATCGATTTCGTGCTGTCGAACTTCGTGAACTCGGACATGCCCTCGCTCTACGTTCTCGTGCAGTACAAAGCCCAATCGCTGATCGAGCACCTGCGTCTGGCCTGGCGGACGAGCGGCATGCTCCCCGACTTTTTCGTGACGGTCGTCCCGCCGCAGATGCGGGTCGGCGCCGCCTGGTACCGCGGCACCGCCGACGCGGTCCTCCAAAACCTGAACCTCATCGACGACTTCAACGCCGGGTTCGTCGCGGTCTTCGGCTCCGACCACGTCTACCGCATGGACGTGAACCAGATGCTCGCGTTCCACCAGGAGTCGGATGCCGACGTGACCATCGCGGCCCGGCCGGTGCCGCTCGCCGACGCCCGCCAGTTCGGCGTGCTCGGCGTGGATCGCGCGGGACGGGTCGTGCAGTTCGAGGAGAAGCCGGCGAAGCCGGCGCCGCTGCCGGACGATCCGGAGCGCGCGCTGGTCTCGATGGGCAACTACATCTTCTCGCGGCAGCCGCTGGTCGACGCGCTGGTGGCCGACGCGCGACGCTCCACCGACCACGACTTCGGCCACTCGATCATTCCGGAGCTCGTCCCGGGCGGGCGGGTCTTCGCGTACGACTTCCAGAAGAACGACGTGCCCGGGGTCAAGCCATATGAGGAGCAGGCCTACTGGCGCGACGTCGGCACGATCTCCTCCTACTGGGAGGCCCACATGGACCTCCTGGGCGAGTCGCCGCGCTTCGACCTCGACAACCGGCTCTGGCCGATCCGCAGCGAGCACCACGCCGGCCCCGCGGCGCGCTTCATCGGGGGCGACGTCGACAACGCGCAGATCGGCGAGTCGTCGCTGGTCAAGCGCGCGACGATCCGCAACTCGATCCTCGGCCGGTCCGTGTGGGTCAACGAGGGCGCGGTGATCGAGGACTCGATCATCATGGACCACACCACCGTGGGCAAGGGCGCCCACCTGCGCCGCGCCATCATCGACCGGTTCAACATCATCCCGGCCGGCGCCGAGATCGGCCACGATCTCGCCACCGACCGGCGCAGCTATCACGTCGACGCCTCCGGCCTGGTCGTGGTTCCCCGCGGGGGTCGCCGCGAGTTCCTTCGCGGCATCGAGGAATTTTGAACCGCGCGATCGTCATCCACGGCCACTTCTACCAGCCGCCGCGGGAGAACCCCTGGCTCGAATCGGTGGAGGTCCAGGATTCGGCGGCGCCGCATCACGACTGGAACGAGCGGGTGACCGCGGAGTGCTACGCGCCGAACACGGCGGCCCGGCGCGTCGACGAACAGAACCGCGTGCTCGACATCGTCAACAACTTCGAGAAAATCTCGTTCAACATCGGGCCGACGCTGTTCGCCTGGCTCGACCGCCACCGTCCGGACGTCTACGCGAAGATCATCGAGGCCGACCGCGCGAGCGTCGCCGCCCGGGGTCACGGCAACGCGATCGCCCAGGTCTTCAACCACATGATCATGCCGCTCGCCACGCGCCGTGACAAGGTCACGCAGGTGCGCTGGGGGATCGAAGATTTCCGCGCGCGGTTCGGGCGAGAGCCCGAGGGGCTCTGGCTTCCCGAGACCGCGGTGGACAACGAGTCGCTCGAGGTGCTCGCCGAGGCCGGCGTGAAGTTCACGATCCTGGCGCCCTATCAGGCTCGGCGCGTGCGGCCGCTCGACACCGAGGCCTGGGAGGACGTGGGCGGCGGGATCGATCCGAGCCGGCCCTATCTCTGGCGCGGACCGCGCGGGCTCAGCCTGGCTCTGTTCTTCTACGATGGCCACATCTCGCGCGCGATCGCGTTCGAGCGGTTGCTCGAGCGCGCCGAGAACCTCGTGGCGTGGCTCACCGCGGCGTTCTCCGACGCGCGCACGTGGTCGCAGCTCGTCCACTGCGCGACCGACGGCGAGACCTACGGCCATCACAGCCGGTTCGGCGAGATGGCGCTGGCGGCGGCGGTCCAGCAGATCGAAGCCGAGGGGACCGCGACGCTCACGAACTACGGCGCGTTCCTGGCGGCCAACCCGCCTACGCACGAGGTCGAGATCCGCGAGCAGACCTCGTGGAGCTGCGCCCACGGCATCGAGCGCTGGCGGTCCGATTGCGGCTGCCGCACGCGCGGCGACTGGCATCAGCGCTGGCGGGCTCCGCTGCGGGAGGCGCTCGACTGGCTCCGCGACCAGATCGACCCGTTCTTCGAGGCGCGGGCCTCGGCGCACCTCAAGGACCCGTGGGCGGCCCGCGACGACTACGCCGCCGTCCTCCTCGACCGGAGCCCCGAACGGCTCGACGCCTTCTTCGACGGCCACGCGCACGGGCGCCTCGATCAGGCCGCACGCATCGAGGCGCGGCGTCTTCTCGAGCTCGAGCGTAACCGGCTGCTCATGTACACCTCGTGCGGCTGGTTCTTCGACGAGATCTCGGCGATCGAGCCGGTGCAGATTCTCCGCTACGCGGCGATGGCGCTGCAGTACCTCAACGACCTCGGCGGCGGGCGGCTCGAGGACGAGTTCGTCCGCCGGCTCGGGGCGGCGCCGAGTAACGTGCTGGAGATGCGTGACGGCGCCGAGGTCTACCGCCGCCTGATCCGGCCGACCGCGGTCAACTTGAGCCGGGTCGTGACGCACTACGCGATCACCGGCCTTCTCGAGGAGTATCCGGCTGACACCCGCATCTATGCCTACCGGGTCGAGCGGCTCGATGCCGCGCGCGAAAACGCCGACGGCACGACGCTCGCCGTCGCGCACGTACGCGTGAGCTCCGAGATGACGGGTGAGATCCGCGAGATGGTGTACGCGCTGCTCTACTTCGGCGGCCACGACCTCTCGTGCGGCGTCAGGACCTGGGACGATCAGGCGACGTACGACGCGCTGAAGACCGACCTGCTCGCGCGCTGCGCGCGCCAGAGCGTCGCCGACCTCGTCCGCGGCCTCG
>Ga0137396_10002494_pt1 | contig 10105 bp, 9 predicted proteins | sample czc16metaG_FD_108284 | JGI IMG/M metagenome (GOLD analysis project Ga0137396, IMG submission 108284) | Vadose zone soil microbial communities from Angelo Coast Range Reserve, California, USA - czcobulk3.16 metaG | ecosystem: Environmental > Terrestrial > Soil > Vadose zone | place: USA... | reverse complement strand
CGCGGAGATGGTCAGCGAGCAGGCCAAGCGGCTGGTCGAGCAGGGCCGCGACGTGATCATCCTGCTCGACTCCATCACCCGCCTGGCGCGCGCCTACAACGCGACCGTGCCGCCCAGCGGGAAGATCCTCTCCGGCGGCGTGGACTCGAACGCGCTGCACAAGCCCAAGCGGTTCTTCGGCGCCGCGCGCAACGTCGAGGAGGGCGGCTCGCTGACCATCCTCGGAACCGCCCTGGTCGACACCGGGTCGCGCATGGACGAGGTGATCTTCGAGGAGTTCAAGGGCACCGGAAACTCCGAGATCGCGCTCGACCGCAAGCTGATGGAGAAGCGCATCTTCCCCTGTCTCGACATCAACCGCTCCGGCACGCGCAAGGAGGAGCTCTTGATGGATGAGAAGCAGCTCAACCGCGTCTGGATCCTCCGCCAGCTCCTGCACCCGCTCAACGTGATCGACTCGATGGAATTCCTGCTCAGCAAGATGCGCGGGACCAAGAGCAACAAGGAGTTCCTCGACTCGATGAGCCGCTGAGCCGGCCCGGGATGCCGACGCCCTCGCGCGCCCCCGCCGTCGAGCTCGCCGCGCCGGGCGCGACCGCGGGGCGGTGGGCGTTCGCCGGGATCGTGCTCCTGCTCGCTGGGTGGGGCGTGGTCCTCGGGCTCAATCCGCGGCGCGCCGGCGATCTCCATCTGTATTCGCTGGCGGCGCGGAGGTTCTGGGCCGGGCTGCCGCTCTATCCGCCCTCGGATGGCCTGATCTCCTTCAAGTACGCTCCCGCCGCCGCCTGGCTGTTCACTCCGTTCGCCCTGCTGCCGGCAGGACTGGCTGGCGCGGCGTGGAACCTGCTCTCGGTGGCCGCCTTCGCCTTCGCCGCGGCGACCTGGGCGACGGCGCTGCGCGAGGACCGCCGCTTCTCGCCGACGCACCTGGCCTGCCTCGCCGCCACGCTCGCCCTCGCGCAGTCGTTCTTCCTCGAGCTCTTCTACGGCCAGGTCAACCTGTTCATGCTCGCCTTGCTGGCGGTGCCGTTGTCCGCGACCGGGCGCCGCCGCGACTGGTGGACCGGAGCGTGCCTCTCGGTCGCCACCCTCCTGAAGCCGACCGCCGCCCTGCTCGCGGTGGCGCTCGTCGCGACGCGGCGGACGCGCGTCCTCGCGGCTGCCATCGTCTGGGGAATCGCCCTCCACGTCCCGCTGCTCGCCCGGTACGGGTGGTCGGGCGCGCTCGGCGAGCTGCGGGCGTGGTCCGCGAATCTCGACCGGACGACGCTCGCCTGGGCGGTGGGGCACAACCCCCAGGGACTGCCCGCCCTGCTCCTCGCGGCGCTCCATCCGCTCGACGCGCAGCCGCCGCGAGCGGCGATCGCGCTGGCGGAGGCGATCGCGGCCTCGGCGCTCCTGGCCGGAGCGTTCCTGGCCCGGCTGAGGGGACCCGCCGCGTGGAGCGTCCTGTGCCTCGGCGTCACGCTGGTCTCGCCGCTCGCCTGGCGCGCCAACTTCGTCCTCGCCTGGCCGCTCCTGCTCGCGTTGCTGTCCGTCCTGCCGCCGGCGCGACGCCGCCTCGGCGCGGCCGCGGTGGCCTGCGTGGCCGCCGTGGAGTGGGTCGTGTCGGAGGCCGTCCTCGGTCAGGCATCCGCCCGGGCCGTCCTGGCCACCCGCGCATGGGGGCTCGCCTTCGTCCTCGCGCTCGCGGCGGCGTTGTGGCTCTTTCCGAGAGGCAATCCGGAGGCTCCGGCCGATCAGCGGAGCCGAGCGAGGACCTGATCCGCCGTCGCGCCGCGGTGCACGCCGACCCGGTACAGGGTGAACCGGTCAGCGTTGCCGTGGGCCATTCCCGCCACCGCGGCGCGGTAGCCGGACTCGCGCGCGAGCGGCACGATCCAGCGGCGGACGGAGTTGTACGGGTAGGCGAGCACCTCGACGGGGCTTCCCAGCGCGCCGTCCAGCGCCTGCTTGGATCGGGTCAGCTCGTCCAACACCTGCGCGCGATCGAGGTCCGGCAGGCGCAGGTGCCGGTCGCCATGGGATCCGATCTCCATTCCCGCGGCGGCCAGCGCCTGCACCTCGGGCCACACCAGGTACCGGCGCCGCAGGCCGTCCTCCTCGCGGACGACCCGCCGGGTCGCGTCCGCGCCGACGAGCGAGGTCACCACGAAGAAGGTGCCTCGCATCCCACGGGTGCGCAGGGCGGGCAGCACGGTCGAGTACGCGTCCTCGAATCCGTCGTCGAAGGTCAGGATGATCGGGTTGGCGGGCAGCGGCGTCCCGCCATCCTCGTGCGCGAGCCATTCGTGGAAGGTGACGGTGTGGAGTCCCGCCCGCTGCAGCGCATCGAGATGAGAGGTGAAGTCGGATTCGCGCAGCGTGAATCCGTCCGGCGCGTCCGAGACGGAGTGGTAGGTGAGGATGGGGACGTCCGGCCGCCGGGAGCAGCCTGCGAGGAGCAGCAGCGCCGCCGCGATGAGCTGGCGCCGCATCACCGGACGAGCGGGATGCCCCGCGTCCGCAACCGGCGGATGAGCGGGATCGAGAACAGGGCGATGACCACGTCGGGGAGGAAGGCCGCGATCGAGGCGGGGAGCCCGCGCATGGCCAGCGCCAACCCCAGCCGCGAGGTGACGTAGAAGAGCACGAAGGAGGCCAGCGTGACGAGGTACGCGGAGCCGCGCGCGCCCCCCGCGAGCACCGCGAGCGGCACCCCCATCAGCGCGAAGCAGAGGCAGGCCAGCGGGACTGCCCACCTGCGCCCGCGCTCGACCCGCACGCGCACCTCGTCTTCCAGCCACCCGTTCTTGCGGTACTGCTCGGCGCGCGAGGACAGCTCGGCGTACGGCAGCGCGGCCTCCACGCCGTGGAACCGGTTCTTGCGCGCGACGCGCTCCTGCACGCCCACCAGGAACGTCCCCTGGTTGAAGCGGACCACCGTCTCGCCGCGCGGCTCCATGCGGTGCAGCTCGCCGCGGTCGAGATGCAGCCTCAGCGCCTCGCCCCCGGCGTCCTCGATGCGCCCGGCGTCGGCCAGCACGAGGAGCGGCGACCCGTCCCCGGCCTGGTCCTCGATGAGCACGCCTCGCCACCTGCCCCCTTCGGTGTCGGCGACGTACACCATGAAGCGGGGCAGGTTGTCGTTGAACACGCCGGGCAAGAGGCCGGACTGGAGATTTCGCTTGATCACCCCGTTCAGCACCTGGTTGACCTGCTGCAAGCCCCACGGCTCCGCCCAGCGAGTCAGCGCCGCCACGCCGATCGCGAGCACGATCGCGATCGCCACCGGAACCCGGAACAGCTGGCGCGGCGAGTAGCCCGCCGAGGAGAGGCCCAAGAGCTCGCGGTCGGCCGCCAGGCGCCCTACCCCCAGCTGGATCCCCAGCATGTACGCGAGCGGCAGGGCGAGCACCAGGAAGTGCGGCGCGAATGCCAGCGTGACGCGCCCCAGGTCCGACAGCCGCATCGAGGCGCTGAACACCACTTCGTTGAGCTGGAGCAACTGCACCAGGACGAGGAGCTGCAGGATGGCCAGCACTCCCACCCCCAGCGGCAGGGTCATCTCGCGCAGCACCATGCGGTCGAGAAGCCGCAGGGGGCCGGGCTGCAGGCGATCGCGGAGGCGCATCCGAGCGGAGTGTATCCTCGATCGCGCGTGGTATACGCGCCGCCGTGGACGGATCGCGCGCGGCCGGGATCGCCGGCCGGCTGGCGAAGGCGGCGCTGCTCGTCTGGGCGGCCGGGGCCGTGCTGGGGGAGGCGCTCGCGCAGGCCGGCGCGTACGCCTTGCTGGTCGTCGCGGCGATCCGGGGGCGGCGCATCGAGCTCGACCGCGTCGCCCGGCGCTTCTGCGCCGTCGCCGCCGCGCTCGCCGGATGGCAGGCCATCTCGCCCGCGCTGGCCGCCTGGGCGGGCTCCTCCCCGGGCTGGCCGAAGAGCGGCCGGTACGGCCAGTTCTTCGACACGCTCGCGCCCGCGCTGGCGGCCTCGGCGGCCGCGGACGCGCCGTGGGTCGCGCTCGCCTGGGTGGTTGCCGCCGGATGGGTGCTCAGCGCCGCTCTCGGCGCGTTCCAGCACTTCGTGCGATGGCCTTTCGAGCAGCCGGCCTGGTTCCGCACGCCGGTCGACCGGGTCCGCGAGTCGTTCAGCGTGTCCGGACCCCCGCGCTACGGGGCGGGCGGGTTCCTGTTCCACCGCCTGCGCTTCGCGCACGGTGCCGTGGCCGCGCTGGGGCCGGCCCTCGCGACCGCGCTGCGGACGCGGAGCGCGCGAGTCGCGCTCGCAGCGATCGGCACCGCCGCGGCCCTCCTCGCGGCGACGTATCTCTCCTATGCGCGCGCCGCGCTGCTCGTCGGGCTGGCGGTGGTCGGTCTCGCGGTCGCGGTGCTCGGACGGGGCTGGGCGCGGTGGGGCGGCGTCGCGGCGGCCGCCGTGGTCGCGCTGGGAGTGCTCGCCTCGCCGGAATGGCGCTCGCGGCTGCTGCGCGGCGAAGAGAACCTCCTCGGCGGAGACGAGCGCCGGCTCTCGATGGAGGTCGGCTGGGAGCTGGTCCGCGAGCACCCTCTCGTCGGCGTCGGGTTCGGGAACTACCAGGAGGCGGCCTGGGCGACCCGGCGGGCCACAGGCGTCACCCCGCTCCTCTCCATCGACGCGCACAACCTCTGGCTCACCGCCTGGGCGGAGACCGGCCTCGTCGGGCTTCTCCTCACGGCGGCCTATCACCTGCTGCTCGCGCAGGCGCTCCTGCGGCGCATTCGCGAAGGATCGTGGATCGCGGCGGGCGCGCTCCTCTCCTTCACCGGGTTCCACCTGCTGAGCCTGGTGCACTACCTGCAGCACCACACGGGGGTCTACCTGTCGTTCGCCCTCGTCTGGGGGCTCGGGCTCGCGCCCGCCGCCTCGGCCGCGGCGCCGGAGCTCGGGCTCGTGCGTGCGGCGGATTGAGGCGCGAGAAGCAGGACCGTCGCGAGCAGCGCGGACGGCCAGAGCTGGATGAGCACCCGATCGATCGAGGCCCGGAAGAACCAGAGCAGCGGATGCGGCTGCAGCACGTACACCACCATGGTCAGCGCGAGGGCGAGCGCGAGGGCGGTGCCGATCGCGCGCGCCGCCGGGCGGCGGGGCAGCCGGGGCAGCAGGATCGCGAGCACGGCGATCTCCGCGACGAGCCACAGCCCCCAATCCTGGAAATACACGATGCGCCGGAGGACGGCGGCGAGGAGCTCGCCCCAGCGGGCGGCGTCGAGGACCCGCGACGAGGAAGCGCCTGCGAACAAGTCGCTCTCGTGCGCGACGCGCAGCTTGAACCACGCGACCAGCGCCAGGACGGGCAAGGCGCCGAGCCCGAACCGGAGCAGCCCGCGGACGCGCTCGCGCAGCGGGGCCCACCGGGTCGCGAGCAGGGCGGCGGCCAGGCAGGCGAGGTAGAGCGTGCCTTCGTTCTTCGTCCAGGCCGCGAGCGACGCCGCGAACCCCGCCCCCAGCAGCGCACCCTGCTGCCCCGATTCCACGGCGATCGCCGTGAGCGCGCAGGCGGCGAGCAGCAGGGCCGCGAGGGGGACGTCGGCCTGCTGGTTGGCGGCAAATCCCACGAAGCACGGCGTCGAGAGCAGCGCCAGCGCAGCCAGCGCACCCCATCCCGGTCCGCGCAGCTCGCGCGCCGCCGCGCCCAGCAGGGCGACGGCGGCGGCGGCGAACGCAGACGAGACGGCCGCCGGCACCCACGGCGATTCGGAGCGCGCGAGCAGGAAGGCTTGCGCCACGGCGCCCGGGACCAGCAGCGGGTAGTCCCGGTGCGCCCAGAAGAGGATCTCGGGCGAGAACGCCGCCCGGAACCCGGCGCCGCCGCGCGCGAGGAAACGGGCGCGGAGGTTCCAGATGGCCCACGCGTCCCATCCGCCGTCGGGAACCCGGACGGTGTGCTCGACGAACAACGCGGTGGCGAGCACCGCCGCGGCGGCCACGGCGTACGCCGGCCAGCGCGGCGCATCTCGAGAGGGGGCTCCGACAGCGTCCCCGGCCAGGGCGGCCCCGCGCGGCCGCCAGGCGACGACCGCCGCTCCCGCGGCGACGAGGAGCGCGTCCTTCGCCAGCCGCACGCGCGGGTCGGCCCCGAAAGCGAACAGCGCCACGGAATACCCGGCGGACCAGATCCCCACGCCGAACAGCACCGCCAGCGCGGCGCGGAAGGCTCCGCGGACCGGAGCGAACGACGACGCGGCCGCCCCGGAGATCGCCACCGCCGCCGCGGCCAGGATCGCGCTCATCGGCGCAGGAGCGCCACGCGCCCTCCCTCGAATCGCCGCTCGACGCGCAGGCCGTGCGCCCGCGCCACGGCGTCGAGGCGCTCGGGCTCCTTCACGTTCGCCAGCACCGGGTCGGTGCCCGCTTCGCCCACCACGAGCACGACGGGCGCGAGCGCGTACTGCGCCGACTGGTACAGCCAGGTGCCCCACTCGTCGGACTCGAGCACGCCCGGCCGCGCGCTCACCGGTTCGTCCGAGACGTATCCGATGCGTCCGGAGGCCGGCAACGCGGCCCGGACGGCCCGGTATCGCTCCTCGGCGCGCGGCGCGCGGCGATCCAGGAGGTGCCAGGCCGGCTCGGAGACCAGGTGGAAGTACGCTTCGCGCGCGATCCCCACGGCGGCGAGCAGCGCGACGGCCCGCGCAGCCGTGCGCAGCGGCACGCCGGTCATTCGGCGGCGCGGACCTCGCCCGGTGCGGGCAGCTCCTTCGGCCAGGGCGGCGGCAACAGGCCGTAGCGGAGGATGCAGTAGACGGCGCGAAAGGCGTCCTTCAGCCGGATCTTCTTGCCCTCGGCGACGGAGCGCGGGCGGTAGGAGATCGGCTCCTCGGCGAGCCGGAGCCGGCGGCGGCGGGAGAGGTGGGCGATGAGCGCCGTGACCTCGGGCTCGAATCCGAAGCGGTCCTCGCGCAGCGGCAGCTCGCGGACGACGTCGAGGCGCATCACCTTGTAGCAGGTCTCCATGTCGCTCACGCGCAGGCCGGTGACCAGGTTGCTCAGGCCGGTGAGCATCCGGTTGGCCAGGGTGTGCCAGGCCGGGAACCCCGCGTGCCCGCGCGCATACCGGCTGCCGTAGACGACGTCGGCCTCGCCACGAACGATCGGCGCCACCAGCCTGGGCAGCTCGTGCGGGTCGTACTCGAGATCGGCGTCCTGAACGACCACCACGTCCCCGAGCGCTTCCCCGAATCCGCGCCGCAGCGCCGCGCCTTTGCCCCGATTGACGGGCTGGTGGAAGATCCGCACCTGGGTCCGGCCCGACGGATCGGCGGAGGTGACCAGGTCCGGCTCCCGCTCGATCCTCTCCAGCACCGCCCGGGTACCGTCCCGCGAGCAGTCGTTCACGACCACCAGTTCCTTCTCGACCGGCACGGCCGCCACCCGGCGCAGGACGCCCAGGACGAGCCGTTCCTCGTTGTAGACGGGAATGACGATCGAGAGCTTCAGGTGGTGCCTCCGGTGGCCAGACCCCCAAAGAGTTATCTTTTTTCGCCGGGGCGCACGCTCGTCCGGCAGGGCGGCGGTTGTCAAGAGAGCGTTGACTTGACCGGGTCCTTCGGCTATCCATTCCGGCCCTTTCCCGGCCAGTCCCCGCCCCGTCGGCGAGCAAGGCCCGGAACCAACGAGACATTCCGATGCGCGAGAACATCCACCCCGCCTACCCGACTTCGAAGGTCCACTGCGCCTGCGGGGCGACGTGGGAGACCCGTTCGACCGGGGGCGATCTGCACCTGGACATCTGCTCGAACTGCCACCCGTTCTTCACCGGCAAGCAGAAGCTGATCGACACGCAGGGGCGCATCGATCGGTTCCAGAAGAAGTACGCGAACGCGCCCAAGGCCCCGCCGAAGAAGGCCAAGGCCGTCGCCGAGAAGAAGCCGGCCGCCAAGTCCGAGAAGAAGTCGGACAAGAAGCCGAAGAAGCCCAAGGCCGAAGCCTGACAGGCTGGCAATGTTCTTTGGCTGCCGCGGCAAAGAAGAACGGCAGCGTGGGAAGGGCGAGTGGGGGGACTCGCATCCTGCCGGCACGCTGCCGCGGGAAGGCCTCGGGGGGCCGTCCTTTCCTGTGCCCTACTTCTCCCGGGCAGCAACCTTGTTGAGGCCTTCCTCGTCCTTGAGCACCAGCAGGCGGCCCTGGTTCGCGAGGAGCGCGTCGCGCTTCATCTTGTTGATCAGCGTCGAGACGAACGACCGGGACGCACCCACCAGGTCCGCCAGGTCCTGCTGCGTGATGCCGTGCAGGCAAAGCTCGTTGCCGGGTGCGATGCGCTCGCCATGCGCCTGCGCCAGCGAGATGAGCATCTCCGCCAGGCGGGCGGGGACGTCCTTGCGAGTCAGCCCGAGCACGCGCTGGCGCATCTGGCGCACGCGCTCGTTGAGCGCCCGGATGACGTCCACGGCCAGCGCGGGGCGCGCCTCGAGCAGGGCGCGGAAGTCGCGGCCCTCGATGCTCCACACCTCGCACTTGCCCGAGGCGATGGCCAGCTCCTCCATCAGCGAGCCTTCGGGACGGAGCACCTCGCCGAACAGGTCGCCCGGCTTCAGGATCGCCAGGACGCTGCGGCCCTTCCCCTTGCCCTGGCGGAGCAGCCGCACGCGGCCGCTGCGGAGCAGGAACACCTTGTCCGCCGGCATTCCCGGCCGGTAGATGACCGAAGAATGAGCGAAGGTCTCCACCTTGAAGTAGCCGCGGAAGTCGACGACGTCGGCCGCCGGGAGGCTGGGGGAGGCGAGCGGCTGCGCGAACTGGTACCGGGTATCGACCTGCTGGCGTGGAATCATCTGAGGCTCCCAGGGAAGGGGACGCCCCAGTGGAGAGCACTGGCCATGCCAACGGCTGGCCGCTGCTCGCTACTCGTCATTTCAAGGACTTGACTGAAAGGACCGCAGTCAGGCAGCCGTCCGGTTGAACGATCCGTACGTCGAATAGTTACGATCGACTGAACGAAACGTTCAGCCCGGACCCGGCTCCAAGCCGTATTTGCGCAGTTTCCGCTCGAGCGTCGGCCGGGAGATGCCCAGGATCTGACAGGTCCGGCCCTTGTGCCCCTTCGTCATCGCGAAGACCCGCTCGATATGGGCCTTCTCCACTTCGTCGAGCGTCGGCACCCGTCCGTCGACGGACGTCCGGTCGGCGGCAGGGCGCGGCTCCGCGCGCGAAGCCTCGACCAGGTGCTCCTCCAGGAGCAGGTCGCCCTGGCTGAGCACGGCGGCGCGGGTGAGCACGTTCTCCAGCTCGCGCACATTCCCCGGCCAGGAGCGCGCCATCAGCTTGTCCAGCGTCTCGCGCGGCACGCGGCGCAGGTTCTTGTGCAGGCGCTGGTTGATCTTGACCAGGAGGTGCTCGACCAGGATCGGGACGTCCTCGCGCCTCTCGCGCAGGGGCGGGATCGAGAGAGTCACCACCTTCAGCCGCTGGTAGAGGTCCTCGCGGAAGCGGCCGGCCCCGACCTCCCCGGACAGGTCGCGGTTGGTGGCGGCGAGGATGCGCGCGCGCACCGGGATGCGCTTCACCCCGCCGACCCGCTCCAATTCGCGCTCCTGCAAGACGCGCAGGAGCTTCGCCTGCAGGTTCTGCGACAGCTCGCCGATCTCGTCGAGGAAGATGGAGCCGTCCTCCGCCAGCTCGAACTTGCCGATCTTCGAGGCCACCGCGCCGGTAAAGGCGCCTTTCTCGTGGCCGAACAGCTCGCTCTCCAGCAGCGTGTCGACGATGGCGGAGCAGTTGATCCCGATGAACGGCTTGGTGCCCGCGCTGTAGCTGTGGATGACGCGCGCGATCAGCTCCTTGCCCGTGCCGCTCTCGCCCTGGATGAGCACGGTGGCGCGGCTGGCGGCCACGCGCCCCACGTCCTTGAAGAGCTGCTGCATCGGCGGCGAGGCGCCGACGATGTCGTCCAGCTTCACCGCGCGCTGCGCCTCGACGGAGAGGAAGTCGGTGCCGCGCGAGAGCCGGCGCACCTCCAGCGCGCGGTCGAGCGCGACGTCGAGCGCCCGGATGTCGATGGGCTTGTGGATGTAGTCGAAGGCGCCCGCCTTCATGGCCAGGATGGTGGTCGCCATGTCGTGGTGGGCGGTGATCATCAAGACCGGCG
>Ga0137396_10002493_pt1 | contig 10106 bp, 7 predicted proteins | sample czc16metaG_FD_108284 | JGI IMG/M metagenome (GOLD analysis project Ga0137396, IMG submission 108284) | Vadose zone soil microbial communities from Angelo Coast Range Reserve, California, USA - czcobulk3.16 metaG | ecosystem: Environmental > Terrestrial > Soil > Vadose zone | place: USA... | reverse complement strand
GGCGCCCGGCCTCGCGAACAGCCTCTCGATCGTTCACAACGCGGCGCGGTCCAAGACGCCGCTCCTGGTGACGGCGGGTCAGCAGGACACGCGCTTTCTCATGGACGAGCCGATCCTCGCGGGCGATCTGGTCCGCATGGCCGAGCAATTCACGAAGTGGTCGTACGAGATCAGGCGCGCCGAGGAGGCCCCCGTCGCGCTGCGGCGGGCGCTTCAGGTCGCGCTGACGCCCCCAACCGGGCCGGTGTTCCTGTCGCTGCCGATGGACCTCATGGGCCCGGCGGTGGAGGACACCGGAGCCGGCCCGACGCCGATCGCCGCGCACGCCCGACCCGACGCGGGAGCGGTCGCCCGAGCCGCGGAGCTCCTGGCGACCGCCCGCGCGCCGATCATCATCGCGGGTGACGGCGTCGCCCGAGCGCAGGCGGTTCCCGAGCTGACGGCGCTCGCCGAGCTACTGGGCGCGCGCGTGCACGGCGAGCCGGTGTACCGCCGCACGAACATCGCCGGGAATCACGCCCTGTGGCGCGGCGGCCTCTTTCCGTCGCCGGGAGCCGTACGCAAGGCGCTCGAGGAATGCGACGCGCTCCTGATCGTCGGCGCGAACGTCTTCACCTGGTTCCTGCACACCGAGGGCGCGCCGTTTCCGCGCGGGCTTCGCGTGGTTCAGATCGACGACGATCCGTGGGAGCTCGGCCGGAGCTACGCGGTCGCGCTCGGTATCGCCGCCGATCCGAAGTCGACGCTTACGGAGCTGGCGAGCGCGCTGCGCTCACGGATGACCGAGGCCGACCGCGCCGCGGCCGGCGCGCGAGCCGAGAAGATCGGCAAGGCGAGAGCCGAGCTGACGGCGCGCGGGCGCGCCGCCGCTCAGGCCGAGGCCGAGCGGACGCCGATCGGCCAGGCGCACCTCATGCACACGTTGGCGTCGTTGCTCCCGGCCGACGCGGTCGTCGTCGACGAGTCGGCGACGTCGCTCCCGTTCGTCCTGCGTTACATGCCGTTCTCGGCGCCGGGATCGTTCTACGGCGGCAAGACCGGCACCCTCGGCTGGGGGATGGGCGCGGCGATCGGCGTTCAGCTCGGTTCGCCGGGCCGCAAGGTCGTCGCCACGATCGGCGACGGTTCGGTGATGTACGCCCCGCAGGCGCTGTGGACGGCGGCGCACTACCAGCTGCCGATCACGTACGTCGTCCCGAACAACTCCTCGTACGCGATCCTCAAGTCCGGCATGCTCAGTCTCGATCTCGCCTCGGCCAAGCGCGGGATCTATCCCGGCATGGATCTGGTCGATCCCACGATCGACTACGCCGGCCTGGCGCGCGCGCTCGGCGTCCGCGCCGAGCGCGTGGAAAAGCCCGCGAATCTCCATTCCGTGCTGGCCGCGTGCCTGGCGCATCCCGGTCCGAGCCTCGTCGACGTCGCGATCGATCGCGGCTTCAAGGCAATGTTGTGACCGCGCGTACGGGCGGCGAGTGGATCGTCGACGCGCTCCGCGCCGAGGGCGTGCGCCACGTGTTCGGGATCCCCGGCGTCCACAATCTGGCGATCTACGACGCGCTCATTCGCCAGTCGGAGATCACGCACGTGCTGGCCCGCCACGAAGCTGGCGCGGCCTTCATGGCCGACGGCTACGCGCGCGCCTCGGGCGCGCCGGGCGTGGTCGTCGTCACCACGGGCCCGGGCGCAACGAATGCACTGACGCCGCTGGTCGAATCCTACGCGGGATCGATGCCTGTCCTCGTGGTGATGTCCGACGTCGCGTCCCCGCTGGTCGGCCGCGACATCGGCGCGCTCCATGAGGTTCCGAACCAGATCGAGTGCTTCAAGCCCGTCACGCGGTGGGCGGAGGCTGTCACCGAAGCGCGGGCGATTCCGGGGACGGTGCACGGCGCGTTCGATCTGCTGCGGACTGGTCGGCCAGGTCCGATCGCGATCTCGGTCCCCAACGACTTTCTCACCGCCCGCTTCGACGCCGAGCCGCGCGGCGGAGGCCACGGCCGCCGGCCGCCGTGCCACGTGGACGCGATCCAGGAGGCTGCGCGGGCACTGGCCGCCGCATCCAGGCCTCTTCTGATCGCCGGCGGCGGCGTGATCGCCGCGGAGGCCGAGTCCGAGCTGACTCGTCTTGCTCGCCGGCTCGGCGCGCCGGTGATCACGACGGTCATGGGCAGGGGAGCGATCAGCGAGCACGATCCCCTGTGGCAGGGTGTCTTGCCGAACAGCCGCGCCACCGAGCCGGTCATCAAGGCGGCCGACGTGATCCTCGCGGTCGGTTGCCGCTTCGCCCATCGGTCGACCCAGGGGCTTCTCTTGAATCTCTCGTTCGAGCCGTCGCAGACCTTGATTCATCTCGATCTGGACCCGACCGTGATCGGCCGGCTCTTCAAGCCGCAGCTTCCGATCGTCGGCGACGCGAAGGATGGGCTGGCGCGGCTGCTCCAGGGCCTCGGTCCCGGGACGGCCCAGACGAGTTGGGACCATCGCTGGCGCGAAGGCCTCCGATCGGCGGCGAGCGCGCGCTACACGCGGGAGATCGCCCACCTGATCGAGACCCTGCGCGCGGCGCTTCCCGACGACGCCATCGTCGTGAACGATCAAACCGGCATCAACTACTGGATGGAGTGGCGCTTCCCCGTGCTGATGCCGCGGACCTTTCTCTATCCCGTCGGCTCGGCGACGTTGGGCTACGGGGTGCCGGCTGCCATCGGCGCCAAGATCGCGCGGCCAGATCGGGCGGTGATCGCCGTCGTCGGTGACGGGGGTTTCATGTACTCGGTGAACGAGCTGGCGACGGCCGTGAAATATCGGCTGCCGGTCGTGTTCCTGGTCATGAACGACGATCGCTTCGGAGCGATCAAGTGGCTCCAGCAGACGATCTTCGAAGGACGCTGGGGTGAGGCCGATCTGACGAATCCGGACTTTCCGGCGCTGGCCCGGGCGTTCGGGGCGCGCGGCGAGCGAGTGGACGGCGTGGACGCGCTCGGCGGCGCCCTCAAGACAGCGCTCGCCGCCGACGGGCCGACCGTCCTCGAGTTGAGGATGACGGTCGACCCGCCGTGGGAGCTCTGAAGTCTATTTGCCGTGGAAGAGGTTTAGCGCCGAACCCTTCCTGAACCACTCGAGCTGTGAAGTGGCGAACGAGTGCGAGAGCCGTAAGGTCTCGCTCGTGCCGTCGGAGTGCTTCACAACACACTCGACCGGCTTTCCGGGCGCCATGTCCCGCAGCCCGGTCAGGCTGATCCGGTCGTCCTCGCGGATCTTATCGTAGTCGGCGGGATTCTGGAACGCGAGCGCCAGCAGTCCCTGCTTCTTCAAGTTGGACTCGTGGATCCGCGCGAAGCTGCGCACGATGACGGCGGCGCCTCCTAGGAGACGAGGTGAGAGGGCGGCGTGCTCGCGGCTCGAGCCTTCGCCGTAGTTCGCATCACCGATGACAACCCACTTGATGCCCTTGGACTTGTAGTCTCGGGCGATCGCGGAGATGGACTGTCCCGTCGCCCCCGTCAGGACGTTCTTTCCCTTGCCGGCCTCGCCCGTGTAGGCGTTGGTCGCGCCCATGAACATGTTGTCGCTGAACTTGTCGAGGTGTCCGCGGTAGCGCAGCCAGGGGCCCGCGGGCGAGATGTGGTCGGTCGTGGTCTTGCCCTTGGCCTTGAGCAGCACGGGCATGTCCTTGAAGTCCTGGCCGTCCCACGGCGGCCACGGCTCCATCAGCTGCAGCCGTTCGCTCTTGGGATCGACCTTCAGGGTGATCGCGCTCCCGTCCTCGGGAGGCGTCACGTAGGTCGGGCGTCCGCGGTCGAAATTCCTCGCGGGCACTTCAGGCGCCGTCTTCGGTGGCGACAGCTTGAACGTCTTGCCGTCGGCACCGGTGAGGGAATCGGTGATCGGGTTGAACGACAATCTCCCAGCCAGGGCGAGGGCGGTCACGATCTCGGGGCTGCCGATGAAGTTCATCGTGGTCGGCTGGCCGTCGTTGCGCCGCGGGAAGTTACGGTTGTACGAGGTTACGATCGTGTTCGGGACCTCGGAGGCTTCCTTGGCCCGCCGCCACTGGCCGATGCACGGGCCGCAGGCGTTGGCCAGGACGACGCCGTTGATGTCCTTCAGCGACTGCATCTGCCCGTCGCGCTCGATGGTCGCGCGCACCTGCTCGGAACCCGGCGTGACCAGGAACGGCACGGCGGTCTTCAGGCCGTGAGCCTTGGCCTGCTCGGCGACGTCGGCCGCGCGGCTCATGTCCTCGTAGGACGAGTTGGTGCAGCTGCCGATCAAGGTCGTCGAGATCTTGTCGAGGAACGCGTTCTTCGGGTCGGCGATCTCGGCGGCCAGCTTGCCGATCGGCCGCGCACGATCAGGGGAATGCGGCCCGACCATGTACGGCTCCAGGGTCGACAGATCGAGCTTCACCACGCGCTCGTAGTACTTCTCGGGGTTGGCCTCCACTTCCTTGTCGGGCGCCAGGAGTTGCGGATAGCGCTGCGCGAACGGCACCAGATCGCCGCGCCCGGTCGCCTTCAGGTACAGCGTCATCCGGTAGTCTATCGGGAACATCGATGTGGTGGCGCGGAGCTCGGCGCCAATGTTGGTGATCGTGGCCTTGCCGGTGGCGCTGATCGTCCTCGCACCCGGGCCGATGTACTCCACGATCGCGTTGGTCCCACCCGCCACGGTCAGCTGGCCGGCGACGTAGAGGATCACGTCCTTCGGGGCGGTCCAGCCGCTCAGCTTCCCCGTCAGATAGACCGCGATGTGACGGGGATAGAGGACCTCCCACGGAAGCCCCGCCATCACCTCGACGGCGTCGGCGCCGCCGACGCCGACCGCGCACGCCCCGAGGCCGCCGGCGTTCGGAGTGTGGGAGTCGGTCCCGATGATCAGCTCGCCCGGAAACGCGTACTGCTCGAGCACGACCTGGTGGATGATCCCGGCGCCCGGTCCCCAGAATCCCGCGCCGTACTTGGCGGCCGCCGACTTCAGGAAGTCGTAGACCTCCTGGTTCTCGGCGAGCGACTCGCGCAGATCGGCCTGGCCCTCGACGCGCGCCTGGATGAGGTGATCGCAGTGGATCGAAGTCGGCACCGCGACCCTGAGTCGCCGGGTCTGCATGAATTGCAGCATGGCCGTCTGGCCGAGCACGTCCTGCAGCACGACGCGGTCAGGGCGAAGGAAGAGGTAGCTCTTGCCGGCCTCCATATCCTGATGCTCCGGATCGTCCGCGTGTCCCAGGAGCACCTTGTCGGCCAGAGTCAGCGGTCGGCCGAGCCGGCGCCGGACGATCGCGAGATTGCGCTCTATCGTCTCGTAGACTTTCGCGGCCATTTCAGCGGTCGATTCGATCGTCACCATTCCCGATGTCCTCCGCCCAGAGCGCCGGATGCGCCTGAATGAATTGTGCCATCAGCTCCTGGCATCTCGCGTCTTGAAGAACCTCGACGGCCACGCCGCGCGCTCGCAGGAGCTCTTCCTCGCCGAGGAACGTCCGGTTCTCGCCGACGATGACCCGCGGGATGCCGTAGAGGAGAATCGCGCCGCTGCACATGGCGCACGGCGACAGCGTCGTGTAGATCGTGCACTCGCGATAGACTTGCGCCGATCGCCGGCCGGCGTTTTCGAGGGCGTCCATCTCGCCGTGGAGCACCGAGCTCCCGCGTTGCAGTCGCCGATTGTGGCCGCGTCCCAGGATGCGACCGCGGTGCACCAGCACCGAGCCGATCGGGATACCGCCCTCGGCCAAACCGCGCTCGGCTTCTTCGACTGCGACTCGGAAGAACTCGTCCACTTGCGATCCCGTCCTCGTGCACCGCCCGCGACCAGATTACTCCTATCCCGCAGATCGCGGCGGCCCGCCGTCGTCGCCGCCCGTCAGGACAACACACGCTTCGGGAGCAACAGCCAAGGTCACCGAATCGCCGGGACCGACGCGCGCCGGCGGCGGCGCGGTGACGCGGAGAACCACGTCCGTTCCGGTCACCGAGACCTGATAGTCGACGGCGTCTCCCAGATAGCTCGTGCGCTGGACCGTACCGGCGAGCACGTTGGCGCCCACCGGGGCCGGCCGGCCTCCTGTCACCAGCTCGATCTCGTGGGGACGGATGGACACGACGACGGGAGCGGTCGAGGTCGTGTCGCGCGAGGCCAGGCGAAGCCTCAGCGCGCCAAGGACCGCGACACCCGGCTCTGAAGCCACCGCGTCCAGCAGATTCGTCCGGCCGATGAACTCGGCGACGAAGCGCGTGCGTGGGCGCCGAAACAGATCCTCCGCCGTCCCGACCTGCTCCACGCGTCCGCGGTGCAGGACCGCGACCCGGTCCGAGATCACCATCGCCTCGGCCTGGTCGTGGGTCACGTAGAGCGTGGTGATGCCGAACGCTTCGTGAAGGCGCCGGATCTCGAACCGCATTTCCTCGCGGCGGCTTGAATCGAGGTTGCTCAGGGGCTCGTCGAGCAGCAGGATCTCCGGCTCCACCACGAGCGCTCGCGCCACCGCGACCCGCTGTTGCTGCCCGCCCGAGAGCTCCCCCGGATAGCGCGGCTCGTATCCGGCCAGCTGGACGACGCGCAACATCTCCGCCACTCGCCGGTCGCGGTCGATCCTCGAAACACCGGGCTTGAAGCGGAGGCCGTAGGCCACGTTCTGCGCGACGGTCATGTGGGGCCAGAGAGCGTAGCTCTGGAATATCATCGCCATGCGCCGGCGCTCCGGCGGCACGACCGTCGAGGGCGACGAGAGGCATCGCTCGCCGACCCAGATCTCACCGGACTCGGGCTGGAGAAAGCCGGCGACCAGCCGCAAGGTCGTTGTCTTGCCACAGCCCGAGGGTCCGAGCAGGGAGACCAGCTCGCCGGGCTCGACGTCGAGCGAGAGGCCTTCGACTGCGGCGACGTCGCCGTAGCGCTTCGTCAGTGTCTTGAGGGCGACGCCCGGCATCAGGCGCGCTCCGGCGTCGGCGTCACAACGCCCTGCTCACTGGTGGAAGGAATCGGAGGTCTAGCGATTCCGGCGCGAGGGGGGCTCGAGCCCGCACTCGCAGATCTTGTTGAGGAGCGTCTTGTAGCTGACCTTGAGGATGCGCGAGGCTTCGGCGCGGTTCCATTTCACGCGATCGAGTACCTCGGCCAGCGCCTTGCGCTCCGCCTCGCGAGCCCCTCGGCGCGCGATCTCTCGCAGGCTCTCGGTGATCATCAGCCGCGCCGGCGCCTCGATGGGCTCGCCCGGACGGCGCTCGACCAGCGGCCCGATCGCCTGCTCGCCGTCTGACAGCACGACGAGCCGTCGGATCGCGTTCTCGAGCTCGCGGACGTTGCCCGACCACGGGCATTCCCGGAGTCGGGCGAGCGTTTCCGGAGCGAGCTGCTTTTGGCGGCCATATTGCGCATTGAACTTCTTCAGGAAGTACGAGGCCAGCATGGGAATTTCGTCGCGACGCTCGCGCAGGGGGGGCACGCGGATCTCGACGACGTTGAGCCGGTAGTACAGGTCTTCTCTGAACTCGCCGCGCCGCATCGCCTCTTCGAGGTCCCGGTTGGTCGCCGCTATCACCTGCGCGTCGACGGCGATCACGCCGTGGCCGCCGACGCGGGAGAACCGGAAATCCTGGAGCACGTGGAGGAGCTTCGCCTGGAGCGCCAGCGGCAGCTCGGCGATCTCGTCGAGGTAGATCGTGCCCTTGTTGGCGTACTCGAACTGGCCCGGCTTACGCCGATGGGCGCCGGTGAAGGCGCCCTTCTCGTGGCCGAAGAGCTCGGACTCGAGCAGCCCTTGCGGGATCGCAGCGCAGTTGACCTTGACGAAGGGTCCCTCGCGGCGGGTCGAAGCCACGTGGACGGCGCGAGCGATGAGATCCTTGCCTACGCCGCTCTCGCCTCTGATCAGAACCGTCGTGTCCGTGTCGGCGATGCTCTCGATGATGGAGCGGATCGCTCGCATCCGGGGATGGCCGTCGAACAGGGGAGGGTTGTTGACGAACTCTTTCACATCTCGCTGCCCCAGCGGCCGTTCCGCTGGTTCGACCTGACCCACGCTCACCTAAACCCCTGAAATTTCGTCTGTTTCCGGAAGCCTGGTACCTTCCGTTGCAAAGGGAAGCTGAGTATGCCATTACCCACGTTGCCTGTCACGTCGAAAATATTTTCCTAGTCCCGGGAGTGATACGATGCCGCTGTGATCAGCGGAGACTAGCCGCAGAGGGAGTGAGCGATGAAGCTCCTGTTGATCGAAGACGACGAGCACGTCGCCGAAGTGCTCGCGGACGCGTTCGCGGTCGACGGTCACGAGACGGCGATCACCCACACGGGCGAGGACGGCCTCGCATATCTCGAGCACGACCGTCCGGATGCCGTCGTGCTCGATGTTCGCCTGCCGACTCTCAACGGCGTCGCCGTGCTACGTCAGATCAGGTCGACGGATCCCACGCTGCCCGTCATCATCATGACGGGCCTCGCGACCCAGGGTGAGCTCGCCGAGATTCGCCGGCTCGGTGTCACCGAGATCGTGGAGAAGCCCGAGGTGCTCAAGCACTTCGGCGCCGCGCTCGCGCGCATCGCGAATCGCGATCGCGGTCAGGACGCGACGTAGAGTCGGTTGCCGCCTTCTCCTTTGGCTCGCGCCAACAAGGCGGCGGCCTGGCGTAGCATGTCGTCCGCGCGAGCCGCCGTCCTCGGGTAGCAGGATCCGCCGGCGCTCCACACCACCTTCTCCAGACGCGTCGTGAGTCGATCGAGGATCGAGCGCAGGTGGGTCGTCTCCGCGTCGACCAGGAGCATCGAGAGCCAGCCCTGCGTCGACAGCGCCACCGCGTCCGTACCGCGCAGATAACGCGCGATGGTGTCCGCGACCGAGGCGCGCGACGGCCCAACGTTCTCACCCGATTCAGGTTCGACGGCGACGCAGACGAGCGAGACGCTGTAGCGGAGTCGCTGGGCCTTCTGGATCTCGAAGTCGACGAGAAATCGAAACATCGACTCGTCGACCAGCCAACCACCGCCGGCGAGTGGACCAAAGCCCCTTGATGCTGTCACGATGAGGTCCTGCATACGCGAAGGCGCACTAATAGCAAGCTTCACGCCACCCCGCACCGCACACACGAATAATTCCGGAATAGAAAGATTTGCGGACTGACCAGGCTGCCGAGGACCCCTCGAGTTCTGAAACCCTTTGCGCAGACTATGCACCTTGTGGTACGTGAACGCCGTGCGATCTGCGCATCGGCATTCGGTCCCGCTCGATTCGTTCGAACGGCGCGATCTTCACGAATTCGCCAAACAGAGGTCACGAGCGATCCGTTGCCGCGGCGAAGCGCCACCGCAGTCTGACTGACCGCACGACACGACTAAGCAATCGTAAACATGAAACTTTTCGTTGGCACCGTCGTTCTCGTTTCGGGAGGTAGAGCGCTGCGATGAGAGTCCCAGCCGGGTGGCACCTGTGGCACCTATGGTTGCTGGCGTTTGGCGTGGCGTGTGGAGCGATCGGCGTGATCGCGGGCCCCGCTGAGTCCGGAGTCCTCGACGCCAGCTGGATCGCGCCAACGACCAACACCGACGGAACTCCGCTGACAGATCTCGTGGCGTTTCGCGTCTATTTCGGAACCTCGGCGTCGCCGTGTCCGAACGGAACGTTCAGCCAGGTCACCGCGCCGATCTCGAGCCCGCCGCCGAACCAGACCGTGAGCGTTCGGCTGACGAATCTGACGAGTGGCACGCTCTACAATGTCTCGGTGGCCGCGATCGACACGAACGGCAATCAGAGCCCATGCTCTGTGGCCGCCAGCGCGACGGCTCAGGTCGACTTCGCCGTGACGCCGGCGACCGCCGTGAGCTTCGGCAACGTGAACATCGGGAACTTCGCCACCCAAACGTTCACCGTGCAGAACACGCGGACCGGGACGGTGACGGGGAGCGCGGCGGTCGCCGCGCCGTTCAGCATCACGTCCGGCAGCCCGTTCACGCTCAGCGGCCAGGGGGCGACACAAACGGTGACGGTCCGTTTTACCCCCACGACGCCGGCGATCGCGAGCACCAACGTGAATTTCAGCGCCGATGGCGACTTGATCTCTCGCCTGGTGACCGGTGTGGGAATCGCGGGTGACACGACCGCCCCG
>Ga0137396_10002492_pt1 | contig 10107 bp, 8 predicted proteins | sample czc16metaG_FD_108284 | JGI IMG/M metagenome (GOLD analysis project Ga0137396, IMG submission 108284) | Vadose zone soil microbial communities from Angelo Coast Range Reserve, California, USA - czcobulk3.16 metaG | ecosystem: Environmental > Terrestrial > Soil > Vadose zone | place: USA... | reverse complement strand
TTGGTCGTGAAGAAGGGCTCGAAGGCCCGCTGCAGCGTGGCCTCGTTCATGCCGACGCCGGTGTCCTGGACCTCCAGGAGCACGTGCGGACCCGCGGCGGCCGCCGGGTGCGCGGCGACGAACGCCGCGTTCAGCATGACGTTGCGTGTCGCGATCGTCAGGCGCCCGCCGCTCGGCATGGCGTCGCGCGCGTTGACCGCGAAGTTGACGATGACCTGCTCGATCTGGCCGGGGTCGGCCATCACGAGGTCGAGCGTGGGATCGAGCTCGAGCGTCAGCTCGATGTTCTCGCCGATGAGTCGCGCGAGCATATCGCTGACGCTGGTGACGGTGGCGTTGAGATCGAGCGGCTGGCGCGCGGAGGCCTGGTTGCGGCTGAACGCCAGCAGCTGCCGCGTCAGGCCGGCGGCGCGCTGGGCCGTGCTCTCGATCTGGTCGAGGTCCTGATACGCGGGATCATCGGGCTGGTAGCGGGAGAGCATGAGCTGGCAGCGCCCGATGACCACGGTCAGCACGTTGTTGAAGTCGTGCGCGACGCCGCCCGCGAGCCGCCCGATCGCCTCGATCTTCTGGAGCTGGCGCATCTCGCTCTCGCGCTGGCGCAGGATGTCCTCGGCGCGCTTGCGCTCGGTGACGTCCCGGCCCACCCCGGTGAGGCCGCTCGCGTGGCCGTGCTCGTCGGTGAGCGGGGCGCCCGTCCACTGGTAGGCGATCAGGACTCCGTCGGCTCCGCGCAGCCGGCCCTCGAGCTCGAACGGCCGGTTCTCGAGACCCGCGGCGAGCGCCGCGCGAAACGCCGCGCGGTCGTCCTCGGCGAGGAGATCGATCAGGGGCTCGCCCTTGAGGGTCTCGCCGCCTCGCCCGGTCACGCTCTCGAGCTTCTGGTTCCAGAGGGTCAGGCGGCCGGCGCGGTCGACGACGTAGAGGACGTCGGGAATCGCCTCGACGAACCGCTCGAGCTCCTGGCAGGTCGAGCGCAGACGGCGCCGGCTTTCACGCACCGCGCGCGCCAGGACCGCGGTGAGCCCGCCGGCGATGTTCAGCACGATGAGGTTGAACGCGGCGATCATCGTGGCGTTCGGCAGCTCGAACGGCGCGCTCAAGATCCCCGCCTGCTGCAGCGAGACGATCGTGACGTAGCTGCCGGTGGCTGCCGCGGTCGCCGTCAGGCAGGCGCGACTCGAGAACGTGATCCCCGCGTAGATCATCACGATGAGATAGACGCCCAGGAAGTGCGCCGCGGCGAGCCCGCCGGCGAAGTAGAGCCCCACGCTCAGGAGCAGGACGTCGACCAGGATCCGGACGTACGCCTGCGCCCGGAAGGCCCGCTCGGTGCGCGCCGCGAGGAAATAGGGCCCGTTGAGGAACAGCCCGAAGAGCGCGAGCAGCGAGATACGCCGCGCGATGACCGCGGGCTCCACGGGAAAAACGAGCTGGAAGGCGACGATGACCAGCGCGACGCCACCGCGGACCGTCAGCTCCTGGTAGAGCCGTAGTCGACGACGGAACTGCCTCTCGGCCGGATCGTCGTGCGCCCGCTCGAGCGAGGGCCGGGCGCAGGTCGGCTGACTGGCCGCCGTCACCATCGGGATTTATGGATGCGAGGCGGGTGCCATCAATCTCATCCAGATAAATCATATAGATACAAGACGGTGGGGCGGCGGAAATGGACAGAAACATCTCAGAGCGCGGCAAGAAATCATCCGAAGGGCGGCTCGGGCCGCGCCTCACGAAAGGCGGTTATACTCCGTCGCCGTGGGGTCCTCTACTCGAATCCGGGTCGTCGTCGCGTTCCACTCGATCTTCTACGCGCCGCTGCCGGTCGCCATCCACGGCGGCCACTTCGCCGCCGAGGGGCTCGAGGTCGATCCGGAGACGCGCGCGCTCGCCGCGGGAACAGTCGGCGCGCTCCAGCGAGGCGACGCTGACGTGGCCCTGTCCGGGATCATGCGCAGCTTCGAGCTCGCCGATCGGGGTGACGCGCCACCGGTTCACTTCGCCGCCGTCAATGATCGAAACGGCTTCTTTCTGCTGAGCCGCCACCCGCAGCCGAGCTTCGGCTGGTCTGATCTCATCGGCAGGACCGTCATCTCGTTCGGTGGCGCGCCGACGCCCTGGCTCTGCATGCAGGCGGTTCTGCGGCGGCACGGCGTCGATCCGGCGCGCGTCACGTTCCTGCGCGGGCTCTCCACCGACGATGCGGTGGGTGCCTTCCGCGCCCGCAAGGCCGAGTTCATCGAGCACGGTCCGCCGGTCGTGGATCAGCTCATGGCGGACGGCACCGGGCACCTCGTCGCCTCGATGGGAGACGCGACCGGGCCGGTGCCGTTCAGCTCGTTCATGGCGACACGCGAGACGCTCGCGCGCGATCGCGAGCGTCTCGCGCGCTTCGTCCGCGGCCTCGTCAGAGCGCAGCGCTGGATGGCGGCCAGCGACGCGAGCGAGATCGCCGCGGTGATCGCGCCCGCGTTCGGCGACGTCGATCCGCGAATCCGCGTCGCGGCCGTCGAGCGCTACCTGCGGCAATCGACCTGGGCGCGCGATCCGGTGCTGACACGGACCGGGTTCGACACGCTCCAGACGATCCTGCTGGACGGCAGCTTCATCAAGCGGACCCACCGCTTCGAGGATCTCGTCGACACCGACCTGGCGCGTCAGGCCGCCGGCTACTGACCTCCCGTCACGTCGATCGTCACCCCCGTGACGAAGTCGGCGTCGCCGGACGCGAGAAAACAGATGACCCGCGCCTGGTCCTCCGGCACCGCGACCCGGCGCAGGGGCACGCGCGCTTCCTCACGCGCGCGGTCTTCCGGGGACATCCGGTCCCAGCGGGGCCGAAGGCGGGGGCTCAAGGTGAGGCTCGGCGCGATGGCGTTCACGGTCACGCCGAACGGGCCGAGCTCGAACGAGAGCTTGCGCGTGAAGGCGATGATCCCGCCCTTGGCCGTCGCGTAAGCACTGCTGCTCGACGGGCTCAGTCCCCTTCCGGCGACTGACGAGATGTTGACGATCTTGCCGCCGCGCTGGCGTTTCATCACCGGGGCGACCGCGTTGCAGAACAGGAAGGTGCCGGTCAGGTTGAAGTGGAGCATCCGCTGCCAGTCGTCGAGCGTGAGCTCGTCGACCTCGGCGGCCGGCTTGGCGATGATCGTGCTGCCGCCGACCGCGTTGACCAGGATGTCGATGCGGCCGTGCTCGTCGACGACCCGCTTCACCACACTCGCCACCTGAGAGGCGTCGAGCGCGTCGGCCACGAGACCGTGAGCGGTGCCGCCGGCGGCGCGGACGGCGCCGACGACCTGATCGAGGCTCTCCTTGTCGACCTCCACGCCGACGACGGTCCCGCCTTCTCGACCGATGATCTCGGCGGTCGCCCGCCCGATGCCGCGGCCCGCGGCGGTGATCAGCGCGATTCGTCCCTTGAATCTCATGATCGATCCTCCCTCGACGGCTTCACTCGAAGACTCGGATCCTGACGCTCGCTGACCCTAGGCCCCGCGACTTGCCTTGTCAATTCGCTACTGCTACGCTCCCGCCCATGAAATACGAAATGATCTCCGCCGATTGCCATCTCGATCTGTGCTGGCTCCCCCCCGACCTCTTCACGTCGCGGGCGTCCTCGGCCCTCAAGGACCGGATGCCCTACACGAAGGAGGGGCCGCGCGGCCCCGTCTGGGTCACGAACCGGGGCGCCAGCCTCGGCCTGGCGTGCGGCATGGGCTCGGCGGGCCGGGAATACATCCCCGGGCGCATCCACCGCTCCGACCGCATGGCGGCGACGGGTCTCTACGAGGACGGCAAGCGCGGGATCCGCCGGATCACCGACCCCGACCTGCGCTTGAAAGACCAGGATCGCGACGGCGTCCAGGCCGAGGTGCTCTACGGAGTCCTCGGCACCACCGGGCGCATGAACGATCCGGAGGCCGCGGTCGAGGTCCTCCGCGTCTACAACGAGTGGCTCGCGGATTTCTGCTCGGCTCACCCGGATCGGTACGTCGGCCTCGCGTCGATCCCGAATCATCCGCTCGAGGCGGCGATCGCCGAGGTCGAGCGCGTCGTCAAGCGCGGAGCCCTGCGCGGGCTCGACATCGCCAACTCGGCGGACCTCAAGCCGCTCTGGGATCCGTACTGGAATCCGCTCTGGGACGTGATCGACGGCTGCGGGCTGCCGCTGCACTTCCACACGGTCGGCGGCTACACCCCGGAGAACATCCGCAAGGTCATCATGATCGGCTCGGATCCGACGCGCGCGAACGCCCCGGACGCCCCGAAGGTGGATCTACCGGTGGCGCGGTCCGCGTTCGCGTCGAACATCACCCAGTTCCAGATGAACATGTCCAGTATCCTCACCTCGATGATCTTCTCGGGCGTGTTCGAGCGCTATCCGCGCATCAAGCTCGTGCTCGGCGAGTCCGGGATCGGCTGGATCCCCTACGTCCTCTGGCGCATGGACGCCGAGTGGGAGGATCAGTTCAAGGACCTCTCGCTCACGATGCCGCCGAGCGAGTACTGGAAGCGCCAGTGCTGGGCGACCTACCAGACCGACCCGATCGGCGTGAAGCTCCTGGACGACCTCGGCGTGGGCAAGGTCATGTGGGGATCGGACTTCCCGCATCCCGACGGCGTCTGGCCGGATTCGCGCGAGTACATCGCCCGCGAGCTCGGCCACCTTCCGGCTGAGGTGCGCCGCAAGGTCGTGTGCGAGAACGCCGGCAAGCTCTACGGCTTGATCAGGTAGCGCGCGCGAGTCGAGATCCGGAAGCTGGAGCAACGTGGCCGGGGTTCTTCCCCGGCCACGACTCTGTTCCGCGATCGATCAAGCCGGGCTCAGGGACGGCGGCCGGGGCCGGCCGGTGCCGAGGGCAAGCGCGACCAGGTGCTCGAGCTGGCCGAAGTCGAAGGGCTTGGGGATGAAGGCGAACACCCCGCGGTTGAGGGCCTCGGCCGCAGCCTTCGTATCGCGGCTGGCGGTGATCACCATGATGGGCACCGCCGAGTCGAAACCGCGCAGCTGCTTGAGCGCCTGCAGCCCGTCCATCACCGGCATGTGCAGGTCGATCAGGACCAGGTCGGGACGGCCTTGCAGCATCATCATGACGCCTTCGGCGCCGTTCGCGGCGGTGTCGACCTTGTAGGTCGTCCCGTGGCTGAAGCTGTTGAAGAACTCGGTCAGCACCTGCCGGATGGTTTCCTCATCGTCGATGATGAGGACGCGCTTTGTGGGTCTGTCGAACGGCTTGTCCGGGCGCCTTGCTATACCTGCCATGGGCAACGCTCTCCAGTAACGAGCAATCAAAATGCCATGGGGCTCAAATCACAATTAGTGATTGTTCTCGGTGTTTTACACAGGGCGTTTCCAGCGCCTGACCCCGGACGCTGTGACAGGCTGGACTGCCAATCCGGCCCGAGGTGCTTTCCGGAATAAGATTCGCCGAATCGCGGTGTTAGGGCGAGCGGCCGCGCGTCAGATCACCTTTTTCTTCTCGAGCGCTGTCAGCTCGTCGACGCTACAGCCGAGCCAGCGGCCGAAGACCTCGGCGTTGTGCTCTCCGAGCAGCGGCGCGCGCCTGACCTCCGTCGGCGAATCGGACATGCGCACGGGGTTGCCTGGCATCTGAAACCGGCCGCGGGTCGGATGATCGAGGTCGACCACCATACCGCGCTGAACCAGCGATGGATCCGTGAGCACCTCACCCGAGTCGAGCACCGCGCCGCACGGAATCCCCGCAGCGCCCAGAGTCTCCATCGCCTCGTGCTTGGTCCGCTTCTCGGTCCACGCCTCGACGAGCGCGTCGAGCTCGTCATTGCGCGCGACGCGTCCCATCCGATCGGCGAGCGTGGGGTCATCCCCGAGCTCCGGGCGCCCGAGGATCTTCGAGAAGGTCTTCCACATCTCGAGGGTTGCGCAATGAATGAAGACGTAGTCGTTCGGCCCGAACGGGCGGCAGCGATACATGTTCGAGGGCGCGCCCCCGGGCGAACGATTGCCACGCCGCGGCACAGGCTTGCCGGTCGAGTAATGCTCGCGGAAGTGGATGCGAACCAGGTTGAGCACCGCGTCCTGCTGCGCGACCTCGATGCGCTGCCCGACACCCGTGGTCTGGCGCTGGACGATCGCGGCGAGAATCCCGATGGCGAGATGGAGTCCCGCGCCCGTGTCGCCGAGTCCGGCTTCGACCTTCGTGGGCGGCCCATCGGCCGTGCCCGTGACGCTCATCGCGCCGCCCATGGCCTGCGCGATCATCTCGAAGCTCTTGTAGTTGGCGTACGGACCGGTGCTACCGAAGCCCTTGACCGAGGCCGAGATGATTCTCGGATTCATGCGGCGCAGGTCGTCGTAGCCGAACCCCAGTCGCTCGAACGAGCCGGGGCCGAAATTCTCGATCAGGACGTCGGCGCGCTCGACCATCTTCTTGAGAAGGGCGCGGCCCTCAGCAGTCTTGAGATCGAGCGTGACGCTCTTCTTGTTGCCGTTCAGCATCAGGAAGAACCAGGCGTCAAGGTCGGGGCTCTCGGACAGCGCGCGACGCCCCGGTTCGCCGCCCGGCGGCTCGATCTTGATGACGTCGGCGCCGAGCCAGCCGAGCATCTGAGCGCAGCTCGGCCCCGCCTCGTACTGAGTGAGGTCCAGCACCACGATCCCGTCGAGCGCCTTGGCCATGCCTTCCTCCGGTTCAGGTCCCGTCCGAAGCGATGGGGCCATAGAGAGGCCCCGGGTCACGATGTGCCCCGTCGAGGGGCGGCCCGGCTCCGCCGGGCCGCCTCCGAGCGCGGGGGGCTTGGGGGGCCCTTCGAGGCCCCCCATTATTTAGGTCGAATAGGCCGAGAAGCGAATCGTCGACGCGCGAGCCTTGTAGTCGGTGATGACGTTGACGACTGCCGGCTTGCCGGATGCCGCCGCCCGTTCCAGAGCGGGACGGATCTCGTGCGGCTTCTCGACGTACTCGCCGTGAGCGCCGAAGTCCTGCGCCATCTTGTCGTAGCGTGAGTAGCCGAGGTTGCGTCCCGGCTTGTCCTGCTTGGGGTCCGCGGTCCAGCCGCCGTTGTTGCTGATCACGCACAGGACCGGGATCTTGTGCCGGACGGCCGTGTCGATCTCCATCGCGTTGATGCCGTACGACCCGTCGCCGTGGAGCACGACCACCTGCGTGTTGGGCTTCGCGACCTTCGCGCCGACACCGAACGGCAGACCGACGCCCATGCAGCCAAACGCGCCGGAGTTCAGCCGGTGGCCGGGCACGTAGGTCGGAATCGATTGGCGGCCGTAGTTCAGGATCTCCTGGCCGTCGACCACGAGAATCGCGTCGCGCTTCAGGAAGTCGCGGACCTCTTTGCAGAGACGCAGCGGATGGATCGGGGTATCCTCCGAGCTCATCTGCTTGTCCATCTCCGAGGCCTTCTCCGTGTCCAGAACCCTGAGCTTCGACGTCCAGCGCGAGTAGCGATTCTTGTCGATCTTGCCGCGCGCTTCCCTGGTGAGCTGCTCGAGCACGGCGCGCGCGTCGCCGGCGATCGGCACGTCCGCCGGGCGGTTGTGATTGAGCTCGGTCGGGTTGACGTCGACGTGGATGATCTTGGCGTCCGCGGCGAACCGCGGCGGGCGCCCGAACTGGATCACGAAGTTGAAGCGGGTGCCCACGGCCAGGAGCACGTCGACCTCACTGAAGGCCTTCGCCCGCGCGTTGAGGAACGCGAGCTCGTGATCCTCCGGCACGGTGCCGCGCGAGATCGGCGTCGTGTAAAACGGGATGCCCGTCGCCTCGACGAACGCCTGAAACGCGGCGGCCGCATCCGACCACCACACGCCGCTGCCGCCGAGGATCAGCGGGCGCTCGGCCTTCGCGAGCAGCGCGATCGCTTCGGAGATCGCCGCCGGATCGGCGTGCGTGCGCGGCGCCGGCGCCCACGGCTTGGGATAGCTGATCGTCGACTCGTCGACCGACTCACCCAGAATGTCGCCGGGCATGTCGAGGTACACGGGGCCCGGCTTGCCGGTCGTGGCCTGGCGATAGGCCGTGGCGACCAGCTCGGGAATGCGCTTGGCGTCGTAGATCCGCGTCGCCCACTTCGTGATCGGCTTGAAGACCGCGAGCTGGTCGATCTCCTGGAACGCCTCCATCTCGAGAAAGACCCGTGGGCTCGATCCGCCTACCGCGATCATCGGCGCGGCGTCGACGAACGCGTTGGCGACGCCCGTGACCAGGTTGGTCGCGCCCGGCCCCGAGGCGCCCATGCACACGCCGGGCTTTCTCGTGATGCGACTGTAGGCGTGCGCCATCAGGCTCGCGGCCTGCTCGTGGCGAGTGTCGATCGCCCGCGCGCCGAGCTTGATGACAGCGGCCTCGGTCTCGATCATCGGACCGCCCATGATGTAGAAGAGCGTGTCCATGCCCTGCGAGACGAGTGATTTGGCGAGAATGTCGGACCCGGTCAGTGTTGCCATGCCCACGCCTCCCCTGGATAACCGCAGCCGGTGCGTCGAAGATACCCGAATTCCCGGCTCCTGTCTCGCCTGGCAGGTCGCCCGACCGCGTGTCACACTGGAGGCATGGGTGCCCTCATGAAAGCGGTATTTCTAGGGCTCGGAACGGCCATCGCCCTGCTGGCCGGCGCGGCCCCGATGACCGGCCCCGCCCGCGCCGCGGAGCTCTACGCGCCGGAGACCCTGGATCGCTATTTCAAGCTCGAGTGGTCCCGGGCCGGACGGAACGTCAACGGTTACGTCTACAACGCCGGGAACCGTCGCGCCGCGCACATGATCCTCCTCGTCGAGGGTCTCGACGGTTCCGGGAAACCCGTCAACAAGACGACGACGTGGGTCCGCGACGTTCCGCCCAATAACCGGGCGTTCTTCGAGGTCGCGGTGCCGACGGCGGCCGCCTATCGGGTCTCGGTCCAGTCCTTCGACTGGGTCGAGGACCGCCTGGACCGCCGCAAGGCCTGGTAGCGCTCAGCCGGCGGGCTCTCCGGCCGTCACCGCGATGCACTGGCCGGAGAGGTTCTTGGCGGCGTCGCTGCAGAGGTAGACGGCGAGCGAGGCGATGTCCTCCGCGGTCGACATGCGCTTGAGCGGGGAGCGCTCGACGAACCGTTGGCGCTCTTCTTCGAGCGGCACGCCCTTCACCTGCGCCTGACCGGCGATCACGCGATCGATGCGATCGCCCGCGACGGCGCCGGGCGCGATCGCGTTGACCCTGATGTTGTAGGGCGCCAGCTCGAGCGCCAGACAGTACGTCATCCCGATCTGGCCGGCCTTGGCCGAGCAATAGCCGATGCGATAGGCGAGCCCGCGCCGTCCCGCCGTCGAGGAGATGTTCACGATCGCGCCCCCGCCCGCCTTCAGCATGTGGGGCACCGCGAAGCGCGTGCACATGTACGAGCTCGTGAGGCAGGAATTGATCGTGTAGAACCAATCCTCGGCGGTATAGTCCTGGACCGGCTTGGTGGGACCTCCGTCGCCGGCGTTGTTCACGAGCATATCGAGCTTGCCGAAGGCCCCGAGCCCGGCCTCGACGATACGCTGCACGTCGGCCTCGACGGCGGCGTCGCCGACCACCGCGATCGCCCGGCCTCCGTCGGCCTTGACGAGCGCCGCCGTCTCCTCCACCAGATCGCGCGACCGCGCGGCGCAGACCACCGCGGCGCCCTCGCCGGCGAACACGCGGCTCATCACGCGTCCGACACCTTTGCTCGCGCCCGTGATGAGCGCCACCTTGCCCTCGAGCTGTCGCATCGGCCCGCCTCCCGTGTCCCCCTTTGATATGCGCTCCGGGGTCGGAGCGCAACCCGGCGAAGCACACGGAGACCAGCGCGCGTCAGGTACGGGCGCGCGGCAGGAGCGAGGCGCCGAGGCCCATGAAGATCACGTTCGCCGTCCACGCCGCGATCAGCGGCGGCCGCAGATCCGCCCGCGCGAAGGCCAGCGCCACGTAGCGGACAAAGTCCTCCAGCTCCTCCTTCAGGTCCAGCGCCGTCCGCCCGAACGCCACCGTCTGCACCTTGCTCTCCGCCCCGATCTCCCGATACGCCCCCTCGCTCAGCTCCCAGCCCCCCGCCGTCCAGTGCGCCCGCCGCGCGTCCAGCCGCCCCGTCAGCCGAAACTCCCGG
>Ga0137396_10002489_pt1 | contig 10111 bp, 8 predicted proteins | sample czc16metaG_FD_108284 | JGI IMG/M metagenome (GOLD analysis project Ga0137396, IMG submission 108284) | Vadose zone soil microbial communities from Angelo Coast Range Reserve, California, USA - czcobulk3.16 metaG | ecosystem: Environmental > Terrestrial > Soil > Vadose zone | place: USA... | reverse complement strand
GCGCACGTGCGCGCGCGCGAGAACATCGTCTCCGCGGTGCTGCCGCTGCTCGGTCGGATCTCGATGCCGGGGGTCGTGCCGCGGCTCACCGCCACGCCGGGACGGATCGCGAGCGTCGGGCCGTCCAGGCCCGGCGAGCACAACGAGGAGATCTACTGCGGCAGGCTGGGCCTCTCGAGCGCCGAGCTGACCTCTCTCCACGAGCGCGGCGTCATCTGACGCCGCCGACGTGCGCGCGCTCCTGGTCGGTGGCGACGACCAGGTTCGAAAGGTTCTTGAGCAGCTCGAGCGCGAGCTGCGGGCGGTTCCGGACCAGCCACTCCAGCCGCTCTTCCTTGATGACGAGGAGCTCGACGTCTTCCGCCGCGACGGCGGTCGCTGACCGTCGCGCGTTCCCGCGAAAGACCGCCATCTCGCCCAGCGGCTCGCCCTCACCGATCCGATTCAACACGCGCTCCACGCCGTCGAAGTTCCGGCGAATCTCGACCGCGCCGGCGTGAATCACGTACGCTTCGTCGTTCGCCTCGGCGCCCTCCTTGAAGATGACGTCGCCCTGCTTGAACCGCCGGCGCTCGATGTCGCCGAGCGAGAGGTTCTTGTAGAGCTCGAGTCCGATCGACGGCAGCGCCGACTTCGCCTCGACCGGCAGGCGCGCGTTGGTCCAGCCGCCGAGGCCACCCTTGAGGATGCGGACGGTCTTGAAGCCGCGCTGGCGGAGGATCTGGGCCACCCGCGCGCTCTGCTGCTCCTCGGGGCTCGTGCAGTAGGTGATGATCATCTGCTCGGGCTCGAAGTTGAGCGGCGCGCGCTCGGCCTCCTCGGGCTCGAGCCGGGTCGAGCCCGGCAGCTTGAGCGGGCTCGTCTCGAAGTCGGTCTTGGTCCTCACGTCGAGCAGCACCGGATTGAGTCCGTGCTCGATGAAGCCGATGACCTGGGTTGGCGTGACGCGGAAGCGGTTCTTCCACCACCGCTTGCCCCACATGCCACCGTAGACGGAGACGCTCACGAGCGTGACGCCGACCGTCGTCAACGCCCACGGGAACGGCTCGGGCGGCGGGTTCTTGACCTTCTCTCGAGCGAGGTTCAGCGAGTGCTTCACGTCGGTGAGGTTCGGCACCAGCTGGTTGGCCTCGGTGAACTTCGCGACCGCCGCCTTGTAGCGCTGGGCCAGCAGGGCCTCGATGCCCGCCGCCCAGACCGCATTGAATTTGCTGTCGCCGGGCTTCGTGACCGCGGTGCCTTGCAGGAACTTGCCGACGTCCCGGGCGGGGATGAGGAAGTTGAATCCCTGCGTGAGCGCGCCCGACGCCGAGAGCGACACGAACTGCATCACGCCGACGAGCGTCGCGTCGTCGGTGATCGCGGGGCCGCCGCTGTTGCCGTGCGCGGCCGGCGCGTCCGTCTGGATGAGGTCCTGGTTGATGACGTCGACCTTGAATCCGGAGACCGCGCCGTTGGTGGCGGAGGCCTCGAGGGTCACGCTCTGGTTCAGGAGCTCGTGGGCGAGCACGACCCCGGGAAATCCCAGGATGTGCACCGGGTCGCCGATTTGTACTTCACGCATGGTGAGGCCGATCGCGGGATAGAGGCCGTCCTGCACCCGAAGGAGCGCGAGGTCGCGCCCGGAGTCGGGCGTCGGCTTGCCCAAGCTGTCGACCGTCGGCGGCGGGCTGAATTTCTGGACCTCCGCCTTCAGCTTGACGCCGTTGGACAGCATCACCGTGATCTGGGGCTGCGCCTCGAGCTTGGCATTGGCGAGGGCGGCGCTGGCGGCCGCCTGGCGGATACGTTCCTCGAGCTCCGGCTTTTCCCCGCGCATGAGGCCTCGGGCTTTGAGCTGCGGCTCGACACACGCCTGCTCGATCGCCTTCTTCTTCAGCTCGTGCGTCACCCAGGGTGGCTGACGATGCGCTGGATCCACGACGTGCGCGTTGGTGATGACATAGCCGCGGCCGTCGACGAACCAGCCGGTGCCCGTCTCGATGTACGGGGCGGGGCTGACGGTGACCGGGCCGCGGCCGCAGTTCAACGTGACGTCGCCGCCGACCTCGGTCGTGATCAACACGACCGCCGGCTTGACGCGGAGAATTGCTTCCTGGACGGAGTACGCCGCGGTGCTGCTGGGAGCTCCGAGCCAGGCACCCGAGAGGAGGAGCCCGAGCATCAAGGCTCTCATGCCCTCGGAACGTATCACGGAGCCCGCGCAGCGTACAATGACGCCCGTGGCGTCGGAAGATTCCGGCTACGCGCTGCGCCTGTGCGAGGACACACTGCCGACCGCCGGACGCTGCGCGCTCGGCGCGCTGAATCGCGTGCTCTACGTGCGACGCGGATCCGCGACGCTCGCGACCGCCGAGCGCCAGGTGCCGCTCGCCGAGGGCGAGGCCTGGCACGGCGCTCACGGCTACGAGATCCACGCGGGCGACGCGGGCGCGACGGTGCTGCGCTACGAGCTGATCCGCGGCGCGACGCCGCTCGACCGCGTGTCGGTCGGCGCGACGGCGCTCCTTCTCGGGCACGCGATCGATCTGGATCCGCGCGCGGGCTACTTGATGCGAGCCGACCGGGTCGATTTCGCGCCCGGAGGCGTCGCGCTTCCGCACCGGCACCGCGGCGGCGGCATTCGCTGCCTGCTCGCCGGCGCGCTGGAGGTGACAGTGGGCGAGGCGCCGGCCCGGAAGGTGGCGCCGGGTGGAGCGTGGTTCGAGAGCGGCCGCGAGCCCGTGCTGGCGGTCGCGTCGGCGGACGAGCCGACGAGTTTCGTCCGGGTCGCGGTCCTGCCGCGCGAGATCCGCGGCCGGACGTCCATCATGTACGTCGACCCGAAGGACGCCGAGCGCGGACGGCCGCGTACGTACACGGTGTTCGTCGACGAGCCGATCGACATCGTCTGAAGCGGACTCGCGACCGGGCCGATCGACGCCCGGTCGTCAACGGAGGGCGCGATTCCGTGGAGCGCTTCGTGCTGATCTGCCTGGGGGGAGCGATCGGAACGGGACTACGCTATCTGACCTCGGATGTGGCGGCGCGCTGGCTCGGCGCCGATTTTCCGCACGGCACCCTCATCGTCAACGTCGTCGGCTCGTTCTTGATCGGCCTCATCCAGCAGATCGGGACGACGACGTTGCTCATCCCGGAGACGGCCCGGCTGTTCCTGACCGTGGGGATCATGGGCGGCCTCACGACGTACTCGTCCTTCAGCTACGAGACGGTCCGCTTGATGCAGATCGGCGCGTGGGGTCAGGCCTGGGTCAACGTCCTGGTGACGACCGCGGTCTGCCTGGGCGTATGCTTTCTCGGCATCGCGCTCGGGAGAATGCTCGTCGGCGTCCGCGTGTAGACGACTAGCGCCCGCCCCAGCGGGCCTCGTGATAGATCCGCCGCTGGTCTTCGGTCAGGAGCTGCCGCGTTTTGAGGTGGGCGAGCAGGTGCACGAGTCGAACCTCGCCGCGCGCGCGCTCCACCTCGGCCACGGCCGCGCGTACCGCCCCATCGTCGGCCGTGCGCTCGGCGAAGAGGCGCCGCAGCTTCGCCTCGACCTCGAGGAGCCGGGCGCTCTTCGGTTTCGACTCGATGAACATCGCGTGCATCAGCGCCTGCGCCTTCGCTTCCTGGTCGGCGGTGAGCTTGAGCCGGTCCTTCAGCTCGAGGACGTGCATCGGTCCGGGATAGCCGTTCTGGTCGGCGGCAAACGCCATGCCGAAGCCGCGGCCCTCGGCCACGACCTTGTCGAACTCGACCGCGCACGCCTGGGCGGCCTGATGGCCGCTTTCGTGCCCGCCGTCGTGGCCGTGCTGGCCCCACGAGACCGACGAGTCGGCGGCGAACAGCCCAGCAACCGTCACCGCGGTCGTCATCCAGACCCGCATCCAAGCCCGTTCGTGCATCGAGTCCCTCATGCGAATCGCGCGAGGTACTTGGTGAGCGACGCCGACTCGCGCTCACGCAGGCGAACCGCGATGCGCAGGTGCTCCAGGTACTGTTCGAGCGTCTTGCCGCCGAACTCGGGCCGGCGTGCCTGGAAGAAGGCGTGAACGTCTCGCTCCAGCTCGGGCGTGGCGAGACCGATGACGCCCTCGGCGAGTCGGCGGAGCCCCGCCTTCGGGTACTGGCGCTCCATCGTGTCCCAGTTGGTCTTCACGAACTCCCAGGCGAGCTCGCGCGCGTGGACCGACGTCAGCAGCGAACGCACGACGAACGGCGCGTCCTGGGTCCTGAACTCGCCGTTGATGGCGCGCTCGAGCGTCTGCGCCAGGAGCTCACGCTGGCGGAAGGCGGCCAGCGCGTAGAGGTAGCGTTGCTCTTCCTGCGGCGTCGACGCCGACCGGAACTTCTTGGAGAATTCGTCGAAGCGCGCGGCGTCGCCCGCGTGGGCGAGCACGCCGATGATCGCGGGCAGCACGTTGGGATCGATGCCGGCCGCCCCCGCGGCGTAGAGCTCGGCGGCGCGCGCCTGAACCGCGCGATCGTCGCCGAGCACGCCGAGGGCGCGCACGAGATCGCCGCGCAGCTGCCGCGTCAGCTCGTCCTCTCCGGGCTGCGGCGTCCAGCCGAGCTCGGCGAAGGCCGGCGCCACGCGGTCGCGGACGAGCGCGGAGAGCCGCGGCCGGTGCTCGGGCTCGACGAGGCGGTTCAGCATCGCGAACGAGGCCAGCAGGACCGACCACACGTTCCGATCGCGCTCGCCACGGAAGCGGGCCGTCAATTCGAGATAGTCGGTGACCGACATGTGACCAGCCACGGTCACGGCCCACGCGTCGTTGACGAGGTTGAACCGCTCGATCCCGGCCAGCCCGCTCAGTCCGCCGAGAAGGCGCTCGAGCAGCTCGGCGCTGTAACGGACGCGATAGAAGCCGTGGCCGCCCTCGTTGACGAGGACCGAGTCGAGACGCTCGGGCGTCGGGAACCGTACTTCGTTCCCCGCGAGGAGTCGTCGCTCCGCCGACGGGCGACCCGATGCGGACAACCGGATCTGGACCGGCACCTGCCAGAGCTGATTCTGCGGGCTGGGCGTCGATCCGGGAAGCGGCTCCGGCAAGTAGGTGAACCGTTGCTGGCTCAGCACGAGCTGATTGCTGTCGAGCCGCGCGCTGACGAGCGGGTAGCCCGGCTGGAAGATCCAGGCGTCCATCACCTCGGGGATCGGCTGGTTCGCGGCCCGTCCGAGCGCGGCCCAGAGGTCGCCGGTCTCGGCGTTGGCGTAGGCGTGGCGCCGGAGGTACTCGCGGACGCCGTCACGGAACACCGTCGAGCCCAGGTATTGCTCGAGCATGCGGAGCACCGAGGCGCCCTTCTCGTACGTGAGCACGTCGAACATCGCGTCGGCATCGCGCGGGGCCTCGACGTGGAACTCGATCGGCCGCGTCGAGTGCAGCCCGTCGACGGAGAGCGCGGCGGCGCGCGAGACGCCGAAGGTGGTCCAGCGCTGCCACTCGGGCTTCCAGGCGTCGACCGCGAGGATCTCCATGAACGTGGCGAACGCCTCGTTGAGCCAGATGCCGTTCCACCAGGTCATCGTGACGAGATCGCCGAACCACATGTGCGCGTTCTCGTGCGCGACCACGTCGGCGATGCGCTCGAGCTCGGCGTGTGACGCGGCGCGCTCGTCGACCAGCAGCGCCGTCTCCCGGAAGGTGATCGCCCCGAGATTCTCCATCGCCCCGGCGGCGAAATCAGGGATCGCCAGCAGGTCGAGCTTGTCGCTCGGGTACGGCAGGCCGTAGTAATCCTCGAAGAAGCGCAACGAGGCGACGCCGATCTCGTGCCCGAAGGCGGCCAGGCGCCGCTTGCCCGGCACGCACCAGACGCGGACCGGCGTCCGGCCGACCAGCACCGCGTCCGTCGCCTCGAGCTCGCCGACCACGAACGCCACCAGATAAGTCGACATCTTCATCGTGTCGGCGAAGGTGACGACCTTGCGTCCGCGCTCCACGCGCTCGCTGACGACCGACGTGTTCGACACCGCGGTGAGCGTCGGGTCGATGACGAGCGTCACCGCGAACACGGCCTTGAAGGCCGGCTCGTCCCAGCAGGGAAATGCCCGGCGCGCGTCGGTCGCCTCGAATTGCGTGGCGGCCATGAGCCGCGCCTCGCCGGTCGGGTCCTTGTAGCTCGACCGGTAGAAGCCGCGGAGCTTGTCGTTGAGCGCGCCGGTGAAGGCCAGCCGGAGCCGCCAGGTCCCGGGCGGGATCCGCGAAGGAAACGTGATGCGGCAGCGCTCGCCGGCCTCGTCGACGATCGGCGTTCCCCGCTGGGATTCGCCGCGCGCGTTGGTGAGCGTGGCGTCGCCGAACGCGAGATCCACGGCGTTGAGGACGATCTCCGCGGTCGCCTCCTCGACCTCGAGCGTGACGGTCTCGTCGCCCGTGAACGTCAACGTCGTCAGGTCGGGCTCGAGGCGCAGATCGTAACGGGTCGGTCGCACGTGTCGAGGCAGGCGATACGGATCCACAGCGTTCTCCGGAAGCGATCAGGATGACTGCGTTCATACTGTACAGCAGTCGGCCCACGCTATCATGCTCCCGTCGATGCGACTTCGCCTTCGCGCCGCGTGCGCGGCGGTGGCCGTGCTGCTCGCCGTCGCGGCTGCCGGCGGCGCCGACCTCGTCGATGAGTTCATCCGACGCCACTGGAGCCAGCCGCTGGCTCCGCAGGGCCCGCCTCCCGCGCGGTTCTCGCCGCTGGAGGCCTCGCTCCAGCCCGAGTCGTGCGGGACCTGTCATCCCGCGCAGCTTGCCGACTGGCGCGAGAGCGTGCACGCCGCCGCCAGTGGCCCCGGCGTCGCCGGCCAGCTCGTCGAGATGCGTGAGAGCGATCCGTCGTCGGCCCACGCGTGTCTGGTCTGCCACGCGCCGCTCGCCGAGCAGGCGCCGCTCGTCGCCGATGGGCGCCAGCTCAAGACCAACCCGGACTACGACGCCTCGCTCGCCGTCAAGGGCGTGCCGTGCGCGGGCTGTCACGTGCGAGGCCACGAGCGCTTCGGTCCACCCCGGCGCGACGGCTCGCTCGCCGACACGGCTCCGCGCGAGACCTTGCCCCACCACGGCGTCACCCGCACGCCGGCCTTCCTCAAGGCCGAGTTTTGCAAGAGCTGCCATCAGTTCACGCCAGGCGGGTTCGCGCTCAACGGCAAGCTGCTGCAGAGCACGTACGACGAGTGGAAGGCGAGCCGATTCGCGCGCCAGGGCGTCCAGTGCCAGGACTGCCACATGCCCGATCGCCGTCATCGCTGGCGCGGCATCCACGACGCCGACATGGTGCGGTCGGGGCTCACGATCACGGCCAAGGCGGGCGCCACGCGCTACCGTCCGGGTGATGTTGCGCTCGTCTCGCTCCGCGTGACCAGCTCGCGCGTCGGTCACGCGTTTCCGACGTACGTCACGCCACGGGTGGTCCTGAGCGCCGAGCTGATCGACGGCGCCGGCCAGGTCGTGGCCGGCAGCCGGCGTGAGCAGGTCATCGGGCGTGAGGTGGCCCTCGATCTCTCGCGCGAGCTCTCGGACACGCGGCTCTCGCCCGGAAGGAGCGCGACCTTGATGTACCGCGTGAAGATCGAGGCCGCCGGCATGCGCGCGCGGGTGGCGGTGGTCGTGGAGCCGGACGCGTTCTATGTGGCGTTTTTCGAGACGCTGCTGCGGCAGGGCGCGGGGCGCGGCGAGGCGCAGATCCGCCGGGCGCTCGAGGCCGCACGGCGCTCGCCGTTCAACGTCTTCGAGCGTGAGCTTCCGTTGAGTTGACATGGGGGGTCCCGAGATGGCCCCCCATCCCCCAATACGTGTGCGCTCCGCGCAACCGTCTGAGTGAGCACCGGCTCGTCACACGCCGAGCGCGGCGCCGTCCGCGCGCGGGTCCGACGCGCCGGTCAATCCGGTGGGATCGACGCGGATCACCTGCGCGTGCCCCATCAGATCGCTCCACGCCTCGACCACCTCGACCTCGTGGCCGCGCTCGCGCAGCGATTCGCGGACCTGGTCGCCGAACCGATCCTCGAGCCGCAGCGACCGCGTCTCCTCGCCCCAGGTGCGGCCGAAGAGCCAGCGCGGCGCCTCCACCGCGCCCTGAGGGTCGAGCCCCCGATCGAGGATGCGCGTCACGAGCGCCGCCTGCGTTTGCGGCTGGCCCTCGCCGCCCATCGTGCCGTAGACGAGGCGCGGGCGGCCGCCCACGAGGTACATGGACGGAATCAGGGTGTGCGCGGTCTGCTTGCGCGGCGCCAGGCGGTTCACGTGGGCGGGATCGAGGGAAAAGAACGCGCCCCGGTTCTGGAGGAGGATGCCGGTGTCGCCCGCGATCACGCCCGAGCCGAATTCCCAGTAGAGGCTCTGGATCAACGACACCGCGTTGCCTTGCGCGTCGGCGGTGACGATGGCGATCGTGTCGCCGGTCGCGGCCGGTCCGGCCGCCGGCATCGAGGCCCGCCGCGAGATACGCCTTCGCCGCTCGGCGAGGCGCGCCGGGTCGAGACAACGCGCGACCGGCACCGAGGCCACGGTCGGGTCGGCGAGGTAGCGGTCGCGGTCCTCGAACGCGAGCTTCGTCGCCTCGACGACGATATGGACGTAGTCGGCCTCGTCGAGGGCCCGGATGTCGAAGCCCTCGAGCAGCGACAGGATCGCGAGGGCCGCGAATCCCTGGGTCGGCGGCGGGAAGCTCGCCGCCTCGCCCCCCCGGTAGGGCACGCGCAGCGGCTCCACCCACTCGGCCTGGTGACCAGCGAGGTCGTCGGCCGTCAGCGGGCTCCCGGCGGCGCGCGCGGCCTGCGCGATTCTCCTGGCGAGGGCGCCGCGGTAGAACTCGTCGGCGCCGCCTCTGGCAATCTCATCGAGGGTCGAGGCGAGATCGGTCTGCACGAAGCGCTCGCGCGTCAGGAGCTCGGGACCGAAGACGCGCCCGAGCTGGGCTCGAAGCTCGGCCGCCGCCTGGTCACCGAAGAGATCCGTGGCGTCGGCGGTCTCCCTCCGCTGGCCCGCCGAGGGCGGAAAGCCATCGCGCGCGTGGGCGATCGCCGCCTCGAGCAGCGCGCTCCACGTGATCGGTGAGCCCAGCGAGTCGCGGCTCAACGCGTGGGCCGCCCACCAACCCGACACCGCACCCGGGACGGTCAACGCCGCGGCCCCGCCGCGCACCGGAATCGCCGAGCCGAAGCGGGCGCGATAGGTATCGAGGTCGGCGGCCGCGGCCGACCGGCCTGCGGCGTTCAGCGCGCGAAGGCGTCGATGACGGGCGTCGTAGATCAGCCAGAAGCTGTCTCCGCCCACCCCGTTCATGTGCGGGTAGACTACCGCGGCGGCGGCGCCGGCGGCGATGGCGGCGTCCACCGCGTTGCCACCGCGCTCGAGGACCGACCGTCCGGCCTCCGAGGCCAGAGCGTGCGGCGTGGCAACGAGCCCGCGGGACGACCGACATTCGGTCCACCGGGTGGCGGCGCTCACTCGGCCCATGATACATAGGTCGACATGGTCGTGGCGAAGGCCGAAGCCTCGGTCGACTTGGTCCAGGTTCTCCTGGCGCGTGAGGGCGGTGCCTGGGTGCGAGCCGCGTCGAGCAGCATGTCGCCGCTGATTCGCCCGGGTGATCAGCTGCGCCTCGGCGCGCTCGAGCCGGGCCGTGTGCGGGCGGGTACGATTGTGGCGTTCCGTCGAGACGGCGCCTTGATCGTGCATCGCGTGCTCGGCGAGAAGCCGGCCGGCCTCGTGACCAAAGGTGACGCGCTCGTCGACGCCGACGAGCCGATCCGCCCGCGGAAGCTCCTCGCTCGCGTGGCGGCGATCCGGTCGCCCGGCGGGCGCTCGATCGATCTCGACCGACCACCGTGGCCGTGGATCGGCGGGGTGCTCGCCGCCGTCGCGAGAATCGGTGGAGCGAATCCGGTCGCCTGGAAGGTGCTGCGCATCCCGTTCTACCTCGCGGCGGTCTTCGGCCGGTGATCCTCGCGAAGAGCCCGGAAACCGCCTGGCGCGTCATCGAGGGCGAAGCGATGATTCTCTCCCTCGACAACAAGGTCTTCCGCGGACTCAACTCGGTCGGCAGCCGCGTCTGGGAGCTGATCGCTGGTCGCCGCAGCCTGGACGAGATCGTCAGCCAGATCGTCGGCGAGTTCGAGGTGACCCCG
>Ga0137396_10002487_pt1 | contig 10114 bp, 10 predicted proteins | sample czc16metaG_FD_108284 | JGI IMG/M metagenome (GOLD analysis project Ga0137396, IMG submission 108284) | Vadose zone soil microbial communities from Angelo Coast Range Reserve, California, USA - czcobulk3.16 metaG | ecosystem: Environmental > Terrestrial > Soil > Vadose zone | place: USA... | reverse complement strand
TGAAACTCTCCGTTTTCTCCGCACGGGTCGATCCCTGCAGGCAGAGACTCGAGCAACAGCCAGTCGTAATCGCGGCCAGCAAATGACTTCGCAAGCTTCGACGGGTCTACGCAGGTAATCTTCGCCTTCAGCCCTGCTGCGATGATGTCGCGACTCAGTTGGTCTGTGGGAATTTGCCAGAGCGGGAACAAGGGTTCGAGTCCGGTCCCCAGCAACTGCCGCACTCGGTAGTCATGAACATCCTGAAGAAACAGGTCCCCGAACGCCACCGCGGCGATTCCTTCAGCGGTGGTACGTCCCCACAGAGCGCGCATCCGCTCTTCATTTTCCAGATTGGAACTCGGCCAAGACAGTTCCACGGCCCAGAGCGGGATCCCGTTTCGCGCCGCCTGCGCCTGGACCAACGTTCGCCGGACAGCGTGCATCGCCACGCGGTCCGCTACGGAGTTAAAGGTTGTGACCAACGCGGCCCCGCGAGGCGGTCATTGCTCGGCGATCTAGGCGCGCGGAAATCTTCAGGGATCCGCCGCATTGCTACTTGGTGAAGAGAATGTCCAAAGGGCACCATCTAGGGACGACCAAATCTGCCGGTAAGGGGGAGGCCGCTCGCTCAGGCAGCGCTCGCGCTACCAATGGGTTGTGAACCCATCTGTTCCAGCATTTTCTCCTTCATTTCCTTCGCCGTAGGCTCCGCCTTGTGGGTTCCTACCATCCACGTGTATCCGTCCGGATCCATGATCGAGCCGCACCGATCGCCCCAAAACATGTCCATCACGGCGCCTTGGCCGGTAGCTCCCAAGCTGACGGCCTTTGAAACCACTTTGTCCACGTTTTCCACGTAGAGAAACAGACCGGCCGGGGAGGCGCCGAGGCTCTTGGCAGTACGTTTACCCATGGCGGCATTTTCTGGCCCGAGCATCAGTGTCGTGCCGCGTAATGTCAGCTCGGCGTGGATAGGCTTGCCGTCAGGGCCATTCATGATCCCGCGCTTGGTAAAGCCCAAAGCCTTTTGATAAAAGCTCACAGCAGCCGAAATCTCGGAGACCGTGAGCATAGCCGATATGGCGCCGTACTGCTTTTTGTTGAGTGGATCAACCTTCTTCTTAGCCATGGTGCTCCTCTCTCGAAGACCAACATTCTAGCGAATACTCGTGTTATGGTGCATTTTCTCTTTTCACTCTGACGCGAATTCGGGAATCCGGAGCACTCAGACCAACGGTCTGGTGAAGAACTCTCTTCAGCACGAACGCAACCCGTCGCAACTTCCAACAGTGGGTGGTGTTCTTTCTTCTCGAAGGGTTAACATCTGCAAGCTTGGACCGAGTAAGTCCAAACTCGAAAAACCGCTCTCAATCCACGCAACCCGCAGCAGCATGGCCGCATCGGGCAAGCGAAGGATGATGGGCAAGAGGAAACAGAAATGCGTATTCTCCCCTTTCGTTCTTTATTACTCGCGCTTGTCGTGCTCGCCATGGCGGCAGCATCGTTTGGGCAGGTGAGTATATCGATCAGGATCGGCCCACCTGCCCTGCCCGTGTACGAGCAGCCCCTTTGCCCTGCCGAGGGTTACATCTGGACGCCCGGTTACTGGGCCTACGATTACGACTACGGAGATTACTACTGGGTGCCCGGCACATGGGTACTGGCGCCTGAACCCGGTTTCCTCTGGACACCGGGTTATTGGGGCTGGGGCGGCGACAGATTTCTGTTCCATGAAGGCTATTGGGGTCCGCGAGTCGGTTTCTACGGCGCGATCAATTATGGTTTCGGGTATTTTGGGAATGGCTACGAAGGCGGGCGTTGGGAGCACGACCGGTTTTTCTACAACCGTTCGGTGAACAACGTGAACGTAACCAACATTCACAACGTTTACAACACGACCGTGATCAACAACAGGACCGTGAATCGCATCAGCTACAACGGCGGCAGCGGTGGTATCGATGCACGTCCGACGCGGGAGGAACAGGCTGCGGAACATGAGAGGCATATCCCGCCCGTAACCGCTCAAACCCAACATATCCAAGCGTCACGAACCAATCAGGAACTTCGGGCCTCGGTAAACCACGGAAAGCCGCCCGTCGCCGCTACTCCCCGGCCGGGAGCATTTAACGAGCGCGGAGTGGTACCAGCGAGAGAGGCAGGGGCGCCCTATCACCCAGACGCCAATCGTGCTGCAGAACAGCCCCGCGGCAATAGATCAGTTCCGCGACCAGAGAAAAATGTTCCCCGCCCCCCTGCCCCAGTGCACGCAAAAGATCTTGCACCCCATCCACGCCCTGCTCCTCAGAACACGGGAAACGCAAAACTCGACCAGAAATACCAACAACAGCAGGAAAAGCTGTACGCAAAGCAGCAACAGCAGCACCAGAGACTCCAGCAGAAGCAGGAGCAGGATCACCAGCGGATGGCGCAACAGCAGGCGAATGAAGCGAGAAATCAGCAGATGGAGCAAAGGCACCAACAACAGACCCAGCAATTGGAGCAAAGACATGTCCAGCAGCAGCAGCACTTGCAGGAAAGACAGCAACCGGCGAACCGAAATCAGCCCACGCCTCGGAGGTAGAACCGGCTGCCACGGAGCTTCCAACCAGCAATTCGGACGTGCTCTTTAATTGTTGTATATTCGCTTTTTGTTCGCTATCATGGGTGGCCTTCCGTTGAGCGCCGCGAGTTCCGGGAGGTGGATCATGCTGACTGTGACGATTGAGCATCTAGGTGACGTGGTAAATCTCCGGTGTGCGGGGAGAATTGTGCGCGGTCAAGAGACTGCCATATTGTGTGCGGCCGTTCAGCAGCATGAGCGGGCTCTCATTCTCGATCTCGCAGGGGTTGATGCGATCGACGCTGCGGGAATTGGTTTGCTGGTTTCTCTGCAGGCCGCGGGTATCTACCTCAAGCTGGTGAATCCCGCCAAGCAAGTGCGGGATGTGTTGAGACTCAGCCAACTGGAGTCCGTCTTCGAGATTTGCGAATCGCAAGCGCTTGACGAGACACTGAGCGGCGTAACAGAGGAACGGTTCGAAAACGTGGTCGAGTCCTGACCCGGTCCTAAACGGCTGGGCCGGTGATCATCAGCGCTGGCAACCGCTGATGGACCTCGGGCGCACACCTAGGTCACGACAGCAGAACCACTTTGCGGCCTCCTTGCCAGCGGATGAGCAACGCATTGTGGCCGGTCTGTATTCCGGTTCGAGATTCTTCTGCGGTCCCTGCGACGGCCATAGTCAGACTGCTGGAGTACGGCCCAAAGAGAATGTCAGTCTGGTTGTCTCGGTAGAACTTCTCTGCTTCCTCGCGGTGCTGCAATGTCCGCTGTTGCAGTTCCCCGCTTTCGGTATCCACATACGCAATTTGTTGGAAGCCCGGGTGGTAATCGCATCCTATAGTGATCATTGTTCGGCTCCTTTCTCCCGAGCCTTCTTTGGTTGGTTTCGTACCACCAAGTTTACTCGGGTCCAGGGAGCCGACATTGTCATGGAATCATTACACCAGGAATTCTCAACTGCTGAACTGGGGGCCGAAATCTGGTCAAAACTGAACACTCCGCAAGTTTGACAATCCTTTGACATTTCGGATTTGAGTCACCGCTTATGCTTCGCGCTAGTAAAGGAAAACAGCGGGGTACGTTGGTATGAATCGAAGAGAATTACTCAAGAGATCTGCCGCTGCCGGCTTCACGGCCGCGGTTCCATTTTCACTGGCCGCTAAGAGTGTCGCCGATCTCAGCGCTTCAGCACGGATTGGTGGCGCGGATTCGTCCGGATCAGTGGCCGCTGCGAGCCCTCTGAAACCTCCCAAGAGTGGGACTATCGCGGTCGCATATCCACTGTCCCATGGAGTGGTCGACATTGACTTTACCGGACCCTGGGCTATTTTCGGCTCCGTAATGCTTCCTGGCGGTGATATGACGTCGCCGTTTCATCCATATTCCGTCGCGGAGACCAAGGCTCCGTTGGTCACAGGATCGGGTTTGACCGTCGTGCCTGATTACACCTTCGAGACTGCACCACAACCCAAGGTTATCGTGATTCCGGCGCAGAAGGACTCTGCAGCAATGTTGCAGTGGATTCGCAAATCATCGGTAGGTGCCGACGTAACCATGTCGGTTTGCGTGGGCGCATACGTGCTGGCGAAAACTGGGCTGCTCGACGGGAAGTCGGCCACCACTCACCACGATGCATACAAAGACTTCGCCAATGAGTTTCCCAAGGTCCATGTCGTACGCGGCGTCCGGTTTGTCGAGGAAGGTAACCTTGCTACGTCTGGAGGCCTGGCCTGCGGCATCGATCTTGCCATGCACGTGATCGAGAGATATTTTGGGAGGCAAGTGGCGGAAGACACCGCCTACAACCAGGAGTATCAGGGCCAAGGGTGGAAAAATCCAAACTCGAACGCGATATATGCCCAGGCCGCCTAAAACACCGGGAGCGACTCGGCAAGGGGACTTCCTTGCGGCCCCGGTGGGAGCAGCAGGAACAGCTTATCGTTACATGATCGTTACATGAACGGGAAGAACGATGCGGGCCGCTGACAGTCTGACACGTTAGGCTATTGCTGCTGCCTCCACCTATAAGATGGACGCCTTCTCTTGTCTGCACATACTTAATGATCTCGACAAAATTATCAGTTTTCGGGTTACCGGAAGGCCCAAGCATGCGCATCAGATGGCCCAGGTGCGCCTCACACTCGGTGCACGAGATTTCATCTCGGCTCATGCCTAGGCTCGTGTCAATCGACTTGCGGACATTCTCTTTGGCAATCGGAGCCCAAAAACTGGGCCAACCCGTGCCTGAATCAAACTTCGTGTCTGAGCTGAACAAGGCGTTGTCGCAGCAGATGCAGCGATAGAGACCCTTGTCGTGGATGTCATATTGGCCGCTGAAGGCCCTTTCAATGCCTTGCTTGCGCGTGACCTCAAATTGCAATGGAGTCAGTTGCTGCTTCCACTCGGCGTCCGTCTTGTGAACGCTCTTAACGCGTGCCGGACCGAGCTTTTGGCCGGAGGCACTTGGGGTTAACTCATTCGGCGTGGAAACACCATGATTGTTAGACAGGAAGGCTTGCGTACGCGAGCAAGAAAGCTATGGTGCGATTCCGACCTTCACCTGGTCCGAACATGGCCTGTCACTTACACTTACGCCTATTCCCAAAGGACCTCAGTTTCGGGGCCAACAGGGCGCTAGACCCATCGGAGTGGCCATGCCCATGGAAATGCGAGGGCTTCGCACGCATGATGACATTCGAGCGGCGGTTGAGGGAAAAGCTACCAAATACGGTGCCCTTGATCTCCCGCTCGTGGTCGCTGTGAACATCTTAGATGACTTCTGCGAAGACCTCGATATATGGAATGCGCTCTTTGGCGAAGAACGGCTGGTTGCTGTTCGTCAGGCCGACGGCCAATGGCTGGATAGATGGGGCCCACGCGTTCCGAACGGAGTTTGGCGTGGGCGTGACGGCCCACGCAGCACCCTTGTGAGCGCTGTCGTCGTTACGCACCAACTTTCACCCTCGAATCTTCAGACTCGCGCTGTGGAACTCATCCATAACCCATGGGCCGCCCGACCATTACCGGCAGAAGCATTGCGGCTTATCCAACGCAGCATTGACCTAACCGACGGGCGTATTCATCACCGCGATGGCGTAAGTGCAGCCGAGATTGTCGCCGTTCCCCAGCCATGGCCGGTCCCCGACGAACGATCAACGGGCCGTTGTTGAGCGAGTGATCCGCCAGCTCTTGCAGTCCGCGATCTCTTAAGCCTGTGTTGCCGACGAGGGCAGATTTGCGTAGAAACTGAGATTAGGTAATTTGGAGTGCCGAGTTAAGTTGTAGCCGAGGAATTCAAGGACGCTTGCGAACATCTCCAGACTGCGGCTTTACCTTGTCAACTGCGATATACAAAGCCTTAGCCGCGTCTGCATTGTCTGGGTCGAGTCGCAGCACTTCGCGTAGTTCCACAATTCCATCTTGCCACCGGCCGATCCGGCATAGAGCGAGAGCGTAGTTCAAACGGAAACCGAACCCGGTGGGGTCCAGATCGAGGGCCGCCCGGTACTTTGCCAGTGCTGCCCGGATGTCCCCTGATCTTTCAAGTTGTATTCCTTCGCTGTTCAGATCAGATGCGGCAAATCCCACTTCGGAGGCCCGGTCGCTTTGATGTTGCAGCTCAGCCATACGCCTCTCGATGAGTTTTGTCTCCTCCACCAGCCCTGCCTTACGTAAGGCAAGCATCAGGTTGTATAGCGTGGCGCGATCGTTGGGAGCATAGAACAAAGCCTGCTTCAAATGCTCGACGGCCTTCAATGCATGTCCGTCCTGCAGGTACAACTGACCCAGGCGATATTGAGCCAATGCGTCGTCCGGTTTCAGGGCAACTGCCCTCTGCAACGCCTCTATCGCTCCTGCGCTATCGAGAGCTAGACGTCTCATTCCGCCTAGATCCGACCAGGCCTCTGCATAATCAGGCCGCAAGTGCACGGCCCTCTCAAGTTCAACCATCGCCTTGTCTATTTGGTCCTGTGAGGCCCAGATTTTTGCTCTCAGGTAATGCGCGTAGGCGGCCTTCGGGTGGTTGCCTTGCAGTTCGATGGCACGGTCGACATGGTCACCGGCTGCGGCCAACTCGCCAGCCTGTGCGAGAACCAGCGACAGGTTAACATGAGCCTCCACCAGGCCTGGGTCGAGTTCAAGAGCTCTCTCAAATTCCTGGCGTGCCGCCTTCACTTCGACAAAGCGGCTCAAAACGATGCCAAATTCATTGTGTGCAGTCGCCGAGCTTGGATTCAGTCGCACTGCCTCAGCCAGTTGTTCAATCGCTTCGCCCCGAACCCCTTGCAGGGCCAGCGTTGTGCCCAGCAATACTCGTGCTTCAATATTGTTCGGATCGGCTGCGATAGTTTGGCGTAACATCGCCTCCGCTTTATCGAATGAGCCTACGGAGACCAGTTCTCTAGCCCTCTCCAGACTCGACTGTTCTGACGCCAGTAGCTCGGAACAAGCCAGCGCGACAATTAGCCCCACAAGCTTCATCCGAGCTCTAATTTTGGGCCGCATCATCTCTAGCCGGATTACAGGGCACTTTCTCGAGACGCTTTGGAAGGCTCGCGCGGCTAGCGATCGCGTCCGAACCCCATTTTTGTATACCGCCTGAAAAGGCATCTTGTCCCACACAAGAAAATAATTTCATGCGTGATCTTTCGTCCGTTCATGTGGTATATACGAGCGGCCACGTAGCCATGTATCTGCCAAGAACTAGATCCGGCGATTGCGACGACCGCGCGTCGTATGCCGAACTCCTTATGCTCGATGATGAGCGCGTAATGTGGCACATTCAAGCGGGTAATACCGATGCGTTCGCGGTAATTTTTAAACGGTACCATCGCCTGGTTCACGTGACCGCTTTGCACATTTTACGGGATGCCGCGGAAGCGGAGGATCTCACGCAGTCCGTTTTCCTTGAGATTTATCGAAAAGCGGGACAATTCGACGCTGCGAGAGGGACTCTTAAAGTGTGGATTCTCCAATACGCGTATAGCCGCAGCGCCAATCGGCGGAACTATCTAATGGTCCGGCAGTTGTACAACAAGGCTGAGGTAAGCGCCATTGATGAAGCGGCAACTTTTTGGTCTCCAGGCCGTCTCCAATTTCAGGAGACCAGCCGGCTTGCAACTGAAGCACTCGCGTCTCTTCCAAATGCGCAGCGGCAGACGATCGAAATGTTCTTTTTCGAAGGTTTGGATTTCAAGGAAATTGCACGGCGAAGAAATGAGAAGTTCTCGAACGTGCGCCACCATTATTACAGGGGATTGCAACGACTTCGCTCTTACCTGGAAAATGACTCGCAGGCAGAAGGGGCGAGACCAGCCATTGCTCTTTGAGGAAAGTAAGACATGTTGAGGCACGAACATTTCGAGGAAATCTGCGCTGCCGCCAGTGTTGGGCAAGCCACAGGCGAGGAGCTCGTCGAATTAGAGCACCACGCCTCGGAATGTGGACGCTGTAAGCAGGCCTATTTCAATTACTTGAACGTTGCGGCTCAACAATTCGCAACGGCAAAGCAGGACCCGACGATCTCGCCGAAAGCGATGGAGGAATGTATCGACTCGGAACTGTTTATCCGCCGCTTCCTGGATCGTGCCGAACGGGAGGGCATCACGTTCTCCCGCGATGTGGAAGAAACAGTGAAGCTGCCTCCGGCGATTCCGTTCGCGTTTTCACGAAGCGTTTGGTGGCGGATGCCTGCCACCGCAATCGCGGCCGCCCTACTCTTCGCCGCATTCGCATCGAGTGGGTATTTTTTTTGGAGAGGTTCATCCAATCGCAGCCGCAGTCTACCAGAGTCACAACTTAGTGTTCTCAAGACGTCAGCTCAGGTTAGGGCCGCCGATCTACGCATCGCTGAGCTGGCAGACGCCAATCTGAAACTCCAAGTCGAGGTGGAACGCTTAATTGATAAGCTGCACAAAGCGAATGATCGACTAGTTGCGAGTGAGACGGATTTGAAAGCCACATCCCAGGATCGCCGGTCGCTGGCATCGAACCGCGACGCATTGGAGCTACGACTTGAACAGACTCAGCGCGAACTGGCCAATTCCCAAGCTCTGGTCGCGAATACAGGGCAGGAAGCGATGTCGCAACACCAGCGTGCCGTAGAGATGGAGGCGACGCTGATTGCTGAACAGGTTAAGCTCCATGATCTTGAATCCGGGCTGAAGGAAAAGTCGGCTGCGTTGGATCAGGAACGCCAACTACTGAGCTTGGGCCATGACGTAACGGACCTGATGGGCGCGCGCAATCTTCATATCGTGGATGTGGTAGATACGGATGGCCGGGGAAAGGCACGCCCTGCTTTTGGCCGGATATTTTTCACTGAGGGCAAGTCACTCATCTTCTACGCGTATGACTTGAACGAAGCTAAGATGCAGAAGGCCAACTATCAGTATCAGGTCTGGGCAAAAAAGGAAGGACCAAACCGGCAAGCCCAGAGGCTGGGTATTTTCTATTCAGATGACAAGACCCAGCGGCGTTGGGTTTTTAAATGCGACGACGCGAAGATTCTGCGTGAGATTGATTCCGTCTTCGTCACCTTCGGCCGTCCGGATGGCGATTCGTCGCATCCGGAGGGTTCGAGCCTGATGTATGCCTACCTGCGCGGGCAGCCGAACCACCCCTAAACTAGTTCGTTCCCGCCTCGCCATGCTGATGCGCTTCTTCCTACCGCACTTCTGCAAAAGAAATCGGTTCCTTTCTCAAATGCTCTTGCTCGATTGGGACAAATTGCGGACACGCCAGGAATACTTGGCAAACAGGAGGAATGCCGTGGGAAATGAACTTCGTCCTCGCTTGCGTGGGTATTTTGTTCTGCTGGTTGTTCTTGGGATCTCCATTGTTGGACTGGTTTCGCAGCAAGCGATCGCGCAGACAGAGAAAGCCTCCGTATCCGGACGTGTCACCGACCAGAGCAATGCTGCTGTTCTGGATGCCGAAGTCCAGATCAAAAACACCGACACCGGCGTCACCACCCTGGTGAAGACAAATGGGGAGGGCGTTTACGCCTTGCCGGCGCTGAACCCAGGCAATTACGTCATGACCGTGAACAAGACCGGGTTTCGAACAGTATCAGTTACGGGTATGACGCTCAACGTGCAGGAAAACCTTTCCCGCAATTTCACGTTGCAGGTCGGATCCACGGCAGAGTCAGTTACGGTGACCGCCGAATCAGGCGCAGACGTGATCCAGACTACCAGCTCGAACCTTGGCACGGTGATAGCCCAGAAGGCCATCCATGAGTTGCCGCTGAGTGGACGCAATTTTAGTCAATTGCTGACCTTGACGCCCGGCGCCACGCCCATCAGCACGTCACAGAGTTCGGGCGTCGGAGTCAACGATCTCGCCAATCTCGCCGTGCCTACCGCAAGCATCGCCCAACCGGCAATCCAAGGCCAGTTCAACCGGTCCAACTTATATTTATTGGATGGAGTGATTAACACGGAGCTGACTACCAGCGCATATATCATGCCGCCTATCATTGACGCTATGCAAGAGTTCAAAGTGCAATCGCACAACGATCAGGCAGAGTATGGCAGCGTGCTGGGCGGGGTCGTCAACGTGGTAACT
>Ga0137396_10002486_pt1 | contig 10117 bp, 10 predicted proteins | sample czc16metaG_FD_108284 | JGI IMG/M metagenome (GOLD analysis project Ga0137396, IMG submission 108284) | Vadose zone soil microbial communities from Angelo Coast Range Reserve, California, USA - czcobulk3.16 metaG | ecosystem: Environmental > Terrestrial > Soil > Vadose zone | place: USA... | reverse complement strand
TTGATGCCGATCTCTCTGGTCATCTCTTCTGCACCTACTTGAGCTGAAATTCCGGGGAAGCGAGAGTGATGAACCAGCGCGCGCGATCATCGGCCGCCTGGTTCAAAAGATTTGCGGTTTGTGGACTGAGCACCCCATCCAGGTGCACACGTGCCGCGTCCGAAGTGGCGGGCAGCATGGTCTTGACCTGGCTCAGCGCTGCGGTCACGAAGTTCACCCGCTCGACCACAGTGTTGGACGAGATCCACGATTCGTTGTTCGGCCAACCGCCGACGTCTGGAGGATCGAACAGGGACTGTCCCATCCCCGAGCCGGCGGTCACGATCAGTTTCGAGCTGCTCGCCCCCAGCGCGCGCGCGGCGTGGACCATGAACTCGGTTGGAGACTTGACGAGCGTTCGATAGCTTTGCGCCGCGGTGAACTGCGGGCTCGTAAACACGGCGTGCATCAGCGTCTTCATGTCGTACTTGCTGCGACGAAACTCATCGGCCAGGCTCGTCACGAGGGCGGCGTCCGGTTGGCCGCTGACAAATTGCTGAGCGACCCTGGACGCGATGAAGCGCGCGGTCGCCGGCTGCGCGAGGATTCGGTCGATGACACCTTGCGTGTCGAGCGGCCCGGTCTTACCCAGGCAGGAGATGTCGCCTTTGAAGGCGCGGCGCGGGTTGAACACGCCTACCTTCTGGCTGGTGTAGACAGGCAGGCGGCGCGTGACATTGTTGGTCGTCACGTTGGCGAAGGAGTCCGGCTGCGGCACCTGCCAGCCCGCCAGCGCCCTGGCGCTCTGACGCACGTCGTCTTCGGTGTAGTTGCCTGGTCCCATCGTGAAGAGCTCCATGAGCTCGCGTGAGTAGTTCTCGTTGGGACTCTGTCCGGTCGAGGTCGCAAGGTCGAGGTAGCGCAACATCGCCGGGTCGATCGTGACCTGCATCAGCATCGACCTCAGGTCGGTCATCGAGAGCCTTCGCCAGGTCAGGTTCTGCCAGTACATGAAAGTGTTGTCGCCGACCTTGCGATAGTCGCTCGTGAAATGGCCGTGCCAGAAAAGAGTCATTCGTTCCGCGAATGGCGTCGCGGTGCTGAGCATCTGGTCGACCCACCACTGCTGCAGCTGTGCGATGGCAAACCGTCCACCTGGAGCGCTGGCAGCGGCGAGCTCTGGAGGTTCAACCGGGTTGGTCTCGATCAACCTGTCGACGGTTCTGCTGAACCCGTCGGTGAGAGCGGACTCGAGCTGGGCCGGGGTCGATCCAAAGGTCGTGCGGCGCAGCAGGTGCACGACGCGAGCAGACTCGGATCCAAGCGGCGAGATCCAGTCGGTGGTGGACCCGGGCTTATGCGTGGCCAGGTTCTGCATCGATCCGCCCAGGAGCCGGACGGCGCCGACGCCGACTCCGGCCGCCAACGCAGTCGCGAGCGCCTGGCGCCGGGTGATGCCCCGTCGCACCTGAAGGTCGGCAGAGGTGGTCTTCTCCTGGCTTGGAGCGACGCTCACGCCCCCAATTCAATCCCTGCCCAGCCAACATGGCATCAGCCGGATGTGAAGAATTCGTAATGGCCAGGACGATGGATTCACAAGGAGCGAACGCCGAACGCTGCCACGGCCGGACCGGCACTTATGAGGCCTGGTTTCTGACCTTCAACGTGCTGGCGAGACGACAGGGCTACTGGATCAGATACACCTCTTTCAACCCCGCGCCCGGCATCCAGGACGAAGCGCACTCAGCCCTCTGGGCGTTTCGGTTTGATCACGACAGCCCTGGCGCCAACTGGGGTGCGAAAGAATCCTTTCCCCTGAGCGCCTTGCAGGTTCGAAACCGGCCATTTGCGCTCCGGCTCGACGACTCCTTGCTCGGTGACGGCGGGTGCTCAGGTGAGGTCAACTCCGAGCGCGGAAGGATGGCGTGGGACCTGCGATGGGATTCGCGCGAGCATCCATTCCACTTCTTGCGCCCACCGTGGAACCGGCTCTCCTCTGTGGCGAACATCGGCGTCCAGCCGGCGATCAAGGTGTCAGGGAGGATTGAGCTCAATGGCGAGGTGATCCGGCTCGAGCATGCGCCTGGAGGTCAGCAGCACACGTGGGGTTCCAGGCACGCACTGGAGTGGAATTGGGGATTTGCGTCGGGGGACGATTTCTGGTTGGACGGCGCCACCTCACGTGTCCGTTCTCGATTGGGACGGGAGCTCACCGGAACCGCGATTGGCGTCCACGCTCGCGAGCACCGCTTTCTTTTCAATGGTCCGCTCGAGGTCCTCGGGACTCGAGGTCCGATCGAAGCCGAGGCCTGGACAGCGCAGGCGAAGCTGGGACCGAGACAGCTGCACGTGGAGGTCAGGCCAAGGCGCTCCGACCTGATCGGCGTGACATACCAGGATCCGCAGGGCGGATCGCGGGTTTGCTACCACACCGAGGTCGCCGACCTGGAGCTGCGGCTTACGCGGGGCGAGGAGATTCTTGCCCGGGTTCGCCGCCCCGCTTCCGCGGCCTTCGAGTATGCGTCCGAGTCGCCAATTCCGGGGCTGCCAGTTCTTTTCTGAGCTCCGAAGCGCGGCACTATCCCGCAAAAGCTAGCAGATGCTAGGCTTTGTCGGCATATGCCTAACTATCGATTGGGCGAAGCGGCCAAAATGCTCGGCGTCAGCGCCGACACGGTGCGGCGCATGGTCGACGATGGACGCCTTGTCGCGGCTCGAAGCTCTGGCGGCCAGCGGCTGATCGACGGCGCTTCTTTGGCGCGCGTCGCCAAGCCAAAGCGGCAGCCAAAAGCCAAGGTCGTTGTCGGCCAGTCCGCCCGCAACCGCTTCCCCGGCATCATCACCCGCGTCATCAAAGACCGCGTCGCGGCGCAGGTCGAGATCCAGGCCGGGCCCCACCGGCTTGTTTCGCTGCTCACCCGCGAAGCGGTCGATGAGCTGGACCTCAAGCCCGGTATGCCCGCAGTCGCGGTGGTCAAGGCAACGAACGTCGGCGTGGAGCTTCCCCGCGATTAGAAGACTGTCGGTACTCGCGGCTCTGGTCGTCTTCACCTCATGCAGCGCGTTTGGGTCGAGCTCTTCCTCGCCGACCACATCGATCACTGTGTTCGCCGCGTCATCTTTGCAGCCTGCCTTTCAGCGGATGGGCTCGCCCTCCATCGTGAGCTCGATCACATTCAATTTTGCGGGCACGCAGACGCTCAGCGCCCAGCTGCTCCTAGGCGCGGAGGCAGACGTTTTCGCCGCCGCCGATTCAGAGCACATGAAACAGCTCGAGGTGGCCGGCTTGACAGAAGGTCAGTCGCGGGTATTCGCTCACAACATCCTGGAGATCGCCGTCCCGCGGGGCAACCCGAAAGGAATCCACGATCTCCGCGACCTCGCCCGCCCTGGACTGGTCGTGGTGCTGGCTGATCCTTCCGTTCCGGCGGGTAAGTACGCGAAGCAGGCGCTCGACAGGGCAGGTGTCAAGGTTCAAGCCGCCAGCCTGGAAACACAGGTGACAGGGGTGCTGAGCAAGGTCGCCATCGGCGAGGCCGACGCCGGGATCGTTTACCGCAGCGACATCGTCAACAACCGCAGCGTTGATGGCGTCGTCATACCGGAAGCTGAGAACGTCATTGCCGACTACACCATCGTGGTCCTCAAATCGGCCAAGAACCGAGCCGGCGCTCACGCCTTCATCGATCTTGTCGTTTCTGGCGCCGGCGCGACGGTACTCCTGGCCACCGGATTCAGAGCAGCGTGAGGCGGGTTCCGGCACCACTGATTGCGCTGGCGGGGCTGGGACTCCTCTTCTTCCTACTCCCTCTCGCAGGCTTGATCCTTCGCGCCCCGTGGGACCAGGCTGCCGCGGGGATCACAGCGCCGGAAACCGCGACCGCGCTCGAGCTGTCTCTCTTCTGCTCGCTGGCGGCAACCGCCATCGCGCTCGTGCTGGGAATACCCCTGGCGCTCGTCCTGTCTCGGATGACGGGCAAGCCCCGGAAGGTGCTCAGGGCCTTGACCACGCTTCCGATGGTGCTGCCCCCAGTCGTCGGAGGAGTAGCCCTCTGGCTGGCGTTCGGACGGCGCGGGCTCGTCGGCTCGCTCCTGTACCAGGCCTTTGGCCTTCAGATCACCTTCACCACGGCGGCCGCTGTCATGGCCGAAACCTTCGTTGCGATGCCTTTTCTAGTCATTGCGGTGGAGGGTGGCATTCGCTCACTCGATCCTCGTTACGAGGAGGCGGCGAGGGCGCTTGGGGCGGGGGGATGGATGGTCTTCGCCCGCGTCACGCTGCCGCTGCTGCGCCCGGCCATCTTCTCGGGAGCCGTGCTCTGCTGGGCGCGCGCGCTCGGGGAGTTCGGCGCGACCATCACGTTCGCCGGCAATTTTCCCGGCCGCACGCAGACCGTTCCGGTCGCCGTCTATGTGGCGCTCGAAACGCGTCCTGACGCCGCCATCGTGCTGAGCCTCATCTTGCTCGCGGTCTCTCTGGCCATCCTCGTCGGCATGCGCGACCGCTGGCTCGGAGCCCTGTGAGTCTTAAAGCGCGAGTCAAGATCATCCGGGCCGGCTTCGAGCTCGATGTGCTGCTAGATGTCGATGATGGCGAGACCGTGGCGGTGCTCGGTCCTAACGGCGCGGGCAAGACGACATTGCTCCGCGCCCTCGCGGGACTCGCTTCAATGGATGGTCGGGTCGAGCTCGACGGCGAGGTGCTCGAGGACTCGGCGCAGGGCCTGTACGTCCCGACCGAGCGGCGGCAGATCGGACTGGTCTTCCAGGACCACGTCCTGTTCCCACATCTCACCGTGCTCGACAATGTCGCGTTCGGCTTGCAAGCCCAGGGCCGCGGCGATGCCAGGCAAGTCGCCCGCCGCTGGCTCGAGCGCGCGGGGCTGGAGAACAAGGCCGGCTCGATGCCGCGCGAGCTCTCTGGCGGCCAGGCGCAACGTGTCGCACTGTTGCGGACGCTGGCGACCGAACCGAAGCTGCTGCTGCTCGACGAGCCGCTCTCCGCGCTCGACGTCACCATCCGCGCGGAGGTTCGGCGCGAGCTGTCACGGCAGCTCGCCTCGTTTCGCGGGGTGCGGCTTCTCGTCACACATGACCCGGTCGAAGCGATCGCCCTGGCCGACCGGCTGGTCGTGCTGGAGAACGGTCGCATCGTCCAGAGCGGCACTCCTGAAGAGGTCACCGCGCGCCCGCGTTCGCGCTTCGTCGCGGACCTGGCCGGCGTCAACCTGCTGAGAGGCAAATCGCATGGCGACCACATCAAGCTCGCGAATGGCGCGTCGATCGCAGCACCGGATGCGGGAGAAGGCGATGTCTTCGCGGTGATCCACCCCCGCGCGGTCGCTCTGTTTCTCGTGCGCCCGGATGGGACGCCCCGCAACGTGTGGCAGGGCGAAACCGAAAGCATCGACCTGCACGGCGAGCGCGTCCGGGTCCGTGTCAGCGGCCCCGTGCCCCTTGTGGCTGAGGTGACACCCTCGGCTGTGCGCGCGCTCCACCTGACCGCGGGCGCCCCGGTCTGGGTCGCCGTCAAGGCAACAGAGGTCTCGGTTTACCCCGCTTAGAACACCTTGCATTCCGCAGTCTGTTACGTCGTAATCTTGTAACACCATGACAAAAGAAGCCACCGCCGTCCCGACCGAGCGCGAGGCGCTCGACGCTTACTCGACTACTGTTACCTCGGTCGCGGAGCGCGTCTTGCCCGCGGTTGCGAGTCTGCGGGTCGGCCGCACCGGTCGCGGCGGGGGCGCCGGCTCGGCCGTGGTCATCACCCCGGACGGGTTTCTCGTCACCTCAGCCCACGTCGTGGCCCAGGGGGGCTCGGCCAGCGCCTCCTTCCTCAACGGCTCCGAATACGACGTCGAGGTCGTCGGCGCCGATCCCCTCTCCGACCTGGCGATCGCACGCGCCCTCGGGGCGACGCTTGACCCGGTGCACATCGGCAACGCCGAGCACCTTCGCGTCGGACAGCTCGTCGTCGCCGTCGGCAACCCGCTCGGGTTCTCCGGGTCCGTGACGTCGGGGGTCGTCAGCGGGTTAGGCCGCTCACTGGCGACCGCCGACGGCAACGGGCACCGGCGGTTCATCGAGGACGTGATCCAGACCGACGCCGCCCTCAACCCGGGCAACTCGGGTGGCGCGCTGGCGGACTGGCAGGCACGCCTGATCGGCGTCAACACGGCGGTCGCCGGCATGGGTCTCGGGTTGGCGGTGCCGATGAACGCCACGACCGAGGCCATCCTGTCGGCGTTGATGCGCAACGGCCGGGTGCGCCGCGCTTACCTCGGCATCGCGGGCGGCAACCGCGCACTGCCGCCGGCGATGGCGCAGAAGCTGGGGCGCAAGGCCGGCGTCGAGGTGCAGGAGGTCGTGAGTGGGAGCCCGGCCGCGAGCGGCGGGCTGCGCAGCGGAGACATCATCGTCTCGGTGGGCGAGACCGCGGTCGCCAAGGCGGGCGACCTGCAGCGCCTCATGGTCGAAGCGCACATCGGTTCGAAGCTCGCGCTCAGCATCCTGCGCGCCGATCACCTGGTCACGCTCGAAGTCGTTCCCGTCGAGCTGGCTTAAGACCTCCGGCGGCTACACTCCGGTGAAGTGGCCAAACAGCGAATCCACAAGTTGCTGCAGGCCCATCCGCAGGACGGCCGCTTCCGGATGGCGGACGTGGACCCCGACTCGACGCCCGGGCTCAAGAACAGCAAGCGCGTCTCCCGCGACCTGAAGAAGCATCGGGCGAGGCTCTTCAACCTCCAGGAGAGGCTCTATGCGGAGCACAAGCGATCGCTCTTGATCGTGCTCCAGGGCATGGATACCAGCGGCAAGGACGGCACGATCACGCACGTCATCGGCGGCATGAACCCCCAGGGGGTTTTGATCTCGTCGTTCAAGCAGCCGACGCCTGAAGAGCGCCGTCACGGTTTCCTCTGGCGCATTCGCAAACGGCTGCCGGAGGAGGGCCAGATCGGCATCTTCAACCGATCGCACTACGAAGACGTGATCATCGCCCGAGTCCATGACCTGGCGAAGCCACCGGTCATCGAGCGCCGCTACGGGATCATCAACGCATTTGAGAAGGAGCTGGTCAAGCGCGGCACGAAGATCGTCAAGGTCTGCCTTCACATTTCCTATGACGAGCAGCGCCGCCGGCTCCTCGACCGCCTCCGCGATCCGGACAAGCACTGGAAGTTCCACGAAACGGACATCGATGAGCGCGCTTACTGGGACGACTACCAGAGCGCTTACAGCATCGCCATCACACTGTGCTCGACGCCCTCGGCGCCATGGTACGTCGTCCCCGCGAACGACAAGGATTACCGGAACTGGGCCATCTCCCGCCTTCTGATCGAGGTTCTCGACGAGATGGATCCTCAGTACCCGCGTCCCAAGCTCAACGTTCCCCGGCTGATCAAGCGCTTGCAGGCGTAGGCGTCAGGTTTGGTACGTTAAGCACCACTCGCAAGCGAATTCGGGGGGAACGCTGAAATGAAGCGGTTGCATCTCGTTGCTTGGCTGGCTGCGGCGCTGTTGGTCGCGGCATGCGGCTCGAGCCCAGGGGGCGGCACCTCGAACGCCAACTCCTACTCGGGCAAGACGATCAAGCTCGGCGCCATCCTCTCAATCACGGGAGCCGGCGGTGTCTACGGCCCGCAGAGCCGGGACGGCGCGAACCTCGCGGTGAAGCAGATCAACGCCTCCGGGGGCGTCAACGGCGCGCAGATCGCTCTGACCATCAACGACGACGCCTCAGACAAGGCCCAGTCGGCGCAGGTGGCGCAGAAGCTGATCCAGTCGGAGCAGGACCTGGCGCTGCTCGGCCCGACCCTGTCCAACTCGGCGGTCGCGGTTCACCCGCTGGCCGAGAGCCTGAAGACCCCAATCCTCGCGGTGAGCACGACCGGCATCCACATCGTCCCCGACTGCAACTTCCCGGCGACCACGCCGTGCAAGTACGTGTTCCGCGACAGCCTCGGCGAGGAGACCGCGATCCCCACGAACATCAAGTCGTACGCGACTGACAAACACCCGGCGACCGGAGTGCTGCTGGTCGCGCAGGACGACAAGTTCTCTAGCGACGGCGGGAAAATCGTCCAGGACACGGTCGCCCAGTACAACATCAACCTGCTCAAAACCATCAAGTTCAACAAGGCGGAGGCCGACCTCTCGCCATACGTAACCCAGGCGGTGCAGGCCAAGCCCGATGTGATCTTCATCACCTCGCTTGGCGGGATTCCGGCCAAGATCATGACCGAGGCGCGCAAGCAGGGTTGGCAGGGTCAGTTCCTCGGCGGCAACGGGTTCAACACGGCGACCGTGTCAAAGCAGGCGGGCGCGGATGGCAAGGGCGCGCGCAGCGCCAGCGCCTGGTACCTCGGCAACACGTTTGCCTCCAACAAGGAGTTCGTGGACGCATACAAGGCCGAGTACAGCAAGGACCCTGACCAGTTCGCCGCGCAGGGCTACACGGCGATCAAGGTCCTCGCCGACGCCGCGAAGCGGGCCAACCTGACCTTCAGCGACCTCGCCGGCGACCGCGACAAGCTGCGGACCGCGATGGAGTCGGTCAACATCCAGACACCGCTCGGGCCGTTCCAGTTCACCTCAACACATGACGTCAAGCAAACGGTCTGGGTGATCGCGATGGATGGCGCAGGCGGCTTCACTCTCGTCCACGAGGTCAAGCAGAGCTGACGGCTGGGGAGGTCGTCACCTCCCCAGCTCTCAGTAACACCCGGGCGACGATGGACCAGCAGATCCTCAACGCGATCTTCATCGGTTCCATCTACGCGCTGTTCGCCGTCGGCTACACCCTCGTTTTCGGCGTGCTGGACATCCTGAACCTGGCGCATAGCGCGGTCTTCATGCTTGGGGCGGCCCTCACGTATTCGCTGGTGATCAATCACGGACAATCGTTCTTGGTCGCGTGCATCATCGGCGTCGCCGCATCCGGGTTGATGGGCCTCGTCATCGAACACGTTTGCCTGCGGCCGCTGCGGAGGCGACGCGCGCCTCCGATCGCCGCCCTGATCTCGACCGTCGGCCTTGCGCTGATCATCGTGGCCGCAATCGAACAGGGCCAGAGGGGAACATTGTTTGGCTGGCTCTGGGTGGACGGAGCGAACTCAGTGGCCTTTCCCCCCGGCACGATCCCCAACCCGACCTGGCATATCGGAGACCTGACGCTCGAGGCGAGCAAGGTTGCCGTCATCCCCATCTCAGTTGCGCTGATGCTCGCGCTGGGCTACGTGATCCGGTACACGCAGGTGGGTCGCGCATTGCGCGCGGTGGCCGAGAACCCACGGACGGCTCGATTGATGGGACTCGACGTCGACCGCATGATATCGCTCACGGTCGTAATCTCGTCCGCGCTTGGAGGCGTGGCTGGAATTCTTTTCGGGGTTGCGCTCGGAGACATCAGCCCCTACATCGGCCGCGACAACGTCGAGGTCCGCGGGCTGGCGGTGATCGTCCTGGGCGGCATGGGGTCGGTACCTGGCGCCGTGGTCGGCGGGTATCTGCTCGGCCTGATCGAGGTGTTCGCCGTTGTCGCGCTGGGAAGTGGCGCACGTGGCGGCGTTGCGTTCGCCGCGCTCTTCCTGATGTTGGTTCTTCGCCCGCAGGGGCTGTTCGGGGCGCAACTGCGCGAAAAGATCTAAGTCGTGGACTTTTTCATCCAGCTGTTCAGCGATCCGGTCGCCTTCTGGAACTCACATACACTCCTGATCGCCCAGATCGGGATCAACAGCATCCTAGCGTCCTCTATGTTCCTCGTCCTTTACTCAGGCCAGCTCTCACTCGCGGCCCCTGGCTTCATGGCGATCGGCGCGTACACATCTGTCCTGATGGACCAGTACTGGCATACGCCCCTCGCGTTGAATATCGCCGCGGGTGTGTTTTTGGCCGGTGTCCTCGGGTTGCTCGTCGGGTTGCCGGTACTGCGGCTCCGCGGAGTCTTCCTGGCCATCGCGACCATCGGGTTCATCGAAGCCCTGCGCCTTGGCGTCATTCTCAACGTGCCGATCACCGGCGAAGGTCTCGGACTCAAAAACCTGAGCGCTGACCCGCTGGGCGGCATCTACCTCGTTCTCGTCTCTTTAGTCGTAGTGCTTTTCGTGGTGTGGCGGCTGACCAAAGGCCGCGT
>Ga0137396_10002485_pt1 | contig 10118 bp, 9 predicted proteins | sample czc16metaG_FD_108284 | JGI IMG/M metagenome (GOLD analysis project Ga0137396, IMG submission 108284) | Vadose zone soil microbial communities from Angelo Coast Range Reserve, California, USA - czcobulk3.16 metaG | ecosystem: Environmental > Terrestrial > Soil > Vadose zone | place: USA... | reverse complement strand
GTGAGAGGATTTGAACCTCCGGCCCCCTGCTCCCAAAGCAGGTGCGCTACCAGGCTGCGCCACACCCCGTCGGCCGGCCGCGTGTCGGTCCGCTCTGCTCCGACTATATTACTCGTTGAGAAGCCGCCGGGCGGCTTCCAGCGCCAGGCCGCGATGGCTCACGGCCGCTTTCTCCGCATCTGACAGCTCGGCAAACGTCCGGCGGAGCGGCGGATAGAAAAAGACCGGATCGTAACCGAAGCCGCCGCTCCCCCGCGGCGCCTTAGCGATCAGGCCCTCGGCCACACCCTCTACCACCTTCTCCGCGCGCGACGGGCCGGCGAGCGCGATCACACAGCGGAAGCGCGCGGTCCGCCGCGCCGTCGGGACGTCGCGGAGCCGCTCGAGCAAGAGCTCGAGGCGGCCGCGGTCGTCGAGCCCCGGGCCGCCGAAGCGCGCCGTGTAGAGCCCGGGCGCTCCGCCGAGCGCGTCCACCTCGAGCCCGGAGTCGTCACCGAGCGCCAGCGCGCCCGTCAGCTCCGCGGCGGTGCGCGCCTTCACGAGCGCGTTCTCGGCGTAGGTCTCGCCGGTCTCCCGGGGCAGTCGAGCGCGGGGAATCTCGGCCAGCAATCGGATCTCGAACGGCACCGCGCCCAGCAACTCGACGAGCTCGCGGCCCTTGGCGGGATTGAGCGTGGCGAGGACGAGAACGGGTCTAGAGGGTGAAGACGCGCTCGCCACGCGTTTCGAGAGCGCGGCGCTGGAGCCCGACGAGACGGCGGATGCCGCTCTCGGCGATCGCCAGGAGCGCGTCGAGCCGGGCGCGGCCGAAGGGCACCTGCTCGGCGGTCCCCTGCACCTCGACGAACTCGCCCGCGCCGGTCATGACGACGTTCATGTCCACCTCGGCGCTCGAGTCCTCGACGTAGTTCAGGTCGAGCACGGCCTGGCCCTGGACGATGCCGACGCTGATCGCGCCCACGCAGTCGCGGATCGCCGCCGTCGGCTGGAGGCCCGGCACCCGCGCGATCGCGTCGGCCACCGCGACGAATCCGCCGGTGATGGCCGCGGTACGCGTGCCACCGTCGGCCTGGATCACGTCGCAATCCACCCAGATCGTGCGCTCGCCGAGCTTGCTCCGATCGATGACGGCCCTGAGAGCTCGGCCGACCAGCCGCTGGATCTCCTGCGAGCGCCCGCTCGGGCCGCGATTCTCGCGGAGCGTCCGCGTGTTGGTCGATCGGGGAAGCATCGCGTACTCGGCGGTGATCCAGCCCTGGCCTTGCCCTTTGAGGAAGGACGGCACCTTGTCCTCGACCGACGCGGTGCAGATGACCTTGGTCGCGCCGAACTCCACCAGCACCGAGCCCTCGGGATGGAGGAGAAATTCGCGCGTGACGGTGACGGCGCGGAGCTGATCGGGAGCGCGGCCGTCGGGACGCGGCATCGAGCTATCGCGACCGCGTGACCGTCGGAGTCTGGGCCGCCGCCCGCGCCCGCTGGTCCCAGGCGCGCTTGTATTCCACGAGGCCGGCGAAGATGGCGCGCGCGATCTCGTCCCGGTACTTCGTGTCCTTGAGCTTGCGCTCCTCGCGCGGGTTGGTGACGAAGCCGATCTCGAGCAGGATCGCCGGCATCGCCGCGCCGCCGAGCACGTAGAAGCCGGCCTGCTTCACGCCGCGGTTCGAGATGCGCAGCGACTGCGTCATCGAGTCGTGGACCACCTCGGCAAGGCGCGAGGACTCGACCTGGAACTCGGACTGCGCGAGGTCCCAGAGGATCGCTTTCACGATGTCCACCTGGCCCTGGCCCGATCCGCGGCCGGTCTGCTGCTCGAGCTGGACGACGCCGTTCTCGAGCGCCGCGACCTGGCGCGCCGTGCTGTCCGTCGCCTCCGACGACAAGAAGTATGTCTCGACCCCGTCGGCCGCCGCTTCGCGGTGCGCATTGGCGTGGATCGACACGAACAGGTCGGCGTGCTGGCGGTTCGCGAAGCTCGTGCGGTCGCGCAGAGTGACGAAATTGTCGGAGTCCCGTGTGAGGAGCACCTTGAGGCCGAGACGGGCCTCGACGAGCTTGGCCACGCGGCGGGTGACGTCCAGCACGAGGTCCTTCTCCATCAGCCCGCTGGGGCCGGTGGCGCCGGAATCGTGGCCGCCGTGGCCGGCGTCGAGCACGATCGTCTTCAGCGGTGTGAGCTGCTCGCGGCTCTCGCGCTGGCCTGGATCCACCGGCCGCGCGACGTCGAGCACGATGCGCGGCGGATCGGCCAGGATGATGGCGCGGATGGTCCCGGCGGTGCCCTCGTAGACCACGCGCAGGATCCCGTCAGCCCCGGAGCGATCCACACGCACCTCCGCGATGAGCCCGTCGCCGATCTCCTGGGTGTGGGCGCCACTCCCGAGCCCGATCAGCCGTACTCGCGCCTCCCTGGGTCCGCTCGACTCGATGCGATGGGTGACGGCGGCCGATGTCTCGACGACGATGCGGGTGAACGACGGATACGATCTGACCCGCACGTCCTCGAGGCCGACCTCGGCGGGCGCGGCCGCGAACCGTGGGGCTGCGAGCCCGGCCGGCGCCGCCGCGACGAGCGCGGGCACGACGCGACCGACGAACGACTCGGGCACCAGCCACACCCCACGCCTGACGCGCACGGGGGCATCGAGCACGACGGGCTTGCCGTCGACGAGCACTTGCGACCAGTTCCGCGTGAGGGTGACGACCTTGCCGCCGGCGCGCAGCTGCGCTCGCGTGCTCGCCGGGGTCGCGACGACCTTCGCCGGGCTCGAGCCCTTCGTCTGAAGCGAGGCGGCCAGGCGCGTCAGCTCGATGTACAAGCGCCCGTCATGGGTCACGGTCGGCAGAGGCGGCACCGCCCAGCTCGTCGAGGCGAGCAGGAGCACGATCAGGACGCCTGCCAGGCATCTGGCGGTCATCGGGAGCCAATTCTAACAACGAACGCGCGGGGGAAAGGCTTTATGTGGCGCGCCGGGGGGCCGGAACCGCGGCTATTCCGCGGTGGTCCTGGGCTCCCGCGGCCGCATCACGGCGAAGGCGATGAGGCCGATCGCGACCCAGACGGCCTCGCGCAGCCGCCTCACGAGGCTGAAGGTGATCGCCGTGGTGGATGAGAGCCCCAGGGTCGCGAACGTCGCCACGAAGCCGCCCTCGAGGACTCCCAGGCTCGCCGGAACCAGGAAGGTCGCGACCTTGATCGCGGTGCCGAAGGCCTCGATCACCGTGGCCGTCGCCAGCGAGACCTCGCTCCCGAGGAATTTGAGGATCAGCCACGTCTCAAGGGAGCCCAGGAGCCAGGCGATGAAGTGAAACCCGATCGAGAGACCCAGCCGCCCGGGTGCCGTCCGGTAGAACTGCCCGAGCGCGTCGTCGACGCGTCCGAGCGTCGCCTGACCGCGCGCCGGGTGCACGCCGAATCGCTCGAGCGACCGCAGTATCCAGCCGAGCATACCGCGGGTCTGCACGAGCACGAAGAGCCCCAGAACCACCGCCTCGATGCCTAGCAGCCAGAGCATCCCGTAGAGCAATGCCGATCCGGTCAGACCCGTTCGCCACGCCACGACGACGCCCAGGAGGAAGTAGAGCGCCTGCCCCAGCGTGATCGTCGTCTTCGCGACGATGACGGACGCGAGCGTGGCGTCGAGCGGCGCGTGACCGCGGAGCAACCAGGCCTTGACCGCCTCGCCCCCGACCGCGGCGGTCGGCGTCGTCATGTTGAAGGCCTCCCCGGCGAGTCGCGCCGCGGCCAGCGGCCTGAACGGGACGGTCTCCGAGAGGAAGGCGTAGCGCCATCCGAGCGTGTCGAACAGCGCGACCAGCGCGGCCGGAAAGAAGAGGACGACGCCGAGCCGCCAGGAGAGGTCCGTGATCGACGTGAGGATGGCAGCGGGGTCGTTCTGGGCGACGAGCGCCGCGAGCAGCGCCACGCCGAGCACGAGCAGGACCAGGCGGAGGTAGGTCAGCTCAGCTTTCCCGATAGAGGATGAGGGCCACGCCGATCAGGGTGAACGCGATCGGCCAGATGCGACCGGGAAGCCGGCTCGCGGATGGAGGCAAACGCAACTCGAGCCAGCGCGACCAGCCCGTGACCATCGCGAGCACGCCCAGGGGAACGTGGGTGATCTCGACCAAATATTCCTGCTTCAAGTTCAACCCGGCGTGCGAGTGCGTGAGCAGAAGCCCGCCGCCGACGGCGCAGAGCAGCGGAAAGACGAGCGCAGCCCCATGAAGACGGACGCGGTCGGTGCGCACCAGCCACTCGAAGATGCCGAAGGCGATGACCAGCAGGATGAAGATCCGATGCTGGAGCACCTCGGGGTAGCGCATGCTCTCCCAGAAACCCAGCGGGCCCAGCGGCCAGGCACCGGGGTCGTTGCGGACGAGCAGAAAACCCGCGAGCCCGAGGAACACCAGCGGCCAATGACGCGCCCAGCGGACCCGACCCGTCGCGTGCACGAGAGCCAGAAACCCCATGGCGACCACGAAGATGCCCGCCCAGTGGTGATTGAACTCCGACCACGCCCGGTCGGCGTCCGTGCGCGGCGCGTTCCGATCGTCCACCGGCATGTCCGTGATCTTCGGGGACGTGAGCACCGGCCACTGCGGCGCGAACCGCACGCCGACTTCGGCGAGCGAGGCGCGGTCGTCGACGACATCACCGGCGGGCGGCAACGAGGTCAGCGACGCGGCGACGAACAAGACCGTCGCGCCCAGGCCGAACTCGACCTCGACGAAGCGCCGCAAGCGCGGGAGCGATAGGCCGGCGCCTTCTGGCAGCCGTCGGACGGCAAAGAAATTCGCCGCGCCGAGGAGGATGAGTCCCCCGAGGACGATGGCCTTCGTGAGGATCATGCTGCCGTACGAGGTGCCGAGGAGCGCGCTCGTGCCGTCCACGTACCCCAAGGTCAGCCCCGCGCCCGCGACGACCAGGACCACCACGGAGACGAACGACGTCGTCGAGAAGCGCTTGAGCAGGGTCGGAGACCATTCCGCGTCGGCGCGTGACGAGGCCAGCATCGTCAGGTGAAGCAGGCCACCGATCCAGACGCCGGCGGCGAGCTGGTGGAGCGCGTCGAGAACGAGCAGCCCGGCTCTGGGCCCCAGGCGGCCGGCGGCGTGGCTCGTCCACGCGCTGCCGGCGCTGAGGAGCACCGTGAGCGCCGCGAGCGCGATCCACCACCGCCGTCGCTCCGGGCGCTTCGCGAGCACGGCACACCCCACGACGATGCCAGCGCAGCTCAGGATCCGGACGAGGCCCGCGCGGAAAAAACTCGTGTCCGCGACCTCCGCGATCGGCCAGCCGGCGGCGGCGTCGCTGAGAACGAGGAGCTGGACGCCCAGTGACAGCATCTGCGCGCCCGCGACGACGGCCGCGCCGATGGCCGTGAGCACGAGGCTCCTCGTGAGACGCGAGCGCGCCGGCCCGCTTTCCGGCAGAGCTGGCCGCAGCAGCAGCAGCGCGAAGACCACGCCTCCGATGGCGATCGCCTGGCCGCACAGGGCAAGCCCTCGGAGCAGTACGTCGACGAATCCCGCCACGGCGGCTCAGGCGCGCCGCCGCGCGCCGACCCAGAGAAGGAGAAGGAAGAAGATCGGCGTGCCGATCGAGGCGAGGATCAAGAACCAGTGGGCCTTCCCGAAGGCCGACAGCACGATCACCAGATAGATGAAGTCGCGATGGGAGAACGCTTCGGCGAAGCGTGCGATCCACGTCGCGTCGCCGCCCACCGCCGTGTCCAGCATGATGTCGCGCGACTGGCACGCGGCGCTTCCGAGGGTGGCGACGACCGTGAGCGCGCCGAGCGCCAGCGGCCACATGGCCTCCAGCGCGAAGCTCAGGCCGACCGCCATGCAGGCGAACACGCCGACGTGGACGACGTTGTCGCCCCAGAAGTCGAGAATCGCCCCCCGCGGCGACTCCATGAACTTGAGCCGGGCGAGCTCGCCGTCGCAGCCGTCGAGGATCGAATGCGTCAGGAACAGAAGGGCGCCGGCGAGCTGATACGCGGGCGACGACGAGAGGAAGAACGGCGCGCCGAGCAATCCGAGCCCGACGCTCACGACCGTCATGAGGTCCGGCGTGACGCGCGTGACCGCCAGCCGGCGCGTGATCGCGAGCGAGATCTTTCGTTCGAAGTGGCGCGACATGAAGCCCTCGCGCTGCTTGATCAGGCTGCGCAAGAGCCACGCCTCGGCCGGACGCGCGTCGGCCGGCTCGCGGAGCAGAAATCGCCCGGTGTCGTCCACGTCGAGCTTCGACTCGTCGAACCGGGCGCGCAGCGCCGCCAGCAGCTCGCCGACGCCGCGGCACCGCGCCGCGGCCGCGAGCACGACCGACGGCTCGTCAGTGTCGATGACCGCCGTCAACTGTCCGTCCGTGCGGAGGCGCTCGGGCTCGACGGCCGTCTCGCGAAGCGCCCGGAGCCATCGCGACTGGGGCACGACGTTCGCCGGCAGGATCACGATGCGCGGCCGCGAATCGAGAGCCGGACGGGCGCCGGCCAGCACACTCGCCGCCGTGCCGCCCAGGAGGCGCTCGACGCTGTCGCGGCCGCTCTGCACCAGGACGCGCGAGAAACCCGCGCGCGAGCCGGCCAGGACGATGCGGCGCAGCAACGGAAGCCCGGCGACCACGGTATCCGGCGACACGCTGTCCGCGCTTCCGGGCTCGGGCGGAACGATCAGCAGCAGGCTGTCCACCGACTGCGCGGAGACGGCGACCGCGGTCGTCAGGCCCATGCGCTCGTCAGCGAGATCTCGCGCCCGCCTTGCCGGCTCGACTCGCGGGCCGCCTGTTCGAGCGCGACGCAGAGCCGCGCCTCCGCGAGGTTCGCGCCGCGCGGCGCCGCGCCCGTCGCCTCCGCCAGGAACTCGCTCGCCACCGCGTCGAACCAGTCAGGGTGATGCGAGCCGTCGGACATCGGCGGCGGGCACGGCCACGAAGAATCGGTGCCGGGTCCGTCGCTCTTCAACACGAGCGTGTCATCGTGCAGCTCGAGCGTGCCCGCGGTCCCGCCGACCTCGGCCCAGTTGCGTCGGACGTCGGAGGCCCACGTGAGAAGAATCTCGGCGGTGGCCTCCGCGAAGGCCACGCGCACGGTGGCCGTGTCTTCGACGTTCCACGCGGTGTGTCGCCGCCGCTCGAGCCTGGCGCTCACCGACACCGGCGGCTCGCCGACCCAGCGCTGGACGACGTAGAACACGTGCCATCCGTGATCGGAGAGGACGCCGCCGCCGGCGACCGCCGGATCGACTCGCCAGTTCCCGCTACGCTCGTCACCGGCCAGAGCGGGGCGCGAGCGCAGGGTGTGCCAGATCACGTGCTTGACCCGGCCGATCCGCCCCTCGCGGATCAGCTCCGCCGTGCGCCGCACGATCGGCGCGTGGTGCCAGTTGTGGACGGTGTGGAGCACGCGACCGGTCTTTTCCGCCAGACGCGCCAGCGGCGCCAGATCCTCGGGCGCGCTGACCAGCGGCTTTTCGCAGAGCACGTGACGGCCGCGCTCGAGGGCCTGCCGGATCAGAGGCGCGTGGCTGCTCGGCGGCGTGCAGATGTCGACGAAATCCACGGCGGCCTCGGCGAGGAGCTGGGCCGGCGTCGCGTACCAGCGCGCCGCGGGGGCATGGGCCGAGACGAGCGCGTGCTGCTCCGGCCGCGCGTCGGTGACCGCGACGATCTCGACGTCACGGCGGCGGCGCCAGCCGGGCAGGTGCCCGTGGAGGGCGACGTTGCCCAGGCCGATGATCGCGCCGCGCTGCATCCTATCGGAGCCCGTGATCTCTGACCACCACCTCGAGCGCCTCGTCCAGGATCGCGAGCCCCGCGAGCGCCGCGTCCTCGCGGATGGTGAGCGGCGGGTTGATGCGGACCGATGGCGCGTAGGTCATCGCGACGAGCCCGCGGCGGAGACATTCCTGATAGAGCGCCTGCGTGACGGTCTTCGAGAGCGGCTCTTTCGTCGTCCGATCGCGAACGAGCTCGAGGCCGAGCATCAAGCCGCGCCCGCGGACCTCGCCGACGCAGCGGTACTTCTCCTTCAGCGCCTCGAGCCGGCCCAGCATGACCTTGCCGACGCGCTCGGCGTTCTTGACCAGGTCCTCCTTCAAGATGATCTCGAGGGCGGCGAGGCCGGCGGCCGAGGCGAGCGGGCTGCCGCCGTAGCTGGACGAGCTGGCGCTCGGATTGGACCAGGGCTTCGCCGTCGTGATCGTGTCGGTCGAGATCACGCACGAGAGCGGAAAGCCGCCGCCCACGCCCTTGCCCACCGTCATGATGTCGGGTACGACGCCGTCGTGATCCGAGCCCCACATGGCGCCGGTGCGCCCGAACCCCGTGATCATCTCGTCCGAGATCAGCAAGGCGCCATGCTCGCGGGCGATCCCGGCCACCGCGCGCAGGAAGCCCTCGGGCGGGATGATGTTCCCGGCCGTGCCTTGCATCGGCTCGACGATGATCGCGGCGATCTCGCCGGCCGTCTGGTAGCGGATGACGTCGCGGACGAACTCGGCGCAGGCGATGCCACAGTCCGGATACCGGAGCTTGAGCGGGCAGCGATAGCAGTCGGCGTACGGCGAGGAATAGCGGCCCGGTATGAACGGCCCGAGATGGTGCTTGAACTCGCTGCCGAGCAACGGCAGCACGCCGCCAGTCTTGCCGTGGAAGCCGCCCCAGAATCCGAGCACCTCGGCCTTGCCGGTGGCCGCGTGCGCGAGCCGCAGCGCGGCCTCGACCGCCTCCGCGCCGCCGGAGAACATCTGGATGCGCGTGAGCCCCTCGGGGGTGACCGACGAGACCAGATCGAGGAACCGGGCGCGCGTCTCGGTCGTGAAACTGCCGAAGGTGAGCCGCTCGATCTGGCGCTTGAGCGACTCGACATAGTGAGGGTGGCAGTGGCCGATGCTTCCCACGGCGATGCCCGCGATGAAGTCGATGTACTCGTTGCCGTCCTCGTCGATCAGCGTGCAGTCGACACCGCGCGCCATCGCGAGACCCGCGTAGAGCGAAAAACCCTGGGAGCCCGAGGCGAGGTGTCGCCGTTCCTGAGCGACGACCTGCTGCGAGCGCGGTCCAACCTCACGCCGTTCGGTCACCGCCTTCCTCCCGAGAAGCGAAGCGCCAGGTACGACGCGATCGCGGCGGAGGCCTCCTCGCGATAGAGCGCGAAGCTCGGCCACGCGTTCACGTCCAGGAGCACCAGGTCGCCCGTCGCGGTCGCGATCGCGTCGCCTCCGTACACCTCGAGGCCGAGCGCCGAGGCGGCGCGGCGGACGAGCCGCGCGAGCGCGCGCTGGTCCATCGGGTGGCCGGCCAGCTTCTGGTCCTTATGATAGAACCAGCGGAACCAGGGCGGCTCGCGATGCGGACCGCCACCGGCACCGATACCGTAGAACTTGATCAGATCGCCCGCGACGTGCGGCTGCAGCACGGCGCGCATGATTCCGCGTCGGGCGAGCCCCCGCAGCGCGGTCTCGACGTCGCTGTCGGCCGAGGCGAACACGACGTCGCCTTCCTGCGTGTTGTGGACGTCGCCGCGCTTCACCCAGACCGGGAGCGCGCCCGGCTCGGTGCTCTCGCTCGTCTCGACGACCCGGCTCGGGATGAACGGCACGTTGGCCTCGTCGAGGGCGGCGATCATCCGGTCACGATAGGTGTTGTGTACCGCACGCGGGGAGTTCACGTGAGGTACGCCGCTCACCTCGAGTGCCCGGAGCCGGTCGAGCACCTCGAGCCTTTCGCACATGAGGAAAACGAAGCGTGGCCAGCCCTCGTCGACCTCGCTGACCTCGTCCGCCGTCCTGAGCTCGACGTGAAACCCCTTCGCTTCCAGGTGCTTGCCGGTCAACCTCAATATTTCGCTATCGTCTGACTCGCGGCCCGGCGAGTGGGTCGATTCGCGAAAAATTCCCCAGCACACTCTGCTCACTCGAGTCCTCCTCGACGACCGCTCTATGATACCCGTCCCGACAAGGCGAGCGTCTCGGCAAGTGCAACGTCGTCGGCTCGATCCACGTCGACCACCTGCTCGATGATCTCGCCGTACAGTGGCGCGCCCGAGCGCGCCAGCCAACTCAGAAAGTCGCGAAGCCGTGCGAGCCCGGACGGCGGCGCCAGTGTGCGC
>Ga0137396_10002484_pt1 | contig 10119 bp, 5 predicted proteins | sample czc16metaG_FD_108284 | JGI IMG/M metagenome (GOLD analysis project Ga0137396, IMG submission 108284) | Vadose zone soil microbial communities from Angelo Coast Range Reserve, California, USA - czcobulk3.16 metaG | ecosystem: Environmental > Terrestrial > Soil > Vadose zone | place: USA... | reverse complement strand
TTGTTCCCCAGGAGAAATGACTTGAGAAAGCGATTCTTGATCCTGTTAGGCTTCATAATTCTTCAGGCAGCCCTGCTTCCACTGCATGCGGCAGCGGGTACCAACAACTACCTGCTGGAGAGTCCCTCGCCGGCCCAGGCGCAGGCCGCTTGCCAGCGCTATGGCTTTCAGATGGTCAAGAGCCTCGGTGCTGATGTTTATCTGGTGCAAGTCTCGGACGCGGTTTCACCCGACCTGCTGAAACAATGGGTGAAGGACGATCCGAACGTCAAGAACCTTGAGCTGGACGGCACAGCCTGGGTCCCTGAGGCTATCTGGCAGTACCGGCCAGGGCCCGCCTTCAGCTACTCCGGCGTCACGCAAACGCCAATCTCTAGCTATAACTTGACCCAACTCTATGGCCAGCGGGTATGGGTTGGCTATGTACAGCAACCAGCGCTGGCCGTAATTGAGCATGGCTATACCGATATCTATAGCTATGGCTGTGACAAATCCACAAGCGCCGGGATGGTAGCCATCATTGACACCGGCGTGGACCCGAACCAGCCCCTCTTGCGCCCCGTGCTTGTTCCCGGATACGATTTTACGAGGGGCATCGCAGGTCCGGCTTCGGACCTGAGTGATCTCAATCAGTCCACGGCCGCGATTCTCGAGCAGTCCACGGCGGCGATTCTAGAGCAGACCAAGGTCGTCTTCCTCAATCAGTCTACGGCGGCGATTCTGGAACAGTCCACTGCTGCGATTCTCGAAGGGCAGAAACTGCCGGTCTACTTCGGCCACGGCACGATGGTGGCGGGCCTGGTCCACCTGGTGGCGCCCACGGCGAAGATCATGCCGCTCAAAGCCTTCAACGCCGACGGCAGCGCCAAGACCTCAAACATTCTCCAGGCGATCTACTATGCCACGGACCATGGCGCTAACGTGATCAACATGAGCTTCAGCCTCGCACAATTCTCCGACGAATTGATGCGGGCTGTGAACTACGCGGCCCGCCACGGCGTCATCTGTGTGGCTTCGGCCGGTAACGACAGCCGGAAGGTCCTGGTCTATCCCGCTGCCTTGGGCAACGTGGTGGGCGTCGGGTCCACCACGCTAGATGATCATCGCTCCGCTTTCTCGAACTACGGGGCTGACCTGGTCACCGTGGCGGCACCGGGCGAAGCACTGATCACCACCTACCCTGGCAACCATTACGCCCAGGTGTGGGGAACTTCCTTCAGTTCAGGCTTGGTCTCGGGAGCTGCGGCCCTGCTGGTTAGTTTGAATACCGGGCTACAAGTAGGCGACGTCAAGCGCGCGTTCTCCAACGCCGTGCCCTGCGCTTCTTCTCCGACCTCGCCCTGTGCTCCGGGGGACCTCGGATACGGGCGCCTTGATCTAAATGCCGCTCAGCAAGCCATGGACAGCATAGTACTCCCCGCGACAGCCCCCGCACCCCGATAGTCATTTGGGCTTACCGCACGGCGCCGCTGGGCTCCACTTCCCGGCGACGTCGTGCGTCTAGCGGCCGGACATGAGAAACAGACGAGATGCAGGGAATGCAAGCGATGCTGAGGGAAGGTACGAACCTGTTTGAGAGCCGGCGGAGAAGGCTCTAGATCGAGTAGCAAGAAAAGCCGTTGCGCCATCTGCGCAGCGCGGCGCTGATGAAAGTACGCTTCCCGAAATAAGGAGAGAGCCAATGACATCGACACTGACGAAGCGAGGTTCGAATCCGGAGATGCCTCCCAACGACTCGCAGCCAGAAAGATTACCGGAGCCCGGCGCAGAACGTCGTGCCGACCTTCGTTTTCAAATCCATGTGCCACTCAGCGTTCGCTGGAAGAGCGATTCAGGGGACGACGAGGCCGCCACGGAGTCACAGAACATAAGCTCACGCGGCATTCTTTTCCTGTCGCCTATGCAGATCGAAAGCGGCTCGCCCGTCGAGATTGTGATGACGCTGCCCCCGGAAATCACCATGGCTGGCCCGATCAAGGTGCGCTGTCATGGTCGTATCCGGCGCACAGAATCGCGGCTTGACCGCAGAGTCGGCGTGGTGGCAGAGATCGAACGCTACGAATTTCTGCGCAGTGACGAATGGGCTGGATAAGAGAGCCGTTTTGCGCGGCTGGATGTCTGGGGCCGTAACCGGGCAAATGCCGCCTTGTTCAGGTTGGCCTTTCGCAAGGCTGCCAAGCACTGCAAATGAGCTTTAGGAGTTTCCTCTCATCGGACAGCTCGAAAGGCTATGGCAACTGAATCACCAAGATGCGACCATCCGTGCGAAACCTGCCCCCGGTGGCGGTCTGAGCTTCTTGCAGCGGCTGTGCGGGCATGAGATAGGTCAGCCAGCGGACTTTAGCGGCTTGCTGCAGGCTAGCCGCAATGTATTCCCGCTCTCTGTCCACCTCCGGATCTATCTTGTGGGTCACCAGACCGTTGCGATGATCCTTTTCAAAGCCAATATCATGGGTCCCCGCTCCCACCCAAATCACTTGGCCATGTGCTTCCCACGGAGCTTTCCAGATGCGAAAGTGATGGCGGCTCGCAACGACTTTGTAAGGCTCGGCTTGTTCGTAGCCGTAGTCTTGGGTCCGGCCAAACAAGTAGAGCTGGCTCATTGGCATTGCCAGGTAATTCTGGTTCATGGAGGTTGTCACCAGGGCGTGCATGGCTGCCGCCCCTTTGCCCCGGTCAGCAACAACCCAACCGGCGGCCGCCAGCGCCTGCTGCACCTGTGGTGCAGAGCCGATGAGAATGAAGTTGGCCATATCGCCCGGGTGACCGGACGCGTCGCTGTTGCGTCGCGGCAGGCGGTCAATCATTTGGCGTAGCTGGTCGTCCAGGGAGCCGGGTGCGGCCGAAGAAGCCGCGGGAAGTCGAGGTTTGGAAGGGGGTTGCGGCGGAATAATTCGCACATTAACGCGAAAGATCCCTTCACAGAAGTCTTCGCCATCGGTATTGACTCCCAGAAAAAGATGTCGCGGCTCAGCTACTGTCACCTCGATGTCCCGCCCAACGTAGAAGGGAGTGACTCTCCCGGTTCCGAATTTGCCAATCAGGGCTCCCGGTAGAGCGCCCTGAACAGGCAGGTCGCGGGATACATCTTCCGTAAGTTTCAAGCCTTCAGGGTTGCAGGCTTGGAGGGCGTGGCCTTGGGAGCGGCTGCGAGGCCGAACCGGCATCTGACTTGATACGCCAGAGTCCGCCACTATCCGCACCGCATCACCCGGCCGCAGGTCAATTCCGGTGTCCGACCAGGGGTCCGTGGCGGAAAGGGTTAGATCGTAATCCAGAGATAAGGCTTGCAGTTCTATGGCGGGCATCTGCTGGTCGCCTGGCTTGGGGAGTGCAGTCGGAGCGTTGGAGGTTGAAGGGGCAGCCTCTTGTCCCAGACACAATCCGACCAGGAGCTGCCAGCCTAACAATACAACACACGCTGCCCGGCATTTCATCCAGAAAGCCTCTTTTGCGGATTGTTCCGGCTTAAGCATGGGCCGCCATCAACCTATGGTTTCCCGATGAAGCGTACGCGGCCGGTGAAGCCCCGCCCTGTGCTTCCCGCAAACCGGAGAAAATCGGGAGATGCAGTGTTGTTATCGACCACCGTGGGATTATTGTGGTTGGTTAGGTTGAGGCATGCGAACTGTATGCCCACACTGCGGCCGCCAACATTGAAGAGCTTTTCTATCCCCAGGTTAAGCCGGAAAACGTCGGGGAAGCGCAGCAGGTTCGGCTGTCCTACGACCTGGTAGGTCTCGTCGAATACGGTGAATGGAAATCCGGTGCGATATTCCAGCAAATAACTCAGCATGAGATTGCCGGGTTTCACCGGAGCCCAGGCCCAGGAAACAAGTCGGTTGGGCGCGTCCCACTCGAGAGGTCCTTGATACTGGTTCGTAAACGCGGCGGAAGCCGGATCGTAGTCAAAAAGTTGGTTGGTGATGGCGTGCGAGCGGGTGTAACCGGCTAGAAATTCCGCTCGAGATCCAAAAGATTGGCGAAAGGAGAATTCGACGGCGCGATAGCGGTCGCGGCGGTCGTTGAAAAGCGCCAGGTCTTCCTCATTGCGGTGTGCTGCCAGCTTATAGTAGGCGAGGCCATCGCGCTGAGTTCGCCAGAGCATAGAAACGCCGACGAAGCTGTGGCCGCCTATCTGCTGCTCCCATCCCGTCCTGGAGATGGTCACGCTGGGCGCCTTCAGCCGCGGAAAGTTTGCGACGAAATCGACGGTTTGCGGCGCTCCTGTTGGATGACCTCCACTGTCGTAAAACCTGTCGATCCGAAGTTGATCCACCGCCTGGCCCAAAAGCGCCAGATTGAGCGGTGGATAGTAATAGCCCCAGAAGGCGAAGAGCTTCGTCCGATGGTTGGCGAATGGCGAGTAAACCACCGAGAACCGGGGAGCCGGCTCATACCTGCGAATAATTCGATCCCAGTCCAGGTGCAACCCGGATTGAATGCGCACGCGCGAAGTTAGCTTCCAGGTGTCCTGGATGTAGGAGCCAATGCGCGCATTGTGCAAGAAAAAATCCGAATCACCCACGAATGAGGTGACTTGTTCCAAGGTTCCGTCTTCTCGACGAATTTGGAAAGGAGTCCGCCAGGCATGATGTTCAAAGCGCGTTGGGGTGAGGTCGGCGCCAAACTGAAGGTCGTGATTTCCCAACCGGCTCTGGGTGGGCACCAGGACATTTCCAAAGATTTGACCCTGTCGCGTGTCTCCGTGGAGAGTCTCAAAGTAGTTCCCCTGGCTGCTTCCCGGAAAGAGGATGTAGGGAGTACCGCCTTGGGGAGTGAGCGTCGAGCGCAGGCTCTCCAGAGTGATGCCCTCTTCGAACACTGTCTTGCCCACGGCGTGCTGATCATTCGCCGAGAACCGAAGCCGCCGCGAGCCGAGATCAACCGTGGTTGAGAGGGGGGTGAACGCACTGAGACCGATATGAGTGTCGTCTCGCAGCGAGGATAGAAAACTTAAGTTGACCAGGTGGTTGGACGACAAGTTGAACTGTGTTCGAATCAGGTTGGAGCCTTCCCAGGCGCTGACGGAATCTTGGCGCCGCGGCAGTTCGGGAACAATAACAAGATCATGTTCGGCGCTAATGGTGTCCGAGAACCAGGCGCGCTCCGAACGCAGCGGCCCCGCCCAGGTCACTTGGGGTCTCCAGTTTCCCAGGTGTAGTCCGCGCTGGAATTGAAGCGGAGGAAATAGATTTTTGAGGTCCCAGCTCGAGTGATCCCCTCCGGGTCTCGGTTCCAGGCTCAGGCCCTTGCTCGCCGGAGTGTACTCCGCTCCCGCGCCGACGGTTCCTGATTTGCTGGCGCTCAATTCCAGGCTTTGCATGCTTTCCGCGTTCAGCGGACTGGCTAGGCCAAACTCCTGCGGCTTGCTCTGGTACGGACGATCCACCAAGTACTTGCTACTAGTAACCTGTGAGCCCGGCGTCCGGATCTCACCGTACCGATCCAGCAGAGTTTCGGAGACTCTCGGCAAGTTTTGCAGAGAGTCATTCGCTGCCTCGGTTGTGCTGTTGGGTTTGACTTGAGGGCTCTGATTTGCCGGGAACAGAGCAGCGAACAACGACGTTACGGTGCTCCCCTTCGGTTGTGGCCGCAGCACGTATCGGATTCGATTTTCCCCAAGGTGTAGGCTAAGCGAGCGTGCGGCGATCGGCACGTATCCGCGTCTCCTGAGCCAGATCTGATAGTCTCCTGCCTCTAGGGTGGTCTCGAAGTGCCCGCTAGCATCACTGCGGATCGATATTTGTCGTCCTGTCGGCATTCTAAGCAGAACCGAGACCCCGGCGAGGGCGTGGTCGTCTTTGCCGGCTACCCGGCCATAAACTGTTGCCATGGCGGGGGGTTCGCGTTCGGGAAAGGTAGCTGCCGACTGGGCTGCGAATGCCAAGGAGACATTGACCACAAACCAGCCACAGAGGGCGAATCTAGACACAAATCGCAACCGAAGTCTTTTGCCCACAGTCAGGTAGAACATGTTCGAGAACCTTCTGCAATCATTTGATAAAAAAGACCTTAATGAACAGCCGGGGGGTACGAATGCGAATAGACACCCTGCAACCGCCCACCTAAGGGAGCGCAACTCCAAGACCGTTTGCCGACCTTTCGAGCCAAAGCATGTACTCTCACGGCACTCCAGAGCTAAACGCCAATGGAATAAACCACTTGCGAAGACTCCAAACAAGGCGATGCGAGCTTGCCCCTTATTAGGTCCTGTGTGAAACTGCCCCAGAAGTGAAAAAAACAACCATTATGAATTAGCGAAAAGCGCCAACTCGCTACTGCATGTTTGTTTCGAACGCTGGTTCGATGGGATTTTCCGGGTGCTTGATCTGCCTGTCGAAATCCACCCGATAGGGTGCAGGCAGCCTTCCGAGTCATTCCCCAAAGAAAATGCTTTCGGCGGGCCTGTGTGAAGACGAGTCTATTTGCGCCCCACCAGCCGGAGGCGCGCGCTGACTGCGCGTCCCTGGCCACCGGCAAACCTCAAAAAGTTTGGAGCGTCGACATTGTTGATCACGGCGTTCGGATTGGCGTGACCGGTGACATTGACAGCGGCCAGCCGCGCTGCCCACTCGTAGCCGCGGAACCGGAAGCGTTTCTCGATCCCCAAATTGAGGCTCAAGTAGTCGGCGGTGGGACCCCGGCCCTCTGCTTGGAAGGCATTAAAATATTGAAAGCAACCGTTCTATCCCTTTCGCGAACTCCGGCTCCGGCGTTATCACGCTCACGATGAGATATCCGTTGCTCGGGAAATCATAGAAGTGCCCTGGATGCGCATAAACGTCCCTTGTCGCCAGCAGCTCGATAGCGAGCTCTTCATCTGAGCGCGTTGCGGGCACACGAAGCACCGTATTCCAGCCCCCTTCCATTCTTAAACGGCTGCAGGATTTCTGCCCGGCCAACTGGCGGTCAAGCTCGGACAAGTTTCTCCGCACCCGCGTCATCAACTGCTTCTGAAACCCGCGCCGCTGTTCCAAGAACACAGGAGTTGCCAACTGCATGGGAGCATTCATGGAAAGATAGGTATCGGCAATTACCTCCAGCCGCGCCAAGGCTTGTTTCCTCAAGTGCTCGGGCCCGGTGGTAATCAACCAAGCGGTTTTCATCTGGGGCAGGCCGGAGATTTTGGATAGGCCGCTCATCGTAAAGGTGAGTGCCCCGGTATTCGTAGCGAAGCTGAGCGGCTGCGCCCCAGTAAGCACAAAATCCAAAAACACTTCGTCAGCAATCAAGGCCATCTGCCGCGCTGAACAAACCTCATTCAGTCTTGTCAGATCCTCAGGTTTGCAGAAATGCCCGGTGGGATTATTGGGATGAACAACAATCGCTCCGCGCGTGCGGGATGTGATCGCCTGCTCCAAAGCATGAAAGTCGATCTGCCAGTGGTAGTCATAGACCAGAGGATAGCGCATCAGTTTTACATCCTGAATGTCGGCCAGAAACTCGAACAGCGGATAACTGGGGGTTGGGATCAACAGCTCGTCACCGGGATTGCAGAGCATCCGAAAAACAAAGGAATATGCCTCGCTGGTGCTGGTGGTGAGCAATATGTTCTCGATGGAAACCTCGTTGCTGCGGGCGGCGTAATATGCGGCAACTGCCTGGCGAGCTGTTTCGAGGCCCTTTGGATCAGGCTTATAGTCGAGGGCGTCTGCATCGGAGAGGGCTCGCATGATGGCTGGCCGGTCATAGTCAAATCCGCACTCTGTAGGGTTGGAGGCGGTAAGGTCAAGCAACGGCCTTCTAATCGCGCGATGCCGAGCCAGAGCTTCGCTCAGGCGGTTAGCGTCGAGGTTCCAGTTCGTGCGATCAGCAAACATTACAAGGGTCTCAAGTAGGATTAGCCGTGGGAGAATGGCGCGCCCGGAGGGATTCGAACCCCCGACCCTCTGCTTAGAAGGCAGACGCTCTATCCAACTGAGCTACGGGCGCGCTGAAGCTAATTTATTTCATTTTCTGCGGCTTGGCAATCATGAGGAACCTGCTCCTAATCCGCTGCCCGCGCTTTGCCGCACTTTGGCGGGCCGCATGGATTCGCTTTGCCTGGTGGGCCCGTGAGAGGGGTAGCCGCGGCTGACAATCTGCCAGTGCGAGCATGGGTATCGAATGCAGCGAAGGCTCGAGTTTGAGCGGTGACGCTTCCGGATAAGTGATACACAGTTGGGTGTTCCCGATACAGCCTGGTCCTTTGCATGGAGGTGCGCACTCCTATTGACATTTTATAGGAACAAATTACCCTCCTGGGCGGAGGCTGGTATCGGGGCTCATTTAGGGGGGACCAGCAATTTCTATTGAGTCGGCGATCGCAACAGCGGTGCGCTCGACCAAAAGAGACGCCAATGAGTCAGGACTTCGGACTGGATCGAAGGCGATTTCTAGCGTAGGCATCGGCCTCCACGGCAGCACTGATTTGCGCACATCGTGGAGTTGCTTTAGAGGATAAGAATGAAACCTCAGAAGCCTCTCTGGTTCATCCTGGTACTCTTCTTTGTGGTTCCTTCAGTCAAAGGGCCATCCTTTTCTGCGGGCACCTGGCGCTCAGCTTACGTGGAAGCCACCCGCGCGCACTTCGGCACGATCGCGGCGGCGCCACTCCCGGCGGATTCCCTGTTTTCGAGGGAACGACACGTAATAAAGCTTGCCGAGGGTGTCTACGAAATACGTCACGAAGATCCCTTCCCAGGGTGGGTGCATGGCAACACCACAGTGATCATCGGGACGAAAGAAGTCTTCGTGGTGGACTCTTGTCAGTTATCGACCTCTGCCCGCGGGGACATTGCCCAGATTCGTCAGTGGACCTCCAAGCCTGTCCGGTATCTTCTTAACACGCACTGGCATTTAGACCACACCGGTGGCAACAAGGACTACATGGATGAATACCCGTCCCTGACGATCATTGCGCATACCGAAACCAGAAAAATGATGGATGCCACCAGCATGAGCCTTCCCTCCCTCATGCTCAAAGAAGCTACAGCGACGCAGGCCCGGCTGCAGAAGAATATCGAAACGGGGAAGTCTCCGGATGGCAAGCCGCTAACGGAACGGGACAAAGCAGAGACTGTACAGAAACTCGCTCTCATCGGCGCGATTATCGACCAAGCGAAGGGTTTCGCCTACAGGGGACCCACTCTAATCTTTGATCGTGAGCTGATCGTGGATCTAGGGAACCGTGAAGTGCACATCAAGCATTTGGGGCGCGGCAACACCGCCGGCGATGCGTTCGTCTATCTGCCCAAGGAAAAAATCCTGATCACCGGCGATCTGTTGGACCATCCGGTACCATACGCATTTGATGGCTACCCTTCGGAGTGGATCCAGACGCTCGAGAGAATGGCCCAGCTGGACGCGGAAACGATTGTGCCGGGGCACGGGGAAGTCCTGCATGACAAGACATTTCTCTACCAAGTGATCGATCTGATGAAATCAGTTGTAGCCCAGGTCAACAAGCAACTCAACCTCAACTATGAAGCCACTCTGGACGAAGTCAAGAAATCTCTGGACGTGAAGTCCTTTCGCCAAGCAATAGCCGGCGATGACAAAGCCAACGCCGGCTTTTTTGACAACTCGATTGGGTCGAGTTTCGTCGAACTGGCGTACTACGAAGCGAAACAACGGTAATCAATCTGTGCTCCGACAGCAACGGCATGCTCGAAATCACCGCCCCGATCGCTTCTGCGGCACTGCCGCGGCGCATCGAATCAAGGGTCTACCGAAGGCCAAAGGCGTTGGCGCGTAAGGCGGCTTCTTCCTAGAATCCCTCTGCCAAGCAGTCGCACTTGCATCTTCAACCTCCTATCGTTCTTAGAGTGGCACTCTTATTTCGAGCCGGGCCGGTAGCTGAGCTCTGGGCGATAAACAAGAACTTCGCTCGACTCATGGTGAACCGACTTACGCAGCGACGTCAGGACGGCCTCCGCCTCCGCTTCTCCGTAAGCCTTCTCCAGCATGGCCTCGAATGAGACTTCCGGCGGAGCCATCTCTGCCCAGGAGTTACGCGGAAACACCAGCACGAAGTGGGGGTGCTCGCCGCCGTTGAACAGCTCATACCAGGTATAGCGAACCGGCCAGTTGGTCTTGCCGATGGCCTCATGGATCTTACGGATCGCACCGTTAAAC
>Ga0137396_10002483_pt1 | contig 10120 bp, 8 predicted proteins | sample czc16metaG_FD_108284 | JGI IMG/M metagenome (GOLD analysis project Ga0137396, IMG submission 108284) | Vadose zone soil microbial communities from Angelo Coast Range Reserve, California, USA - czcobulk3.16 metaG | ecosystem: Environmental > Terrestrial > Soil > Vadose zone | place: USA... | reverse complement strand
GATCGGCCGCGCAGCAGTCGCGGCGTGGGTCGTGGCGGCGCCGGCGGTCGCGCAAGATCGCGCCGGCGCGTCGCCGCCTTCTGGTGGCGGAGCCGGCGCCAGCGCATCCGCACCAAGCAGCGGTGGGGGTGGTGGCGGCAGCACGACCAGCAGCAGCGGCGGTGGCAGTGGCGGTGGCATCGACCGCGCTGGTGCGGGCAGCAGCTTCGGCGGCGGCAATCGCGGCGAAGCGGGCGGCCACGGCGGTGCGACGGGCGGCAGCGGCATCGCAATTCCGCGCGGTGACTATTCCAGCGGCCGGTACGGCGAGACCTCGAGCGGCCGCAGCGGCGCGACCGCGGGCCGAAACAGCGACGATGGTCGCGACGGCGTGCCGGAATTCAGCCGTCCACGCGACGGCGCGGCGCAGGTAGGCACCGCGGTGCCGCGTCCGGCGGGCTCGACGCCGTCGAAGGGCGGCACCAACTACGTCGTCGTTCCCGGCGGCTACTACGGTGGGTACGGGTATCCGTACGGCGGTGGGTACGGCGGGTACTATGGCGGGTACAGCGGGTATTACAGCGGGTACTACGACCCGTTCTACGATCCGTGGTACGGCGCGTACTACTCCTCGTACTCCTACCCGCAATCCTCGTCGGGATTCTCGTACGGCACCAGTGACGACGGCGCGCTGCGCTTGAAGATCAAGCCGCGCAACGCCGAAGTTTACGTCGACGGGTACTATGTCGGCATCGTCGACGAGTTCGACGGCATGTTCCAGCGTCTGCACATCGAGCCGGGTGCGCATCGCGTCGAAGTGCGCGCGGCGGGCTACGACACGCTGGTCTTCGAAGTGAAGATCTCGCAGGACCACACGACGACCTATCAAGGAGAGATGAAGAAGATTCAGTGAGTCTTCGCGCGATCGCGGCCGTCTCCGGCATCTACGACGCCCTCGTAGGCTTGGCGATGCTGGCGGGACGGCCGCTCCTCTCGCAGTTGTTCGGCGTTCCCCTCCCCGAGCCACCCATTCACGCGGATCTGAACGGCGTCTTCCTCGTCGCAGTGGCCGCGGGCTATCTGATTCCGTACCGCGAGCCGCAGTCCTCTGGCGGTCGTCTGTACTTGTGGGTGATGGGGCCGCTGCTGAAGGGCGGCGGAGCGCTCGCCTTCACACTCGATCACTTCCTGCGACACTCGCCGCCGTCGTTCCTGCTGTTCGCCGCGAGCGACGGCGTGCTGGCGGTGCTGACGCTCGTCGCGCTCGTTTCTACTTCGTCAACAGCTGGCGAGTAATCGGATAATCGCCGACGCGGACCCACTGCGTCGGTCCGTACTTGGCGAAAAGCTCCACCTTGGCGTCGACGAAGTGGCTGTTGTGCAGCATTTCCTGGCGCGACTGATCGGCCCCCGTGTATCCGAGGTTCGACTTGATCGTGAGCGGCGGCGTCGTGGCGCCCGGCACGAGTCCTTCCGAGCCGGCCACGGTGAGAAACGCGCTGCCCCACTCGTCCGGCTCGTTGACGCGGCGGAACAGCGCGTTGATCTGCAGCGTCGTGAGCTTCCGGTTCGACACGTTGGTGACCGTGAAGGTAATCGACGGCACGAGCTTGTTCTGTCCGTTGACGATGCCCGCGTCGTACCAACCGGTGTTGAGGACGTTGATCTTGAGGCCTTTGGTGAGGTCGACCCTGGGACCACAGCCGGCGCCGATGAGAGCGACGAGTACGAGCAGGCGTCCCCGGGCGCGCAGCATGCGCCATTCTACATTGCGGATTGAGGATTGCGGATTGCGGTCGATTGTCGATTAGAAGACTTTCACCTCGATCCGCTTCAACGCGTCTTCCTTTGAAATCTGGTGCGCCAGGTACTGCATCAAGTCGGCGCCGCGCAGTCGAATGATGCGCGTGCGCGCGTCGGTATCGGCCGGCGCGAGCCGCGGCCGATCGTCGTTGGCTCTGGCGGCGACTGTCAGCCACTCGTTCGCGGTGATGGCGAGCGCGGTGCTGTGATCGAGCATCGCGTCCATGAGCGCTCGTATGACCTCGCTGCGGTAGGCCTCGTTGGGATCGTTGAGGATCGGATCGGCCGGCGCCGCGGGCGGATCGGCATTGGTCGACGCGGCCGATCCGGTCGCGGTTCGGGGACTGGCGCCGACGACGATCGGCGCGGCTGCCGAGAGTGACGCCGGACTCACCTGCAACTCGACGCGCTTCAACGCCTGCTGCAAGTTTGCGTCGCCCGATCGCTGAATGTACGCGCGCAACTCCTTCATGGCGCTGTCGAGCCCCAGGTCGTTTTGATCCAGAGTGCGCAGGCTCCAGGTCAGCGTGGTTTCGGTCTCGAACGGCGGCACGAGGACGTCGAAGAACACGCCGTACCCGTCGAGCCGGAACCCGCGCGCCCGTGCGTTCTCACCGCTCATCAACGTATCGCCCGGCGGCAGCACCGCTCTGAGGCGATCGCGCGTGATCGTCGCGCCGTGCTCCACGGCGCCCTCGAGCACGCGCTCCATCTGGGCGATTTGGTAACGCGATTCGGCGTCGCCGCGGCTTGGCGCCTGCGCGACGATCGCGATGGACGCCGACGCGATCATTCCTCCGATAACAACGAATGCGAAGGGCTTCACGGCTATCCCCCTACTGTCTCTGGTTCACACGCATCAAGTACTGCATCGACTGGCGGTTCTTCAGCACTTCGACGCCGAGATTGTTCTCCACGCGATTCAGGGTGAGATCCACGCGCCGGAGATCGGCCTGCCGCGCGGCGTTGACGTCGGTAATCGCCTGCGCCAGCCGCAGCGCCAGCTCGCGCTGTTGCCGGCGTTCAGTGTCGTCGATCAGCGCGCGCACTTTGCGCAGAATTTCGGCGTCGCTCGCTGCGGGGCGCGCGCCGGCCACCGAGGACGTTGCCGCCAACGACCGGAACTCCGTCCGCAACTGCCGTTCGAGCGCCGTCAGATCCGCCTTCGACGCGGGGCTGAAGCCCTGTCCGACGCCGGATTGGGAGGCGACGCCGATCTGCTCGGTCGCGGCTGGGCCCTGCGCGCTTTGCGCGGCCGGCTTCCACCAGCCGGTCCGAATCGCCAGTCCATTGCGGTCGTACCGAACGTCGAGGTTCGCGATGCCGGCGGACACGCCAAGGAACAACAGCGCTGCCGCCACCTGCGCCCACGCCGGGATGGTCCTCCACCACGGCGGATTGCGGGTTGCGGATTGCGGGTTGGCCGCCGCCAGCGATTTCGGCTCCGGCGGGTTCCAGTGTGCGAGTGTCGTGCGAACACCGCCAAGCGCCTCCAGTTCGGCGCGGCAGGGTTCGCAGCCGGCAAGGTGCGCATCGAACGCCGCGCGCGCCGCCGGATCGATGTCGTCGTACAGATAGGCGATCAACGTGTCATCGCGATCGCCTGCATATCCACATCGCATGTCAGTCATATCGTTATCTCTGGAGGGCGGGTCCTTTTGGACCCGAAGCATTCTTTGCCAGCTCGCGGCGCAACACTGTGAGTCCTTGGTACAACCGCGTCTTCACCGTACTCAACGGGCAGCCGATCAAATCGGCGATTTCCTGGAACGTCAAGCCGTGGTATTCCTTCAGTACGATGGCAGTGCGTTGCTCTTCCGGCAGAAGCGCCATCGCCTTCTCGACCGCGCGCGAGAGATCCTTGCGCGCGACGAGGTCTTCGATCGATTCGGACGGCTCGGCGGCCGCCGCGAGATCCATGAGATCCACGTCCTCCGGCGCCTGCACGACGGGCGTGCGCCGCTCGCGGCGAACCCAGTCGCGACACAGGTTCAGCGCGATGCGGTACAGCCAGGACGAGAACTTCGCCTGCCCGCGGAATCCGGGCAACGCACGAAACGCGCGGAGAAACGTCTCCTGGCACACGTCTCGCGCATCCTCTTCGCGACCGATCGTGCGGTACGCGAGGGCGTAGATGGGACGCTCCCATCTCAAAATGAGCTCGTTAAAGCTGTCGGCATCGCCGCTGATGGATCGAGCGACGAGCTCTTCGTCCGTCCACGTCATGCGGAGCGCGGAAGGGCCTCTCTCTCAGCTGGTTAAGACGCGCGATGGCCGCGCGGAGTCGGGTGGCCTCAATTATATCGTCTAGGCAGGTAAGTGACTGGACAGATGTCATTTAGCTCCTTCGGCTCGGCCTCGTCACTTGGCCGCGTTCAATCGATCGCGTTAGAATCGCGGGCCGGCCACGAGCCAGCCAGGACCCAAGAGAGGCCAATTCAGAGCACGATGGCCCGAGACACCCGAAGCCGGCTGACGCCGCCGGCCAGCGGCGGAACTCCACCGAGCGCGACCGGGACCGCCCCACGGGCGATCGTCTCGCTGCTCGCCCAAATCACCCAGCCCAGCGACCTGCTGCCGCACCTGCATCAGCATGCGCTCGACGTGACCGGCGGGAGCTGCTCGCTGCTTTTTCAGCACAACCCGCGCAACGGCGTGTTGCAGGCGACCTCGGCCTTTGCCCTCGACGTCCTGCGCACCGACCCATGGATGCCGGGCCCACAGGAATCGGCCCTGGTCACCAGCGCCTTCGAACGGCACATGCCAATCTTCGTCAGCGACGCCGACCGTCAGATGCCCGACTTGTCCGGCCGGCTGAACGCGAGAACGGCGCTGCTGCTCCCGTTGGTGAGCCGCGCCGAGCGCATCGGTCTGGTCGCCATCGGCTTCGACGACGCGCCCTCGTCGACCGCCGTAACCAACGAGATTGTCGAAGTGGCGGATGCCTTCGTCGTCGCGATCGAGCTGTTCCGGCTGCGGCAGAGTGACGAACTGCAGCGGGACGTGCGCGCGCTGCTCGAGGAATTCTCGGCGAGCCTGTCGGCGACGCTGACCCTTTCAGCTGGACTGGACATCTTCTGCTACGGAGCGAACCGGTTGTTCGGCGCCGACCGGACCTCGGTCTGGATTCACGATCGCCGCGCCCGGCACGTCGTGCTGCAGGCGTCATCGGACTCCGAGCACGTGTCGCGGGGGATGCGCGTCAGCACCGAGGACCCCACTGCGCCGGCCGCCGCCGCGATGCGCCGCGTGCGCGCGGAAATCCTTTCGTCTCCCGGCGATCCCATCGAGGACCTCGAGAGCGTCACGGCGATGGTCACCGTTCCGCTGCGCGGGACGCGGCGTGCGCTCGGGACCATCGTCTTCGAGGGCGTGCGCGTCGAGACCGGCGGCGAGCTCGACCTCCTCGACCGTGCCGACGAGCTCGGTCGTCAGCTGTCGAGCGCGATCGAGAACATGCAGTTGCTCGACGACGTGATGCGGTCTCGCCGTGAGTTGGAGAACACATTCGATTCGATTGCGCACCTCGTCGCGGTGTCGGATCGCCGCGGCCACATCGTCGCGGTGAACCAGGCGTTCGCGTCGCGCGCAGGCGTCAGCCGCGACCAGTTGCTGGACCGGCCATTGTCCGATTTCATTGGAACCGAGCTCGCGATGTGGCTCGAGCAGCACCGGACGGTCACCAACGCCCGCGGCAGCGAGGCGGCGGCCACCCGGGAGGTCATGGACCCGGTGCTGAAAGGGCCGTTCATCGTGACGGTAACCGACCTCCTCAACGCCGACCGCGAGCGCATGGGCAGCGTCGTCGTCGCCCGCGATTTGACGCCGCAGACCAAACTCGAGGCGGAGCGCGAGGAGCTGCGCCGGCGCCTCACCCAGTCGGAAAAGCTCGCGGCGCTAGGGCAGTTCGTCGCCGGCATCGCGCATGAGCTAAACAACCCGCTGCAGGGCGTCCTCGGTCATCTGGAGCTGATGCGCACGACCGGCGCCTTTCCGAAGCCGCTCCGGCGCGAGGTCCAGACAATTTATCGTGAAGCCGATCGCGCGGCAAAAATCGTGCGCAATCTGCTGGTCTTCGCCGGATCACGCCGTTTGGCGCGCCGACCGGTCAGCTTGAACGCCGTGCTGCAGAAGGTCGTCGCGCTGCGGGCGGCGACCTGCCGTGCGGCGGACATCGAAGTCGTGCGACACTATGACGAGCAGCTTCCACGCGTACAGAGCGATCCGTTGCTTCTCCACCAGGTGTTTGTCAACATGGTGATGAACGCGGAACAGGCGATAGCCGCCACGGGCGGAGGCGGGCGTATCGACATCACGACATCGGTCAACAAGTCGGGCGATCGGATTGTCGCGACCGTTCGCGACACCGGCACGGGCATCCCGGACGACACACTGTCGCGCATCTTCGAACCGTTCTACACCACGAAGGAAGTCGGGAAGGGAACGGGACTCGGACTGGCGATCGCGTACGGCATCGTTCAAGAACACGGCGGTCAGATCATCGCCGCCAATCACCCTGACGGAGGCGCGGTGTTCACCGTCGAACTGCCGACGAGGCCGCCAACAGGACGCTGACGCATGATTGACGAAACGTTCCTCACAACCGAAGAAGTGCTGGAGTACCTCCAGGTCAATCTTCGGACCGTCTACCGACTCATCAAGGCGGGCAAGATTCCAGCTGTTCGGGTCGGCCGGCAATGGCGATTCCGCAAGCGCGACATCGACGCCTGGCTCGATAGCCAGCGTCCGCGCGGCGGCTCGCGTCCGGCGGCGGCGTCCGCGACGACGCCGACGCGCCCGAACGCCGGCACGGTGCGTCCACGCGTCCTCGTGGTCGACGATGAGGCGAGCATTCGCGATCTGTTGTCGAAGACGCTCGCGCTCGCCGAGTACGACGTGGATGTCGCACCCGACGGCCGCTCGGCGCTCGAGCGGATGCGGATGTATCCCTACGATCTGCTCATCGCGGATCTCAAGATGCCCGGAATGGATGGCCTCACCGTCATCCGCGTGGCGAAGCGCTACAAGGCGGATTTGCCGGTCATCATCATTACCGGCTTCTCGACGGAATCGAGCGCCATCGAAGCCGTCAACCTGGGCGTCGCCGGGTATCTGACGAAGCCGTTTCGCGTCCCGCAGGTTCTCGCCGCGGCCGCGAAAGCGCTCGGGGAATAGCCCTCAGCCGCCGGCCCTCGACTCAACGGGCGCGAACCGCGTGTTAAGATAAGTGGTTCGCGCTCAACATGATCCAGCTTCAGGAACTCACCAAGTCGTTCGGCGATCGTGTCCTGTTCGACCACGTCACGTGGCAGATCACGGACCGCGAGCGAGTCGGCCTGTGCGGTCCGAACGGCGCCGGAAAAACGACCCTGCTTCGAATGATGGCCGGGTTCGACGAGCCCGATTCGGGCGCTGTCCTGAAACCGGCGGCGTTGACGGTCGGCTACCTGCCGCAGGATGGGCTGACGCACGCCGGCCGCACCGTGTTCGACGAAGCGTCCAGCGCGTTCGGCGAGCTGCTCGGGATGAAAGCCGAGATGCACGCGCTCGAGGAACGGCTCGGCGATCCGACGATCCCCGAGCCGGAGCACGACGCCATGCTTCACCGGTACAGCGATCTGCAGGATCGCTTCCGGGTGCACGACGGATACAGCATCGAGCTGAAGACGGCGACCGTTCTGCAGGGTCTCGGGTTCAAGCCATCTGACTTCGAGCGTGCGACCGAGACGTTTTCCGGCGGCTGGCAGATGCGGATTGCCCTCGCCAAGCTGCTGCTGGGCCAGCCGAATCTGCTCCTGCTCGACGAGCCGACCAATCACCTCGACCTCGAGGCGCGCAACTGGCTCGAAGAATATCTGAACGCCTACCCACACGCGGTCATCCTCGTCTCGCACGATCGGTTCTTTCTCGACGCCGTCGTGACGCGGATCGCGGATCTCACGCTCCGGACGCTGACCGACTACGTCGGCAACTACAGCCACTACCTCGTCGAGCACGAGTCCCGCATCGAGGCCCTGCGCAAGGCCAAGCGCGAGCAGGACGAGGAACTCGCGCGCGTGAAGATGTTCATCGACCGGTTCCGGTACCAAGCGACCAAAGCCTCGCAGGTCCAGAGCCGCATCAAGATGCTCGAAAAGGTCGTCCCCATCGAAGTCCCGCCGGAGCACAAGAAGATCCATTTCGATTTTCCGGCGTGCGCCAAGAGCGGACGGACGGTCCTCGAGTTGAAGCACGCGCGCAAGGCGTATGGCGACGTCACAGTCTTCAGAGACGTGAACCTGCACATCGAGCGCGGCGATCGCATCGCGCTCGTCGGACCGAACGGCGTCGGCAAGTCGACGCTGATGCGGCTGTTGTCCGGCGAGGACGCGCCCGATTCGGGTCAGCGGACGGTCGGCCACAACGTGGTGATGCAGTACTTCGCGCAGGACGAAGCGACGCGCATCGATCCGGTGCCGACAGTGCACGAGACGCTGGCGTCGGGATCGCCGCTCCACATGGTGCCGATGATCCGGAACATCCTCGGCGGATTCCTCTTCTCGGGCGACGATGTGTACAAGCACGTGCGGGTCTTGTCGGGCGGAGACCGTACTCGCCTTGCCGTCGCCCGCATGCTGCTGCGGCCGTCGAACACCCTGCTCCTCGACGAGCCGACGAACCACCTCGATCTGGACTCGAAGGAAGTGCTGCTCGATGCGCTGGTCGACTACGGCGGCACGCTCATCTTCGTGTCGCACGATCGCTATTTCGTCGAGCGCCTGGCAACGAAGATCATCGAGGTTGGCCACGGCGGCGCGCTCGTCTACCCCGGCACCTACAAAGAGTTCCTGTGGCACAAAGAGCATCCTCTTGGGCGGGATGGGCAGGAAGGGCGGGATGGGCGCAATCGCCAAGGCGAGAAGAAGGAGCCGGAGAAGGGACGCCGTGAAGATCACCGACGTCCTGTTCTCGAGACGCGCGAGCGCCACAGCGCGAGCGCGTCAGGCGTGGGGGTGGAGCCCCACGCCGGTAAAGAAAGAGAAGCAAAGAAACGTGTGGATGCGGAAGCGCGGAAGCGTCAACGCGCCGCGCACGCGCACCAACAGCGGATCGATCAGCTCGAGGCGCGCATCGCCGAATGCGAAGCCTCGATCCGCGAGCTCGAGCAGATGATGGCGGCTCCCGGGTTCTATGACGATCGCGCCGCCGCACAGCCGTTCATCGATCGTCACCAGGCGCTGATGTGGAAAGTCGGCGACCTGATGCATCAGTGGGAAGAGCTTCAGTCCACCCCCGACGTCGCCGCCGAGGCTTGACGGAACCGTAATTGCATTACAATTTTGTTGGGTTGAGCCTGACAAAGGCTCACCGTAACCGCTTGATTTCGCGAGAGTTTTCGAGCGCCATCTGAGTTCGGGCCCGGGCACACGGTTTGCCCAAAGGGGCGCTGAGTTCTCGTGCGCGCTGACAGGTCTGCCATGCCCCCGCGTCCCGAAGCGCGTGCCCGCCGAGCGCCTGCGACGACGAGCGATCGTCGTCCCGAACGACGGGCCACGCCGCGCAGCGGACCGGCGCCCGACGATCGGTTCTTCCGGCACATCGTCAGCAGCATGCGCAACGGCGTGATCGCGTTCCGACGCGACGGCACGCTGGCGCTGATGAATGACGAGGCGTACCGGACGTTCGGGCTGACGAAGAGCGCGAGCGATCTGGGACGGCCGTTCGCGGATGTTCTGCGCGACGTGCCATCGGCGATTCGCGTGATGTCGGCGGCGTTCGAGTTGAGCTATCTGCCGAACCGCGCCGAGCTGCGGCTGAAAGACCTCGATCGCGTCATCGGCTACACGCTGTCGCAGGTGAAAGACGACAGCGGCAACGCGATTGGCGCGGTGATGTTCTTCAAGGACCTGACGCAGGTGGAACAGCTCGCCGAGCGCGAGCGCCTGCGGGATCGCCTGGCGTCACTCGGCGAGATGGCGGCCGGCATCGCGCACGAGCTGAAGAATCCGCTGGCGGGCATCGAGGTGATGGCGGGGCTACTGCGGCGCCAGGTGCCCGACTCGACCGACGCGCAGTCGCTGCTCGCCGACATCATCAGTGAGGCGAAGCTGGCCAACGCGATCGTCGTCGAGATGCTCGAGTTCGTGCGGCCGATTCGGCTGCAGGTCGAGCATACGAAGGTCGCCGACGTCGTCCATCAGGCCATGACGCTCGCGGAGACGAAGGCGCCGCGAGGCAACGTCATCGTCACGGTGGATCTGGAAGAGGAGCTGCCGACGATCGAAGCCGACCTGCACCAGTTGGTGCAGGTGTTCACGAACCTGTTCGCGAACGCGTTCGAAGCGCTCGACGGCAAGGG
>Ga0137396_10002482_pt1 | contig 10123 bp, 13 predicted proteins | sample czc16metaG_FD_108284 | JGI IMG/M metagenome (GOLD analysis project Ga0137396, IMG submission 108284) | Vadose zone soil microbial communities from Angelo Coast Range Reserve, California, USA - czcobulk3.16 metaG | ecosystem: Environmental > Terrestrial > Soil > Vadose zone | place: USA... | reverse complement strand
TGGATTACGAGAAGATTCGCAAAGCGAAAATCGGCGCGATCCGTGTTCCCAATACATCGTTTACCGAGGAATGGAAGTCTGGAAGCTTTTCCCCGGTGGGTCGGTGGAAGCGGCAGCTTTCGGATGACAAGGTGGCGCGGCTGGAGGGGCTGGTTGGAGAACTTCTGGTGGAACTTGGCTATCCGCTCTCTCGCGCTGAAAGGCCGACACTCGGCTTCAGGCTAAGAACCATGCGAGCGACGTATCCCGCCTTCTATCAATTGAAAGAATCGCTCAAGACGGCGACTCCGCTGGGACGCTTCGTCAATATGAATCGCTTGCACATCGACCAATACGAAGATTCAAGCGACGTCGAGGAAAGCGAGGTCGCTGGCGAGAGTGCCGGACTTTTGTCCAGCACGTTGTCCAGTACTTCGGAGACTAGAGCACCTTGAGCGCTTGGGCACCGTTTCCTCGCTGGATTTCGAGGTACGCGCGGATGGTGGGCTGCCAGTAACCATTGAGAGCCGTGTTCAACGGGAATTACTTTTCGAGTTCCTCCGCCAGTGCCTGCGCGGGTGCTGTGTCCCTCGAACGCGCCAAAGTGAGGGCCGCAAGGACTTGGACGTCGCTAGTGGAGGTCATGGCCTGTCCTGCCTTGGCCTCCTGCCGCGCCCTTTCAGAATGTCCGAACTCTGCTTCTTCCAGGGCCGAATACAAGTGCCAAGGCGCCGCGGGTTGGACAATCGCAAGTGAATAAGTTGACAGCGGCATCAGCGGAGCGAAGGATTCACGGCCCGAATTGAATCGACTCATGTCCGACGCCCACAAGCGTCGTTTCGACGTAATTTGCGTTTGGAAGTTCGACCGCTTCGCCCGGTCCGCGGCGCGACCAGCAACGAGCCAGCGCTGCTGCATGCTTTGCTTCCAACCTCAGGTGTAAATAGCCGACTGGCCCTCCCCCCCCGCAAGCACAGGGTGGAGAGTCCGCGAGCGGGATTGCCGGCAGGAATCGATCTCAGAAAAAAAACTGCAAGCTGCAGACCATTGTCGACTTTCTTTCTTTGCTCATTCCACGAGGATTACTTCAGTTTTCCACCGATTCCCGCTTGACAGCGAAGCGCCCAGTGTAGATACTCGTCAAACATGAGGCCGGTGATAAAGATCGCGATAGTGGTCGCCATTGTGGTGGCTGTGGTTGCTATTCTCATCCACCCATATGTAGATGGTCTCAATTCCATCGCTCGGAAACATCACTCACATCGTGTCGTTCTCGTCGCGTTATTATTTTTCGCGGCACACGAATTGGTCCCTAATTACAACAGCTTAGCAGCATCTGCTTCACCTGTCGTTCAGAACGTAGATCGGGACCTCCTCGCCCAGACCTGTACCCGCCTTTGCTGATCGCCACGAATTTTCCTTATTAGCTTAAGTGGACACCTGACCTCAGGGCTGGGCACTCCACTTGCACTGTCCCGACTTGAGTGTCTGCATGGCAGGCATACATCCTTGGGATTTGCAGGATGCGCGAATAGAAACGTAGGAACCGGTAGCCAGATGTTGGGCGTTGGAATTCCTCAACACGAAGTAAAAGCGGACACACACGCCAACCTTGTTGCCGGATGGTTACGCACGATCGGAGGAATCATCGGCGTAGTGCCCACTGTTTTGCCGGGCTGAACCTTTCTCCTGCTCGGAATGTCGAGTTTAAGCAAGCGCTACGGATGGGCACGGCGAGTCACGACGTGGCTGCATTCATTTTTCGTCGATCAAGCGACACTTCGAAAGACTGAAAAAGGGACGGAGGACTTCCATGTTGCAGTTGGCAACCCAACATTCAGACGACGTCACAACTATTTGGTGCAAGGGTCGAATCGTCCTCGGAGACGATCTTCATCGCTTAAAACTTGCGGCATTGTCCCAGAACACGCCTGAAGTGATGCTGGATCTATCGAGCGTCAATCTGATCGATGCTGCAGGCCTCGGTGCTCTCGTTGACGTACACAAACGATTCCAATGTGCAGGTAAAGAGATGGAACTGATGAACCCTACACGCTTTGTGTCTCACATTTTCAGAATTACATGTCTGGATACAGTGTTTCACATCGTACGTACTCGGCAGATCGCGGGGACTCGCAAAAATCGTCGAAAGCGTCGGTCGGAGTTCGTTCAACTTTTCATGACCACTTTAGTCGCTGCGGGCGTTGTGGTGCTCCGATTGGCTCTCGCTTGTTGGGCGGCGTGTAAAGAGCTCGTATTCGTTGCGAATCCCAGCCAGCAGGTCAGCTCAACGAATATGAGCACAAAATAAAGCGGCAAAATTCTGGCGAGGGTTACTGCCGTGCGATTGTCGCCCTCACTCTGGCCCTGTAGCGTGAGTAACTCGGGAAAAGGATTCTTGGGCTGGTCTCGTATTGACTAGTAAACTTAAATCGTTCGATTTGCAGCAAACCATGAAAAGGAAATTCATCCCGGCGCTCGTCGTGGTTCTCGCCGCCTTTGCGGTGTTCGTGTATGTCTGTCCCGACGTTCTCTGGGACGATGCTGCATACACCCCGAACGAGATGTTGAAAGAGTCGTCGGAGAGGCTCCCCACTCACCGGGACCGACAGGCCGTTTACTCCTCGCTGTTCGCGGCCTCAAGTAAAAGCACACATTCCCCAAGTTCTGAAGCGAGGACGATGTCTCCTAGCCTTGTATCTCTTTCCACCTGTGTTCTCCTTTGCTGAGACTTAGCAGCACGTCCAACGTAAGCCACGGAACCTGCGGAGCCTAGCTCCGCAGTCTTCCCCTTTCGCTCGCAAGTCAATCTCAATAGGAGAATTCTTATGCAAGCTACGCACGCTGGCAATCAAGCGATATGGAAGCAGGCTTTCGAAAATGCCGTATTGGAGTTAGACCCGACACATCTTCAACCGAAACTAGAAGCAGCACTGACTGCCATTGAGGATCGGCTCCTAGAAGTACGCTCCGATGGTGGCGCTGACCACCAGGAACTGATGGAGCTCGAAGACGCGAAGCGCACCATTCTGTACCTGGGGAAGCTCGAGCAAGAAACCTGAAATAAGTCAGGTGACCGTGTGGCGTTGGCTTGAGTGGCCAAACATCCGCTCAAGCCAACGCTTTGTGCAAGCGCATTTTGTAAGGAAAACGATTCTCCTGTTTTGAAAGGAATTCCTATGACTGACCTCCCGCTCAAACTCTGGACAGACGATACAGGTCAGGACATCGCAGAATATGCAGTGATGCTGGCTGTGATCTTGCTACTAGCGGTAGGTACTATTCGTCTCGTTGGCTGGAACGCGATGGGCCGAGAAACTTGCTATTCACACGATAGCTTAGCGGCGCAAGTATCTCATATGGACCAAGCCGGGACCCCGGTTCCAGCGGCATAAGTGGGGAGGATTATACCCCTAGTCCAAGGCGCTTTGCTGTACGCAAGTTCGATCGTTCTGGATAGTTCTGGATGTATCGTCAAACCGGAAGTTGGCCCGAAACGGGCTTGGAGGAGATCAAATGCGATCTCCTCCAAGCCGACTTCGGGACCACCTCACACTATGTCCGCGCCTCTTCCGCTTACTATGCGAGACACCTTGTAATCACTGGCGGCTAAGACCATCGGGCCTTAACTCACCGACTACGAACCAGTAGGCGAGCAGTCCCACAAGAAGAACGATCGAGGCGAGCTCAAAACCTGGAACATACGAGCCGCTCCGCCTGATCAACACTCCTACGGCCAGTGGCGCGATGATTCCGGCGAGATTGCCCGCAAAATTTTCAGCTCCGGTCCATATCCCGACTATTTCGAGCGGTGCACAGCATTGAAGAATTGCGAGTAGATTGCCAGTGGAAAGCCCGACAAGGGAGGCTCCCATCAGTAGCCCGATAGCCATCCGGGTATCCGAAGTTCGCATGGCTGTGATGAGTAACAGGCCCATAAAGAAAGCCGCGGTCACGATTCCTTTCCGAGTCCCCGTTTCATCCCAGCCCCGGCCGATCAGGCTGTCGGCGATCCACCCTCCAATCGGTTCGGCAACCCCGAACGTGAAGAACGCGAGTGAAGCATAAAAGCCGGCCTGTACGATGCTAAGGCGGCGGACCGTCACGAGGTAGTCGGGCAGCCACGTGACCAGCACATACCAGTAGTAGTCAAAACAAAAGAATCCGAGGCAGATGCCCAACAAATTGCGGTTGAGCAAGGCGCTCCAACGAATAGGGGACGAAATCCCTGACGGCGCAGAAGCCACGGCCTTGTTCACTGGCTGCAACTGGCGGGGAAAAACCCAAAACCAGGGGACCATCCAGACGAGAGCCGCGCAGCCTAAAAGGAGGAAGGTGTGGCGCCATCCATAACGTATTAGGAGCCAAGGGACCAGAATGCCTTCGAGGACCAACCCCGTTCGCGTACCAAAGTCGAAAAGTCCTGAGGGCAGACCGCGGTCCTTGCGCGTGAAAAGCAAGCTGACAATCTTTGTCCCGCCCGGAAGGTAGATGGACTCTCCGACGCCAAGAAGAATGCGGAACCCAATCAAGACTGTGAGACTTCCCGCCAGACCCGTAAGCCCCTGCGCCAATGACCAAAGGGCAAAGGCTCCGGCATAGAGCCAGCGCAAATTCAAGCGGTCGGCGCACCAGCCAATGGGAATTTGCATGAGCGCGTACGACCAGAAAAAGGAAGAAAGCAGCAGGCCCTTGGTTTCCGGCGTCAGGTGGAAGTCTCTAGAAATCAACGGCAGTGCGAATGAAATCGCGGCGCGGTCTAGATAGTTGATCAATGATGCTGTAAAGAGCAGGCTAACGATGGTCCAGCGCCGCTGGTTGGAAACATTCAGCAGATCCATCTTGGGACCCTTTACTCTGCGAATCCAGAGTTACAGACTTCGTGGGCAGCATAGCCTAGTCCGCACCGTCCGGCAGCGACATGCGCGACTAGGCGCGGGCGTTCGAGCGATGGTCTCTTACGCCAATCGAATGTGCAACTTGTACCGGAGAAACCGCGATGTTTCGCAGTGGCTCAGTTTCGGTATGTGCAATTCGCTGACACTGGCGATCTCTCTCTCGGCTGCTCAGGCGGCGCGTGATGGTGCAGTCCTCCGATCTTCGGAAGCTCAACGACACTCCCGAGCTCAAGCGTCGGGAGAGTCCAGGCGGCACGCGCAATTCCCTTGTGTTACAAATCCTGGAACGCGCCTAAAATGTAGAAGAGCGGGCACACGGAAGCGCACATGATCGGCGCGCGAGGCATGCGACCAGACCAGGACCCTAGACGCTAGTGAACAGGCTGGGCCGTTGGCGTGGCATACTCCAGGCGGAGACCCCAGTCGCGATCATCCGGAAAGTCGGGCAGCTCGATGATTCCGGTGGAGGATGCTTCTACGTTTCCGCTCCCTGCATCTTGCCATTTTCCGACTCGGGGATCAAACCATTCTGCGCGGTACGAGCTCAAGGGAAGCGCAGCGCGAATCCGGCTGCGCGGGCAGCCCTTTTCGAAGTAGGCGAGAAAGATTTTCCTGTCCGGTGTGCGTGCTGAATACGCCCAGCCTTCATAGCCAAGAGTGACATGCGTTTTGTTAGGCGAGACCAGATTCGCGTCAGGCACGAGTTCTTGAAACCTCCTGCCTACAGAGAATGCGAACGTTTTCAGGTGCTGCAGTTCAGCGCCCGAGCGCCACTGGAACGCATCCCACATTTTCACGGGTGACTCAGGCTCGATATCGGCGCCCCAAATGCCTTCGGCGCCATAGACATGACCCGCCAGTCCTCCGGACAGAAAACTTCCATACATCGACGAGCGCACGTACTGACTATCTTTGTCTGAGCCGCCCTCTGCACCGTACTGATATCCGCCGTTGCCGAGGCCGAACACGTCTTTGTATCCGGCATAGTAGGGTTCGCCATTCAGAGCCGGTGCGGAATTCGGCGAGTGATAAATTTCCGTCAGGTACCAATACCAGTCGTGCTCGCGCTCGTTCCCCATTTGGTGCAGAGTCACCCAGGAGTTTTCGCCGAAGTTCACCAAGGTTGATGGATTGGAGTTCGCCGTGAGCAGTTGGCCGTAAGGCGGCGGGCCAAACTTCGCCATCACCATTCGCACCGCAGCGTTGTAGTCGCTGGCAGGAATCGTATCCTCGTCGATATCAAAATGGATAGGACTGAAGACGGTATTATTGGCCTGATATCGGGACCATACGTACTGGATATACCGCGCGTAGGAATCGGGCCAGGAATAGTACTTCTTCCAAACCTGGCCGGTGTCACGGCGTGCAACTTCGATGATGGGAATGAAGCCCTGCTCGTTAAGATAGTCAATCTTGCGATCCAGATACCGAAAGTACGCAGGATTGAGCCGGTCCATGTCGGGGAAGACGTTTTCAAAGCCGGGCACTTTGCCGGGAAACTGAAACGGACGGCCGCCTTCGTTCTCCATGTTCTTGGCGCTCTTCGTGCCATATTCCGTCCATGCCGATCGAACGCAAGTCCGTTCGGGGTTGTCCATAAACAGGTCCACGGGATATCCGTCGGTTGCCCAGGCGGGAAACGCAGCAATGATCAGGATCGCGTTGTAGCCTTCCGCCTTCCGGTAGCGAAGATAGTCCTTGAAGCCGGCGTCCGGCCCAAGCGGACGTTCCTTGTCATCGTCATACCATTGAAACCGGTTTGTCCCGGCGGAATACCAGGTGTCGCCGATGACGAAAAACGGGGTGCCGTCCGCCTGCTCGATTCCGTGGTGATTGCCCGTGGCCCAGAGAAAACCTCTTCGCAGAGGATTCTTTTGCTTGTCTTCTTGGCTCCAGGCGACAGCGTGAAACTGGCCACTCTTGCCGGCCAAGCCTGGATCAGGAGGATTGGAACCGCTTCGCCATGACCAATCGCCAGGTGCCGGAGCGAGGAGTCGAACACGGAACGTCCGGTCACCATCCCAGAAGCCGTAGATTCTCTTTCGGAAACCCGGCCCGGCTAAGTCCACCCAGACGGTAACTTCGGTGTACGGATTCGACCAGGAGCGGGAAGCTGTGAATGTGAGTTCTTGCTTCTCCCATACATGAACAACGGGTGATGGAGAGGCCCCCGCTATGCCAGACAGCGAGGCAAGCACCGAGAGAACACAGATCACGCAACCCACCGGAAGCGCGCGACGGACGACGCCACTCTGAACCAACCCATTCATCTTGTTGACAGCCTTCACAGCCATCATGACCTCCGCCGAGCGTTGCGCAGAATTCTTACTCCATTCTCCACCTCCTTGCAAACTTCGCGTTTTCGCACAGTGAGAACAATCAAACCTGATTGGCTTTTGCACGGTTATCCGATATTCTCGACGCCTTCGGAGGGTATTCGATTCCGGATCGAGGGGCCGGGAATGAGGTCCAAGGTTGGTGCAGTCACCGTCGTCGGGCTGATGATCGCCTGCTCGGCCATCGCCCACGGCCAAGTGGGACGAACAGAGATTACCAAGTGGCACGGCAAGAGCGGAGCGGTCTCGCTCACCTACGACGACGGGACAATCAATCAGTTCTGCGTAGCCGTGCCTATTATGGATACCTTCGGTTTTCCTGCCACTTTCTTCATCATCACCGGAAACATTCCCGGTTCGCAGTACCACGGCACGTTTGTTGGCCGCCCAACAAAGGCGATCATCGAGGAAACGGCGAGCATTCTTACCAAATAGAGACAATTTTCTTGAGCGTGCTTCAGCCATCCCATTTCTGGGCGATCAAGGAGCGATCGACTATCAGACTCGGGCCGGAGAAGTTTATGACGAAGGAAAGAATGTCGAGCAGGCATATCAACTCTTGGACGAGTGCTACGCGAAGGTGCGACAGGGCGCCTTTCCGAGAGGTGAGGAGCATGAAGCTTCCCCCGCCAGCCTCAATAACATTACCTGGCAGGAGTTGCGCGCACTGTCGCAGCGTGGATACGAATTTGCCAGCCACACCGTAACGCATCCCCGGCTGGCTGTTCTTGATGATGCCAATCTGGCTTACGAGCTCGAGAAGAGCCGGCAGGACATCCTTGACCACCTCGGTTTCAAGCACACGTTCTCGGTCGAATGTCCTTACGGCACCGAGAAGGAACGCGCCGTCCACTCCGCACTGCTGCGCTACCAGGTCGCGCGCAACCACATGCCGGATGCATTCGTGGACGATCTCGATCGCTGGAACAATATGGACCCCGCCGCTTCCCGCGAAGAATATGTCCGGTGGCAGCCGGGACCACTGACGGAAACGCCGATGGGGTTGATGAAGTCATGGGTCGACAAGACTGCCGTGCAAGACAACATATGGCTGGTGCTGGTCTTTCATGGTGTGGATGGTGTCGGTTGGAAACCGAAGACGGGCGCGGAGTTGAGAGACTAGACTATTTCGGTTACGTCAAATCGAAAGCAGACAGGTTGTGGGTCGCGACCTTTCAGGATGTCACCAAGTAAATGCGGGAGCGCATGCATGGCCAGGTCTTCTCCTATGGAGACGGCGACCTCATCTCGGTAGTGCTGTGCAGCGATCTGACAGACGTGAGCTACGACCTCCCGGTAACGTTGAAGACATATGCGCCCTCATCGTGGCAAACAGCGGAAGTGCGGCAGGGGAAGCGGACAAAGCATGTAATTGTCGGTCGGGACAACAGCATGAGTTACGTACTGTATCAAGCTGTGCCCAACGCAGAGGTTGTGACGCTGTCCGCGGTCGCGGCAGAGACGCAGCAGAGTCAGACGAAATGATTGTCGTAAGACGGGGTTTGCTGGCTAGCATCGGCTCTCAGGCAGGACGTGCACCGGGGTTTAATGAGGTGGGGTTCCATGAAATGGCATCGCTCACGGCAGTTCTTTTTGCTCTTCGCGGCGGCATTTTTGTTCCTTGGGCACGCCTCAGCCCAGTTCGTTGATGATTTTAACGGTCCGTCGGTTCAACTCGATCCCGACGGCATCAAGGGTTGGCTATTTCGTCCTGGCGACGGAACCGCCACCATGGACTTCCGTCAGGGAGGCGATGGCTACGCCTCGATCCTTGTCGACGGCACCACGGACAAGCGCGGCGTCTGGTGGGCACTGATTGAGCGCAAGGTTTCCGACAAAATGGATCTGAGCCTCATGCAAAAACCCGGCCATGAATTCCGCATCGAAGCCCGCATCCGCGTGAGCCATGCGCTGCGCCGTGTGAATCTGCAAGTAGCGACCCAGCGAAGCACCGATGACGATGCAAACCTCATGGAATATGACATCCCGGATACGACCAACTGGCACACCATCAGCATGACGACTCACGGTTTCGACGCGAAGCCCGGAGATACGGTGTTCGGGCACATGGCTCTGATGGACTGGGGACTGGAGAAATACCGCGTTGACGTGGACTACATCAAGGTCGACATCGTGGATGCAGCGACTGCGGGGCCCGACAAAGGCGACCCGATTCCGTATCATCCACCGATTGCCGATCCCGCGAGCTTTGCCGAAACTGTCAAAGTTGCGCAGGACAGCATGATCGACCTCGTGGATACGGAGGTGAACGAGAATGACTGGTCTGTGGAGGATGGAGCGAAGAAAAAGATTAACCTGCTGACGGTGGATGAGACGCACCACGTAATCCTGCGCTGGGATTTGAGTGCATTTGCCGGAAAGAAGGTGGCCGATCACGGCCTGCTGGAACTAACGACATACTCGGTGCAGCGCAAGGCTGAGTATGTCAAGGATTTCGGACTCGTCAGGGTGGTTGAGATTCTCGGCGGAGATCCAAAATGGGATCAGAAGACTGTGACGACCGACAGCTTTTGCCACTACCAACCTCTCAATCGCGTCCTCAATACGCAGATGATCATCGACTGGCCAATCACTGAAGAAAACGGCGGAAAGACTTACCTGACAATTTCCAAGATAGTGTTACAGCGGATGATCGACGGAAAGACCCACGGCATCGCGATCAAAGCACTGGGAGCTATCGACGCGTCTTTTTACTCGATGGAAAACGAAGCTGGCAAATACAGCGCGCGGCTCCACTTCAATTTACAGAAGTGACCGTCCAAAGGAGTAGGACCACCCACGCGCGACGTTGATCGGTCCATTTGCTAGTGTGCTTGCGCCTAACGCTCAGAAATCTTCTGATGAGTTCGATGGCGCTCAGTGCCAGCGCCTCCCATCGCGGGATGGACC